>Ga0255058_10002137_pt1 | contig 10978 bp, 9 predicted proteins | sample Cases_109_9_MG_FD_188637 | JGI IMG/M metagenome (GOLD analysis project Ga0255058, IMG submission 188637) | Seawater microbial communities from Amundsen Gulf, Northwest Territories, Canada - Cases_109_9 | ecosystem: Environmental > Aquatic > Marine > Gulf | place: Canada: Northwest Territories... | reverse complement strand
CTCCGATGCGATGACCAGGTCGCAACTCATGGCGATCCCGAACCCTCCAGCCGCCGCGGGACCATCGACCGCCGCAATGAACGGTTTTGGCGCGCGTCGAATCTCCGAGATGGTGCTGTGGATGTATTCCAAGATCTGTTTGAAGATCTCTCCGTACCCTTCTGTGGGTTGGCGAGTGCTTGGCTGCAGATAGCCGAGGTCGGTGTCGTCCCCTCCATCGCGGATGTACTTGAGGTCGGCGCCGCTACAGAACACCCCGCCTTCGCCACGGATCAAAACCGAACGCACCTCTTTGTCACGCGCGAGCTGCAACCCAGCCTTCCTGAAGTCCTGAGCCGTCTCCACGTCGAGGGAGTTCAGGCGCTCCCGGCGGGCGATCGTGAGAATGCCCACGGGGCCCCGTCGTTCGACTCGGATATGCTTCATCTCGGCCATCTCAGCAGATCCTCGGCAAGAGCTCGCCTTCGGCCTCCGAGAGCAAACGGCTCCCAAAGCCCGTGTCGAGCACGACGAACCCGGGTCGTTCAGCCACGCATTCGCCTACAATTGCCGCGTTTCGCCCCAGCGGGTGCGCGCGGATGGCGTCGAGCACACCGGCAGCCCTCTCGGGACGAAGCCCGAATACCGCCTTTCCTTCGTTCGCGGATACCAGCGGATCGATGCCGAGCAGCTCGCCGACGGCCCGCACCTCATCGCGTAGGGGGATCGATGGCTCGTCGATCACGATCCCAACCCCGCTCTTCTCGGCCATCTCGTGCAGCGCGCTCGACAGTCCGCCGCGTGTGGGATCTTTCAGTGCGACGATGCTCTCACGCCCGACCTCGAGTGCGCGTCGGACCATGGTGTTGATCGGTGCCACATCGGAAACGAGCTCGGTCGTCAGGGCGAGCTCGTTCCGCGTGGCCATGATCGCGAGGCCGTGGTCGCCCATCGTGCCCGTCACCAAGATCTGATCGCCGGGCTCGAGCCCAGCGTCCGTCACGACACGATCGGTGATGCCAACGCCGGTCGTGTTCAACACCAAACCGTCGAGCTCTCCGTGTCCCATCACCTTCGTATCGCCCGTGACGATGGTGGTCCCCGCTTCGTCGCAGGCCGCCCGGATCGATTCCCAAATGCCCTTCAGGGCTTCGCGGGAAAAGCCGTCTTCGATGATCGCAGCGCAGGTGAGGGCCAAGGGCTCGGTAGCGCCCATCATAGCGAGATCATTCACAGTTCCGGCGACAGCAAGCTTGCCGATGTCGCCCCCGGGAAAGACGATCGGCTGCACCACATGAGAGTCCGTCGTGATGACCAGGTAGCGGTCTCCGATGCGAATCGCGGCTCCGTCATCCATGGCTGACAGGCCGACGTTTCCATCTCCGATATCGCCGAGGCCCTTCGCGAAGACCTGCTCGATCAATGCGCGCATCGCGCCGCCGCCCGTTCCGTACTTGAGTGTGATGCGTTCGTCGACGAAGCGGGCGTTTCGACTCATGCAACACCTCGCTTCATCGAACGGAGATCGGGGTGGCCTCCGTACTGGTGCCAGATCCTACAGGTGCCTTCTGCGCTCACCATGCAGGCGCCGACGGGTGTGTCGGGCGTGCACTCCTTGCCAAACAAAGAGCATCCGGAGGGCGAGGCGATCCCGGCCATGATGTCTCCGCACTGGCATTGCTGAACGAGCTTTGGCGGCGCGTAGCTCCAGAGCGCAGAAGCGTCGATCGTGAACCGCCTTCTCGCGTCGTAGTGGGCGTACTCGTCCCGCAAGCGAAGGTTCCCATTCGGGACGTGCGCGATCCCCCGCCAGCGGCCCCCCGTAGGCCGAAAAACACGCCAAAGGAGCTCCTGGGCGCGAGCGTTTCCTTCCCGCGTGACGCAGCGCGGAAAGGCGTTCTCGACCCGAGCCTCTCCGGCGTTGATCAGCTCTAGCAATCGGACGAGACCCGCAAGTACGTCGAGGGGCTCGAAGCCCGCCACTACAACCGGCAGTCCATGTCGTTCGACGAATTTTTCGAACACCGCCGTGCCGGTGATCGTCGCTGCGTGGCCCGCCGCAAGGAAGCCTTCGATCTTCGTTTCCGGCATCTCGGCGACGATTTCCATCACGGGCGGGATGTACTTGTGCGCAGAGAGAACCGAGAAGTTGCTCGGCGGGTTGTCGACCAACACAGCCGCCGTTGCGACCGCCGTCGTTTCGAAACCCGATGCAAAGAACACGATCTCCTCATCGGTGTTCCGGGCGAGATCGACGGCTTGGGTGACGCTGTACACCACGTCGACGTTGGCGCCCTCGGCCTTGGCGTCGGCGAGGGATTGCGACGTGCCGGGCACGCGAAGCATGTCGCCGTAGGACGCGATCCGAACCCCTTGTTTGGCGAGCGCCACCGCTTCGTCCACCTCTGGCACATCTGTGACGCAAACCGGACAGCCTGGGCCCATTATCACCTGCAGATCTGCCGGAAATGCGGCCCTCAAGCCGAACTTCGCGATCGCCTGCTCGTGGCTGCCGCACACATGCATCACGGAAACCGGGGCGTGGTCGGCGCGAGACACCAATCGCTCGAGGGCTTCTCGGAGTGCGCGCGCACGAACCGGGTCGCGAAACTTCATTTGCCCGAGCGCGTCACTCTGAAGCATCGTATGCCTCCTTCGATGGACGCTCGGCGAGGGGCGCGGCGTTGATCTCGGACCGTACGTCCTGGGTCATCAGGTCTTGGTCATCTGCGAGACGCAAGAGCTCGTCGTAGAGGGCGAGGGTCTCCGCGGCTTCCTCTGCGGGAATGCGACGAATCGCAAAGCCGACATGGTTGAGAATGTAGTCGCCAGGCACTACCGGCGCGTCGCACACCTCGAGGCGCACCTCCTTCTTAACACCCCAGAAATCCACCGTCGCGGTGTTGCGATCACGATCGACGTCGACGACTTGCCCCGGAACACCTAAGCACATTGGGTTGCACCTCCTTTCGCGATCGCGTCTGCGATCAATACTTGTCCAAGCGCGAGCCCACCGTCTCCGGGGGGTACCTGGGAGTGCGTAAAACAGCTGAATTCATGCTCCAGTTCATCGAGCACACCCTGTGCGAGGAGTGGGTTCTGAAACACCCCGCCCGTCAACACCACAGGCGGGCGCCCGATGACGTGTACCAAGTCGCGAACGACGGCGCCCGTTGCGTTGATCAACGTGTTGTGGAACTTCGCCGAGATCGTGCTCGCCGAAACCCCATTCATCATGTCGTCGACGACCGCGCGTACCATCGGTCGGAGGTCCACGACTCTGAGTGCCGCCGTGCGGTCGATCGTGAACGGATAGGAAGCGCGCTCAGTTGCATCGGCGATGACGTTCCACGCCACCGCTACCTGGCCCTCGAAACTCGAGCTCCCTCGGCTCAGCACGAGCGCACCAAGTGCATCGAAGTAGCGGCCGATCCCGCGGGCCGCCGGAGCATTGAGATCGCGATCGATCATCTGCGTGACCACTCGAATCGACTCGGCAGGGATCGTTCGGAAGAGCGAACATTCATCGAGTGGCGGGTCTCCAGCGAATGCGTCGTGGAGCAGGCTGAGCGCCGTTCGCCACACCTCCCGCATGGCGCGGTTTCCGCCCGGAAGCTTGATCGGACGAAACGTCGCCAAACGCCGAAAATCGCCGGCGAAACAGAGCAAAAACTCGCCGCCCCAAGCCGTGCCATCGTCGCCATAGCCGGTACCATCGTACGCCACTCCGAGCACCGGCCCTCGCAGACCATGCTCGGCCATCGCGCTCACGACATGGGCGTGGTGATGCTGCACGCCGATCGTTTTCGATGCCTCTCTCACCTTTGCGTAGCGCGTCGAAAGGTAGCCAGGGTGTAGGTCGTGCGCGATCACCTGCGGCTCGACTGAGAGAATCGTTTGCATTCGATCCACGGCCTCTTCGAAGAATTCCATCGCGCCGAGCGTTTCGAGGTCTCCTATGTGGGGACCGAAGTACGCCGTATCCCCTACCGCGATGCAGAAGGTGTTCTTGAGGTGTGCACCACAGGCCAGCACCGGCTGATCGACGGCCTCGGTCAAACGGAAGGGCCTTGGAACGAATCCGCGTGAGCGACGCAGAACGGTGGCTCGCCCGGCGATCACCCGAACGACCGAATCGTCGCAGCGCATCGCGATATCGCGATCGTGTACCAAAAACGCATCCGCGACGCCCTCGAGTCGTCCCAGCGCTTCACCGTTGTCTTTGCAGATCGGGTCGCCAGCGATGTTGGCCGAGGTCATGACGAGGGGAAGGCCGACCTCGCGGAGCAGCAGGTGGTGGAGCGGGGTATAGGGCAAGAAAAGCCCTAAAAGTGGCGATTCGGGGGCTACCTCCAAGGCGAGCGGAGCATCGGGCCGGCGTTCGACTAGGACGATCGGTCGCTCTCGGGAGGAGAGCAACGACTCTTCCTCAGCGGTCAGGTTCGATAGCGACTTCGCCGCCGAAAGGTCGCGCGCCATGACGGCGAACGGCTTTTCGTCTCGATGCTTTCGCTCGCGAAGGAGGCCAACAGTCTGCCCGTTGGAGGCATCGCATGCGAGATGAAATCCCCCCAACCCTTTGATGGCGACGATCGCTCCGTCTCGGAGCAAACTCACCGTCGTAGCCAGCGGGTCTGCGAGCGCCATTTTCGAACCGCCCGGCGCCAACAAGGAAAGGCTCGGGCCGCACTCGGGGCACGCATTGGGCTGCGCATGGAAGCGCCGGTCAACGACGTCGAGGAACTCGCGCTTGCACGATCGGCATAGGGCGAACTCGTGCATCGTCGTCGCGGATCGATCGTAAGGAACGTCGGTCGTGATGGTGAAACGCGGACCACACTCCGTGCAGTTCGTGAAGGGGTATCGGTGGCGACGATTGTTCGGGTCGAGCACCTCTTCTTCGCACTTCGCACAAGTTGCGAGATCCGGCGGAATCGAGAGGGCCCGGGCGCCAGTTCCCTCGCTTGGCTCGATGACGAACTCCTCGGCGACCTCCGATCGAATTTTTGAGAAACGCAGCTCCATGACCCGGGCCGAAGCAGGCATATCCACCTGTAACGACTGGAGAAATGACTCCAGCGGCCCCGCCCTGCCGAACGCTTCGATCGTCACCCCCTCGGGATTATTCCGCACTCGACCGGCCACCCCGGCGCGGCGCGCCATCCGGTAGACCCAAGGTCGAAACCCAACGCCTTGCACGGTGCCGCGCACTTCGATTCGGCGGCCCTCGTTCACGGCCCGTCCTCCGAGACACTCAGGACGTAGGTGACGACTTCCCACTTCTGCTGGTCTGTGAGGATCGGCCACGCCGGCATCGACGTTCCGCGCTTGCCGTCGCTCACGACCGTATAGACGCTCAGCGGACTCGCGCCTACGCGCCAATTCTTGCTACCGAAGTTGACGGGCCGGCTGGAGAGCCCCTCCTTGCGCACGCCGTTTCCATCGGCGCGGATGCCGTGGCACAGCGCACACCTGTCGCGGAAGATCTCGCGCCCCCGCTCGCGCGCCTCGTCCGAAGCGAGAAGACCCACGGGCACCCGTAGGTTCCGATACTCCGCGGGGATGCGCTCGTCGTCCCCGTTACACGCCGAGAGTGCGAGCCACATGATCAGCGCTCCTGGTGCTTTCCTCATGGCAATCCGGTCGTCGAACGGGCGCGTAGCCGAGCGCGTCCAGCTCCTGCACCACTCGCTCGACGAGCTCGGGGATACTGGCGTCGACCTCTGGCGTACGTCCGAGGCCGAGGTCGATGCTCTCCGGGACCACCCCGATCAACACGACCCGGTCCGGGTAGCGATCGAGCAGGCTTGCGCCCGCGAGAAGGTCTGCGACCCCGATTTGGTGCGGCGAAAGGCGCTCGTACACGGCAGGGGCCACCTCGTCGCCTTCGATTCTGACGAGCGTCCCAGGCGGACCTTCCCCGCGGATCGCATCGACCATGATGACTTGCTCGGCGCTGTCCACCAGCGGCAAGAGGGACAGCCCGAGCGTGCCTCCATCGAGCGCCAATACGCCCTCCGGAAGCTCGTACTCCCGGAGCAGTTTGTGGATCGCAGCAATCCCCGCGCCATCGTCTTGGCACACCACGTTGCCGAGACCCAACACCAGCACCGGCGTTCGCTCACTCATCACGGTTTCGCCAGTTCCGGGGAAGGAATTTGTAGCCGCTGAACATCGAGTCGATGAGGCCTTGCCCCTCGACCCGCGAGATGAGAATCGCGCTCCAGATGTGGTGGGCGAAGAAGCCAAGGAGTAGCCACATCGCGATGTGATGAATCCACCGAGCGGTCTGCGCCCCGCCAAACACGGGAAGGAGGAAGCTCCACATCTTCATGTAGGACACGCCGGCGTCGACCGAATAGAGCGCGAACCCGGTCAGGATCATTACGAAATACAGCCCAAACACGGCGAGATACGTGAGGCCCGCAAGTGGGTTGTGCCCGACGTTCATCGGAGGCTTGCGACTGAAGAAGGTGTAGAACTTGAGCATGCCGAGGACGTCCCGGCGCCGTCGCGCCCCTATCGGTACGAACTGATCCCACCGTGCGTAGTACGAGCCGACGAACATCCACCCGACCCGCACCAGCACCGCAAGCGTGAACACGATCGCCGTATAGAAGTGGACGATCTTCATGGTCCCCATCACGAACTGTTGGTCCGCCACGCCGGCGGGGATGTAGAAGGGCGTTCCCATATAGATGCCCGTCACCGCAAGGATCAAGATCGCAACCATGATGATCCAGTGCGTCAGTCGCACGACGGCGTCCCATACGTAGACGCGCTCGAGCCCCCGTAAAGCCGACGTGTCGCGCCGTCCACGGGGCTCCGCCGCCGTCGCTGTCGTCGGCGGTGTCATCTCACCTTCACGCGAGTGACCTCGCGGCCTCCAGGATCCACTACGTGTACGCCGCAGGCCATGCACGGATCGAACGAATGGATGGTGCGAAGGATCTCGAGCGGCTGTTCGGGATCCGCAACCGGGGTTCCGATGAGAGCCGCTTCGTAAGGTCCCGGAGTGCCTTCCGAGTCGCGTGGACCGGCGTTCCAGGTGCTCGGGACAACGCACTGATACCCAGCGATTTTTGCGTCCTTGATGTGCACCCAGTGACCAAGGGCCCCGCGCGGCGCCTCGTGGAACCCAGCGCCCATGGACTCCTTCGGCCACGAGCTCGGTTCCCACTTGCTGTTGTCGTGGATTCGGAGCTCGCCGCTTCCCATGTTGACAGCGAGCTCATCCACCCAGTCCCCGATTTTATCGACGAGGACCTGTGTTTCGATCCCCCGCGCGGCAACTCGGCCGAGCGTCGAGAACAGTGCCGCCGGACCGACTTGGAGCTTCTCGAGCACCGCATTGATCTGGGTGGTCACCTGCTCGTGCCCTTGCACGTACGAGACCAGCATGCGCGCAAGGGGTCCGACCTCCATCGGTACGCCGTCGTAGCGCGGGGACTTCAGCCAAGAGTACTTCTCCGAGAGGTTGAGGCGCTCGTACGGTGGCTCGGGGCCAGTGTAATTCGGTTTGGTTTCGCCTTCTGATGGATGAAGCGCCTGGTCGTCGCCACCCTCGTAGTCGTACCAAGAGTGTGTGATCTGCTCGGTGATCTTCGATGCATCGAACTTCTCCACCTTCGAGATGTCTCGGTTGCGAATGATGCCCGGAGGAATGAAGACCGGTGGGTCCGACTCGTCGTTGAGGGGGTACTCCCCGTACACCATGTAGTTCCCGACCCCGGCGCCGTACCCTGCCCAGTCCTTGTAAAACGAAGCGACCGCGAGCAGGTCCGGGAGGTAGACCTGGCTGACGAACCGCTGAGCGCCCGCCACCATATCTTTGAGGGAGGCGATCGAATGGATGTTGAGCGCGGCCTGTGCATTCGGGTCGACCGGTGTCGCCATGCCTCCGACCAGGAAGCCCTGCGGATGCGGGTTCTTGCCGCCTAGGATGGCATGTATCTTGATGAACTCGCGCTGCCAATCGAGGGCTTCGAGGTAGTGCGCGACCGCCATGAGATTGGCCGCGGGCGGGAGCTTGTAGGCGGGATGACCCCAATACGCGTTGCCAAACGGCCCGAGTTGTCCCCGATCCACGAGCCCCTGAATGCGGTCTTGGATCCCCTTGAAGTAGACCGCGCTCGACTTCGGCCAGTCCGAGATCGACTGGGCGAGCGTAGAGGTTGCCGCTGGATCGGCCTTTAGCGCGGACACGATGTCGACCCAATCGAGGGCGTGCAGATGATAGAAATGGATCACGTGATCTTGAATGCACTGCGACGCGATGATCAGGTTTCTCAAGATGCGCGCGTTGGGCGGCGGCTTCGCGCCGATCGCGTTTTCGACGGCGCGAATGGACGCGATCGCGTGCACCGTGGTGCATACACCGCAGATCCTTTGGGCAAACAGCCACGCATCGCGGGGGTCCCGACCCTGCAAGATGATCTCGATGCCTCGGAACATCGTAGACGAGGACCAGGCGTTGGATACCTGACCCCCGTCGACCTCGGCTTCGATCCGTAGGTGGCCTTCGATGCGAGTCACCGGATCGACGACAATGTGGGTCATGCGTCACCTCCTTCCGCGTCCTTGGTAGGGTTTGCAGCAGGGTCTGCAGGCTTGTCTTCGCCGCCGGTTCCAACCAGCTTCTTCTTCCCGAGTTGCACCAGTGTGTGCGTCGCAAAAGCAGCCGTGACGCCGACGGTCCCCCAGAAACCGACTTTGTCGATGTTCGAAGCGTCCCCGAATCCCGGGAAACCAGGAAGATGTGCGTAGAATGGCGTCATTGTGTCCCAGAAATTGGGCTCCGCGCAGCCGATGCATCCGTGGCCGCAGGCAACGGGCCAGCTGGTGTTCTCGTTCCAGCCAATGTTGGGACAGTTCTGGAAAGCCACCGGCCCCTTGCAGCCCATTTTGTAGAGGCAGTGCCCCTCCCGGTGCGCCTCGTCGCCCCACTGTTCGACGTACTGCCCCGCGTCGTAGTGCGCGCGTCGCTCGCAATTGTCGTGAATCGACTTCCCGTAGGCGAAGAGGGGCCGCTTGAGGGCGTCGGTTGCCGGCCAGCGTCCGTAGGTCAGGTAGTACACGATCGTGGCGGTGAGGTTCTCGGCGTTCACGGGGCAAGCCGAGAGGTTGATCTGTGTCTTGATTCCCGGCACCGCGTCGGCGATCCCCAGGGCGCCGGTGGGATTCGGTGAAGCCGCCGGGAGCCCACCGAACGTCGCGCACGTGCCGACCGCGATGACCGCGGCCGCGTCCCTGCATACTTCGTTCGCAATCTGGAGAGCAGACTTGCCGCCGATCGTACAATAGGCACCGTTGGCTCCAGTTGGAACCGACCCCTCGACGACTACGATGTACTGGCCTTTCTTGCTCTTCACAACCGACGCGAGCGCCTCCTCGGCCTGATGTCCGGCCGCGGCCATGATCGTTTCGTGGTAGTCGATCGAAAGTAGATCGATTATGACCTCGGCTGCGGTCGGCTTGCTTGAGCGGAGAAACGACTCGGTGTTGCCTGCGCAGTCCTGAAACTCTAGCCATACCAGCGACGGCTTGGCCTTGTTCTCGAGCGCGTCTGCAATCACCGCCGACGCGCTCGTTGGCAAGCCGATCATCACGGCCATCGTGGAGCAGAAGCCCAGGAACTCGCGACGCGATACTCCTCGCGCCTCCAGCTCGCGGCGTAGATCAGTAATCGGCTCGTCCATCGCTGCCTCCCTGCTGTTGGTAAGCAAGTGTCGCGCCGGACGTTCAGCGTCCGGTCGCGGCGACTCTAACCGCGCTGAGCCCCAAAAAACAAGCCCGCTCTACTAGCCTGAAAGCGCCTTTTTCATTTAATCGCGTATTTATTTCGCGAGACGTTTTCTGGACGCACCATTTGCGCGCGACTGGTGACTAAGAAACACACGGTGTAGCATCGATGAGATGTCTGCCGCGCTCGAAGATTTCGGTTTCTTCCAAGTCGTCCAGGGTTACTTGGAGCAGGCTGCCCAAGTTACGCGCCTGCCGGATCATGTGCGCGAGATCCTCGCGCAACCGAAGAACGAGCTCATCGTGCACTTTCCGGTTCGGATGGACGACGGACACAACCGTCTGTTCAAAGGGTACCGTATTCAGCACAACAACGTGGTGGGCCCGTACAAAGGCGGAATGCGATATCACGAAGCCGTCAGTCTCGACGAGCTCAAGGCCCTCTCGATGCAGATGACATGGAAGTGCGCTCTCCTCGGGATTCCCTTTGGCGGCGGCAAGGGTGGCATCAAGTTCAATCCCCGCGATCACTCCGAAGATGAGCTCCGGAGGATCACGCGTCGCTTCACCCACGCCCTAGGCAACAACATTGGACCGTCGCACGACATCCCCGCACCCGACGTCGGCACCAACGCCAAGACGATGGTGTGGATGATGGATACGTACATCAACACGGGTGTCACCTACGAAAAGAGCGATCAACGTGCTGTCGTAACTGGGAAGACGATCAACTCGGGCGGTTCGGAAGGGCGTGAGAAGGCCACGGGTCAAGGGGTCGTTCACTGCATCAAGGAGTGGGCGCGGGAACGGCGGTTCGATCTCGAAGGCGCGACCGCGATCGTGCAGGGTTTCGGCAACGTTGGCTCGAACGCTGCGTTGTTGCTCTCGAAGCTCGGCGTCGCGACTATCGCGATGGGAGACCACACCGGATACCTCCGCAACGAAGAGGGCTTCAACGTTCACAAACTCCAGGATTACGTCCGCGCCAATGGGTCGATCGAAGGCTATCCGCGCGGTGAGAAGATCAGTCGAGACGAGTTCTTCGAAACCCCCGCCGATCTCTTCATTCCGGCCGCACTCGAGAACCAGGTCGGCGAGAAGGAAGCCAAAGCGCTCCAGGTCCGGCTCATCGCCGAGGGTGCGAATGGGCCGATCAACCCGGTTGGCGAAGCGATCCTTCAGGACCGGGGGATTCCGATCATTCCCGATGTTCTCGCGAACTCCGGTGGCGTCACGGTCAGCTACTACGAATGGGTCC
>Ga0255058_10002136_pt1 | contig 10978 bp, 7 predicted proteins | sample Cases_109_9_MG_FD_188637 | JGI IMG/M metagenome (GOLD analysis project Ga0255058, IMG submission 188637) | Seawater microbial communities from Amundsen Gulf, Northwest Territories, Canada - Cases_109_9 | ecosystem: Environmental > Aquatic > Marine > Gulf | place: Canada: Northwest Territories... | reverse complement strand
ATCCGGCTTCGTCCGGCCGGAGGATCACGAATCCAACGAAAAGGGTTGGGATGCCGAGCTGAAGGAGCTCATGGAGCTGCTCTCGGACTAAGTTGCCGAAACCGCTAGGACGTAGGCGGCCGAGGAAGAGCCTCTCCTTGCCGCGGACGGAGTATAAGCTCGAAGCCTGGAAGACCATGACCCCGGGAGGACTCGAATCTCCGACCTTCGGATTAGGAATACAGGGTCAGGTTTCTCTACAGTCGGTCGGCTATCGCTTCGGGAGAGTGTTCGAACTGGCTGCGGGCTACCGGGCGATAGTGTCCGCAGGTGCTCCGGAGTCAGTGCGATGCTTTCCGACTGCGTGAATTATTGCGCTAGAACTTGGTGCGCCTCGAATTGCGCCTCGAAGAACTTCTCCGAGTCGGCCAATACTCGGGCCAAATGAGGGCGGCCTAACCGACCGCGCCGCCCAGTTTCGGCGTCGCGGAATGACGGGTAGGAGGAGCGACGACGGGCGCTCCGCATCGTGGTAGATCACCTGTTCGGCTACACGGATGTCGGCCTCTGTTCCTTCGCCTACCGACTTCGCGGTGTTCAGGTTCCGATCGAAGCGAGGGAAGTCACTGCTGGTGATGTGGAGTCGGATTCGATGCCGGGCCTTGAAGACGTTGCTGGTCTCCCAAAGAGTGAGGGTCACCTCGTGGACCTCACCCGGAGTCAGCATGGTTGGTTCCGTGAGCGACTCCCGAAACCGGGTCCGAAGCGTACCCTGTGTAATGAGAACGGCCCGACCGCCCGGGTACGCGTCTGAAACCGTCGCGAAGAAGTCTGTGTCGGGCACGTTCGTGGAGAAAAATAGTCGAAGCTGGATGGCTTCGGTTACCTCCGTGTCCGCATCGAGGGGATCGCTGGAGAACACGAGCACGTCCTGCCTGCCCTGATTCACTCGCTGGTCGAGGGGGCCACCCGGTGCGAGTGCTCCAGTACAACACACGGGGCCGCCCCACGTGGGGACCGGATTCCGAGGGTCGTACAGGTACGTATCCGGCGTTTCGTCCTCTGGAGGCTCGGCGCTCAGCCGACTGTCGCCCACGCGGGTCCGCGCCGACTGCCGGCTGTGCAGGTAAAAGCGCGTCGGGATAGCACGGGATAGGGGCCACTCCCACTCGTCCCGCCAGACGTTCTCTCCCATGACGAAGATCCGGATTGGCGACTCGCTCTCAAGACCGTTGTCGATTCCCTTGAGATGGTAGTCGAACCACCGAAGATGCTCGTTCTCATGGTCCATGGCGGCCTGCGGGCCGAATTCGACGTCACCAAGGCGCCCATCCAAAGGCTCCGCCGGCTAGAGACCGCCGGGAACCAGATCTCGCGGGAGGCATGGGACCAGGGGCCCATGATCAGGCGCTGCCAGCGGCGTGACCGTGCGGATACGGAGCTGTCCCTCATGTTCGTGAAATTGACGAAGGTTTCATGCACGTTGGGATCGTACCACCCGCCGACGTGGAGGGCGGGGACATCCATTTCTCCGTAGCGGTGCTGTATGCTCATCGCGCGCCAGAAATCATCGTACGTCGAATGCCGGATGACATCCGCCACGAAAGCCGAACCCAATCCCTCTTCATCCAGCGTGCGTTTCACTGGGAGGCGGGTCACGAGCTCCATCCAGTTGATCGCCTCGGGATTGATCGTAGCGAACCGCCCACCCAGATACATAGCACCGAAAAAGGCAATGCCCAGGTTTAGAAGTCCGTTCGAATACCATATATTGGAGAAGTTGTCCGATTGGGATGAGACGGGGATAACGGCCTGAAGATGCGGGCTCCCAAAGGGCGCCGAGAGGAGCTCGATGAAAGCAGGATAGGATTTCCCCCACATCCCCACCTTGCCGTCCGACCACGGCTGTCGTCCAATCCACTGCTGGACATCGAATGCATCGCGGCCCTCGTTGACGTAGGGGTAATACTCTCCTTCTGACCCGAACGTGCCGCGCGAGTCCACGAAGACTACGGCGTACCCGCGCAGTGCCCACGCCTCGGCTCGGTTCTGGATCTGTGTCCGGCTGTAGGGACTGACAATGAGGAGAGCGGGGACGGGCTCGGCCTGCTCGGGTCGGAACACGTCAGCGGCAAGTGTGATGCCGTCCCCCACCTGGATGCGGACGTCGCGCTCGACGAGAACGGCGACGCCATCACGAAGATCGGGTTCCTGGCCCGCCAGCGGGACGACCGCCACCATGAGGAGCGTGCCGACACCTATCAGCCGAATGGCGGTCTGCATCGCGAGGTCGTCTTCAAACAGCCTTCGGATTACTCTCAACGAACAGACTCCGAGAGGTATGTTCGCCTCATGAGCATGGTTGTTCGATCGAAGGACACTCTCCATTAATAGGATAGGAATTCGGTGGGGGGAAGCGACGAGCGGCTATCCGACCAGACTCTCTCTGTCACTGTTTCTGTCACTGATGGCATACCAATTAAAAACGGCCCCGCCGTAACTGCCGACAGGACCGTTCTTTACACAATCGGGGCGGCGAAATTCGAACTCGCGACCTCCTGAACCCCATTCGCGTGGCGGTACGTGCACTCACGTGCATACAGTTGCATTCACACGCATTTCGGCGATTTCACTTTCGCACAAATGCGCTCATTCCTCCTCATTTCGTTACAGCTACGGTTACAGTTGGTACATAGACGACAGACCAGGACTCCCATACCTTGTCGGATCTCCCGCCCGAGTACCCGGCAGGCCGCGTTCACCGCTGGAGGCACCGATGAGAAGATCGATCTCCGTCGCCCTTGTCCTGACAATGCTCGTACCGCTGGCCGGTTGTCGGCAAGCAGACGAGACGGTGACAGCTCAAGACGTCCCGCAGTACGCGATCCAGCAGTTCCTGGAGAGCACGAGCGTCTTCGGGAGTTCTTTCTCTCCTGATGGTTCGAAGATCCTCGTGAGCAGCGACGAGTCAGGCGTCTACAACGCCTACGCGATCCCGGTGGATGGCGGAACGCCCGTGCAGCTCACGTCATCCGAGGACGACGCAGTGCTCGTGGCAGGCTACTTCCGAGGCGACGAGCGTTTCCTCTACCTGAAGGACCAGGGCGGCAACGAGCTGAACCACCTGTACGTGCATGAGCTGGATGGATCGATCACCGACCTCACGCCAGGCGATTCCCTGAAAGCGACGTTCCTCGGATGGGCCGACGACGATCAGACTTTCTTCGTCGGGACCAACGAGCGCGACAACAGGTTCTTCGACATCTTCGAGGTCTCGCCCGAGAGCTACGATCTCACACTCATCTATCAGGACGAGACCGGGTACCAGCTCTCCGCTGTTTCACCGGACAAACAGTGGCTCGTCTTCTCCAGACCGAATACGACAAACGATAACGACCTGTTCCTGTACGACCGGGCGACGGAAGAGATGCGTCACCTCACGCCGCATGAGGGAGACGTGTCCTACTCCGGCCAGATGTTCAGTCCGGATGGCACGAGCGTGTACATGACCACGGACGAGGGAAGTGAGTACGCGTACCTGGTGCGGCTCAATCTGGCGAATGGCGGCAGCGAGGTAGTGTATCAGACGGATTGGGATGTGTGGTTCGCCTATCTCTCGCGCCAGGATCAGTACATGGTCGTCGGGGTCAATGAAGACGCCCGAACCGTGCTCAACATGTTCCGGTACCCTGGCATGCAACCGGTCGAGCTGCCCGACCTTCCGGGACTGGATGTGACCTCGGCGGGATTCTCTCCTGACGACAGCAGGATTGCCTTCTACGCCAGTTCCAGCCGTTCGCCGCGTGACCTGCACGTGCAGGAGTTGGCGACCGGCGAGACCAGCAGTCTGATGAGCACATTGAACGCGGATATCGACGCGAGTCATCTCGTTGATGGCCAAGTTGTACGATTCAGCTCTTACGATGGCGTAGAGATTCCGGGGATTCTGTATCGCCCGCACGGGGCGACTCCGGAGAGCCCCGTGCCGGGTCTGGTCTGGGTTCACGGGGGTCCCGGTGGGCAGTCACGGCTCGGGTACTCGAATCTCGTTCAGTATCTCGTCAACCACGGCTATGCCGTCTATGCGATCAACAACCGAGGAAGCACCGGTTACGGGAAGACTTTCTACCGGATGGATGACAAGAGGCACGGGGACTCCGACCTCGACGACTGCGTCGCGAGCAAGATGATGCTCGCCGAGACCGGTTGGGTCGATCCGGAGCGTATCGGAATCATCGGTGGCAGTTACGGCGGATACATGGTGCTGGCGGCTCTTGCCTTCAGGCCCGAAGAGTTCGCGGCAGGCGTCGACCTGTTTGGAATCTCGAACTGGATTCGCACTCTCGAAAGCATACCGCCGTGGTGGGAGTCGTTCCGTGAAGCCCTCTATACAGAGATGGGTGATCCCGAAGCAGATCGTGAGATGCTAGAGGCCAAGTCTCCCCTGTTCCACTCCGGGAACATTGTGCGACCGCTCATGGTGCTGCAGGGCGCAAACGATCCTCGGGTGATTCAACCGGAATCGGACGACATCGTGGAGGCGGTGCGAGCGAGCGGGGTTCCGGTGGAATACCTGGTATTCGAGGACGAGGGGCACGGTTTTCTCAAGAAAGAGAACCAGGAGGAAGGTTGGGAGGCCATCCTCCGCTTTCTCGATACCCACTTGAAGGGCGCCGAAGAAGCCTACGCTCCTTAGCGCACCGGCGCTTGAGACTGTGTAGGGCACGCGTCGCCGCATGCTACAGTTTGAGTGACACGGCTGCCAAGATGAAGAAGAAGGCCCTGCCGTAACTAACGACAGGGCCTTCTCTTACCGATCGGGGCGGCGAGATTCGAACTCGCGACCTCCTGAACCCCATTCGCGTGGCGGTACGTGCACTCACGTGCATACAGTTGATTTCACGTGCATTTTGACGATTTCACATGCGTACACTTGCGCTCACTCCTCCTCATTTCGTTACAGCTACGGTTACAGTACGAAAAGCGAAGACTCACCTAGAGTTGCACGGCCCTTCCCCTTGACATTCTATGGGAACGGTGTAGAGTGCCATAGACGTTCTATGGGAGTGAGGATGCGGCCGGGCAGCCACAAACCTGAGGCGCGGAGACAGATCATGGGCAAGGGAGGACTCGACCTCCTGCAAGGCACCCTCGACATGTTGGTGCTACAGGCTCTTACGGCCGGACCGAAGCATGGTTACGCGGTGGCTCACTGGATCGAGGACCGCACGACAGACGTGCTGAGAATCGAGGAGGGGTCGCTGTACCCGTCCCTTCACCGGATGCAGCGGCGGGGATGGATCGAGTCGAGTTGGGGAGTCTCTGAGAACAACCGGCGAGCGAAGTACTACCGTTTGACCGCAGTGGGCAGGAGGCAACTCCGTTCGGAGACCGCAGAGTGGAGGCAGTTCGTGGAGGCGGTGACATCGGTGATGCGACCCGTGCAGGACGGCGTGTGAGACTCCGCCTGCGGCTCAAAGCCGGCGGACTCGGCGTGACGCGGCCGCCGGGTCGCGATCGGGAGCCGACCGAGGGGCCCGGCGTCCCGGTAGCGAGCTGGGGTCGGCCGCCCCCGTGGCGGCATGTGTTCTTTCTGCGGCTGGTTCGCCGCGAGATCGACCAGGAGCTCGACTTTCACCTGGAGATGCGAACGCACGAGAAGCGAGTCCAGGGGCTGGAGGTGAAGCTCGCCAGGCGTGCGTCCCTGGACCGCTTTGGAGACGTGAAGCGGGTGCGAGAGGAGTGCCGTGAGATCGGTGAGGCGCGGGTGCGAAGGTACAGGAGGCGGGACATGTTCGATTCGGTGTGGCAGGACGTGAAGTTTGCGGCACGCAATCTGGTGCGACGGCCCGGGTTTACGGCCGTCATCCTCACTACCCTGGCCCTTGGGATCGGAGCGACGACGGCGATCTTCAGCGTGGTGGATGGCGTGCTGCTGCGCCCACTTCCGTTCCACGAGCCGGACCGGCTCGTCTTCGTTTTCGGGATCGAAGAAGGGATGCGGACCGGTAGCTCTTGGATGTCCTACGAAGACTGGAAAGACTTCGTCGATCAGGTACAGACCGTGGACGGCATAGAGGTCGCCTCACGCTCAAACCCGGGGGCCATGACGATCGTCAGCGAGAGCGGACCTCCGACTCAGATCGACGTGGCGCGGGTCTCCCACGGACTCTTCGCGATGCTGGGCGCACAGCCTTTGCTGGGCCGTGGCTTCCTGCCCGAGGAAGATCAGATCGGCAGCGCCAGGGCCGTCGTTATCGGTCATGGCTTCTGGAGAGACCGCACGGGGGCGGATGCCGAGATCGTCGGAAAGAGCCTGCGACTGGACGGCGAGGTACACACGGTCGTCGGCGTGATGCGCGAGGGATTCGACTGGCTCGAAGCGGAGCTGTACCTGGCTCTCGATCCGGGGCACGCGGAGGACGGGCGCGGCAGGCACACTCTCCTGCCGCTGGCGCGCCTCGGGCCCGGCGTGAGCCTCGAGCAGGCGGATGCGGAGATGAAGGCCATCTCGGCCCGCCTGGAAGCCGAGTACCCTGAGACGAACACGGACCGCAGTGCGCGGGTGGAGCCGATCGCCGAGACGATCGTCGGAAACGCGCGTACCCCCGTGTTGATGCTGTTCGGAGCGACTCTAGTTGTGCTGCTCATCGCAGGCGTGAACGTGGCGAACCTGCTATTGGCCCGCGCCGCGCCCCGCGCGAGAGAGGTGGCCATCCGGGCTGCGCTGGGTGCCGGTCGCGGGCGGCTCGCCCGACAGCTCCTCACGGAGAGCCTGGTATTGGCATTGCTCGGAGGGCTCCTCGGCGTGGGCCTGGCCTTTCTGGGGGTGAAGCTGCTGCTGGCTGCGGCGCCAGCGGGACTGCCCAGGCTGGACGATGTGGCGGTGGACCTGCGGGTGCTGGGCTTCGCACTGGGTCTGGCCGTCGCGAGTGGACTGGCGTGCGGACTTCTGCCAGCGTTCGGCGCGTCGCAACCGGACCTCCATTCTTCGCTCAAGGAGGGAACGGGCAGGCAGACCGGCGGCCGGCGCCATGCAAGGTGGTCCGACGCCCTAGTGGTATTCGAGGTAGGATTCGCAGTGGTGCTCGTCGGCACCGCGGGCCTGTTGCTCCGGAGCTTCGTCGAGCTGCGGTCGGTGGACCCCGGCTTTCACGAGCGCCAGGTGGTGTCCCTCCCGCTCAGCTTGAAGGGTGACACATTCAACCCGGAGCGCGTCATTCCCTTTTACGACGAGCTATTGGCTAGGGTAAGAAGCTTTCCTGATGTGGAGGCGGCGGCACTCGGATACTACCCACCGCTGGAGGGCGGCTGGGAGACGAGCTTCGACATCCCCGGGGTCCACGAACGGCCACAGGGTCAGCGACCCGAGGCCCGGATCCGACCCGTGACGCCCGGTTACTTCCAGACGGTGGGCATTCCGCTGCTCCAGGGGCGCGAGTTCGATGCGCGAGACGTCGCCGACGGCCCGGGAGTGGTCGTCATCAACGAGTCCCTCGCGCGTACGTTCTTCGAGGGACGCGACCCGCTCGAGCATTCCCTCCGCAAGGGCAACTGGTGGGGCGAGGACAGACCGAGCGAGTACAGGATCGTGGGGGTCGTGGGCGACGTTAAGATGGACGGCATGGCCGAGGCCACGCCGTGGGCCATGTACTTCCTTCACGATCAGTGGCCGTTCAGCGACATGTACCTGCTGGTCCGCACAGCCGGCGCCCCGTACCCGACCGTCCCGGCGATCCGTGACGCGGTGTGGGCTCTGGAGCCAGACATGCCGGTTGAGAACGTGCAGACGTTCACCGAGATGCGATCCGAAGCAGTTGCCGAGGAACGTTTTCAGACCCTGCTCGTCGTCGGGTTCGCGGGACTGGCGCTGGTGCTGGCGTGTGTGGGCGTGTTCGGTGTCCTGTCGCATGCAGTGGCTCAGCGGGGCGGCGAGATCGGAATCCGAATGGCGGTGGGCGCCCGTGCGGTGGATGTGGTTCGCCTGGTGGTAGGAAAGGGCGTGCGCCTCGTTGCGCTGGGGGTTGCTCTGGGCTTGGCAGCGACCTTTGGGGTCACTCGTTTCATCCGCAGCCTGCTGTTCGAGGTGAGTCCTACGGAGCCGATGGCGCTCGCACCCGCTACCCTGCTTCTAGCGTTTGTGGCCCTCTCGGCGTGTGCCGTTCCCGCCGTGAGGGCGAGCCGGCAGGACCCAGTCAAAGCACTGCGCACGGAGTAGTTGGCCTTGTTGCCGGCCCTGCCGAGGGGCTCGCGACCGGCGGCAGCTACCGCTCGCCCCCGGTTTTGTTACTGTTTCTGTCACTGTGGCGCACTGCGAAGAAACGGCCCTGCTGTAACTATCGACAGAGTGGTCACTTACCAAATCGGGGCGGCGAGATTCGAACTCGCGACCTCCTGAACCCCATTCCTGTGGCGGTACATGCACTCACCTGCATACACTTGCATTCACGTGCATTTCGGCGATTTCACTTGCGTACACTTGCGCTCATTCCTCCTCATTTCGTTACAGCTACGGTTACAGTTCCGAAAGGGCGGTACGCTGGAAGAGCGTTGATTCTCCAACGCAGGAGTCGGCTTGTCATAGACTCTGCCAAGTGATCCCTCCGTCATCCAAGAGGATGCTTTAATCAAATGTGGTTGGACGGCGGCTTCACCGACATCCCCAAGGGGCCGGTCCGCCGCTGCTAGCCCCGCAAGAGAGTTCTCCAAGGCCCCAAGAGTTGCGTCTAGGGCAAGATTCTGTTGTTCGGCCTCCTCACGATCGGGGACCACTCAGAACCACGCTCGTAGCTGCACATAGGCCCAGTGGAGAGTGTCGCTGCCGAGGTCAATTGGAACGACCTCGCCGGGGCCCGTGGAGCATGGGCCGTCGAAGTCACTTCGGCGCAGCGTGAAGGGCCTGAGGAGCGGGTGGCCGGTAGCCCAGCGAGCTGTGCGGCCCCCACTGTCGCTGTCATCGCTTCCAGATAGAGTGAAGAACCTCACCCACAGGCGCCTCATTCCGCCAGCAGCCCTAGCGTCTCTTCGATCGCCGGTCGAGCGCCGAGTCGCTCAAAAGCTGACTTGGCGGCTCGGAGTTCAAGCTCGGCCGGGGCGGAATCGCCTGTCGCAAGAAACGACCGGGCCAGCGTGAGCCGAGCCCGAGCAGTTTCAAACGGGAACCCCACCTCAGCCCACTCTTTTATGGCCGCTCGAGCGTGCCAGATAGCGTCATCGATTCGATTCGCATGCAAAGCTACTTCCGCTCCTTGCTCAGCGACCGTCGCGGACAACGCGGGGGATGGGTATTGATCGGCTATATGAGACAGTTTGTCCAGCGCCTCCTGAGCTGCCGCCAGGTCATCCCCGGCAACTGCGATTGATATCTTGGTCGGCAGGAGGCGGGCGCGGGTCGGACCGTCCAACGCCCGATTCGCCAAGGCAGAATCAATCAGTGATCTCGCCTGATCGGTGTGCCCCTTTTTCCAACGCAGCTCGGCTATTCCAGGGAAAGGCTCGCGACCAAGTTCATGGGCCTGGTGGAAGGCACTCTCCGCTGCATCGAGATCACCGAGCCGCAGGCGGAGCTCTCCAATCTGATACCAAGCCTCTCCAGCGACTGGAAGCCAGTGCTTAAGTTCCTCAGAAGCTTTCAAAGCCTCCGCCTGCGCCTCAACCCACGCACCTCGGAGCCCCAAGATCTTGGCCCGATAAACCCGACAGATTCCCGGGAAGATGGACTCGGTGTAGTCTTGACACCATTTCGTCCCGACATCGTTCCACTGGCTAGCACGCTCGAAATCTGAGAGCTTGTCGCACGTTTCCATCATGTTGCAGTAGACCCTGCCGGTCGTGTGCAGGGAGAGCTCCCCGGACACAGCACTTGCCATCGCTTCGTCAACCAAGGGAAGGCCGGCTTCGACCTGCCCGAGTGCGATCAGAATCCGTCCTTGATCCTGAAGTGACAGAGCCTGTAGGTCGAGGTCTCGATGGCGCTCTCCGACGCTATGAACTTCCTTTGCTAGCGTTAGCGCCGTGTCAAGGTCACCATGCTTCATCGCCCTCATGGACCGAAGACGCTGCAGGTGTCCATGGGCGACAGATTCAGCTTCCTCAACGAGCAAACGTTCCGCCCGCGCGAGCCAGCCATTCGCGACAGAGTCAGCTCTCTGGTAGGCAAAATCCTCGGCATTCCGTATGGCGAGTAGGCCCGCCCGCTCCGAATCTCCTCGCTCCACGTACGCGGCCACCGCCCGTTCCCGAGTCGATGTGGCAACGTCAAGGTCGCCTGTCCACCATGCGGCCTCGGCGAGCCCATCGAGATCCTCAGCTGCCGACAACTTCTCCGTTGCGTCAGCAGCCGTAAGGGCTTCTACCGCGTCGCGCCAAGCACGTCGTTCCACGGCGGCCCGGCCCTCACTCAGCAGGCGCGCCTGGCCAGGTGAGTTTGCGACTCGCCGATCCGTTGCCGGGGCCGTCGGGGCTTGATTTTTCGCAGAAGGAAGAGGTGCTTCACCACTACTGATGCCGTGCAAAAACGCAGTCAGAATGGTCGCGACAAATCCGACCACGAGGACCCACGTGATTCCCTTTTGAACCTCCAACGGCCACTCGAATTGATCCCCGAGTACATCAACCAATTGGATGGCGACCCATGCAACGGCCAGGTAGGCGATTGCCCACTGGACTACTTTGCGGTCATTCAGGCGTTCGAAGACGAAATGCAATTCTCACTTCCAATTCGGGTCACGCTGGAGATCCTGCTCCTAATGAAGCAGTCGCGTCATGGTCCTAATGCCCGGATCCTTCAGATCGGCTCCAAGCTGGCATCTTATACTTGGCACCTCGGAGAGCGTTTGTCACTGGGCCTGTCACCGAGGGAGACGAACAAGTAACGGCCGTACGGTAACTAATAGTAGAGTAGTGGCTTAATTCAACCAGGAAGGCGAGATTCGAACTTGCGACTTTTTGAACCCCATGCCGATTCGGTGCGCTGACCAGCGCTGATGGGCGCTGATTT
>Ga0255058_10002135_pt1 | contig 10983 bp, 9 predicted proteins | sample Cases_109_9_MG_FD_188637 | JGI IMG/M metagenome (GOLD analysis project Ga0255058, IMG submission 188637) | Seawater microbial communities from Amundsen Gulf, Northwest Territories, Canada - Cases_109_9 | ecosystem: Environmental > Aquatic > Marine > Gulf | place: Canada: Northwest Territories... | reverse complement strand
ATCAAAAAGGGGGAATTGCCGGGTTCTGACTCTGATACAGATGATGCTTCTGATGTATTTAAACAACTATTAAAAGTTAAGGTAACCCTTGTGAATAAAGGAACAATTATTATCAAAGAGGACACTGTTGATCAGTAGTCAATTTTCAATATCTTATACCTTAGTGTGCCTGCAGGAACTTTTATGTCTACTTCTTCATCCACTTTGTGACCCAATAATGCCTTGGCAAAAGGTGAAGAAACTAATATCTTGCCATTGAATGGGTCATCTTCACCTGCACTAACCAATTCGAAATGTTCAATCTCTCCTGAATCCATATCTTTGATTTCAATTTTTGCTCCAAAATGTATAGCATCATTTGGTATATTGGAAGAATCTACAATCTCTGTCCTTGCAAGTTTATCTTCGAGGTTTCTAATCTTTGCCTCAAGCAAACCCTGTGCTTCCCTCGCCGCATGATATTCAGCGTTTTCTTTAAGGTCGCCGAATGCTCGTGCCCTTCCAATTTCAGTTTCAACCTCAGATCTCTTTACGTTTTTCATGTGATCCAACTCTTTTTTTAACTTATTATAACCGGTTTGTGTCATATATACCTTTTCCATTTTATCCTCCCAAGTTGATTAGCGGCAAAAGGACCGCTATATATTATCATGTTTTTTTTATATATTACTGCCATCTTATTTCTCCGCCGAATGCAAATAGATGCTCTGTATAGTCATCTATGTCTGCGATATGTGATTCACCGTAATCGTATAAACTATATTTACTCCATAAAGTCACATTTTTTTATTAAATTTTCCCCTTATTAATGAGAAGTTAGTTAAAATATTTAAACTACTACATTATTTCTAAGTTCTTGTCAATTAGTTTACTATCAAAATCAATAAATTGCCTGGTTAATTCGGCAATCTCTCGATAGAACGCAGTTTGTGTTTCTTCCTTTACTTTATTGCAAAAGATGGGTACCCATTGGCTGAGGTGTTCATCGACAAACTTTTTCTCAAATTCCAGGCAATGAATGGCTTGCTTTTTGTCTTCCTGTGTCCATGCCTCTTTTTCGTGACAGGTAAGTCTTTGCATAAATTCCAGCTCAACTCCTATATGGTCAGGTAGACCTGACCAGTTATAAGAATATTCTAACCCTGACGATTCTATGAAATTTTTTACTTCTACAGTCGTTTCACTCCAGAGAGCATCGCCATTATCTCTATATACAGACTCATAAGGCGAAATATGTTTACCGGGTCCGATAAACAAACGGGTGTATTCCAGTACTAAATTATTAATATGTTTATCGCTAACATCATTATTTATTGTTTTATCAAAACGTAAATCTGATTTATTCAAATCATCTAAAAAATTTGACGCTCTAAGTGATTTAATAAATTCCCTGGATGGTTCCTGCAGATATACAGTAGACAAGAATCCATAAGTATTGGTTCTATACTCGGTTGTTTCGTTTATTTCAATTTCCATTGTAAATACTCTGCTACTAAGGTACAAATGGATACTAATGGTAAGGTAAATAGATTCCCAATCGAGTTGGGAATGACAAAGCGTTGTGTTTCCTGTCATTCTGAACTTGTTTCAGAATCTATATATCAATCCAGAACGCGTTTTTCAGGATCAGACCCTGAATCAAGTTCAGGGTGCCATTTTTAGGCACTTTAGACACTTCAAACTTGGTTGTGGCTACGCTGCACTGTGCATATCTTTTGCAATATACGTTTATACCTTTGTAACCGTAACTATTTCATCATTCATTAACCATTGACCGGCAACGCGGTCAGGCCTGTTGCGGATCAGCCAGTTGGGATTTACACCGTGTTCGGACCACCATTTTAATTTTAAATCGTTATCATTATCAGTGCCAAAAGGTGATTTCCTGCCTGAGGCAAATCGACCGTACTGCCAGTGTCCGAGATGAAAAGAAATAGCGATTAAATCAGGCACAACACCTTCGGAAACCCTGGCCTTTATCATGATCTTGCCAACAGCTGATTTAATCATTATCATGTCGCCAGTCTCAATGCCTCTTTTTCCTGCAGTTATGGGATTTATCAATGCTGAATTATCGTGATAGATTTCTGACAACCACTTGTTGTTAGCCGTCCTCGAGTGGGTGTGCACGTTTACCTTATAAGATGAAAGAATCAATTCATCGTCTTTCTTATTCTCAATGTCAGGTACAGGAAACCAGGTAGGCATGGGATTAAACCCTTTTTTCTTTAATAATTCAGAATAAATCTCAAACTTGCCTGATTTATTTACCTTATCCGGCTTAAATCCCGCATAGACCTTATTACCTATCCTTTGCCCTATATATCCCTTGTATGCATTCTTTGTATCTGTATATCCCTTTGTTACAGCTTCGTCTCTGGTTTTTGCCTTTGACTTTTTCCAATTCCAGTAAACTCCAGTCACACCATCGAAGAGGATATTATCTCCCACATAATCGTCTATATTTAAAACTTTGGTGTATGACAGGTAGTGGGGTCTTTCATTTGGGTCATGCCAGACACCATGTTTTTTCAGGTATTCATAATCTACATGGCTTTTCTCACATGACTTTTTAATAAAATCTTCAGTAGAATTAAATGGAAGATTAAGTCCCAGCCTTTTAGCCAGATCAATAGTAACATCCTGGAACTGCCGTGCTTCGCCGAGAGGCTTTATTGCAGGTTGTCGAACATAAAACTCCGGGATCATATCATAGCAAACCATGTCATCCCAGGACGACCTTTCAAGGTAAGTTACGTCTGGAAGTATTAAGTCTGCCAGAGACTCTGTTTCACCATAAAAAGGCGATACAGTGACAAGAAACGGAACCATTGTTTCATCCTTTAGTATTTGGATATTCTCTTCACATTCTCCATTTACGTAAACAGGCTGATAGCAATAAACCATATAAATATCTGGTCTTCCAAAACTACCGTCTTTAATCATTTTTAGAACCTGATGGCTTACGTGGTGGTTGGGGAAGGCGGAATCACCGGGAAAGCCATCAATTATATTTAATTTCTTGGGTTTTTTATCCGGTTTAACTTTGGGGTATTTCCATTTGGCTCCCACACCGTGACAGGTACCGCCCTTAACGTCAATATAGCCGCATATGGCATCAAGCATTTTAAATGCTCGCTCTGCTTCTACTCCGTTAAAGTGAGCTACAGGCCCTCTGTAAGAAATACACGTTCCTGGCTTAGCATTAGCGAACTCAATTGCAAGTGATTTGATCATGGATGCAGGAACTCCACTTAATTGTTCTGCCCACTCAGGTGTATACTGTTTAAGATGTTCTTTTAGTTGTTCAACAGTAACTGTAGTCCATGTTTCGATAAAATTGTGATCATATAATCCATTGCTCATTATTACATTGCACATAGCCAGAGCCACAGCTAAGTCAGTGCCCGGCTTTATGGGAATCCATTCAGTTGATTTAGCAGCGGTATTGGAAAGCCTTACATCAAAGGTATATAATTTGACTCCACGTTCGGTCATTGCATTGATTGCCCTCTGTGCAAGTTGTATATGTGAAGTATGAGTTTCAAAAAAATTGCTGCCAAAATTAAGAATCATATTGGTATGTTCTACATCATTTACATCATAATGCTTACCCCAGATAAGCTCCTGAGCTACCCATTTACCACCTTCGCAGATAGTTGTATGATTTCCAATAGTCTCTGTTCCAAATGCAGCCAGAAAATTGTCTTTGATTATTTTGCTGTCAGAACCCTTCATCCTGCCGTAATGAAACATGAATTTTTCAGGCTGATCTTCATCTAATAGATTTTTAAGCCCCTTAACACCATGTCCGGCTATATCTCCGCCATTCACTAAAATGTCCAGTGCCTCATCCCAGGAGATTCTCTTCCATTTTCCTTCACCTCGTTTACCAGCTCTCAACATTGGATAGAGGATCCTGTCGGGATCATAAACCTGGTTAATCCCAGCTTGTCCCTTGGCACATATCTTTCCACGATTTCGAATTGAAGCCGGATTTCCTTCTATCTTTACGAGTCTGCCGCCTTCTACATAGTTGAGGGTTGTGTCTCTTGCCACACACTGCCAGCAGGCGGAAGGGACAACCTTGCGTTCTTTACCGGTATCCGGAGAAAAGTCCCTGCCTCCCTTTTCCAGTTTTAAAATACCCGTTAATGCATGGGCTTTAGATAATTCACCCATACCGGCAAGTATAGACCCGCACGAAGCAGCTACTTTAATAAAATTTCTTCTGTTTAATTTAAACATTTATTTTTCATTCCTTGAATATTAACTCAATGGTATCTTAAAACCTGTAAACACTAATGTGTATCTCATTAAGAATACGCCCATAAGTACCAATACGGATGAAACAGCCAACCATCTTACACTATTTCGTGTCTTTTGGAAGGTCAACAGGAAAAAAGGAATCAGCATCCCAAATAAAAGCACTCCAAAGATATAGAGTGGATCCTTCAGGGCTATAAGTGCAGAAGCACGAGCATCATCTGTGCCGGAGAGAAGTGTAATTTTCCAGCAAAAGATCCAGAATATATCCAGCGAAATGATCACTACCATCATTCGTTTTAATGGTGTAAATAATTCACTTATGGTAGATTTTCCAATCAGTTTATCTTTAATTAAAGTGATTATGATTATGAGTCCTATTCCTGAAAGAACTGCCGATGTCAGGAAATATCCGGGCATAATGGCGCTATACCAGTAAACCCTTGCTTGTATCAAACCAAAAACGAAACCGGTATATCCATGTACGCCAATAGCTAATGGTAACGTCATGATCCCAAAAATTCTTATCATCTTTTCCTTTTCTTTGAACATATACCAGCAATATATCAACAATACTATAGGATAAATTGTCAGCAGCCAGCTTCCCCATGATACCACTGAATAGGGATTGAAGTACCAGGGGACAAGCACTTTCCAGAATCTAAACGGTTGTCCAAGGTCTAAAACTAAGAAAATGGGAGCAAGTAGAAGGAGGATTACGGCAGATACACCAGCGGTAAAGGCAAGCGACTTGAGTTGCTTCAGTCCGAAAACTGTGAAAAGAGAAGAAAGGACAAATGATCCCGCACTTAAACCGGTAAAATAAAAATACAGGGGTATCCAGAAGTCCCATGGGGTCTTATGAAAAACGTTATAGTAAGTGTCTATCATTACGGATTATTTCCTTAATATTTTTATGTTGTAATATGACCTCCGACTGCATCTTTATCTAAATCAATATAGAATACACTCGGTTCAGTGTCGAGTTCAGGTTTTAAAACCTGAACTTTATTGGTATCCACCAGCTTTCTTACCTCACTGTCCGGATCATTAAGGTCGCCGAATATTCGTGCATTTGAAGGACAGGTATTCACGCAAGAGGGTACTACTCCCTTTTCCACTCTATGAATGCAGAAATCACATTTGTTGGCGACTTTCTTTACAGGATGTGAAAATCTGGCATCGTATGGACATGCCACAATACACATCTTGCAGCCAATGCACCTTTCTTCATGGATATCGACAAGGCCCTTTTCCTCATCCCTGTGAGAGGCCTGAGTCGGACACACACTTACACAGGGCGGGTTTTCACAGTGATTGCACAAACGGGGGAGGAAAGATCTTTTAGTTTTTGGATATTTACCTTTATCTATCGTTTTTACCCAAGACCGCCATACTCCAAGTGGGACGTTAAATTCTGATTTACAGGCAATCGAGCATGAATGGCACCCGTAACATTTCCTCAAATCAATTACCATTGCCAGGCGTTTTTTTGGTTTGGATTTATTTTTGGCATAAGAATTACATGCAGATAAGGAGCCTGCCAGTACTGCGGCAGAGGTAACAGCAACCCCACTCTTCTTCAGGAAATCCCTTCGATGTAACTTTTCCTTTTCGTGGTTACCGTCTGGCACTTTATCTTCTTTTTCATGATTGACAGACACGTATTCAACTCCTTATAGATATTTAAAATACTAAACCCGTTAACAAATTTATTCTAACATTCTTTTAGTATCCACTATATAGGCAAATCCATAAGCCAGATTCTTCAAAGTAGCCATATGAAGTTCATCATTGGCAGCAGCACATGCATCTGCAACAATAAAGACCCCATAATCATGGTCAAAGGCTGACCTTGCTGTTGTCTCTACACAGCAATTAGTCATCACTCCGGAAATGATTATGTCTTTAATACCGGCACTCTGAAGTCTCTGATCAAGATCCGTCTCATGAAATGCGTTGTACCTGTTCTTGTCGATTATGTCCTTAGAAGCAGCATCCAGTCCATTAATAAGTTCCCACTCTTCTGATTCGTACATAATCAGTTCTCCCCACCATTTTGAAAGCATACTTCCATCATTTTTTCTTCTATGACCATGTCTGGTATAAAGAACCTTAATGCCTCGCTTTCGACAGACGGCTATCAATGAAATAACTTTTTCAAGGATAGGTTTGGCAATTGAGCCAAAGTATTTCTGCATATCGATTACGAGGAGGGCAGTCTTATCAGGCATTGGGGTTGACTTTCTGACATTATACCTGGCTATTTGGGAAAGGTCATATTTCGTCATATTGTCTTTCTATTTACCTATAATATTTACCAGAACCTTCTTTCTCCGTCTGCCGTTAAACTCCCCGTAGAATATCTTTTGATTGACACAATAGTCATTCAGATTAATTAGGGATGACATTCCTAAAGGGAAAACAAAGATAATAACCTTTCCTTAATATTGCCTACAGCCTTCATGCCTTATATATTTTTTCGCTTTCTACTCCATTTCTCCTGAAGGCATCTCTTGTATCCACAATGCATTGTGCATGTCTTTCTATAAAGGCATAATCATATGATGTGTGATCTGTTAACAGGATTACCAGATCTGCTTTCTTCAAGTTTTCTTCCGTAAGTTCTACTGACTGCATATTGATTTCAGGGTAGTGACGGTGTCCTTTGCATACGGGAACATATGGGTCATTGTAATCAATCTCTGCACCATATCCTCTTAAGAGCTGAATTATTTTTAATGTAGGCGATTCCCGCTGGTCATCAATATCTTTTTTGTAGGCCATTCCTAACACAAGGATTTTATAATTGTTAATTGATTTTCCATATTTATTTAAAACATGTCCCACCTTCTCTACCACATAGTAGGGCATACTTGTATTTATTTCTCCAGAGAGTTCTATAAAACGTGTACTGAGGTCATATTCTCTTGCCTTCCATGTTAGATAAAAAGGATCAATAGGAATGCAGTGTCCGCCAAGACCGGGACCCGGATAGAATGGTTGAAACCCAAAGGGTTTAGTCTTGGCAGCTTCTATAACCTCCCATATGTCTATGTCCATCCTATCAAATAGTACCTTTAGTTCGTTTACAAGGGCGATATTAGCTGCTCTATAGATATTCTCAAGTAACTTTGTCGATTCAGCAATCCTTGTTGATGAAACAGGAACAGTTTGTTCGACGATCTGAGAGTAAAGTGTATCTGCAACATTCAGACATTCTGAAGTATACCCACCAACAACTTTTGGAATAGTTCGAGTAGTAAAATCTTTGTTGTTAGGGTCTTCACGCTCAGGGGAATATGCAAGATAAAAATCAACACCAGCTTTAAGACCTGTTTCTTCAAGTATACTTCTCATGTCTTCATCAGTCGTTCCAGGATATGTGGTTGATTCAAGCACTATAAGCTGATCTTTGCGTAGATGCTGAGCAATGGTTTTTGTTGTATTAAATACATACGACAGATCTGGTTCACGATACTTGTTTAGCGGAGTTGGTACACATATTATGACACAATCCATTTCTGAAATTTCCGAGAAACCAGATGTTGGGAGAAACAGCGATGCACACTCTTTGATATAAGATGCATCTATATGCTTGATATAACTTTTGCCTTCTTTAAGGAGTCGTATCTTTTCTTTATCAATGTCAAATCCAGTTACATGAAAACCTGTCTTGCAGAACTCATGCACAAGTGGTAACCCCACATAGCCAAGTCCAATTACACCAATTTTAGCCTTTCTTGATTTAATTTTTTCAATTAAGTTCATATTCATCCTTTCGTATTGAAACAGATTTTTATATTATTAAGATAAAAATATATGAGCTGTTTTTAGAATACCCTCTTTAAGTTTTTTTTAGACCGGCAAAAACAGTTTCATGCCTGGTTGAGTTACCTGAAAATATCGTATAGTTTATACGACGCATTCAGCAGCATAAATATTAGTTTATGCTGAAGCACTTTTTATTCACCAATAATTTTCACCAGAACTCTCTTTTTCCGTCTGCCGTCAAACTCCCCGTAAAATATCTGTTCCCAGGGACCGAAATCCAGCTTGCCTCCGGTTATGGCTACAACGGCCTCGCGTCCCATTACCTGTCGCTTAAGATGGGCGTCACCATTATCCTCGCCCGTATTGTTATGGCGGTATTGTGAGATTGGTTCATGAGGGGCCAGTTTTTCCAGCCATTCTTCATAATCCTGATGGAGTCCAGACTCGTCATCATTTATAAATACGGATGCTGTGATATGCATGGCGTTAACGAGAACAATGCCTTCCCGAATGCCGCTTTCTTTGAGGCAGGTATTGACCTGAGGTGTAATATTTATGAACTCTCTCCTTTTACGTACATTAAACCAGAGTTCTTTACGATAACTTTTCATTTTCGGGCCTCCGTTTCATATTATGTTTGCTGAATTCTAAATTTTACATTATTCTAATACAAGCATAAATTTCCAGATAAAAAATTAAATCGTTAAAGACCGTAATCTTGTATGTCTTAAAAGACTCGTTCGAGCCCTACGTTATTATCAAAATCCCTGAATTTAAACATGATCAAAATTAAATCAATCATTTTTATCATTCTGCTATTTCTCACACTTTCGGGATGTCTGGCCAGATACGGTGAAAACAGGCTTAATCAATTACTTTTATCTTTAGATGATTTGAAAAGTGAGTGTGAAAAGAATAATAAAGAATTAACCGAGGATCAGATTAAGGAGAAACTTGGTAAACCAGGATGGCTTAAGCCTGTTTATGAAAACAATCTGGACTTGTCTTTATTAGAAAAACTTAGAGAAGGTTCAGGCGTTTTACTAATACCTAATCGTACAGACCTATATGATGATATGTTGACAGATAAAAAGGAAAAAAGACTAAAGAGCGTGGAATTGCTTTCGTATGTTTATGATAGGATTGGTCTAGAAGATCCCTCATTAACGTTTTATATAGGAAACTATGGCGACACAGGTGAGCGTACACGTAGTATTATAGGTTGGGATTATGTGAAATATGATCATTCTTATCAAAGCACAGGCAAAAAAGGAAAAAAGATATTTATCAATTATGAAATCGACAAACCGGTTGACTATTTGAGATTGCCGTACACCTTTGCAATAGATACTGTCATAGGCCTCAAGCAGTTCGTGGGAGAGGTAGTCAAGTCTCCGGTCTCTTTTATAGAAGCAGAACTTTTTGAAAACATATTTGTTGAGAAAAAGGTTCCATTTTACAGATTAGATGGTTTTAAGGCAGTTTTTGAAGACTGGAGAAATGGAGTTACTGCACTTACATACAGGTACAAGGTAGATGGTAAACAGGGAATACTGGCAACAACTCAGAATTTGTTAGGGGAAATTCCCATTATAAGTTCGTTATTTGATCAATGGTATAGGAAAGAAAGTGGTACTGTAAATAAGTTGTTTTTGACAAGGGGTATTTATGGAGGTAATGACTTCGAACAAAATACGGCTTTATGGATTCATTTTCTCACTAAAGGAGAAGAATCAGATGCTTTTCATGTAAAAGCAATACCTTACAAATATGGGAGTGTTATTGACGTTCTGTGGTCTATATTAAATATTTCTCATGGTTATGCCTATGATATGGCATCAGAGATTGTCTTATACAACGATGTTGGTCCGGGAGATTCTGTTCTCTTAAGTGGGCATAGTGGAGGTGTCCAGAGGATTATTTCTACAGCAAGAATCTTAAATGATGATGGAGTAGGAGTGCGAAAGATGTACGGGATTGCAGGCCCTGCACTGGGATACGCGCCGTGCAATAAAATAGAGGTGGAGTTAAATGGTAAGATATTTCAGGACCCAGCTTCTGACGTATCCAGGTTACTCAATTATCTTACACTTAATTCATTAACGAATATAAAATGGAAATATAACAAAGAAGTGGATAAAAGCTACAAACACAGAACTCCCGGGTTTGTTGACGGGAGAACAAGGTTAGGTTATGATGGTTTTTTAAAGAAAAGTTTGAAGGATTTTTTCAGATAGTCTTTGAAATAATTAATATCAATAAACAGAAATTTTGATTGTTCATAAAAGTTGACATGATTTGTCAGGACAGTATAATGCCTTTTCTATATAATTTTAATAACTCAAAGGGGCAGAGGTCCACGGGCTTGCCCGTGGATGATGTAAATTTACTTTGAGGATTTTCCCCTCACCCTTCCCTCTCCCCCAAGGGGAGAGGGTTAAGGTGAGGGGGTGTTAGAAAGTGCCACGCCCGTCTGCCGTTGGGCAGGTGCATAATCCGAGATATCTGCAAATAGCTATTAAATAAAAATGAAGAAATTAATGCATGTTATTATTTTTGCAATCTTACTTTTCGGATTGTTTATTATAAATACCAAAAAAAGTAGCTTTGCAGAAGTTGTTGTTGTCCATGCTAATGAAGCATGGCAGCGAACTGACATAATCTTGCGGAAGTATTACACTATAACGTGGGAAGTAAAAAAGGATGATTATTGGAGTTTTAATACAGAGCTATTCCCAGAGGGTCATAATGCAGATGGGATACCGGTTCCTGCTCTAGAAAGTTACGCATTGCCGGGAGAAGATATAGGTATGCTTCTTGGTAGGATAGGTGATGGTCGAATCATCTTAATGGGTAAGTCTGGTTCAAGTTGCGTCGGGCCTGGTGAAGGAGGTAATTATTTGTATTTAACCATTAATGATGACTTAATTGGCAAGTATGGAG
>Ga0255058_10002134_pt1 | contig 10986 bp, 6 predicted proteins | sample Cases_109_9_MG_FD_188637 | JGI IMG/M metagenome (GOLD analysis project Ga0255058, IMG submission 188637) | Seawater microbial communities from Amundsen Gulf, Northwest Territories, Canada - Cases_109_9 | ecosystem: Environmental > Aquatic > Marine > Gulf | place: Canada: Northwest Territories... | reverse complement strand
CGTTCTCCGGCGTGCGGAAGACGGCGAAGGACGATGTTCCGTAGTTGACCCTCCCGTTGACACGCCGGTAGCGACCTACATAGAAGAACGCCTGGCCTGGCTGCGGAACATCCCGGTCGGGCGTCGGGTCGGTGATCATCACGAGAAAGTGGTAGTCCTCGTCGTCGCGGCCGATCTCGAAGATCTCGCCCTGTGGCGGGTTCAGGTGCGATGTGATTTCGAAGTTGATGTATCGCGTAACCGTGTTCGCCCCGTCACTCGCCGTGATCTCGACCCACGTCGCCCCGGGCGTGATTCCCGAAAGGAACCGCAGGAAATAGTCGAGGATCGCACCGGAAGGGACCGGCTGACCCACACCGCCACCCTTCAATCCTCCCAGCGGGCCGCCCACGCGGATGTCCACGGTCAACTGCCCGGCGTCGGGATCGAAGATCGAAACGTCGAACGGGCCACTGGTCTCCCAGGTCCGTACTGCCTGCAGGTTGGTTCCCGTGGTGTCGGAAAGGAAGTCGCCACCGGTGATCTCGGGTGGCACAGCGTACAGCAGCGAGCAGGCCGCGACTAACAGCACCCCGAAGCCGCAAAGCCGGCCGGGCAAGCCGTTGGAGAACACGGCCATCTCGCCTCCGCTGCCCCTTACGAATATCCTATGCGCGGCGAAGCGACCACGCAAACCCGGACAGGGCACAAACCGGCGACAAAAAAAGCGCCCCGTTCGAGGGGCGCTTTCAAATCTCTTACGCGAAGTAATTAGTAACGGTCGAAACCACCGCCACCACCACCGCCGCCACGTCCGCTGGAGCTCCGCTCACGCGCTTCGTTGACCGTCAGCGGGCGTCCGTCCATCGTGAAGCCGTTCAACGCGGAGACCGCGGCGTCGGCATGCTCGGTGCTGCCCATTTCCACGAAACCGAACCCACGCGGCCGACCGGTGTCACGATCCGTGATCAGCTTGACCTCGGTGACCTCGCGACCGTCCTGTGCGAACAGCGCGCGAACCGCATCTTCGTCCGCGCTAAAGGGCAGATTGCCAACATAGAGTCTACTTCCCATTTCTCTCTAACCTCTTTACTCCCCGAGGGGAGCCAAACTTCCGATCCTGACCGTTCGTCAGCACAACCCTGGACGACACACTTCAACCGATGCCGCTCGGCACAGGCAGTCCACCAACCGTTTCTGTACGGGAGTGTGGGGACAGAACCTGTGGGCAGGGTACACGATGACCGGGACTATTGCCAGCCAAGAAATGGCGCATCGGTGGGGTATCTGCCCCCCGGCACCGCCTGTGCGCCCTCTGGGCCGGCCGCGAGGCCACGACGAGTCGTCTCGCGGGCCCTGTCAACTCGAGGCTTCCCTGGCATCCGACGCTAGACTTGACACTTGAAGGAGGAGTGACCGGTGCTCTTCAAGGAGACCTTCAAGGCTCTGATCCGTGACGGGGCGGTGACGATGACCTTCCGGGCGTGGAAGGCCGCCAAGGTCGTCGTCGGGAACAGCTACCGGCTCGGTCCGGACGACGCGATCGTCGTGAAGGCCGTCGACGAGGTGACGGTCGGTTCGATCACGGCCACGCAAGCACGTCGTTCGGGCTTCGCCAACGTCGACGAGCTGCTCCTGATGCTGCGCAGGTCGGCGAAATCGCGGCTCACATCGCGCTCGAAGGTGTTTCGCGTCGCGTTCCGCCGCGAGCAACAGTTGGACCCACGTGCCGAGCGTCGGGAGGACGCTTCGGCCAGCGCCATAGAAGAGGTCGAGGTGCGACTGGAGCGGATGGATCGACTCAGCCGCCGGGGTCCGTGGACGAACGATGCGCTACAGCTCATCGCCGAACACCCGAAAGTGACCGCGTCGAGGCTCGCGCCGCGGATGCAGCGGGAAACGCGGGCCTTCAAGGCGGACATCCGCAAGCTGAAGGAGCTCGGGCTCACCGTGAGCCACGAGGCTGGCTATTCGCTGTCGCCACGCGGGAAGGCCTTGCTCCGTCGCCTGCGCCGCTGATCTCTAGCCTATTCTCGAGCGGGCGCTGTCACACATCGATGACGACGTCGGTCTTGGGCTTCGCACTGCAGATGAGCACGCAACCCGGATCCGGCACATCGAGCGGCTCCTGAAAATACTCGACCTCGCCGACGAGCAGCTTGCAAATGCAGCTCTGACAGATTCCCGACCGGCAGCTGAAGTCGGGGCGCAATCCCTGGGCCTCTGCCAGGTCGAGCAGGCTCTCGGCGGATGGGTCCCAGGATGCAGTCACCTCCGAGCGCGCGAAGTTGACCTGGATGGCTTCGGTGATCCCGGCCGTCCGCGCGGTCGTCCGCGCGCGTTTCTCCTGTGGTTTGAGCGCCGTCGCCGGCCCGAAGAATTCGTAGCGGATGCGACTCTCCGGAACGCCCCACGCCAGGAGTTCGTTGTAGAGCGATTTCAAGAAAGGTGTCGGCCCGCACAGGTAGAAGTCGAAGTCGCGCCCGGGCAGGATGCGCTCGAGAAGCTCGACGTTGATACGGCCGGGACTCTCGTAGTCGCGACCTGGCATCTCCTCCTCGCGCGGTCGGCTGTAGCTGATGTGGACGCGAACATGGTCGTTCTCCGCGGCGAGGTGTCGCGCGTGAGCACCCATGGCGTGCTCCCGGCCGTTACGCGCACCGTGGACGAACCACGTCGGGCGTTGGCTGCCCGACTCGACGATGGTGTTCAGCATGCTGATCATCGGAGTGAGGCCCACGCCGGCGCTCAACAGGACCACGGGAGTGTCAGTGCCGGGATCGAGGTAAAACTGGCCGCGCGGTGCCTTCACACACAGATGGGTACCGACCTCCACCCGATCGTGGAAGTGCGTGGACGCGACTCCTGCAGGGAGCCCCGGCTCCGGTGCGGCTTCGCGCTTGATGCTGACGCGGTAGTAGTCCGTGTGGCCTGGGCTGTCGGAGAGTGAGTAGGTGCGAATCACGGGCCGAGGCTGGCCTTCGATGTAGAGTTTGAAGGTCAGGAACTGGCCGGGCTGGAAGCCCGGCAGCGCCTCGCCGTCCTCGGGCACCAGATAGAACGAGGTCACCGTGTCGCTCTCCGGCACCTTGCGGTCCACGACGAACGAGCGGAAAGCTTCCCAACCTCGCGCGGCGGATACACGCTCCGCTTTCTCCACCATCATCTCGAGGTGCTCGCGCCAGCCCTTGGGTCCTGTGGAGAGGTCGCGCGACGCCAGCACGCGTCTCAGCCCCACCGGGTCGTGCGTCTGAAACTGGGTGAACTCGATGAACTCGGCGATGGTGACGGATTCCTCGGCGCCCTCGATCAACTCGATGGCATCCCCGGCCCCGACCTCGCCTTCCTGGAGCACGCGAAAGTAAAACCCCATCCGGCGGCTCTCGAAGAAACGCTTCGCAAAATCGGGTCCAGCGTCCATGCGGTAGACCAATTTGAAACACGGAATGCGCGGCTGGGTCACTTGCAGCAGCGCTCCTCCGACCCGGTAGATTTCTCCAACGCGCGCCGTTTTTTCCATCAGGCCGCGCACGGTGAGGTTCTCGCCGAACTGGCCGTGAGGCAGGTTCGCTCGACCCAGTTCGTTCTCCCAGAAGGAGTAGTGCTCCACGGGATAGGCATAGACCGCCATGTTCTCGCCCCCGTGGACGCGGTGGTCGGCCTGGGCGTCGCCCTCGATGTTGAGACGCCGGACCATGGCTCGCCCGTTCACAGGCTCCTTGAAGATTCCTATGGAGACTTCCTTGCCGCCGATGGTGACCCTACGCGGCTTGCCAACACTTACGGATACAACCTCCATGCAAACCTCCAGTCACCAGACGCGGTCCAACGCCGCGGGTAAGCTGAGCCGGCCCTGCCAGGGCGATTAGACGCCCTTGCCGGTTGACCTTGTTTCGCTGAGGTATTCCCTGAGAGCGACGGCACCATTGTAGCGCTGCCCAAGGCGTCACCGTCGAGAGTGGTGTTGGGCCGTGGGGTACAATCCTCATCGATGCAGGGTAAACGAAAGGGTACGGAATCCCCGGCCGCCGGCAGCGATCGAAGCCGACAAGTCTCGGATCCTTCCAACGACGAGACGTGCGCGTTGACGAGCGCTGACGGAGAGGCGCCGACGGGCGATGCGGGCGATGTAGGCGGCGCCCCCTCCGACCTGCGCCCCGTGGCTCGGGACTGCTACGAGATCGGCGAGGAAGTGGCCCGCGGCGGAATGGGGCGCATCCTGTCGGCCACCGACCGGCGCCTCGGCCGACGAGTGCTGATCAAGGAACTGCTGCAGAGCGACCCCGAGATGCTGGCCCGCTTCGAACGCGAAGCGTTGATCACGGCCCGCCTTCAGCACCCCTCGATCGTCAACATCTACGAGGCCGGCTACTGGCCCTCGGGCGAGCCCTTCTACGCGATGAACGAGGTCGTCGGCAGCACGCTGGACCGGGTGGTTGCCGATACCACCACTCTCAAGGAGCGCCTGGCCCTTCTGCCGAAGTTGATCCGTGTCTCCGAGGCGCTGGCCTACGCGCACGGTCGCCGGATTGTTCACCGGGACCTGAAACCCTCGAACGTGCTCATCGGTGGATTTGGCGAGACCGTCGTCATCGATTGGGGGTTGGCCAAGGACCTGTCGGCGAGCACCGAGAACAATTCCGGCACGCACGGGGGCCCTTCCGACGCGAAGAGCAAACTTCCCGGCGCCGAGTCGTCGCCGTCCGATGCCCAGCTCACCCGACACGGCTGGGTCGTCGGCACACCGGCGTTCATGGCCCCCGAGCAGGCGCTGGGCGACCCGGTCGATGAGCGGACCGACGTCTACGCCCTGGGCGCGCTGCTCTATTTCCTGCTGGCGGGCCACTCGCCTCACGCCAGGGATCCCTCGGACAAGCTCCTGATGAGGATCGCCGCGGGACAGGTGCCGCCCCTCGACGCCGTTCCTGGGGTTCCCGCCGACCTGGTGACGATCGCCAAGAAGGCGATGCAGCCCGAGCCGGATCGCCGCTACCCGTCTGGCAAGGAGTTTGCGAGCGAGCTGCACCGATTCACGACCGGGCAGCTCGTCGCGGCGCACAGCTACACGCGGCGGGAACTGGCCGCGCGCTGGATCCGTCGGTACCGCGCGCCGGTGATCGTCGGCTTGGTGGCGTTGACGCTTCTCGCAATTGTGGCCACCACGAGCGTCCGCCGCGTGCTGCTCGAGCGAGATCGCGCCGAGGAGGCCCGCGTCCTGGCCGTGGAGGCCGGAGTGCGGGCGACCGACCGCGCCGACGAGATCACGCTGGTCCAGGCGCGGTCGTGGCTCGAGAACGACGACGCGGTGGCGGCGCTGGCCTGGCTCAAATTGCTGCCACCCGAGTCGCGCTACTGGAGTGCGGCACGCATCATCGCCGCCGACGCCCGGTCGCGTGGAACATACCGCCTGCTGGCGGGGCAGACCGGCAACATCTGGCAAGCAGCCTTCGCTCCTGGTGATCGCACCATCGCGACCGGGAGCGAGGACGGCACGATCCGCGTGTGGGATCTCGATACCGCGACCCACCGTGAACTGGCCGGCCACCTGGGCGTGGTCCGCCACGTCGCCTTCTCGCCCGACGGCAAGACACTCGCGTCCGCCGGCCAGGATCAGACCGTGCGCCTGTGGGATCTCGCCACCGGCGAAGGCGTGCCGCTCCGCGGACACCGCGACTTCGTCTACCACGTTGCCTTCTCACCCGACGGCACGTTTCTGGCCTCCGCATCGTGGGACGGCACGGCTCGCCTGTGGGTGCGCAAGACCGGGGAGAGCTTCGTGCTGCGGGGCCATCGCGACCGCGTCTACCACGTCGCCTTCTCTCCCGACGGCCGCACGCTGGCCAGCGCCGGCCAGGACGGCACGGTCCGGCTGTGGGACGTCAGCTCACGCGAGAGTCGCGCGCTGACCGGCCATACGGGCGAGGTTTCGACAGTCGCCTTCTCTCCCGACGGAAACCGTCTTGCCTCGGCCAGCCAGGATCACACGGTCAGGGTCTGGAACGTAACGACCGACGAGTCGGTTGTGCTGACCGGTCACGACAACGTCGTAACGTTCGTCGCCTTCTCGCCGGATGGGCACAGCCTGGCCTCGGCCAGTCTCGACGGAACCGTTCGCGTGTGGGACCTCGCGTCCGAAGCGTCTCGAACGCTGGCGGGCCACACCGGCGAGGTGTTGCATCTGGACTACTCACCGGACGGGGACCGCGTTGCGACGACCGGAGTCGACGGCACCGTAAGGATCTGGGATCCCGCGACCGGTACCCACGTCACCTTGCCCGCGATCGACGGGTGGAACCTCCACGTCGTCTTCTCGTCGGACGGGGAACGTCTTGTCTCTTCGGGCAGCAACGGCAGCCTCCGGATCTGGGACGTCCGGTTCGACGGGACCCGTGTCTTGCGGGGTCATGAGCGCAGTGTGCTCGACGTGATCGTCACGCCGGACGGACGCAACGCCGTCTCCTGCGGATCTGATCAGACGATCCGCGTCTGGAATCTGGAGGACGGTTCGAGCCGGATCCTGCGCGGTCACCAGGGCGGGATCCGCCGGCTGGCGATTTCACCCGACGGTCGCCGGCTGGCGTCGGCGAGCCAGGACACCACCGTCCGGTTGTGGAACCTCGCCACCGGCGAGAGTCTCGTTTCGCGAGGCCACGAGGGTGGCGTCGAGCACGTCGCCTTCTCGCCCGACGGATCGCAGCTCGTGTCCGCGAGTCTCGACATGACCGCGCGCCAGTGGGATGCCGCCACTGGAGAGCTCATCCGCGTGTTGCGCGGCCACAATGCGAAGGTCACTCACGTAGCGTTTTCACCCGACGGCCGGACGATCGCCTCGACCAGCTCGGACAACACGATCCGGCTGTGGGACGCCGAGACCGGAATCAGCCGTCTACTCGAGGGACACACCGACTGGATCTCCGGCGCCGCCTTCTCGCCCGACGGCCGGCAACTGGTCTCCGGCAGCGCGGACGGCACCGTCCGCGTGTGGGACGTCCGTTCGCTCGAGGCGGTGGTTTTCGAAGGGCATCGGGGCTGGGTCAACAACGTCGTATTCTCACCTTCGGGCCGGCTCGTGGCTTCCAGCTCCAGCAAGGGCGAGGTACGGCTCTGGGACCTCGAAACCGGCAGTGCCCGCTCACTCGACGGGCACCAGGCCTCCGTCGGGCGGGTGGTCTTCTCTCCTGACGGGCGCGCCCTGGCCACGGCCAGCCAGGACCGGACCGTTCGGCTCTGGGACGTGGCCAGCGGGCAGGGACGAGCGCTCCGCGGGCACGGCGGCGCGGTCGAGGCCATGGCGTTCTCTCCCGACGGCAGGTTGCTCGTCTCGGCCGGGCACGACAAGGCGCTACACGTCTGGACCGACACCTTGCCGACGGACGCCGAGCAGCTCCGCCACTGGATCGCAAGCTCGACCAACGCCATCGTGGGATCTGACAACCGGGTGGTCCACATGGGCTGGGACCCCGTCCCCTGGCCGAACAGCGACCGTTCCGGTAGTTGATCACAAAAAGGTTGACCTCACGCGCCCGACGAGTAGGATCGGGCGATGCGTTCGAGAGTTTTTGCGCCGTTCCTTGTCGTGCTGCTCTGCGCTTCCGTCGACCTGCCTGCCCAGGATGTCGCGGAGAGCGGGCGCACACATCCGACGCTCAAGCTCATGGGCTTCGGCGACTTCAACTTCTTTTCCGGCGACAACGCGCAGGGCCAGAATGAGAGCGGGTTCCGCGAAGGGCAGTTTGTCCTGCACTTCGTCTCGCAGCTGACCCACTCGTTCAGCTTTTTCGCCGAGGTGAGTCTGACTGCCACCGAGGACAATTTCAGAATCGAGGTCGAGCGGACCTTCATCCAGTACTCGTACAACGACAATTTCAAGGTCGCCGCGGGGCGCTTCCACACACCGATCAGCTGGTGGAACAATGCCTACCACCACGGTTCGTGGCTGCAGGCGGCCATCGTGCGTCCACGGATGATCGCGTTCGGCAGCGAGTTCGTTCCGATTCATTTCGTGGGCATCGTGGCCGACGGCGCCATCCCCTCGGGGAGCGTCAATCTCAACTACATGGCCGGGGTGGGCAACGGGCACGACAACAACATCGCCCGCGGCGGCGACGCGGGGGATGCCAACAACAGCCGTGCCGCCTTCGTCAGGCTGTTCGCCCGGCCGAGCCGGCCGTACGGCCTCGAATCCGGATTCTCGTACTACGTCGATCGGATCACACCCGAGGCGGGCGAGGAATTCGACGAGATGATCGCCTCGGTGTACGTCGTCAACGATCGCGAGACGCCCCAGGTCATCGCCGAGTATTTCCACCTCGAGCGAGAGGGTCGCGAGTCCGGGCAGAGGTTTACCAGCAACGCGTATTATGTTCAGGTAGGATATCGACTCCCGCAGTGGCGCGGGCGTCTGATGCCCTACGCCCGCTACGAGAGGAGCGATGTCGGCACCGGCGAGCCGGTGTTCAGCAACTTCACGAGCAACGAGGGCGGGGTCGTCGGGCTACGCCTCGACGCCGCGTCCTTCGTCGCACTCAAGGCCGAATTCAGTCGCCAGAGGTTTGAGTCAGATCCCCATGTCGAAGGCATTCTCGTACAGGTCAGCTACACGTTCTGATCGCCCCCGTCCGGGGCGTCACGGCCGATTGCTGGCGGCGCGCGCGCGACGGTGGGTCGCCGCGTGGGTCGCACTCGTCGCATGCGTGCTGATCGGTGGCGGCGGCGCTCACGCCGGCCCCGTCGCCGTAGTCGTGCACCCCTTCGTGGAGGTCGACGATCTCAATTTCGCCGAGTTCCGCAAGATCGTCCTCGGCGACCGCCGCTTCTGGAGCGCCGGAAAGAAGATCACGATCATCGTGCGCAGCCCCGTCGCCGACGAGCGCACGCTGCTTCTCGAGAACGTCTACAAGATGTCCGAAGCCCAGTATCGCCAGTACTGGGTGGCCAAGGTGTTTCGCGCTGAGGTCGCCTCGGGACCGCGGGTCGTGCTGTCCAACGAGGAAGCGGTCGACCTGGTCGGTGTCCTCGAGGGCGCCATCTGCGTGGTCAACCTGGCGGACGTGCCCGAGGGGCTCAAGGTGCTCCGGATCGACGGACACCTTCCCGGCGAGCCGGAGTATCCGTTCAACTGATTGGGTGCCTGCTGGGACGGTCTTCTCAGAAGGCCGCGACGCTATAGCTTGAATTCTCGGACCGCTTGACTGGCGCAACTTGTTCAACCGCCACTTGACCGAGATCGTTCGCGGGTTGAGCGAGTAGAGCGATACCGGGATCAGGCGCTGGAAGGTAGCCTTGGCAGCCGGGAGCCCACCGGAAGCGCGGCGTCGATGCAGCTCAACAGCGCCTCGATACCCTGGCGACGCAGCGCGGAGATCGCAATCGCGTCGCGTCCGGCGAGCAACATCCCTAGCTCGTCGTCAGGGAGCTGGTCGACCTTGTTGAAGACGAGGAGGCGCGGGATCTCTCCGTAGTGGAGTTCCTCGAGGATCCCCTCGACGGCAGCGATCTGCGCCGCGTGCCCGGAGTGGGAGGCGTCCACCAGGTGCACGATCAGGTCCGAGTCCTCGATCTCCTCGAGGGTGGCGCGGAAGGCGGACAGCAGATCGCGCGGCAGGTCGCGGATGAAACCGACGGTGTCGTTGATCACCACCTCGCGCTCGCGCGGCAGGCGTAGACGGCGGCTGGTCGGATCCAGGGTGGCGAACATCCTGCGCTCGACGAACACCTCGCTCCGGGTCAACAGGTTCAGCAGCGTGCTCTTGCCGGCGTTGGTGTAGCCGACCAGAGAGATGACCGGAACGTCTCGGTCGCGGCGGCGTGCGCGGCGCTGCTCGCGGCGGCGACGCTCGGCGATGAGCAGCTTCTCCAGGGCGCGGACGCGGTCGCGCACGCGGCGGCGATCGATCTCGAGTTTTTGCTCGCCGGGTCCGCGGCCGCCGATGCCGCCCTCGAGACGGGACAGCCCGTTGTCGCCCCGGCTCATCAGGCGCGGCAGCAGGTACTTCAGCTGCGCCAGCTCGACCTGGATCTTACCCTCGTGGGTCCGCGCGCGGCGGGCGAAGATGTCGAGAATCAGCTGGGTCCGGTCCAGCACCTTGACGTCAGTAGCCTCGGCGATGGCGCGGGCCTGCGCCGGCGAGAGGTTCTGGTCGAAGACGACGAAGTCGGCCTGCTGGCGCAGGGCCTGGATGATCAGGTCCTGCAGCTTACCGGAACCCATCAGCGTGCGCGGATCGTAGGACTTGCGACGCTGAACGAACCGTTCGACGACGTTGAGGTCGCTCGACGCCGCCAGCTCGGCGAGCTCGTCCATCGAGGCCTCGGCGCTGGCCCCGTTGCGCGACGTGGTGACGTGAACGAGGATCGCCCGGCCGGCCTTGCCGGCGACCTTGGTGCGGTCGCGGTGGCGATCGAACTCGCGCTCGAGCGCGCGGATCAGCTCGAGGAAGTCGTCGTCGATCCGGTTCGCCGCCTGCGGCGGGAAGAGCCGGTAGCGCTCGCCGTCCGCCGCGATGTCCTCGATGACATCCCGTACCGGCTTCCGGCGTTTGCGACCCAACGGAGGCACGATCGTCCCGGGAGGCAGTACGACTCGGCGGGTCTCGCGGGTTGCTCGACCGCTCTTCTCCGGGGCCGGCAACAGGTGCGCGACGCGTACCGGACCGGGCGCGTCGCCCTCGACGGCGATGACCGCCATGCAGTCCAGGCGATGCAGGGCCAGCGGCGCCAGCTCGGCCGAGGTCAGCGGCCGATCGCCGAGCTGCGTCGTCACGAAGCGCAGCGTGCAGAACCGCATCCGTCCCGACGGTGCCGAGGGCTTGCGGGGCACCTCCACCCGTTCGGCGCCGCCCACCGCGATGCGTTCGATGCGGCCGGCGCGGTCGACCAGGAGGCCGATGCGGCGATTCAGGTCGTGGGTGATCGACGCCAACTCGCGGGCCAGCTCGTGGCTGACGATCGAATGAGGAGGGATTCGTCGGCGGTAGAGCCGTTCCAGCCGGTGTTTCTCTGCCGGGG
>Ga0255058_10002133_pt1 | contig 10994 bp, 10 predicted proteins | sample Cases_109_9_MG_FD_188637 | JGI IMG/M metagenome (GOLD analysis project Ga0255058, IMG submission 188637) | Seawater microbial communities from Amundsen Gulf, Northwest Territories, Canada - Cases_109_9 | ecosystem: Environmental > Aquatic > Marine > Gulf | place: Canada: Northwest Territories... | reverse complement strand
GAGCCCGAGTGTCCGGCGACAGTCCTCGTGGCTGTGGTGGGTCCTCGGTGCCGGCTCGCTTCTAGTGGCGCTCGGGGTTTGGTGGTTCGGACACTGCCTCGTCTAAGGCCGCCTGTCCTCTCCCAATACCACGTTGTCGATGAGCCTCGTCGATCCAAGGTGTGCCGCCGTTGTGACGAGCAGTCGCTCGTTGGAAGCTGCTGGCGGCTCGAGCGTTTCAGGGTCGACGGCAGCGACGTAGTCGATTCGATCGAAGTGCGCCTCTACCGAGGCGGCAGCGAGGCTCCGCAGCATCGAGGGATTCCGTTCGCCATTTTCCCATGCGTCGTGTGCCGCTCTGAGGCCCTCGACGATGCCGAGCGCCCGTTGGCGGTCGGCGTCGCAGAGATAGCGGTTTCGTGTCGAGAGCGCCAAGCCGTCGGCCTCTCGAACAATCGGGCATCCGACCACCTCGATCGGCATACCCAGGTCCTTCACCATCCGAGCGAGGACTTTCCATTGTTGGTAGTCCTTGCGACCGAATACCGCCGCGCAAGGCCCGGTGAGATTGAACAGCTTGGTCACGATCGTCGTGACGCCGTCGAAATGCGACGCCCGAAACTCGCCTTCGAGGGGCTTGGTGATCCCTGCCACGCTAACCTGCGTTTGAAAGCCTTCGGCGTACATCGCTTCCTTGTCAGGCGCAAAGACCACGTCGACCTCGCGCTTCCGGCACCCTTCGAGGTCGTGCTCGAAGGTTTTCGGGTAGCGTTCGAGGTCCTCACCCGGGGCGAACTGCAACGGATTCACGAAGATCGTGACGGCGAGAAAGTCTGCGCGCTGGGTCGCCTCTTCGATCAGCGAGAAGTGTCCAGCGTGGAGCGCGCCCATCGTCGGCACCAAACCGACTCGACGGGAAGCCCTGCGCGCGTCATCGCAGGCCCGCCGAAACTCGGCAGGCTCGCGGATGACGGTGGTCATCCCTGAGGTCCGTACGCGGCTTTCGTCCCCGGCAACAGGGTGAGACCCGACTTTGGCGCATCGGCTTTTCGCACGTTGCCAAAGCTGTATTCGGCGCTCGGGAAGGTTCCCGCCCGAACTTCGTCACGATAGCGGCGGGCGGCTTCGACTCCCTGCTCAAAGAACTCCGTGTAGCGCTTCACGAATTTGGGCTTGAGGTCCGGGGTCAGACCGAGGAGGTCGTAGCAAACGAGGACCTGCCCGTCGCAATGTGGGCCGGCGCCGATCCCGATCGTCGGAATCGAGACTTCTTCGGTGATGCATTTCGCGAGGTCCGTGGGGATCCCTTCGAGTACCAAGGCGTAGGCTCCAGCGTCAGCGACCGCCTTGGCGTCTGCGAGCACCCGCTCTGCGGCCTGCTCGGTTTTCCCCTGGACGCGGAAGCCGCCCATCGCGTGGACGCTTTGCGGAGTGAGCCCAACGTGGGCCATGACTGGAATTCCGGTGTGCACGATCCGCGCGATCGTCGACGCCGCAGTGACTCCTCCTTCGAGCTTCACGGCCTGTGCGCCACCCTCCGAAAGGAAACGACCCGCATTGCGGAGCGCCTCCTCCGGGCTGACCTGCCAGCTCAGAAACGGCATGTCACCGACGATGTGCGCGCGCCGTGTGCCACGAGCCACCGCGCGACAGTGGTAGATCACCTCGTCGACCGTGACGGGCAGGGTAGAGGTGTGACCCTGAACGACCATCCCGAGCGAATCGCCCACGAGCAGGACATCGATCCCCGCATCGTCGAACAGTCGCGCGAAGGTGGCATCGTAGGCGGTCACCATGGTGATCCGCTCGCCCTTGCGCTTCTTCTGCCGAAGACTTGGCACGGTGACCGGCCGGTCGTCGGGCGCGCCTCCCCGATCTCTTGGGCTCATGATTCTGCTTCGCTTGAGTCGCGGCCAGGTCGATTCCCGGTCCACGCCGCCACGCCTGATGAATGTAGCACCGAATCCCATGCCGTCATGGCGAGGTAAACCCCCCTGAAACCGGTTACTTAGCTATGCACGCTGCATTAACGCAGCGATCTTGCCTCGTAGCTCTTCGTTTGCCGCGAGCCCCTCGGCCCGGGTCAGCATGCGATGCGCCTCATCATCGAGCCCAAGTTCCCGCAGTAGCCGACCCGCCTCGTAGTGGTAGAGCGCGTGATTTTCGCGGTCGCCGCCCTGGCTCAACGCTCGGTACATGTCGGCAGCGCGATCGAGCTTGCCGTCGCTTTCGTAGAGCTTGGCGAGGGTCGTCGCCGTGGGGATCGGGAAGTCGGTGACCTGATGTTGCGTAAAGAAGTCGATTACTTGCTCGAGAAAGCTCTTGGCTTCTTCGGTTTTTTCGGCAGCCTCGTGGGCGAGTCCCAGTTCTTCGAGGAGGCGCCAGTTCACCGAGGAGGTCTTGCTGAGCTCGAGGGATGTTCGCAGCACATCGAGGGCTTCGTCTCCATGTCCCTTGTTTCGGAGAAACGCTCCCATGGCGAGGTAGGGCCGGTAGTCGTCGGGCATCGCCTGCACGCCGCCCTCGAAGTGCGACATGGCTTCTTCGAAGTCACCTCGCTCGTCCGCGAGGCGGGCTAGGGCCAGGTACGCGGCTAGCTTGGTCTCGCCTCCTTCCTGGGCATCGAGCGCGCCGAGAAAGCACTCGAGCGCCTCCTTGCCGCCCGCAAGGTCTTCGGTGAGCAGTCGTGCACGGCCGAGCTCCAGCCAGAGGTAACGCGGCTCCTCCGCGCCGCCGGCGATGGCTTCGAGCCCCTCACGTGCCTCCTCGAATCGCTCGCTCTGCATGGCCACCAGAGCATCGAAGAGAGGTTGGCCGTAGCCCTCGTACTCGTCCGCTTGCTCGTCCTGCCACTGCCCTGCGATCAGAGCGATCCGTTCTTCGTCGGTCATCTCGTGCGAGACCGCTTGTTCCCGGGCGTCCTCAGCTTCGAATCCGTCGAGGAGCCGTTGTGCCTCTTCGCGAAGCGCGTCGCTAGCCGCCACTTCGAGTGCACCCTCGAGCTCGTCTGCAGCGAGCTCGATCGCGCCGTCGGCAAGGTAGGATTTGGCCTGGTCGATGCGTTGCCGCGCGATGGCATCTGTGCATTGCCGGATCTTGTCCACGAGCGGCGGATGGTCGCAGTCCATATGCGCGCCTAGGGCCTTGTCGTAGGCAAGCTTGGCGGGCCCAAAGTCGCCTTCGGCGAAAAGCGCGTCGGCTTTCTTTTCGAGCGCGTCGGGGTCCGTCGTGAAGAGTTTCTTGAATAGTCCCATCGGTCAGTCGAACTGTTTAGAGCGGCGCTTGGCAGCCTGCTTGAGAGGTCCGGGGATCCCGCGACTGCGAGACAAAGCGCGAAGATCGTTGCGGCGCAGATGGTTCAGAAATGTCATCGACAAGGCAAGCGGTGTTTTCGGGTTGTTGCACAGGAAGCGCTTGATCTCGTAGCTTCGCAGCCATTCGCGCTTCCTGCCGATGTACCGGAGAACGTCTTCGGAGACCTCGCGGCTCTGCGCGGCGTTCTTGGCCTCGCTCTCGCCCATGGCGGGCGATGCGATCGCCGCCATGGACACCACACGGTTCGGGTCGCGCACCAGGATCGACCGCGCGGCCGCGTTGCCCAGAAGGGCCATGCGAATCTTCTCGCCGACGTTCATGTTCCGGATCTTGGTGTGCAGCGGGATGAATTCCTCTTTGGTCTCTTCGGTGCCGTCGACCTTGTCGCGCTCCACCGCGTCCTGATCGGTGTCTTCGTCGAGGGCCTTGGCAAATAGCTCGTCGCTCGGGAGCGGCTCCTCGCTCGGCTCCGGGACCGGTTGCCCCTGAATCGCCTTCTTGAGCACGTCGAACATCGGAATGCCAGTGAGCTCGACGTCATGGCGCGCCGCGAGCTCGACCAACCGGTCAGCGGTCGACATCCGGGTCTTCTTGTTCTTGTACAGCGCCTCGATGATCGCTGGGGCGCCGATAAGCCGTTGTTGGTTCACGGCGATGATCTCGGTGATCCGCTCGACGCAGTGACTCGAAATACGCGCCATCGTCGCGTCTGCCACGGCGTGGTTCGCCGCGAGTCGTGCCAAGACCTCGTCGTTGTTGGAAAACCGCAGGGCGACCTCGTGGAGGACGCCCCCTGGGAGGTCGGCCTTGCATGCAGGGAGCAATACATTCTCGGGGAGCCCCTCGAGCGTGTTGCGTGCCGCCTGGCTCACTCCCGCGTCGGGATCGGCCGACAGCTGAGCCAACAGCAGGACGAGATCGGCGCCCTTGACCGGGACCATCCCCTTGGCCGCCATCATTCGCGCGGGGACGGGGCCGCTAGGATCGGCGAAACGTCGCAACGCCTCGGGGACGTCGTCCAGCGGTATCGGTAGCTCGGGGGTGGCCAGCATTCGTGGTCTTCGATCTTAGCGGCTATTTGCCCTTGAACTCAGGTTCTCGCTTTTGGAGGATCGCGCTGATGCCTTCCGTGGCGTCTTCCGTGTTCAAGCTTTCGGCCTGGAGCCCGGCTTCTTCGAGCGCGGCCCGGCGGATCTGCCAACCGAGTCCGCGGCGGATCGAGGCCTTCATCGTCTGCACGGCGAGTGGGGCCGAGCCCGCAATACCCCGGGCAATTCGAAATGCCGTCGGCAGCACATCCCCTTCATCCACCGCGTGACTCACCAGCCCGATGCGTAGCGCCTCGCTCCCGGAGATGAGAGAGCCGGTGAACAGGAGCTCGGCGGCGTGGGCGGAGCCGACCAGTCGGGGGAGCACGTAACTGATGCCGAGTCCAGAATGGATCCCTAAGCGCGCGAAATTAGCTCCGTATTTCGAATCGCAGTTGGCGACTCGTATGTCGGCGAGGAGGGCCAGACCGAATCCACCGCCCACGGTGTGGCCATTGAGCGCGGCGAGCACAGGGACTTGGACGTCCAGCACCTGCAGGAACGGCTCGTACATGGCGTAGGAGGCCTCTCGGGATGGCTTGCCGAGATCGCTGCGCTGCAAGGACGAGCGGAGATCGGCGCCGGCGCTAAAGCAGCGGCCCTTGCCCGTGATGAGCAAACAGCGAATATCGGCATCGTTTCGAGCGACTTCGATCTGTTCCGAGAACGCGTCGAGGAGCTCGGGACTCATCGCGTTTCGTTCTTCGGGACGATTCAGGGTCAGGACCCCGATTCGGTCCGCCGATTCGTACTCGACCGCCCGCTTGCCCATGGTCCGGCGACTCTAGCCGGCGCAAGGCCCGCGGCAACCTCGGATTTTCGCCGATTTCTTGCCCCGCGGGAGGCCCCGGGTTAGCCGGATTCTATGCAGGGAACCAAGGTTGTTCGCCCGTTTCCATTCTTTCGCGCCGGTGCCCGAGCGAGTCAGCCCGAGCTAGCGAAGCCGATTCTGGTGTTGGAGGACGTGTACAAGTTTTTCCGACCCGACCAACCGACGCTGCGGGGCGTCAATCTCAAGGTGGAGCGAGGGGAGTTCGCGTTCATCACGGGCCCGAGCGGTGCAGGGAAGAGCACACTGCTCAAGCTCCTCTACCGGGAGCTCATGGTCGATGAAGGACGCGTGCTGTTCTGTGGTCGCGACATCGCTCGGCTCACCGACAAGTCGATTCCCTTCCTTCGGCGCAACCTCGGGATCGTCTTCCAGGATTTTAGGATCATCGATCACTGGACGGTGTTTGAGAACATCGCCATCGCTTTGGAGATCCTCTCGATGCCACAACGGCTGATACGGTCGCGCGTTGCCGAGGCGCTCGAGCGCGTTGGGCTGAACGGCCGCGGAGACGAGCAAACCAGCAACCTTTCCGGCGGCGAGCAACAGCGCGTTGCGGTCGCACGCGCGATCGTTCCCGAGCCGGCTTTGATTCTAGCGGACGAGCCCACGGGGAATCTCGATCCCCACCTCGCGATTGACATCCTGACCTTGTTTGAGGAGATCAATTCGACGGGGACGACCGTGTTGTTCGCAACTCACGATCACTCCCTGATCTCCAAGCGGGATCATCGACTCATCGCGATCGACGAGGGTCGTGTCGTCGAAGCTCAACAGGGGCTCAAACACTGGCCGGGCAGTGGCATTCACACACTTGTGGGGTGAAACGATGGAAGTGAAGAGCGCAATGACACGTGCGAGGCGGGGGCTTCGCGAGGAGCGCCGACTATATATCGTGGCGGTCTCGAGCTTGGCGGTCGCCTTTCTGTGTCTCGGGGCGACGCTTCTCGGGCTGACCAATCTCGATGTGGCCGCCACGCGGTGGGGGCAGAGCGGGCGCATCACGCTCTTCCTCAAGGATGACGCCGATCCGCAGGACATCGCGCAGCTCCGTGTCGTGCTCGAGGGGCTCAGCGATGTGGACGAGGTCAGCCACGTGTCGCCGGAGCAGGCGAAGGCATCCTTCCTCGAAGAGGCTGACGTCGGCGCAGACCTCAGCTCGCTTCCGAAGGAGGTGTTTCCCGCGTCGCTCGAGGTGACCCTCATCAACGGGGTGACGCGCGAGCGGAGCGAGTCCATCGCCACGAGGCTCGGTCAGTTCCGCGCGGTGAGCGACGTCGAGAGTTATCGCAGTTGGTTCCAGAAGCTCGACCACTTGCTGTGGGGGGCTCGTATGCTTGCGGCGGGGCTGGCGGTGCTCGTCATGTTCTGTGTAGTCGCGGTCATCGGGAACACGATCCGCCTCGCGGTGGCGCGCCGACGCCAGGAGATCCAGGTGATGAAGTTGTGTGGCGCGACCAATGCCTTCGTGCGGGGACCGTTCGTGATCGAGGGTATGTTTCAGGGCTTTGCTTCCGCGTTGCTAGCGGTCTTGGCATTGCTGGTGGGGTATCTCTCCCTCCACGAATCGGTCGACTCGACGTTGGCTGTCTTGACGGGAAGTCGTGTGGTGTTCCTCAGCGCGTGGACGTGGCTGGCGCTTCTGATAGGCGGCGGGCTGGTGGGGGCGGTTGGAAGCGCCCTATCGGTGAGGCGCTACCTGTCGGTGTGACATGAAAATCGAAAGCCGAGTCTGGGTTCTGATCGCGATGGCGCTCGTCGCCACGACTGCCGTCGCGGAGCCCGATCCCGGAGTTCCGAGCCTCACCGACGTTGCCTCGGCCGAGGGCGCGATCGCCGAGAATCTCGCTCGCATCGAACATGCGCAGACTCGGCAAGCCCAGATCGACACGGAGATCTCAGGGCTCCAAGGTCAACGGGATGAGGCCAAGGGCCGCTTGCACGAGCGTGCTCGAGCACTCTATCGAATTCGACGCGCCGGCATGTTGCCGGTCGCGGGTGGTTTCGACGCGCTGATGAAGCATCTTGCGAGGGTTCAGCGGCTCTCGAGGATGGTCAAAGCCGATCTCGACACGATAGACTTTCTCGAGCAGCGTGGTGCGGCGCTTCGGGTGGAGAAGAACGATCTCGCGAATGAGCTCGAGCACGCGCAGGTCATGTTGCGTGCACTCGAGGCCAAGAAGGAAGAGCTCGAGCATAGCCAACGAAGCGCTTCGCTCTTTCAAGAAACGCTGCGCGGCGAGCGTCGTGAGCCTCCACCCGAAGAGACACTCTCGTATGGCCGAATCCGGGTCTCGGGTGACATGGACGATCTCGGGGACGGTTTCGCCCGAATGCGGGGCGAGCTCGCGCTGCCGGTACAGGGCTCCATGCGGATCGGCGACGCGCAGCGAGAGGGGGCTCCGGGATTGGACTTCTACGGCCGTCCGGGAGGGCCTGTGTACTCGGCTGCCGATGGCCGGGTAGCGTTTTCTCAGACCTACGGCGCGTACGGCCTGATGGTCATCCTCGACCACGGCAACAGCTTCTACACGGTGTACGGAGGCCTCGCGCATGCCGACGTGCAGGTCGGCGACTGGGTCGGGATGAGCACTCGGGTAGGGACGCTTGACGCGACGGGGCCCGATGCGATCTTGTTCTTCGAGGTGCGCCGCGGGACGAAGAGCCTAGACGCGCGCAGCTGGCTCGGCCTCTAGCAGCGACAGTGCCAGCGTCAGCGACAGTGTCAGCGCCAGGATCACTGCCGGTCGGTGCGTCTGGCTAAAGGGCTGGCTCCGGAGTATTGTCGCGCGCGTGGGTGCGTTCTTTGCGTGGGCGGTGGCGGGCGTGCTTCTAGGCGCAGTGGCTTTGGAGCTGACCCGGCGCGGGGCGAATCGACAGGCCACTCGCTTTCCGAACTACGAAGCGCGGGCGTGGGCGATCCTCTTGTGGATTGCTGCGCTGATCTACATCGGCTTCGCGATGTTCAACGGAGCTACTACGGGCTGGGCGCGTGTCGAGGTCGGCGGTGTCGTCGGGTTCGGGGTGGTCGCCGCGTTGGGATGGCGGTGGCCGGTCGCGGTGGGTCTCGGTTGGTTGGCACACGCCATGTGGGACGTTCTGGTCCATCCCGGCGGGCTACCCGGGTACGTACCTTCCTGGTACCCACCGGTGTGCCTTGGCTTCGACGTTGTGGTCGGCGGCGCCCTGATCGTTCGGGTCACGGCGCCCGGTTGGGCTCGCGTGGTGGCTACGGTTGCAGGGGTAGTCGTGTTGTTACCCGCGATCGGGCTCATCGGATGGGAGCTGAGCACACGGCGAGGTGCCGACCGTGCCGCCCAAGCCTTTGCCACCCAGGTCCCAGGCAAGCTCACCGATTTCGGTACGACCGAGACGCTATCGATTCTTCCATTGATCGATTGGCACACGAGCGACCCGGGTCTCCAAACCGAAATGGGGGTCTCGTATCTCATCGAGACCGACGAGCACCGCATCTTGTTCGACGTGGGTCACAACACCGGGCAAGTTTCACCATCGCCGCTCCAGCAGAACATGAAAGCCCTGGGTATCGACCTCGACGACTTCGACACGGTTTTCATCTCGCACAATCACTTTGATCACGTCGGCGGCAAGAAGGCGATCGACGATGGCACCTTCCTGATCGGACTCGATCAGGCACCACTCCCCGGAAAACGCGCGTTCGTGCCAACCCCGCTGAGCTACCCGGGACTCAGCCCGGTTCACGCTGCCGACCCGCTCGTCATTGGCAAGGGTCTGGCCTCTACCGGCACCATTCCGAGGCGGCTGGCGATGGGCTGGATCGACGAGCAAGCGCTGGCGGTCCATGTCGACGGACGCGGCATCGTGCTTATCGTCGGGTGCGGACATCAGACGATTCCCAAACTCCTCAAGCGCTACGACGACGTGTTCGCCGAACCGCTCTACGGTGTGATCGGTGGGCTTCACTTTCCCGTGCCCGACGGCCGGCTAGTCGTCCTCGGAATGAATGCGCAGCGCCGCCTCGGCTCAGGGCGAGGTGTCCTGGAGCCCCTCGGCATGGAGGAGGTGCAGGAGCACCTGAGTATGCTGAAAGGTCGGAACCTCGGCCTCGTTGGCCTTGGAGGGCACGACAGTAGCGACGACGTCATCGCAATGTACCGCGACGCTTTCGACAGGGCCTATCGGGACGTACGGGTGGGGGAGCGCATCACCCTGCCTCCGGAAAACTGACATCGCAGCGCCAGCGTCCGTGTCAGCGCCAGTGCTGGCCTCGTGCTAGTGTCCCACCGCCGGTAGGCCCGTCCGTGTGGCCCCGGAGATATCTTATGCGCACAGAAAAGCCTTTTGTTCCGATTGCTTGTGGTTTGATCCTCGCCCTCTCGGGGTGCAGCTCTGGTTCGAATGAGACCGAGCTTCCCGATCTGGGGAACGTGAGGTTTGGCGACCTCAACGAAGATCAGCTTCGGCGCATGGTGGAAATCGATCCGGCCGATGACGGACCATTCCACATGGTCAACCTGATCAAGTTCAGAGCGAAGGCCGATTACGCCGACGGCAGGGAGACGGATCTCACCGGGCGCGAGGCTGATGCGTTGTACGCACCTTTGGAGTTTCTCGAGGGGATCGGCGCCGAAATCGTGTTCGCGAGCGATGTGGAATCCAACTTGATCACGTTCGACGGAACTACGTGGGAGCAGATCGGCATCGTACGCTACCCCAGCCGAGCGCTCTTTCTCGAGATGGTTCAGGACGAGGAATTTCGAGCGCGGGCGATCCACAAAGACGCGGGCGTGGAGAAGAGCTTGGTGATCGTGGCGGACCTTCAAGAGTCGATCACGCTACCCGAGCGTAGTGACATTCCAAACCCCGCGACCCCTGACGACCGACCAGTCGCCATCGCACACCTACTCGCCTACAACGAGACTGCGGACTACGACCCGGGTTCGAACGAACCGGAGCGTACGGGCCGAGAGGCCATGTCGCTGTATGAGCAGGGGGCGACTACGATTGCCATCGAGCAAGGCGGTGGCCCACTCGCATGGTTCGAGGTCGAGGGCGTTTTCATCGGCGACGAGCGCGAGTGGGACGAGTTCCGGATCAACCTTTTCCCAAGCCATGCGGCGTTCGATGCGGTCGTTGACGACCCGACCCGCCAAGCGGGCGAGGTGCATCGCGTGGCGGCGATCGAGGACACGTACACGACGGCGAATCAAATCATCATCGATCAGCTTTCGGAGGGAGACTCGGGCGGTGGGGGCGTTCTCGAAGTGACCGACAACGGGACCGGCACGATATGCTCTGACGACACTGCATGCGAAGGACAAGAGGCCAACAAGTGTCTTGCCGACGGCGGCGCGGGCTTCTGCACAGTCGAAGGATGCACCGCAGGGACCTGCGAGGGCGAGTACGTATGCTGTCACGACTGCGCCGACTTCGTGGCCGACCTTCTACCCTTCGAGGGTTCGGCGTGCTTCCCCTCATCGCAGACCGGCCAACTCACCGGCATCCCGATGTGCACCTGCGACTAAAAGCCCCGCAGACAGTGTCAGCGCCAGCATCAGTGCCAGCGTCAGTGACGGTGTTCGATTCGTGTTAGCCTCTCAGTCGCTGAGGCCGACATGTACAGCAGGTTCATCAACTGGTTTTCGACGACCCCGTCGGGCGCTGGCTTGTGATCAACCTTGCCGCTCGGCTCGATCCGGTTTTGTACAAGCTCACGGGCGGCAAGCTGACGACGGTTGGCCCGCAGGTCATTCCTCAACTCGTCCTGACGTCCACGGGTCGCAAATCGGGACAGAAACGCA
>Ga0255058_10002131_pt1 | contig 11000 bp, 13 predicted proteins | sample Cases_109_9_MG_FD_188637 | JGI IMG/M metagenome (GOLD analysis project Ga0255058, IMG submission 188637) | Seawater microbial communities from Amundsen Gulf, Northwest Territories, Canada - Cases_109_9 | ecosystem: Environmental > Aquatic > Marine > Gulf | place: Canada: Northwest Territories... | reverse complement strand
AAGGAACGCAGACAATATTGGAATCTATTGTTATGGACGGGTTTTCACCGTCGTGAATTATTACCAATGGCTGTTACATTTGCAATTTACGGCTACCATTTTCGTAAAGTTAGCGAACTACATGTGCTTCAAAAATGAAATTAAAAAACCCACCGTTTCAGGTGGGTCTTTTTAACTTCGTCCATTCAATGACTTTTCAGTCAGTGTACTGTTTGGCAGGTAAGATTATCTTTCCTTCATAGGTTTGCGGCAATGACAATTACCTTCTTCATCCGCTCTGGAACCACAATCACATCCTCCACTGCAAGCACACTCATATTCAAGGTTTTTGCTTGGTCCTCTGTCTGATGGTATGGTGGCAAGGCCACAAACGCATCTGCCGGCGGGCTTTTTTGTTTCATATTCGCAAAGACATCCTCCCGGACAGTTACAAATATAAATCTCTGCCTCTTCAGCGGCTTTTATGTTATCAACAGAGTAGAATATACTGCTTAAGGCTATTGTACTAATTGCCAATATTGTAATTACACTATTCTTTAAGCCTTTAAATACCATCTGCACTCCTTTCTACTTAAATGAGTTTACTGAAAATCATTATGTTTCCTTCATAGGTTTATCACAGACGCAGTTTCCCTCTTTATCTGATTTAGAGTCACAAACACATTCACTCTCACATCCACATTGATACTTTAATGTTTCTGCCGGTCTTCTATCAGACGGGAACAGGTTGTCTCCACATACACATTTGCCAAATTTGTGGGCTTCAAAGTTGCACTCACACCATTTTCCACAATAGCAGACAAAAATCTTATTTTTGCCGGCAGTTGCATCTTGAATGTGTAGAAAGTCGCCTGTAGAAAAAAATACAAACATTGTAACTATGATAATATATTGATAACATTTTTTAAGCATTTGATATCACCTCCTTTTTTTAGAAACTTAGGTATATTTATAAATATATTCCATGTATAAGTCAATCGAACTTTTTACTTTATGATAATCCTTGCGTCAACGGCCACTACGCTTTTCTCATAAACGAACAGAGGGTTCAGTTCAACTTCATTTATTTCATCAACATTGGAAATTAATTCTGAGATAGTAACAATTGTTTTGGCTATCTGTGATATGTCAAGTTCTTTCATACCTCTATAGCCTGATAATATGGGGTATCCTTTAATTTCCTTCATCATTTCCAGCGCCTCTGTTTCTGTTACAGGTGAAATCCTGAACGCTACGTCTTTAAATAGTTCAACGAATATGCCTCCCAGGCCAAACATAACTGCAGGACCAAATTGTTCGTCCCTGATGCCTCCTACAATTACCTCTGTTGCCTGTCGTGCCCGCTTCTGTACTAAGATTCCCGTAATACATGCATCTGGAATATTCTTAGCCAGGTTATCCATAATCCCATTATAATGTTTTTCTACATCTTCTTCGCTTCCCACGTCAACAGCTACGCCTCCTATATCACTCTTATGCAATGCATCTGGCGATACTGCCTTTAAAACAACTGGAAATCCAATCGTACTTGATGCTTCTATAGCCTCTTTGGCCGTTTTGGCCATGACATAATCAGGAGTAGAAATACCGGATGATTTTATAATACCTAAAGCTTCATCCGGAAGTATTGTTTCTCTCCCGGAGGCAAGTACATTCTTTATAATCTTTTCCGCATCTCTAAATCTTGAAGTTTCAACAACCATTCAGTTTCCCTCTTTCTACTAACACGCTCATAGCATTTACACACCTTTCAGGTGATGGGAAAACGGGAATGCCGTTCTCCTCAAACATAACCTTGATTTTCCTGGTATGTTCGCCACCAATTGTACAGATAACGACAGGTTTTCCTGATTCCCTTGCCATTTGTGAAACAATTTCCACCACTCCTTCTGTCATAGTTTGAGGTGGCATCAATGGGATTATTATCGCAGCATCGAAAAAATCACTATCAACAAATGCAGATTTCATTGCTATACCATAATCTTCATCGCCTGAGCTGCCAGTTAAGTCAATTGGATTATTTAGAATATAGAACTCCGGAAATTTTTTTAACAGTGTTTCTTTGGCACTGACAGGTGTTCCTGCAATATTGAGGCCTTTAACACTGCATATATCTGATACTGCAACGCCAAAACCTCCGCCATTGGTTATAACAAGAATTTTGTTTCCTCTTGCCGGTTTTTGCATGGAAAGCACTTTACATGCGTCTATAAAATCTTCAAGGCCGTCTACTTCAAGAATCCCGGACTTTTTAAAAGCTGCCTTATAAATTTCATACCTGCCGGCAATAGCTCCTGTATGCGACCTTATTGCATCGATTCCGGAATCCCTTTTGCCTACCTTTAATGCAACCATATATTTAGACCTTGAACATCGACTTGATGCGTCTATAAACCTCTTGCCATCATCAACCGATTCCATATATATTCCTATTACGTTCGTTGAGTCATCATCAGTAAGATACTCAATCAATTCTGACTCTCCAACACCAACACGATTTCCATAGCTTACAATTTTTGAGACTCCAATATTTTCCTGTGCCAGCAAATCCATCAGCGATACGGCGTAAGAACCACTCTGTGTTAATATGCTTATGTTCCCTTTCCCGGGTCTTTCAACCTTCGACCATGGCAGGAAAGATGTGGTAAAATCAGAATAATTATCCAGGACGCCAATACAATTCGGGCCGATAACATTTATGTCCCCTTGTTTGCATATACTTTTTATTTCCTTTTCAAGCACAATTCCCTTACCTCCTACTTCTCCAAATCCCCCGCTTATTATTATTGTGTTTTTTATGCCGCACTTGGCTTGTTGTTTAAGCACTTCAGGGATATGATCTGCAGGAATTGCAATTACTGTCAGGTCTATTTGCTCTTTAATATCAGGGAGTGACGGGAAGCACTTGATCCCAAAAACCTCTTCGTGGTGTGGATTAACAGGTATAAGCCTCCCTTTAAATCCCATTTCGATGAGGTTCTTGATAATTATAGATGTGATGTTTTGGGGATTTTCTGTTGCACCTATTATGGCTACAGATTCAGGATTGAAGAACTTCTCTAAGGTCATGATTCTAAATGTATGGTTTGCTTCCCCGAACCGCCTGGAAAAGCTTGCTATCTAACATAATAAACCCTTACGAGTCTTTTTTGTCTGATAAATTTGATGTGGTAATCTCAAAGTAATAACCGTAACCAACCTTTGACCTTAATGTAAGTTCTCCAATACAGTAGAAGTACTTGCCATGTTCCAGTTTGACATAACGTAAGCCTAATCTATTTGATATTTTTGAATATACATCATCAATATTATTGACGCCCCAGTCTCCTGATTTGAATATTATGCTACTTATAAGATTGTCATCTTCAAGTTTATAAAGTGCTTTGCCCACTACGAGCGGACTTTCTTTTGAGTAGTCAAGCATCATCATTTCAATTCCACCCTCTTCGAATGAGTCAGCCGGGCAGGTAATTTTTGTTGGGTCTCCTTTTGTGTAAAAACTTATTCTATTATCATCACGCTTTGAAAAATAATTCCTCTTTTCTATCTTCTTGTAATCATTCATTCTTACCAGAAACATACCACCGCTTTCCGGAAGTTTCCAGAGGCTTAGCTGTTGCATGGTGACCTCTGTTGTATCACGTATGTTCATGGGAAATTTCTGTTTTGCATAGCCTTTTTTATTAAATGATATTTCAAATTTACCAGGGTGATAACTGATCCCGTATTGACCATTTTTATCAGTTTTTGTCGCAAATTTAGTCCCTTTTATCTTGACCTCAACATCCTTCAGTACGTTATCAAAACCATCCAGCACCTGTCCGGTCAATGTCCTTTGTTTAGAAAATGCTGCCGGACAAAAAGCGGTTAGAATAAGAATTTGTAAAATAAAAATTGTTAAGATTCGGTCTTTTTTCATAATATAAGCGATTTTTTAGTGATATTCCTTGTTTTCCATAGTTACTGTTTCAATGCATCCATATTGTAAATAGTGGTAATACACTACACAAGATATAATAATAAATCCACTAAAAATAGGAAAAAACAACTTATCCTTTGAGGGTTGTTGGGAGTATGTGCTTCAAATGGTTTGGCTACGAAACCATTGACATCAAACCTTAGATATTGTGTAATAAGCCAATGGCCCTGATAGACTGGACAGTATTAATAATTTACTTAATCGGGATTGTGGGAATGGGTGTCTGGTTGGCGAATCGTCAACATTCAACCGATGACTATTTTCTTGGTGGCAGAAGGATGGGCCCCACTGTTATTGCCACATCCCTTGCAGCCAACCAGGTAAGCGCCATAAGCCTGATCAGTGCCCCTGCATTTGTAGCGCTCAAGACCGGCGGTGGTATCAAATGGTTACAGTTTGAGTTTGCGGTACCGATTGCAATGATTGCCATAATGTTTCTGCTGGTGCCGGTTTTCCGTCAGCTTTCCGGTGCCTCGGTCTACGAATATGCCGAACGACGATTCGGTGCGGGCACACGGCTTACTCTATCGGCACTATTCATGTTTTCACGCGGACTCTCAACAAGCGTGATCTTATACACGTCAGCACTGGTTCTCTCCGTGGTACTAGGCCTGCCTATTTATATTACTATGATTATTATGGCAGTAGTTGCAATTGCGTATACAACCATTGGCGGGATAATGGCGGACGTATACAGCGACATCATTCAGCTTGTCATTTTATACGGCGGTGTACTTGTAGCGTTGATTGTATCAATAAATATATTAGGCGGGGATTTGTCTTCCATATCAATTGATCCGACCCGGTTGAGTGCAATAGATTTTTCCCATCATGGTTTTGGAGACGGTCAGACTTTTGCATTCTGGCCCATGATTATTGGTTGCCTGTTCCTATATATGGGCTATTATGGATGTGACCAAAGCCAGGCTCAGCGTTTGCTCGCAACACCCGATAATCGTCAGACACAAAATGCCCTGATGATAAATGGATTGATTCGGTTTCCCATAGTCCTGACTTACATCATATTCGGAGTTGTCCTGGCAGCCTTTATTCAAACACAACCTGAATTTGCCTCTCAACTCGAAGGCAAGAATCCGGATTATCTGGTACCTACATTTATGATCACTTACCTGCCCGTTGGTGTGGTAGGCCTGGTAATGGCGGGACTCTTTGCCGCCTCAATGTCCAGTCTTGATTCTGCCTATAATTCACTATCTGCCGTAACTGTTACAGATTTTGTCCTGAAATTTAAACCAAAGATTGCACAGAATCCCCTTAAGATGCTTCGCCTCTCTAAACTCATAACGCTGTTGTGGGGTATATTGACTGCCGGAGGGGCTTACTTTGTGGCGAAATCTTCTTCCACCGTAATCGAGTTAGTGAACATGATAGGCTCGGCATTTGCCGGCCCTATTCTGGCTACCTTTTTGGGCGGTATTCTATTCCGATCATTAACAGGTGCCGGTGTTATTACGGGTATAATAGTTGGTACTACGTTAAATTTCTTCATAGGCCAATACATGCCTTCTATTTCCTGGCTCTGGTGGGGACCAATCGGTTTTTGCACCACATTAAGTGTTTCGCTTATATATTCAAAAATAGTTCCGGATGCTTCACACAGCTCAGAAGACTGGACTTTAAAAGGCGTATTAGCAAAACATACGGAGAGGCAAAGCTGGTTGAAAGATAAAAGAGTCTATGCACTGGTGATATATACTTTTGTTATAATAATAATCTCGATAATAGTTTCAAGAGTCTTAAATTCAATCCTGTAAAAACTTTTTATCTGTGTTAATCTGCGTCCTATATTTTAAATCGTAAACCTGAAATCGTAATTCGTAAATCATAACATGCATCTTGCCTTAATAGACTGGTTAATTATTTGTGGATATTGCGTCTTTGCCCTGGGAGTGGGGATTTACTTCTCTAAAAGGGCAAGTAAGAGCACCAGAGAATACTTTCTTTCAGGAAGTACCCTGCCCTGGTGGCTGGTGGGAACATCCATGGTCGCCACGACCTTTGCAGCAGATACCCCGCTTGCCATTACCGAATTCGTACGCAGTGACGGAATCTGGCGTAACTGGTTCTGGTGGAACGCATCCCTTGGAGGACTCCTCGGCGTATTCCTCTTCTCACGACTCTGGCGGAGGACTGGCGTATTAACGGACAACGAACTTATAGAAATCAGATACTCCGGAAAACCGGCAGCAGTCTTACGTGGCTTCAAGGCGGGATACTTCTCAACCATATATAACTTTGTAGTAATGGGATGGGTGATACAGGCGATGTCAACCGTGTTCCGCGTAACATTAGGAATACCGCAAGAGAAACAATGGATGTCAATTGGCATATGCGTGGTTATAGCGCTGGTCTATTCCGTACTCTCAGGGTTCTGGGGAGTCGTTGCAACCGACCTGGTACAGTTTGTCATTGCAATGGGAGGGGCTATTACGCTGGCGATATATTCAGTCAATGCGGTTGGAGGGATGACAGAGCTAAAATTGCAATTAGCGTCAATGAGTAATGCAAGTGAGTCAGTCCTTTATTTCTTCCCGCCTGTCGATTCCAGCTTATCACCTCTAACGGCAGAGTTCTGGTCGTCACCTTTCTTCATGTTTCTGGTATTCATAAGTTTCATGTGGTGGTCGACCCATAATGCAGATGGAGGAGGTTACATTATACAGAGGATGTTATCGGCAAAGAATGAAAAGCACGCTCTTTATGCTACCCTCTGGTTTAACGTTGCACAATACGCCTTGAGGGTGTGGCCGTGGGTAATAGTGGGCCTTGTAACAATTGTGGTGTTTCCAAATTTGACTGAAGGTAAGGCAGCCTATCCAATGGCTATTAATGAGTTCCTGCCTGCAGGACTTAAGGGCCTGCTCATTGCTTCATTTCTGGCTGCCTTTATGTCAACCATTGATACGCACCTTAACTGGGGGTCGTCTTATTTGATAAATGATTTGTATAAGAGATTTATGGTTAAGGATGCAGATGAGAGGCATTACGTTATAGTGTCCAAAATATGTGTGGTCGTCCTGATGTTAATCGCTGCCGTTACGGCGTCATTTATGCACTCTATCAGCAAGGCATGGGAGTTCTTAATCCCTATGGGTATGGGTATCGGACTCGTCCTGATACTGAGATGGTTCTGGTGGCGTGTAAATGCATGGTCCGAAATCTCCGGTTTAACGGCATCGGTCGTCATCAACCTGATATTACAACCCTTTGATCTGGCAATACAACACAGGATTTTAATAATCGTTCCATCATCCATACTTATATGGGTGACCGTAACCTTTCTTACAAGGCCGGAACCTGAGGAGAGCCTTGTAAGATTTTATAATCTGGTTTCTCCAGGCGGTTTCTGGAGGCCTATCAAGGATAAGATAAGCACAGACAAAAAGACCATACTCGGATGGAACTTTCTCGTAAACTGGTTTGCGGGCGTTGCATTGATATACGGTATAACATTCGGAATAGGAAAAATAATCTTTGGTGATCTTATTACAGGTGGCATACTCCTGTTTATTGCGGGAGTAGGATTCTTTATTATTTATTTAGGATTGCGAAAAGGGTTTGATTGAAACTGTTTGGCCTCTGATTTGAAACACTGTGGTTTTGTCAATAAATTATGTCTGGCCTGACCAACTGCTATGCAAGATTAACCTGATACCTGGTACTACGCCCTTCACCAGACGGAATGAAAGCCCCCTTCTTTACCATATCTTGTAAATCCCTTGTTGCCGTGGCCTTTGAAGTATGCGTAATAGCTATGTACTTCTTCGCACTCATACCTCCCTCAAACCCTTTAGGCCCCTCCTCCAGCATCCGGACAACTATACGTAACTGACGTTCATTAAGTTGATCCTGGAAGCGATCAAAGAATTTTGTTTTCTTAAGTGTAAAATCAATTTGTTCTTCTGTATTTACTTGTGCATCCAGAATTACGTTCACGAAATAATTGATCCATGGCGTAATTTCGTTTGATCCTTGTGCCACATTAAGCGCATCATAATATGCATTTCTGTTTGCTTCTATAGTCCTGGACATACTAAGCAGTATTGGCCGGCCAATTCCCTGTGATAAGGCTTTTTCTGAAATCGCCCGCCCTATTCTACCGTTTCCGTCCTCAAAAGGATGTATGGTTTCAAAATAGAGATGGGCAATTGCTGACCTGACAGCAGGTTTTTTAATTTCCTTTGACCCGCCCGGCCCCGTTTCATTAAACCACCTGATAAAGTTTTTCATCTCTTCAGGTATGCGCTTTGAGGGCGGGGCTTCATAATGGACTTTCTGTTTACCAATCGGACCTGATATCACCTGCATAGGGTTTTTATGAGTTCGCCAATTACCAATTTTGACTCCCTTGCTCCCTTTCATAATCATCTTGTGCCATGAAAACAGTTTTTTTGAGTAAGTTTTTCAGCGTATGTGTTCCGAACATCAATCATCAACTCGGCAGCGCCTTCCGCTTTTTTATCTTTAACACTCTCGGTATTTTGAATGAATCCAAGATTTTTTCTGATAGAAGAGATGACATCCTGGCGACTTAGATATTCTCCTTCAATTTCTGAAGTTTTAATGGCCTCGGAAACCATCATATCCATAATCGCTTCAGTTTGAGTATCTTCCGGCAGCCCCTTAAGAAGCCCACTTACACTCCCTACTCTCTCTACAAAAGAAAAGAGAATGTCCTCAAACCTTTCAAGATCATATTTAAATTCAGGCCAGTCAGACAGTTGCCAATTATATATCATGAGCCGATTATAACAGATATTCGGCTCACTAACAAGCTAAAATATGAGCCAATTAACTGTATTATTTAACTCAGTAATTCTTCGAAAAACATCGGGGTTTGTGAAAAGCGGAGACAGGAAAACAGTACTGAAGGATTTAAGATTTGGGAATTACGATTTACGAATGATAAATGACAAAATACATTGCGGGAGTAGGATTCTTTATTATTTATTTAGGCTTGCGAAAAGGGTTTGATTGAAACTGTTTGACTGCTTTTGTCAATAGATTAGGTTTGACTCTGATCTACCGTTGTTTCAGACGGGCAGGTACACGGTTGAAGGATACAGTTGACGCAATACGTACAGTTGTTTCATTCGTGGTGGCCAGGGATCCATGTCTTCTCCTCATATTCCTGCCAGTGGCCTGAAGGTACGGGCCGCTCTTCGTAATGTCCTTCAATTCTTCGATCTCCTTCATAACGTTCAGCAATATAGACCCTCTCTTTCCTTGATGTATCAACCCATTTTCTCTTCTTTACATACTCATTATGGCCTTCAATATAATTTTTTCCCTGTCCGGATCTGGATTGCCTTTCCATGTAAAGTTGTCTTTGCAACTGTGCGTATTCTGCCTCTTCTCTCTTTTTGTCCATATAGTCTCCGGCAAGTGCTCCGCCCAATGCACCTACACCCGCACCAATCATAGCACCCATACTGGCATTGCCGGCTAAAGCACCAAAACCGGTACCTAGCGCGGCTCCTGCTCCGGTTCCGATTGCTGCGCCTTTTTGTGTAGTAGTTAAACAACCACTGGTAATAATCGCAACAGCCATAACACACATTATCGTACCGATTAATTTGATCTTCACTTTTCAATCCTTCCTGATTAATTTTTTACAAAATAGATTTTTTTATTACCTGCAACCATAGCGTCCGTATTTATATGGTTTGTAGCGATAACCAGGTTTGTAACGATTGAAACGCCTGTAAATACCATAATATTTTTTATTGCTATAATTATAGTCTCTATAGCTACGTCTGTAGTTATTGCCTAGTCTGTAATTCTTTGTCTGACCATAATAGTCGTAACCGCTATAGCCCCTGATATTTCCACTGTTGTGACCATAAACAGTGTAACTGGATAAAACTAATGTTATGCAGCATAATGCTATAAATATTAAACCTTTTGTTATATACTTCATCTTTCTCACCGCCTTTCTACAATTTTAGACGACTGTCATTATCATAAAGTTTCATAAGAAATGGTTTTTTTAAAGCATATTAATCAATTTAGATTATTCTTGTATGAGGGGTATATCCGTGTATTTTATTAATATGAAATCAGGCGTTATGTCTTTAAAGTCTATAAGCTGAAAAGATTAAATTGTTTAAGATATCAGGGAACTTTCTTTAAAGATTTGTGTCTAACTAATAGAAAGATGCAATGGACAACATAACAGAAAACATAATTATTGAAGCTTCAGAAGGCAGTACAGAGGCTTTTGAGAGTATATATAAGGCGTACTCCGGCTTTGTATATAACGTTGCATTTAGAGTTGTTAATAATATAGATGAGGCGCAAGAGGTTACTCAAGAGGTGTTTCTTACTGTTTACCGCAAGCTTAAGAGTTTTAAGTTTAAATCAACCCTTAAAACATGGGTATACAGGATAGCAGTTAACATGGCTATTGACTATGCCAGGAAAAGGTCAAGAGAGCAAGACCATACAGTACTGTATGAAGACAATAATAAACTTAATAAAACCATTGATTCCGCAGGTGAGGAAATTGAGAGAGAACAGCAGGAAAAAATCATCTCAACCTTACTGGAAGCTCTTAGTCCGAATCAAAGAGTTTGTATCGTATTACGAAGTATCGAAGGTTTAAGTTATCAGGAAATAGCAGAATCATTAAACATTAATATTAATACAGTACGTTCCAGACTCAAACGAGCCAGGGAAAAACTTATAGCTTTAAGAAAAGAGATGGTGAAAAATGAAATGTAAATATGTTAAAGAACTCATTCTTACGGATTATCTGGATGAACAACTGGGAAAAGAGCAAAAAACTCAGATTGAGAAACACCTGACAATTTGTAAGGGTTGTAAGGAATATGAGCTTTTAACGAGAACAGCAGTTGTTGAACCTTTCAATAACCTGGAAAGACACAATCCACCTGAGGCAGCATGGCATAAGATCAGGGAGCAGATTGAAGAAGAACTACCACTACAAGAACCAACAAACTCCTTTGCTGACTTGATTCTCAAGGTTAAGACATTCCTT
>Ga0255058_10002130_pt1 | contig 11005 bp, 8 predicted proteins | sample Cases_109_9_MG_FD_188637 | JGI IMG/M metagenome (GOLD analysis project Ga0255058, IMG submission 188637) | Seawater microbial communities from Amundsen Gulf, Northwest Territories, Canada - Cases_109_9 | ecosystem: Environmental > Aquatic > Marine > Gulf | place: Canada: Northwest Territories... | reverse complement strand
TTCTGGCCCATCAGGTGGCCGCCGAGGCCGACCTTGCAGCCTTGCCCGATGAAGAACTCACAGCCGTCGGCGAGGCGCAAATGGTGCGGATTGAAGCCGTAGCGGGACTGGATGCACTGATAGAACCACTTGGTCGAATAGCGCCTCTCGTCGGGGATCATACCGCCCTCGCCCGAGCAGGTGGCGGTGCCCGCCATGGTGGTGCCCCGCGCCAGCGCCGTCTTTGCCTCGTAGCTGAGCGCGCCAAAGCTCATGCCCGTGACGTAGACGGGAATGTCGAGCACGATCGGCTTTTTCGCGCGCGGGCCGATGACGGTCTTGGTCTCGCACTTCTCGCGGTAGCCTTCGATGACGAAGCGCGTCAGCGTGCCCGGCAGGAACGTCAGGTCGTCCCAGTGGGGGATCTTCTTGAACAGCGAGAAGCCCCGCATGCGGTAGCGCCCGAGCTCCGCCTTGATGTGGATGTCGTCGATCACCTCGGGGGTGAAGATCCGGCTCTGGCCCAGCGAGCTGGTGTTGCGCTTCGGCGCCTTCGCGGCCGGCGCGATTTTGGGGGCGGATTCACCTTGCGGCATGGTTCAACACTCCTGCTTTTCGAGCGGCCTCAGAGCACCAGTTTCTTTTCCATGGGCTCGAGGTTGTCGTAGTTCCACAGCTGCTTGCCGGCGACGATCTTCTGGAAGTGGTCGACGCCCTTGTCGGGCAGCAGGTCGTATTGCGTCAGCTTGCGGGTGAGCCAATGCCGGTCGAGATCGGTCAGCTCGCCCGGTACGGCGTCGACCCCGAGGTCCGTGATCGTCCCGCCGACGTAGATCGTGCCGTCGTACATGGAATCGCCCAGGTTCTTGCGGGCGTTGCCGCAGACCACCATGCGGCCGCGCTGCATCATGAAACCGGAGAAGGCGCCGGTGTCGCCGCCGACGAGGATGGTCCCGCCCTTCATGTCGATGCCGGTGCGCGAGCCGACGCTGCCACGGCACACCAGGTCGCCGCCACGCAGGGCGGCGCCGAAGGTGGAGCCGGCGTTCTTGTCGATGACCACGGTGCCGGCCATCATGTTCTCGGCGCAGGACCAGCCGACCCGGCCGCGGATGCGCACGTTGGGGCCGTCGAGCAGGCCGCAGCCGAAATAGCCCAGGCTGCCTTCGAAGATCAGGTTGAGCCGGTTGAGGATGCCGACGCCGAGCGAGTGCTTGGCGCCCGGGTTCTTGAGCACGATGGTGCCGTGGCCCTCGGCCATGAGGGCGCGGATCTTCAGGTTGATCGCCGTGGTGTCCATGTCGGCCGCGTCGAACTCCGCGCGCTTGTTGAAGTCGACGTCGAAGGCGTCGGGATAGACGAAGCGTTCGTCCTCCTCGGGTCTGAAGAAGACCTGCTGGGTGCGGCCACGGAGCTGCTCCGTGTGCATTCCCATTTCTTGGGAGACGGTCTCCCCGCCGGTCACGCCTGCCATACCCGGACCTCCTCGTCGTAGGGATCGACGGTGTCGATTTCGTGCGGAATGATGGCGCGGATCGCCACCTCCTCGGAGGCGAGCGCCACGATGTCGTCTGCCTCGTAGAGCACCATCGGCTTGGCAGCCATGGTGTCCTTCGCCATGCCCAGCTTGTCCGCCGTTGCCACCAGATAGGTGAACACGCCGTCGATCTCCTGGATCGACTGCTTGAGCGAATCTTCCAGCTGGTAGCCCTCTTTCAACTTGTCGGCGGTGTAGACCGCCAGGAGCTCGGAATCGCAGTTCGACATGAAACGGTGGCCCTTGCGCTCCATCTGCCGGCGCATGATCCAGTAGTTCGTGATCTGCCCGTTGTGGACCACCGAGATGTCGTTGTAGGGATAGGCCCAGTAGGGATGGGCGGAGCGGATGTCGACATCGGATTCCGTGGCCATGCGGGTGTGGCCGATGCCGTGGGTGCCCTCAAAGCCCCGGATGTCGTACTGATCCGAGACCGTCGAGGCGTCGCCCAGGTCCTTGATCAGCTCCAGCGCATGGCCGAGGGAGAGGATCTCCGCGCCCTCGACATCTTCGATGTAGCGGACCAGGCTCTCCACCTCGCCGTCGAAGGAGAAGCGGTAGCGGAAGGCGTATTCCGTCGCCAAGCGTTCGTCGATCAGCTCCGCGCCCTTCTCCGCCATCCGGGCATCGACCAACGCCTTGCGGTCGCGGATCTCCTGGTGGATGCGAAATCCGCTTTCCAGGTCCTCCTGCTCGGCGACCTTGAAGCGCATGATGTACTCGTCCAGGTTCGGCTGGCCGTAGATGGCGAAACCCGTCGAATCCGGCCCGCGGTGCTTCAGGGACTGCAACATCGACGTCATTTCCAATCCGATGTCCGCGGTCCCTCCGCGGTGGATGACTCCGGCAACTCCACACATGTGACTCTGGCCTCCTCAATAAGGGGTCATGAACAGAAGCTCACGGCAGGCAGTCCCAATAGGTCTCGAGGTCCCAATCGGTGACCTGATGATTGAAGCGCTCCCACTCATCGCGCTTGTAGTGGGTATAGACGCGGTACATGTCGCCCGGCATGGCCGCCTTGATGACCTCGTCCTTGTCGAGGGCGATCAGCGCATCGCCGAGGGTCATGGGCAGTTTCTTGACCTGCTTGCCGGCCTCCATGGCCTCGTAGATGTTGCGCTCTTCCGGCTCGCCCGGGTCGATATTGCGATCCATGCCGTCGGCGAAGGCCTGTAGCAGCGCACCACCCATCAGGTAGGGGTTCACCATGGAATCGACCGAGCGGTACTCGAAGCGGCCCGGCGCCGAAATGCGCAAGGCACAGGTGCGGTTCTGATAGCCCCAGTCGGCGAAGACCGGCGCCCAGAAGCCGGTGTCCCAGAGCCGCCGATAGGAGTTGACGGTCGAAGAGCCGATGGCGGTGAGCGCGTCGAGATGCTCCATCACGCCGCCGACGCACTGCAGGCCGACCGGACCGGGTTTGCGCTCGTCGATGCTGGGATCCGGCATGAACAGGTTCTCGCCACCCTCGCGATAGGTGAAGGAACCCTCCAAGCCTGGAAGACTCTCGTGGCTGAGCGTGTTGATGGTGTCTTCGCCCCCGGTCCAGAGAGAGACATTGAAATGGCAGCCGGATGCGGACACGCCCATGAAGGGTTTCGACATGAAGCAGGCAATTAGGTTGTGCTCGCGCGCCGCCTGGGCGCAGATCTGACGATAGGTCGTGAGCCGATCGCTGTTTCGGAGCACGTCGTCGTACATCCAGTTGAGCTCGAGCTGGCCCGGCGCGTCCTCGTGGTCGCCCTGGATCATGTCGAGGCCCATGGCGCGCGAATATTCCAGCACCGTCATGAACACCGGACGCAGGCTCTCGAACTGGTCGATGTGGTAGCAGTTCGGCTTGGAGAAACCGCCGTCGGGCAGCCCGTCCTCGCCCTTTTTCAGCCACATCATTTCCGGCTCGGTCCCGGCCCGCAGATGCATGCCGCCGTACTTCTCCTGGAACTGCTGGTGGAGAATGCGCAAATTGCCGCGGCAGTCGGACGTCAGATGACCGCCGGGATTCTCGCGCTCTTCGCGGTTCCGGAAGCAGGTGCAGTAGACCCGCGCCACGCGCTTGTCCCAGGGGATCTGGCAGAAGGTCTCGGGGTCGGGAATGCCGACCAGCTCCGAGGACTCGGGCCCATAGCCGATGTAGTGGCCGTGGCGGTCGACGAAGAGGTTGGCGGTCGAGCCGTAAACGAGCTGGAAGCCCCGCTCGGCGATCCGCTCCCAGTGATCGGCCGGAATGCCCTTGCCGACGATCCGCCCAGTGATCGAGACGAACTGAAAGTAGATGTAATCGATTTTCAGCTCGTTGATCTTCTCGCGGACCTGTTTGACCAAGTCAGCGCGCCCTGGTGCATTCACATGTGCTTCGAGATCCGTCATGGCTTTCCCCTGTCCTTGCCAGTGTCTTTGCTAGTCTGCGGAGCCTTCAACGCCCCCATGGTGCTTATCGGAATCCCCCGCTTCCCAACGGCCTGCCTCTCAGCTCCAGGGAAACGGGCTGTGCGAAACGGGATGCAGCTCGCCCTTTTCGTAGCGCGAGAAGCGGAACGGCCGTAAGAGCGCGCTCTCGCCGTTCAGCAGTTCCTCGGCGACCAGCTTGCCGACCCCGATCATCTTGTAGCCGTGGTTCGAATCGGCGATCACATAGACGTTCTGCCGGAAGCGGTCGAACACCGGGAAGCTGTCCGGCGTGAAGCAGCCAAGCCCGCCCGAGGCCTCATTCTTGTAGTGCTTGATCTGCCCTTCGAAGCGCTTTTGACAGAACGCCAGGGCCGAGCACCACATGTGGGCGAAGTTGTCGTCGACGATGAATTCGGGCGACTCCGGCCCATAGGGATCGATTTCAACATCGTTGACGGGCCGCTCGACCTTGTAAGGCGCGGCGCCGCCCTGGATGCCGCCGAAGTTGAAGTCCGGCTTGTAGTAGATGCCCCACAGCTCCTCGGTGATCAGCGAGCCGTCGACGTCGGAATAGAGCGGCGCGTCGGTGTCCACGTGGATCACCGGCGGCATCGACCCATCGTTGGTCTTCTGCAGGTTGGGGTCGACCCCCAGGGTGCCCTCTTCCAGGCACCAGTAGCGCCAGGTCGGGATGTCGCTGTGGAGCGCACCGTCGCGGGCCTTGATGGTCACCGTCTTGGGCAGCTCGAGCATATTCCAGATCTCGTTCACCCAAGGCCCGACCGCGACCACGACCTGCTCGCATTCGATGGTGCCGCGCTCGGTGACGACCGCGCGCACGGCGTCGGAATTGTGCCCGGTCTCGAAGCCCGTCACCTTGAGGCCGGTCAGGATGCGAACGCCGAGGTCCTCGGCCTTCTTGGCGAGCCCGTAGATCGAGGCCGTGTTGTTGGCGTAGCCGCCCTTCTTTTCGTGCAACACAGAGGTGATGCCCTTGGCCTGCCAGTCGTCGAACAGGCCTTTCATATAGCCGAGCGATGCGGCCTCGCCCTCGACGAAGTGGGAGTCGTAGCCGATCGCCCGCTGCTGTTCATGGATCTGCGCCACGTCTCCGCGCATGGGTTCCGGGCTGATCTGCATGTAGCCCACGGGGTGATAGCTGAAAGCCTCGGGATCGCTTTCCCAGACCTCGACGCACTGGGCCATGAGTTCGCGCATGGCGGGCTGGAAGTAGTTGTTGCGCACCACGCCGCAGGCGATGCCTGAGGCGCCGGCCGCGATCGCCGTCTTGTCGATCACCAGGATGTCGCTGCCGCCGCCTTGGCCTTTCGCTTCCAGCTGGGCCGCCAGGTGCCAGGCCGTGGACAGGCCATGAATGCCGGCGCCGATCACCACATACTTGACGCTTGATGGTAGTGCCATCTGACCCTCTCTTACCCCATCCCCGGCTCTCGCCCTGGTCCTGGGTCGCGCGAAGTGATCCTGCGGGCACTAAACCACAGACCAGTCCGATAGGGAACCAATTAATTATATGGTACGGAATGGTTCTTTTTTGGTCTAGAAATGCCCGCCTGATCGATCCCGAGTATAGCGCCAAGCCGGGGAAGCGCGTCAAGCTCGAATCGGCGGTGCCAAGGCGCGCGTTCGGCGCGGTCCGAGCGGTTTGCTCGGTCGTCGGATGGACCCCGGCGGCCAAGCTTCCCAGCCGAATTGCGGGGCACCGGGCCGAGTACGAGGGTGTCGCCCCGGTCATGAGAGTTTGATTTCTGACGGTCAATCCGATACGGTTCAGGTCTCGACCTTAATTGGTATAGTATCGGTTCAAAGCCCATTTCCCGCTCATTGCAAGCAGCTCATTGCGAAGAGCTCATTGCAATCAAGGGGCGGGCGTTGTGTGGCGGCGGTTTCATCAGTGGTTTCGTGGAAGGTCCCGCACGCGAAAGCGATGAGAGGACTTAGATTTCGAGGATTTGGGGATTTCGAGGATTTGGGGATTTCCAAGACATGGGGAGGAAGCGATGGATATCGGCAAAAGGCTAGGCGGCACCAGCGGCACGAGCGGCACGAGCGGCCTTAGCGACGGCGGTGTGAGCCGGCGCGGGTTTTTGCGCGGCACGGCGGCGGGTGCGGCGGGTGTCGCGGGCGCGGCGGCGGGCGTTTCGGGGGCGGGGTCTGCGCTGGCGGCGGACAAGACGGTGAAGATCGGCTTCCTGGCGCCCTTGACGGGCGAGGTCGCGGCGTGGGGGCTGCCGGGGCTTTACGGCTGCGAGATCTGGGGTGAGTGGGTGAACGAGGCCGGCGGCATCCAGGTTGGTGGCGACACCTACAAGGTCGAGTTCGTGTCCTACGACAACGAGTACGCGCCGGACAAGGCGCGCACCGGTGCGCAGAAGCTGATCCACGAGGACGAGGTGAAGTTCATCATGATGCTGGGCGGCGACACCATGCCGCCGGTGGTGGAGATCTCGAACCGGACGGGGATGCTGGTCTCGACCTTGCTGCCGAGCGATCTGACGCCGGACACGCCGAACCTGATCGCGCCCTGCGAGGTGCACCCGATCTATAACGTGACGGGGGTCGAGTGGCTGGCGGCGACCAAGCCGGAGCTGAAGACGGCGGTGATCTGCGCCCAGGACGACGCGCTCGGGCGGCCGTCGGTCGCGACCTATCTGGCGGCCTTCGAGGCGGCGGGGATCGAGCTCGTGGACGAGCCCTTGTTCTTCGACATCTCGACGACGGACTTTGCGCCGGTGATGACCTCGCTGATGTCGAAGAACCCGGACATCCTGTGTCTCGACACGGCCTATGCGGACTTCGTGCACCCCTTGACGGAGCAGGCCTTCCAGCAGGGCTTCAAGGGCCAGATGATCTCCTGCACGGCGGACTTTTACGACCAGATGATCGCCAAGACGTCGGCGGAGTTTCTCGAGGGCTTCGTGTTCCAGTTCCCGGACTTCGACGACCCGGCGCTGAACGAGAGTTTCGTGAACTTCCAGCGGCCGAACGAGTTCTTCTCGGAGTATGCCACGCGCTGGCCCGGGGAGTGGGGGGCGGTGAGCTGGGAATACGCCTCGATCATGGACCTCTGGCGGGCCGGGGCGGAGGCCGCCGGCTCGGTCGAGCCCCAGGACGTGCTCGCCGCCATGAAGGCGGGCGGCACGGGCCTGCACGCCTTCGGCGAGGCCACGTGGTGGGGCGAGGAGCTGTTCGGCATCGACAACGCCCTGGTCGGCAACTGGCCGGTGGTGGTGATCGAGAACGGCAAGGCGGTGATCAAGGAGTACCGCTCGATCCCCGACTGGTGGTCCAAGCACAAGGACGTCATGATCAAGCACTTCGAGGCCATGGGCGAGATGTACTATCAGAGAACCTGACCGCCCAACGTACCGGCAAAATGGCGCCGGGAGAAGTCTCACCGGCGTCCGCTGTGATAGTTTGTGGCCGGGACTGGCCCCTGGATCGGCATTGGTCGATCGGCCGGCCCCGGCCGCAGTTCGTTGACCGGGACGCGCGATGATCGACCTGCTGTTGCAAACCTGCATCAACGCGATCTACGCCGCCAGCTTTATGGCACTGATCGCCGTCGGGTTGGTGCTGATCTTCGGCGTCATGGGGATCGTCAATTTCGCCCACGGCGAGCTCTACATGCTGGGCGCCTATGTCGTGGTGTTCCTCTATGCCGACAGCCGCCTGCCGTTCTTCCTCGCCGTCGCCCTCGGCCTGGTCTTCGTCGGGCTGGTCGGGATCGCCATGGAACGGGCCCTGTTTCGGCCCATGCGCGACAACCCTTTGGGCGGGCTCATCGTCTCGATCGGCTTTCTTTTGATCCTGCAGTCGGCCGTGGTCATGGGCTTCGGCGTGCGCATGGAGCATATCCCGCCGCCGACCCAGGTCATCTTCCATGTCTTCGGCCTCGAGGGCGTCGTGCTTCCGCTGCAGCGGCTCTATGTCATCGCCGCGGCGATCCTGCTTCTGGGCGCGCTCGGACTCTTCCTGCGCAAGAGCCGCCTGGGCTGGGCGCTCAGGGCTACCGCCCAGGATCCGGAGGCGGCGGCGCTGCAAGGCATCTCGATCAACCAGACCGCGCGCATCGCCATGTTCATCGGCGCGGGCCTGGCCGGGGTCGCCGGGGCACTGACCGCACCGCTGGTGCGGACCTTTCCCTACATGGGCCATTCGGTCATCGTGACCGCCTTCATTATCATCATCGTCGGCGGCATCGGCAGCCTGGAAGGCGCGGTGATCGCGGCCGTGCTTTACGCCTTCGTCCACACCTTCGTCACCACCTTCGCCGACGGGGTGATTGCCGACATCGTCGGATTGTTGCTGATGCTGGCGGTTCTGGTGGTGCGGCCCACCGGCCTTCTGGGGACGCGGGACCGTGCCTAGGAACGGCGCGGCAAGGCCTGGGGCTACGCTCTGGAAACCGGCGCTGCTCGTGATCGCAATTTACGCCGGGCTCATTGCGCTGCCGCACCTGCTCAGCTTTTCGCAAAAGGAAATTGCGGTCTTCCTGCTGATCAACGTGCTGCTGGTGGTCAGCTACCGGGTACTGACGCTCACCGGCGAATGGTCGCTCGGCCACGCCGTCATCATGGGCGTCGGCGCCTATGCCAGCGCGCTCTATGCCAAGGCGCTCGGCATTCCGGTACCGATCGCCATGATTTTGGGCGCGGCCACCGCCGGGCTGGTCGCCTACCTGCTCAGCTTTCCGCTGTTCCGCATGAAGGGGTTTTATTTCCTCATCGGCTCGTTCGCCGCCGGCGAGGTGATCCGACTCCTGTGGAAGCGTTTCCGCGAACCCTTCGGCGGGCCCAAGGGGATCAAGGGAATCCCGGGCTTCCCGGAGATCGAAATCGGCACGCTAAAGATCGCCTTCTGGGATCCGGTGAATTACTACTACCTCTGTCTACTGGTGGTGACGGCCTCGCTCATCGTTCTCTACCGGCTCGAGCGCTCGCGCTTCGGGCTCACCTTTCATGCCGTTCATTGGCAGGATAAGCTAGCCGAATCGGTCGGAGTCGATACCCGGCGCTACCGCACGCTCGCCTTCGTCATCGCCTCCGTCTTCGGCGGCTTGGCGGGCGCCTTGCTGGCCCACTACATCGGCACGGTCAATCCCAACCGCTTCGACGTGGAGGAGATGGTCTTCGTGCTGATCTGGGTGATCGTCGGCGGGACCGCGACCATCTTCGGCCCGATCATCGGCGTCGTGGTGCTGACCATCATCAACGAGGTGGTGCTGCGCGAAATGGGGGTCGATCAGGCGCGACCGCTGATCTACGGCGCGATCCTGATCGTCTCCGTGCTGTTCCTGCCCCAGGGCCTGGAGAGTCTCGGGCCGAAGCTCAAACGCCTCTTCGCCCGCCCACCGGGTCCTCCCGATGGCAGGCCTTTAGCCGGGGAGCCGAGTGTTGACTAACCCGCCGGAATCAGTCGGCCGCGGCTTCGATCGCGGCGAGTTCGAGGTGCGTTTGGCGCGCGCCCAGGCCGCCATGACCGCCGACGAGCTGGACGCCTTGGTCGTCACGACGGCGCCCAACGTCCGCTATTTCACGGGCTTCAACACGCAGTTCTGGGAAAGCCCGACGCGGCCGTGGTTTGTCGTCGTGCCGCGCGAGGGAGCCGTCATCGCGGTGATCCCGGAGATCGGCGCGCCTGGCATGGCCGAGACGTGGATCGAAGACATCCGCACCTGGCCGGCCCCGCGTCCCGACGACGACGGGGTCTCGCTATTGCAGGCGACGCTCCTCTCCCTGCCCCGGCGCTTCGGGCGGATCGGTTGGGAGATGGGGCGGGAATCGGTCGTGCGCATGCCGATCCGGGATTTCGACAGCCTGCGCGACCGGATCGGCAATCTCACTTTCGCCGACGGCTCGCCGATCCTCTGGTCGCTGCGCCGGGTGAAGTCGCCGGCGGAGGTCGCGCGGCTGCGTCACGTCTGCCGGCTCGCGAGCGCGGCCTTCGAGGCGCTGCCGCACAGCCTCCGCATCGGCGACAGCGAGATCGAGGCCCGGCGAAAGATGCAGATCGAGCTCGCCGAAAAGGGTGCCGACAGTGCGCCCTTCGTCGCTGTCGTCTCCGGCAAGGGCGGCTACAGCCAATGCATTGTCGGCCCGAGCGAACGCCGCCTGGACGACGGCGACGTTCTCTTCATCGATACGGGCGCCACCTATGACGGCTATTTCTGCGATTTCGACCGCAACTTTGCCTTCGGCCACATTTCGGACGCGGCAAAGCGCGCCCACGAAGCGGTGTGGGACGCGACCGAGGCCGGCATCGCCGCCGCCAGGCCCGGCGCGACCACGACCGACCTCTGGCGCGCCATGGCGGAGGTTCTGGACGCGGCCGGTTCGAAAGGCCTCAACGTCGGGCGCATGGGCCACGGTCTGGGAATGCAGCTCACCGAGCCGCCGTCCAACATGCCGGGCGACGACACGGCCCTGGTGCCCGGCATGGTCATGACCATCGAGCCGGGCATGGAGTACGCCCCCGGCTGCATGCTGCTGCACGAGGAGAACGTGGTGATCACCGAAGAGGGTGCTGAGCTCTTGACCCGCCGCGCGCCCAGGGAGATGCCTGTCATCACGGCGTGATCCCGCGCAGGCGTCATGGCCCGGTGGTTTCCTCAGCCGGTGGTCTCGTCAGTCGGCGCGATCGGCGAGCAGCAGCACGGCGGCCAGCAACTTGCGGGCATCCACATAACCCGCAGGCCGCTCTTTCCGCCAGCGCGCGAGGGCGCTGCGCGACGACTGGCCGCCGTCTTTGAGCGCCTGGGCGGCCGCGCGGCCTTCCTCGGCGAGGGCCGTATAGCGGGCGCGGGCGTGCTGGTCGTAGCCGCCGGGATGGCGGGTCTCGAGGCGCAGATGGAAGGTGGAGCTGCGCGCCCGGCGTTCCGGCGCGAGGGCCAGGACCCAGGGGCCGGAGCAGGCCCAGACCGCGAGCGCTTCGTCGAACAGGGCATCGGCGGCCGCCCTCTTCCCGTCCCGCCTGAGGGCGACGGCCTTATTGGCGAGGCTGGTCGCCAGGCGCGGATCGGACGCCTCGAAGGACACGCGGGCGAGGTCCAGGGCGAAGGCCCAGAGCGAGCTGGCC
>Ga0255058_10002129_pt1 | contig 11005 bp, 13 predicted proteins | sample Cases_109_9_MG_FD_188637 | JGI IMG/M metagenome (GOLD analysis project Ga0255058, IMG submission 188637) | Seawater microbial communities from Amundsen Gulf, Northwest Territories, Canada - Cases_109_9 | ecosystem: Environmental > Aquatic > Marine > Gulf | place: Canada: Northwest Territories... | reverse complement strand
CGTCACCTTGCCGAGAATGCCGCCGCCCGTCACCACCTCATCACCGGTCGACAGCCCTTTCACAAGCTCGTTGTGGGCTTTCTGCCGCTTTTGCTGCGGGCGAATCAACAAAAAATAGAAGGCGCCGAATATGACCAGCATCGGCAGGAGAAAGCTGAACGGATCGCCCTGTTGCGCATCCTGCGCATACGCAGGACTGATGAAAAAGTCCATTTTGTTTTGTTCTCAGGGACTTAGGGCCCGAGCCTCGAAAAATAGCGCGCTATTATGGCATACGACAATCGACTTTGGGACGGCCGTTGCAGATTCAATGGCGGCCTCCGATTTGGCGCCCTCCAGAGGACTAGCCCATATACGAAGATCTGACTCGAGCCAGGTATGCGTCGAGTCGGTCCTCGTCGATCGCAGCCCGGATCTCCGTCATCAGCTGCTGGTAGTAATGCAGATTATGGATGGTGGCGAGACGCGGCCCCAGCATCTCGCCGCACTTTTCCAGGTGCCGCAGGTAGGACAGGCTGTAATGGCCGCAGGTATAACAGCTACAGTCCGGATCAGGCGGACCCGTGTCATCCGAGTAACGGGCATTGCGAATGTTGACGACGCCGCGCGATGTGAACAGGTGACCGTTACGCGCGTGCCGCGTCGGTATTACGCAGTCGAAAATGTCGATGCCGCGAGCGACCGCCTCCACGATATCGGGCGGCGTGCCGACTCCCATCAGGTAGCGTGCTTTGTCCGCCGGCATCTGTGGCATCAGCTCATCCAGTACGGCCAGACGTTCATGCTCCGGCTCGCCCACAGCAAGGCCGCCGACCGCGTAGCCGTCAAACCCTATAGCCGTCAGTTCCGCCAGTGATTCGCTGCGCAGATTGTCGTAGACACCGCCCTGCACGATGCCGAACAAGGCCTCGCCTCGAGACGGATCGACATCGCGCAATTCGTCAAAGCGCTCTTTGCTGCGCCGCGCCCAGCGCAGGGACAACTGCATGGACGCGCCCGCCTCCTCCTCCGTGGCCGGATACGGCGTGCACTCGTCAAAGATCATGGTCACGTCGGCATTGAGCGCGTGCTGCACCTGCATGGATTTTTCCGGTGTCAGAAACACCTCGTCGCCATTGACCGGGGAACGAAACCGGACCCCCTCCTCACTGAGTTTGCGAATAGACGCCAGCGAAAAAACCTGGAAACCGCCTGAATCGGTCAGTATCGGGCCATGCCAGTTCATGAACTCATGCAGGCCACCGTGCCGACGGACCGTCTCCGGCCCCGGCCGCAACATGAGGTGAAAGGTATTGCCGAGAATGATGTCCGCGCCGCTCCTGGCGACTTCCTCCGGGCTCACACCCTTGACCGTGCCATAGGTACCGACCGGCATGAAAGCCGGCGTGCGCACGGTACCGCGGCGAAATCGCAGACAACCGTGGCGAGCGGCGCCACTTTGGCTTTCGATCCGCAGTTGCATGCTCACGCGCCTCGCAGCGACGTCGCTTCAGGAACAACGAACATCGCATCACCATAACTGAAAAATCGATATCCGGCAGATACCGCATGCCGGTATGTGTCCAGAATGAAATCCCGGCCGGCGAAAGCGGCAACCAGCATTAATAGCGACGACTGCGGCAGATGAAAATTGGTCAACATGGCATCAACGCTCAGAAACCGGTATCCGGGCCAGATGAACAATTCGGTTTCACTTTCAAACGGCCGCAGTTCGCCGCTCGCCGACGCTGCCTCAAGCGCCCTGACAGACGTGGTGCCGACAGCTATTACGCGGCCGCCGGCAGCGCGCGTTGCCGCCACCGCTCTGCAGACCTCCGCGCTGACGCTGACCCGTTCAGAATGCAGACGATTCGACTCGACCTTCTCGTCACGCAACGACTGAAAGGTGCCGGCGCCAACATGCAATGTGACGAAGCAGTGACGAACTCCCAGCGCGAGTGTTTCCGCCAGCATGGCCGCATCGAAGTGCAGGCCCGCGGTCGGCGCAGCGACTGCACCCGGCCGGCGCGCATAGACCGTCTGGTAGCGCTCCCTGTCGGCGGGCCCCGCCTCCCGTCCGAGGTACGGTGGCAGTGGCACTTCACCATGTGTCTCGAGAAACGGCTCTATCAAGTTCGAAAACTCGAGCTGAAACAGGTCCTGGTGTCGCGCGGTAACCGTGACGGTCATGCCGCCGTGCAACAGGAGCAGGCTGCCCGGCAGCGGTGATTTGCTGGCCCGAACTTGAGCCAATGCCGTCGTTGGCGAGTTGAGCCGCTCAAGCAGGATCTCGATCCGGCCGCCGCTGTCTTTTTGCCCGTGCAGGCGCGCCCGGATAACGCGCGTGTCATTGAACACCAGAAGATCTCCGGCTCTCAATAAATCCGGGAGTTCTGCAAATCGCCGGTCGTCCAGCCTCCGGTCGGCGCCGTCCGCCAACAACAGGCGGCTGTCGCGACGCTCGGCCGGCGGGTACCGTGCTATGAGTTCCTGCGGCAGTTCGTAGTCGAATTCGCTGACGTGCATGGGCGCGGATGATAGCGGATGCCAGGCCCTGTAGCGCGGACCGGGGGCGGCGCCCACCTGTTCAGGTCAATAGTGTGCCAGCCGGTGGGTCGGGTGTGTCCCACAAAGTGAGTTCTACTGTCCGAGCGACTGGGACATTCCCGGCCCGCCGCCGCGCCTATGAAATGCATCCATCATGTACGTTCGGCGGCCTTGCGTTCGACCCGCGGTGAGATTGTGATCACCCTTGATTTGACCTTCGGTGCAGAAAAATTCCAGTGCTGACTGCGCCGGTTCTCCGGCATCTCGATGCTGATCGTCTTCTTTCTCTTGTCACGCATGATGACGATGTCCAGCTTTTCGCCGCTTTCGTAGGAACTGAGAATTCGCATCGCATGTTTGACGGAAGTCGGTTCACGTCCATCGATGCTTTGAATGACATCACCATCTTGCAGATCAAAGTCGTTATCCTCCGGCGCACGCACGATCAGCAAACCTTTGTCGGCGCCGAAATACCGGCCGAGTCCCTCGGTGAGAGCCACCATTTCCATGTTGCCGAATCCGTTCGAACTCCAGACGAAACCGTGTCTCATACCCGGGACGGCAGGGACTGGCGGCATATGAAAGTCGAAGTCGCCGTCACCGAACGCAAACGCGAATCCTCCGCGCGCCCTGGGCGTTACCTCTACGTTTTCTGATTTGCCATTACGCAGGTAATCGATTTCGAGCACATCACCTTCTTCGACACCCGCCATGAAATCGAGCAATTTCGTGTTGGCATGCCTGCCGGTATCGCTGGTCAGCGATTCGCCATTGATGGTCGTAATAACATCACCGGTGCGCAGCCCGGCCTCTTCCGCAGCACCGCCGGGCGTAACCCCAATGATCTTGACGCCTTCAACAGGACCGTCAGGTTTGTCGCTGCCAACAGTCACGCCGAGTACCGGCCGGCCATCGATACGAATTCTTCTTTCGATTTCCGCGACACGCGGTAACTGCCGTGTGCTGAGTTCTGCGATCTGCTGCGCGGCCTCGGCCAGGCGCTGCTCTGCTTCACGCATGCGCAACTCGACATCTTCTGCTTGTGCAAGACGATCTAGCTCTGCCACTTCTGCAATGCGATCCGCCTCTGCCAATACGGCCACGCGGTCGACCTCCATAAGCCGCATCTGTTCCTCGCTGGCCCAGAGCTGAGCCTCGGCAGCCTTCATCTGCGCTTCCAGTTCATCGTCAGTCTGCTGTGCCTGTAGTGAAGCGCTGATCAGCGACAGGGAAATCGCAATAAGAATTTTTTTCCAAGCCATCATGTAAAACTCCTGAATCCCTGGCGACAGATGACTTGTCTGCGCGCCAGAATTTTGTTCATCTAAAACGACATCCGCTGTGCCTGCGCGTAACGCAGCCGCACCAGCGAGTCCATCAACCTGACGCGTTCACGCCAGTATATTTCCGCCTGTTCGGGGGTCAGGCCATTCTCGGAATAATTCAAACGGCTATCTATCGCCGCAATGCGATCCTCGAGCTCGGAAATCGTGGCCACGGTACCCGCCCGCATGACATGTGGCTCATTCGGCAGCGCCCGCAGATCTCTTTCCAGCTGCTGCGACTGCACCATGAGCGCATTCACGGCTCGTAGTCCGTTGTTGTTTCCGGCCTCCGCGAGTGGGGGTTCAGTCGCGAACGTCGGCGGTTCACTCATCGGTCCGGACAAGAACGGCAAGCGCAACGCCGCCAGCGCGACAGCCGCCGCAATGCCGGCACCCACCAGCCACCTCATCCGTTCCTGATGGCGCGAGCCGGACAGCAGGCCTTCAGCGCGCGCCTGCCGTTCGATGCGATGCCACACGACCCGCGGCGGCATCGTGTCCGGCAATTCGCGCAGCTTTGCCTGTAGAACGTCGCGTTCCGCAACGCTGAGACCACTATTCATCGTGTCGTCCTGTTCGTCTGTATCAGTCATAACTCGTCTCGCTTAGCAGCTTTCCAGTGCCGGGCCGGTCATCACCGCACCACTGGCGGATGTGCCGGCGTCCGGGTCCAGCAATGGCCGCAGTCGCTGATAAGCCCTTGATAACTGCGATTTCGAAAAACTTTCAGTCTTCCCCAGCATTCCGGCAATTTCCTTGTGCGTAAATCCTTCAACATCGTGCAACCAGACGACGGCCCTGCTAACCGGCGGCAGTCTGCCCAGTGCCGCGTCAAGGTCCAGCGCCTGATCCGGCCGCCCCGAAACACCGTGTTTTTCGCCGCCACCCGGCGTTACCTCGTCCCAGTTGTCATCGAGGCTCTGTCCACGCTTGTGCCAGGCAGAGCGCAGAAACATCAGCGCTTTTGACACCGCAACCCGCCTGACCCAGCTGCCGAGCGACGCCTCACCACGAAATCCGCCAATGCTTCTCATCACCTCGATGAAGGTGTCTTGCAACAAATCCTCGGCATGCGCCGGCACCCGGGTGAAACGCAGGCAGATCGAATAAACCGGGGCGCTGAACGCGCGGTAAATGATCTCGTGTGCTCGTACGTCACCGCGCGCAGCACGCTTCACGATCCCCGGATCGATCTGAATGTCAGCAAATTTGCTCATGTCCCGAATAGTAGATGTTCAGGAAAGGAAAAGCGTCGCAATGAATTTCACCGACTCCCGGAATAGAGCCGGTGGCGGAGCGCCAAAGTGGCGCTTATACTTGGCGACCCCTCAAGCCGGGGTGGCGGAACTGGTAGACGCGCCGGATTCAAAATCCGGTTTCCGAAAGGAAGTGTGGGTTCGATTCCCATCCCCGGTACCACTAATAACAACGGTTTTAGCACTTTCTACTCTTTCCAACAAATGCCAATCGATTGAATTTGGCACCCATTTGGCACACACTGCACACGAATCCACGCAAAAATGATGCAGGTGCGCCCATGGCAACAATTCGGAAAAGACCGGGAAAGCGCGGTGTTCGCTGGCAAGCAATTGTCCGTATTGGTGGACACCCGACACAGCGAGAAACGTTCTCTACAAAAACGGCAGCACAGAGTTGGGCTAGGACAACCGAAACTGCCATTGTAGACGGCAGGCGATTGCCGAACCGGGAAGCGAAGCGCCGTACAGTTCGCGATCTTCTGGAGCGGTACAAGACATCGGAAATCCCGAAAAAAGGCGACACAGACAACCCAACGCGACAGGCTGATTTCTGGATCAACCGACTAGGCGATTTGCGTTTATTTCAGTTATCGCCTGCCGTTGTGGTAGAGGTCCGTGACGAACTCGCTATTAAACGATCCGCCGCTACCGTCAACCGCTACCTCGCACAATTGAGTCACGCCTGTACGACTGCCGTTCGTGAGTGGGAGTGGATGGAGTCGAATCCGCTACAAAGGGTTAAGCGTCTTAAGGAACCCGCAGGCCGTGTCCGCTTCCTTGATGACGATGAGCGAGGCCGACTGCTTTCGGCAGTCAAGGCCAGCGACTATCCTCACTTGTACGTCATAACATTGATTGCGTTGACAACAGGCGCACGTAGAGGCGAGATATTTAACTTGCGCTGGCGGGATATTGACCTGAACGCGCAACGGGCAGTTCTGAACAAGACCAAGAATAGCGAACGCCGTTCGCTGACCCTCGTCGGACCGGTTGTCGATGAGCTAAGGAAGCATCGTAAGGTCCGAAATCTTACCGATGATTTTCTATTCATGCCGAACGGTGGCCGCTCGTCCCAATTTCGCATTGCCTGGATCAAGGCACTGCAGAACGCCAAAATTACAGACTTCAAGTTTCATGACCTGCGACACTGTTGCGCGTCTTACCTTGCGATGAACGGTGCCACAACAGCCGAAATTGCCGCTGTTTTGGGCCATAAAACGCTCGCTATGGTGAAACGTTACAGCCACCTATCAGATGAGCATGTAAGGGGTGTCGTCGAACGAACTGCGGCAAAGGTACTTGGTGGTGAATGAGAACGACCCAAACGCTAATTATTTGTCAGACTATACCCGAAATTTTGTCGATCAGATTTTGCGGCAACGCGAGACTATCGGGCAAAACCAGATTGATACCATCATGCAGGATATGGAATATGCCTGTCCGTTTGCGGTAGGGATCGATTTTCCGGAAAAACCAAGTACGGTCAAGAATGAGCTTCTGCATCTTCGGAAAGCAATTCAAGATATAAAGTTGGCTGTCCGGGGTGTATCGGATTTCAGCAACTTTGCTATGTGGGACAGTGCGCGTGCCGACGCGTCAACCGAGGAGCTTGCAAATTTTGATTCATCCGGTGAATTCGGGCATGAACTTTGCGAATTGCTTCGTCAAGCCGACCTGCTGGATCGCGCTGCATTTTTGACACTTAAGGACTTGCATATTCCGAGAGGCAATCCACCGAATGTCCGTGCCCGGCGCTTAGCCTTCTGCGTCATAACTGCACTCGAAAAACAAGACGTAAAGTGCACGTCCCACGACGATGGTACGTATTTTAAAATTCTCGAACTTGTTTTTGCGGATGTGCTTCCGGAAAATTCCCACGAAAGACCAGGCAAGTGGGCACTCGACGCCGAATTTCTTGAGGAACAATTCGCCAAACTGAATTAGGTACGCAATTCACGAAATTCTGTTCGATTCTGTCCTTCATTAGTCTTCCATTGCAGCATAAAGTCTAGATGCGTGTCGCATGATGCGCTGTCATTTGATCTAGTTTAATGGTGTAAGTAAATGGACAACCCAATTCCAGTCAGCAAATGGGAAGACGATGGTAATGTATGGCCAACGAAGCACTCCTGGCACAATATGTTGCGACCTGAAAATCTTCGGGAAGAACTTGTATCGGCTGGCGTTGCCAGTTTCGTGAATGGTGTCTGGCTAATATTTCCGGACAAATGGCGTCAGTACTGCGCCAATAATCACCGACGAAATTTCTAGCTGTAAGTTCGGCATGAATGATCGCTTGAGATGAGCTTAAATGCCGTCCATTGGGCATTCAAACAGACGGTTGTTAAAGGATCGGCCAAATCTGTTCTTATAGCACTGGCGGTCCGATTCAACGATGTCCAGAAATACTGTTACCCAGGCATTGAGAGGGTTTCTGAGGACTGTGGATTATCGCGAACGACAGTTATTCGCGGCATTAAAAAACTAGACACCGCCGGTCTCGTGAACGTTGAAAGGCGTCCTGGGGTCGGTTGTGGAAACAAGACTAATGTTTACCGCTTCCCTTTGTACTTGCCTGATGATGCAAAGTATCAAATTGATACCTTACCCCCGGAGGCAGAGTATCAAGCTGATACGGGGCAAAGTCCCAATCGGGTAGGGCTAGAGTTGCAAAATGACACCCAAAAGAAAGTAAAGAAAGATATAAAGAAAGGAGAGGGGCGCGCTTCGCGCCCACTCTCTCTCGAAGAGTATTCAATTCCAAGTGATATTGAGTACTTCGCGCTTGCGGAGCTTGGCTACGATGCGGAGTGTTTGGCACGTGAGATCGAAAAGTGGCGTGACAACAGGGGCAATAAACACGCCAAAGATCGTAGTGCTGCTGACTGGGTTATCGATTTGAAAGGCTGGTTAAAGCGGGGTGTTGACTTTGGCTATCACCAGAACTCACGAAATAGTCACGAAGACCGAACTTGGGATACTGTGGAATCGTTTGCCAGGAAACTGGGTCTCACACGATCAGCGGGAGAGTCAGAAAAGGCATTTAAAGCGCGGGTGAGGGACACAGATACGTTACGTCGATTTCCACAACTCGACATTGACGCGAACGAACAGGCAAACCGCGTCCAGTTCTTACCACGGATTCGATGATCATCTAAAAACGGACATCACCAATTCGACGGTACGTTTTACGTGACGAACCCTGACAAGGAAGTTCACCCATATGGCAACAAGACACACCCTCGAAGACCGCTACAAAGCTGCTGCATCACTCATAGCGACCGGCACCAGCATTGCAGCATCCCAACAGTCTAGGATACCTGCCAGCACCATCCGCCACTGGCAAAACAACGATGATGACTTCCAAATGATGTGCCAGGAGATACAGGCTGAGTTCGGCGAAGAAATCAAATACAAGCTTGCTGAGATTATCAACGAATCTGCCGATCAGACTTTAGATCGATTGATAAACGGTGATGTTGTTCGGGATACCCGGACAGGCAAGTTAGTCAGGGTTCCCATCAAGGGCCGGGATGCCGCCATCATTGGTGCGGTGGCGTTCGACAAGCACCGGCTCATTCTAAATCAGCCGACCAGCATCACCGGCAAGTCTGATGACATGAATGCTCTTGTTCAGCAGTTCAGAGAAATATCAGAAAAGTGGGATGAGAAGCAGGTCAATGTGGTAGCGGTTCAGGAAGAGAGTGAGGAACCAGGGTAGCCCGCGATATCTGCGTTCAGCCAACTGCAAACACTCGCATAAAATAAGAAAAAAACCGGCCGAAGCGGGGTCAATCAACTAGCTTCAGTTCTTATTCGTTGTCAAGTTTGTCTACGCCCCGCAAAGAGGAGACCGACAAGGCCGAGGCTAAATAAGGCGAGGGTGCCGGGTTCGGGTACATCAACCTCCACGTTCAGTTCGACGTAATCGATAATGAATCCGTCTTGAACAAATCCTAGATCTTGAACAGACAAGGTCAAATTATTCTGATCCGACAATAAGAATATTGGCACATCGAAAACGACCGTTGCCGCCCTGTTCTCCAGACCCGCTGCTTCAACGTAAAAACCAATGTCAGTCCCATTAAAGAAAAACGTGGCTCCAACTAGATCGATTCCGGCCGTGAAGGTTGTGAGCGATGCAGACAACGGCGTCGCGCCACCGAGATCAAGCCCGAAGTCAAACGATGGACCACCTAACGGAACAGAGGTGCCAAATTGGTCCACGCCCAGAGGTTCCCCCGGATCTCGATTGTCTTCGCCGCCGACAATGCGATCACCTTCGGAACATACGCCTCCAAATCCAAAGCAATCTTTGTCTCCAATCAAGACGGTGATTGTGATCGGGCAGGCCTGAGCAACAGAAACGCCACCTAAAGCGACAACAACGACTGCTAGTTTAATTAGTGATTTCATGATGGCGACTCCCTAATCAGGTTCCCTGCACACCACTCCTTAAGCACACGCAATTTTCAGACCGAAATCGTAAGGCTTTGTATATCTTCAAAATGACGAAACGCGATCATCAATTTAGATTCAGTCTTGGAAAATATTCCGACGTTTGGCGACGTTGTTTGTAGGTATTTACCGCAATGAAATAATCGCGTACCCGTGCTAACAATTTATCATCACGATCCGCTGGCTCGACTAAGAAGGCATTACGAACCGGAGCGAGTTCAATGAAAGAAAAAACGTTTTTCGCCGTTGCGCTGTTCGCATTTGCGTTTTTCATCGTTCTTCTACCGCTTCTAGCATTCGCACAAGATGCACAAGTTGTGCTCATACAGCGTGGCATTTGATTAATATCCTTGGCTTTATTTAGGCGTCTGCTAATGGCCGTTTTCAGGCTGTCAGTTCAGTGATAATTTGATGACTTTAACGTCCGGTATTGAGGGAAGCAGACACTCAGAATCTTGCTATCGAAAATTGAGCGTCGAGCGGCCGGTTCACGCTCCATAGCGGCCGTTACGCTGGTAGGATAGCGAGGGGCCGCTCGTGACCCAAAGCTGACCCCCAACCCAATCGTATGCAAACGGCGTCGATATATTTTACAAAATAACGACTGCGCTAATTTGGGGTACCTGTAAGTTCCTGTTTAGCAGAAATTTCTTATACTGGCACATATCTTGCTTATCTAAAGATGAAACTAATTCGGGGAGCATGGCGATGCGACAGATAAGACTGATAATTGCAGCACTTTTGGTGATTTCACCATTCGTAGCGAATGCGGGCGTTATTTATGATGTCAACTTCGATGGTGCCGTAATTGATTTGACCGGGTCCATGGAAACGAATGCTTTGGGAACCTTTTCGCCTGATGCATTTAATGGACTAATCATCGATTACTCAATTATTGCCTCTGGAAATGGTGCATTTCCGTTCCTTTTTACCTTAGACAATAGTACCTGGGGAGGAGGGTTTGGTGGCAACGTTTCAATAAATATCACGGCAACAATGATTACGTTAACCGCTCTTACAGGTGGTACCTTTTCTGCCGGAAACGTTTTTGTTGTAGCTGACGATGTCACGGACGGTGCACGAGAAAATCTGCGTTTATTCCAGGACCAGCTTGGATACCGCACGCCAAATCCACCAGATGATGTCATATTTGACACAGTATCGACTACATTTATCTTGGCGACTGCGCGACCAGTACCCGAGCCCGGCACGCTCGCGCTGTTGGGTATCGGCCTCGCGGGGATGGGCTTCGCCAGACGCAGAAAGAAAGTCTGAACGGATAGCAGATGAAAATGAATGAAATGCCCCGCCTAGTGCGGGGTTTTTTTGTGCGTGAACGAAGGTCCGTATATGGACTCCTCCTCATTGCAAGCACTCTGTTGATGACAGCCATGGCACGACTGCGTACGTATATTCGGCCTCTGTAGTTGGCATACG
>Ga0255058_10002128_pt1 | contig 11007 bp, 12 predicted proteins | sample Cases_109_9_MG_FD_188637 | JGI IMG/M metagenome (GOLD analysis project Ga0255058, IMG submission 188637) | Seawater microbial communities from Amundsen Gulf, Northwest Territories, Canada - Cases_109_9 | ecosystem: Environmental > Aquatic > Marine > Gulf | place: Canada: Northwest Territories... | reverse complement strand
CGCCCGGCACCCCAACCTCATCCGGGGAGAGATCTGAGGCTGGTTCCTCAGCGGACGGCGGACCTTGTTCGTTCGCATAACCCGCAAAACCCTCCCCAGAATCCCAAGAAACCCCCTCCCCGGACGCTTCTGGTCCCCTTTCTTGGGATTCTGGGGACACTTTTCGGGGGTGCAGGAACACGCGATGCGTTGGACGGGCGCCCGTGTGGAGCTTCTGGACCCGAACGAGGTTGTAGCCTTCCAGCACGTTGAGGATCTTCCGAAGATCGTCCGCTGTGGACAGGCCGCGCTTCCACTTCACAAGCTGGAGGAGGTCGCTCTGTGACATATGGCCGGCGGGTCCGGCCCGGTCCTGGATTCTCTGCAACACGTACCGAGCGAGGCCGATCACCGGATCGGTCTCCATCTGCTCAAACACCGCCCGCGCGTGGCTGATAAGCGCGCGTCCGATCCCGACCGCAGCCTGCATCGCCTGTCCCGTGATGGGCGCTGACCAGAAGCCGCGTGGGTGATCCACACGCCCCGCGACATGGATGCCAGCCGCGAGCCGGATGACCTGGCCTCGAAGCTTGGAGCCCCAGTCGGGCAGGACGGTGCGCAGGAGGCCGTCAGGCCGGAACTGCTCCTCCACCTCCGCGCAGAAGGGGTCCCAGACCTCCAGCGCCTCGCCGGATAACGTCAGCCTGGCCGGCTCCCACGGGCCCGGCTGGACCTTGCCGCCCCGCTCGAGAGAGCCTCGTGACGGTTCGGCATCGAACAGCTTCGCCACGCGCTCGGCGTAGCGCCGGTGAACGGCTTCATCGAGAGGCGGGATGTGACGGCCCGTAAGCCGCGCGCCTCTTAGATCCGGCGGGACGATATAGAGGAACCTGGCGAACAGGCCCTCGGACCGGAGGCTCTGCCGGTTGCGGAGCGTCGCGAACACACCCGGCTGGACGGAGACACCCATCGTGATCGCAGGACGGTGGACCGTGACCATCCGCTTCATGCGCTGCACCGCGTAGGGCTCGTTACCGGTCCAGCCATACTTGTAGGGCTCGATATCAACCGAACCCTCTCTTTGGTACCGCCCGTCCATCAGCCGGAACGGTCCGCCCTCCGGTGCGATGATCGCGATGCGGTCGTCGTTCTCGGCCATCACCTCAACCAACCGCTCCGATGTGACATCGTGGAGGTTCAGGGTCGGGTTGGCAGGAACCTCCAGGGCATCAAGTTGACGCCGCACCCCACGGATATCGCGGAGCACAGAGTCATCGTCGGTATCGTCTTTGCCAGCGAGGCTGTTCAGCCGTTGCAGCTTCTTCTCAAGGAACGCCTGGCGGTCCAGGGCGTCGGCACGCGGCTCCGCAGCGGCCTCGCGAACTTCGACCTCGCGTTTCTTGATCGGCTCCGTGGCGAGCTTGTTGGCCGGTGACTTGAGCGTGCCCGACTCGGCTACCGTACAGAACCACACCTGGAGCGGCTCCTCGTAGCCAGCGACGACATCCACCACGACCTTGTTCGCGAGCGCGGCGTGGATCGTGGGCATGACGTAGCCTAGCGCCAGTTCGGGCGCTGTCTGTGTGTGGCGTGCGATGTTCTCGACCTCATCCCGAACCCAATCGGGCAACCCGGCGATAGGGATGGGATCGGGCTTCGGGTCCGCGATCTCGATGGGTTCGGGCCAGTCCCCCACGAAACCCTCCCCAGAATCCCCGGAATCCACCTCCGCAAAAGTCTTGGGCTGGGGGCCGCGAGTCTTTGCCGCCTCGACCAACTCGGTGAAGCGGCGGCCGAACGCCTCGGGATCTGCCATGTGGAGGTCGCTCGCGTCCTTCATGCCCTCGGGCGATATGATCACGAGCGCATCCGGCAGGTCCGTCACGATGTCGTCCACGAACTTCTCGCCGCCTTCGTCGGGCTCCTGCCAGACGTAGAGCTTGCGGCCCGTGACGTACTCAGCGAACTCGGGTTTCCAGTTTGTAGCGCCAGGTATGCCGAGCGCCGGGAGGCCGTGCTTCCAGAGCGAAAGTGTGTCGCTCTCGCCTTCGCAAAGCACCACGGGCCGGTCCGGTGGTTCGTCTGCGAGCCGGTCGAGGCCGAACGGCACCGTACCCCTACCGTCGCCCCAGGACGATCCGTCCGTGGCGGTCCTGTCTGTCCGATACTTGACCCGAAAGAGCGAACCGTCCGAGTTGCGATAGTCGAACGCGACCGCCGGGTTGCCGTTCCAACGGGCCTCCGAGACCCCGTGGTCTTTCAGCCAGGAGACCGGCAGGCACTTGAAGTGCGCGAACTCGCCGAGTGTGAGCCCGCGACCGTTTCGCCCGGCTACGTGCAACCCCAGCTCGCGGACGAGCCGTTCGGCGGCCTCCGGCTGGGTGCAGCCCCAGACCTCGGCGGCGAACGAGACGGCTGAGCCCTTCGCATCGCACCCGTAGCAGCGGGCGCCGACGCCGCCGTCTTCGCCCCGGAAGATCCAGAGAGACCCGTTTTCATCGCCGTTCGTATGCCGGGAGCCGAGCGGACAATGAAAATGTCGGCTGTCCCGGCCGCGTCCGGCCCCGATCACCTCGGCGTACCGCTCAACCGTGAGACGCTGGCAAATCTCGTCGAAGTCCAAGCCGGTCACGGTGTGATCTCCCTGGAGAGCGCCGTCGTGCAGTCCGTGCACGGGCAGGCGGGATGTGGAACGAAGGTCAGGGGGACGCCGCCGTCGCCGTACTCTGAGCGCTCGTCGTGCTCCCACGGCACCGGCGGCCAAGCGAAGGCGGGCAGGTTGCCCCCATCGGGGTCGTTTCCTACGCTCTCGTCCGAGTCCACCTCGTCCTCGATCGCCGTTCGAGTGGACATCCTCGGCCCCGCGACTCTATCCGGTCGCGGGGCTGCTTTTCTGAATAGGCGGCGTTCCACCTTTACCTTTTCGTGCGTCCTGGCGACCCACGAAAATCGACCATTCGGCCGCCAGAGGACTCCTGCCGCGTCGGACGCCAGCGTCCGGCCAACACCAGGTCGGCAACCTCCACCACCGCTTCGCGCACAAACGTTGCTGGTGGGACTCCCGCCTCTGCGGACGCCTTTACTACGCGAGCTCGTTCCCACGAGTTGAGGCGGACGGTCTTGTTCGCTCTCAAGTGGCCTCCTCCAAGCTGCCTTGCGATGCGCATTGCGACGCCCGTACTATGGCTATTCACTAATGACACAGCAAAAGTGAACATGGAACAGGAAGCATTCCGGGCGCGGATCGTCAGCGCGGTCGAGGGCTACGGGGAGGCCAGACTGCAGCAAGCGGAGTTCATCGCGGGGCGGTACATGGATGAGGGGAGAACCGACGAGAGCGATCTCCAAGAGGCCCTAGAACGGCTTCGCCTTCCTCCCGTGCCGCCGTACCACGAGATCGTCGAAGCCACAACAAGGGCTGAGGCCAGCCTCCCGCCCGACCGGGCCACCGAGTCGATTCTCGTCGAAAAGCTGAGGCCGTGGGTGGAGGGAGTGCGCGAGCAGGTCTTCGACACCAGGGAGGCACCGTTCCGCAGCGTGGAGGACGCCAGGCCATGGCTGGCCGTGGCATGGAAGCACCGAAGGCGGCCCATCTCGAAGATGTCGGATGAACAGACCCAACGGTTCCTAGACCTTAGGGATCAAATCGACGCGGTCCGGGAGGAGCTGGAGCAGCTCCAGGATGCCCAGCTCGTCATTCAGTACCGCACGGAGGAGACGCCGTGCTGGCTCCCCGAGAACGAGAGAAAGAGGCGAAAGCCTACCGGCATCAAGCTGGAGGACATTGACGAAGCGTACAGGGCGTCGCTTGGGGCCCGCGTGTTTACAGGCGAGGTTTGGGAGGAACCTATTGGAATCCGAGCGGGGCCTTACCGCGTGTTCGGTGCGGAGCTCCGACGCCTCTCGCAGGCGACCGGGTTCCATAGGATCGACCTCGCGGATCTCGTACTAACTGGCAGGAGGCCGCGACTTCCCTCGGCTACTATTGGCATACATGGACCCCCGCTCGGGCCCGAGCGAGAAGACGGCAGCCACAACCACAGCTACCTCACTATCCGGCTGAACAGCCCGCTCAACTACAAGGACCTGAGGAAGCTGCACGCGGAGTTGCGCGACCTCTGGCGGGAAGCCTACGACCCACCGCCTGACGTTCGGCTTCTCTTTCTCGTGACAAGAATGGTGCTCGGCGAAGATGTGGCCGGGTTCTCAAAGAAGGGTTGGGAGAAGGTAGGGGCGGAGTTGAAGAAGCTCGGCTACAAGGGCAGGACGGATCCTCGCACGCTCGCTACGCGATACTGGCGCTGGATGGAGCAAATCGACTACTAGCTCGCGCCGGTATCAACCACATCCAGCTCGCGCCAGCCACCTCTCCATCTGTCCCTCGCAGTCGTTCATCTTCGCCCACCTGAGCAGGAAGCCCCGGCAGAACACGTCGTCCAAGAACGCGATCGTTGCGAGTTCGCGGATTCGCGGGTCAGGGTCGTCGAGCCGTAGGTCCTGCCGGAAAGCTACGCAGCGGTCTCAACCCACTCTCAACCTGACCCCTCCACGCTCCTGATCTCGTCCTCGTAGAGCAGCTAACCATTGCGCCGCATGACTGCGGCGGTTCATCGTGTTTGATTCCGTGAAACGGGACTGACCTGCCCGCTTTCTGAGGTTGTAGATGTTCGCAGTACGCCGTACCTCCGCCCCTCAAGCCAGCATCCATCCGGCTGGAATCCCCGGAGCCGATGAACGTCTCATGACAAGCAGGAGGATACCATGAAGTCACGACTCGTCCTCTCCTTGGGCATTGCCGGCGGGCTCATCGCGATGGGCTGCCAGTCGGACAGCTCCACGGGGCCTACCGACGTTCCCACACCGTCATTTGCCAGGAAGACGGCCGGCACCGGCTCGGGGCCTGTCGAGGCCGATCACTATCTCGTCGAGTTCAGAGGTTCCGTCGCGGACCTCCAGGCCGCCGTCGAGAAGGCTGGCGGCTCGTTGATGCGAGCCCACCTGGAGATCGGCCTAGCGACCGTGGGCGATCTGGACGACGCCGAAGCGTCGGCCCTCCGGAGGGGAAAGGGCGTGACGCGCGTCACGCAAGACCTGATGATCCAGTGGGTGCCGACGCATGACGAGCTGGACTTCCGGGTCGAGGCCGCCGAGAGGCGGCCGAACGCCGAGGGGCACTTCCTCGACCCGACACTGGCTTTCTTTTTCCCGTGCCAGTGGAACATGATGCAGGCCAACTGCTCGGGCGCGTGGGCCGCTGACGAGGGCGGCGATCCCGGCGTCAAGGTGGCCGTGCTCGACACCGGCGTGGATCCGGACCACTTCGACCTTCTTGGACGGGTCGATGTCAGCAACAGCACCACCTTCATCAGCGCCAACGATCCTTTCTGCCTGGCCAACGGCGCCGACGACGTGGCCAGCTTCCTCGACTACAATTTCCACGGCTCGTTCGTGAGCGGGATCATCACGAGCAACGGTCTCGGGGTCGCCGGAGTGGCGCCGGCCGCGCGGGTGGTGGGCGTCAAAGTCCTCAACTGCCTCGGATCCGGCTCCTTCGCGGACATCATCGCCGGGATCCTTTACGCCGCCAGTCTGGACTACGTCGATGTGATCAACATGAGCCTGGGAGCGTACTTCCCGAAGAGCGCGGTCGGAGGCGGCCAGCTCAACGCCGCGATGGCCAAGGCGATCAACTGGGCCAACTCACATGGGGTTCTCGTCGTCTCGTCGGCCGGCAACGACGGAGCGGGTTCGGGCGTGGGTGCGGACCTGGACCACGACGGAAACTTCGTCCACGTGCCGTCTCAGGCCGGTGCCGGGATCGGCGTATGGGCGGGCGACATCGACGGGAATGTGGCCGGCTACTCCAACTTTGGGCTGACCGGAGCGTGGGTGGGCGCCGGCGGCGGGGATTTCACGCCTGCCTCCAGCCACATCCCCCTCGCCGGATGCGTGCTGGCGCCTGATCTCTTGCACGGGTTTATCACTTCCGTGTGCTCGACCCACAGCATCTTCTTCGGCTGTGGGCCCTCGAGCTACTTGATCGGCTCCGGCACGAGCTTCTCGGCACCGCTCGTCTCGGGCGTAGCCGCGCTCGTGGACGGCAAGGCCGGAGGCTCTCTGAACGCCGGACAGATCAAGACGATCCTAAAGCAGACGGCGGACGACCTGGGCAAGGTCGGCGCCGATGGCGTCTTCAGCCACGGACGCGTCAATGCGGGGAACGCCGTGATGCACTGACCGGCGCGGCGGCTCCCAGGGTTCGGACGGGGGTAGTATCGGGTTCGATGGAGGCGGCATGAGAATGTTGTGGAAATCTGCGCTCAGCTTACTGATCTGCACGGCGAGTGGCGCGTGTGGCAGTCCGAGTGGTGCGGATCTGCTGGAACCTTCGGACGTGCAGGCAGAGGAACAAGAAGTATCGTATGACGAAGTGGAAGAGGCAACATCGTCTCTGAGCGGAATCACGGATCGCCGGCGCCTCGTCATAGAGGATTCTGAAACCTGGTCCCAGTTCTGGGCCGAGCTACAATCAATGGTCGTTCCCAAGCCCGATCCCCCCACCGTGGACTTCAGCACTCACGTGGTTGTCGCGGCGACAATGGGCCAGCGGTTGACGGGCGGCTACAGCATCCGGATCGACGACATTTCCAGAGCGGAAGAGAGGACTCGCGTCGTCGTCGTCGAGACCGCGCCCGGCCCGACCTGCCTCACGACGCAAGCGTTCACCGCACCGGCGACAGCCGTCACCGTGTCGCGTCCGACCGGCACCATCGAGTTCGTGGAGCGGACCGAGACCGACAGCTGTTGAGTCGTGCCGGCGACTCATGACGAACGAAAGGCCCGAGCCGACCGGCTCGGGCCTTTGCATCTTCACACCGGTCGCCGGCCCGTCAGCGCTGGATGGAGACCGGACCGCTCGGCAGCGTGGTCGAGCACGGCGTGTCGCCGTCGGCCTGAGCGCAGAAGACGATTTCGTCCTGCCCATCAGACCTGGGTCCTCCTTGCTTTTTGGCACTGCTCTTCGGGCCCTCCCTCGCCATGAGCGAGGCAGCGCTCCCCACCAGCTCGGTCTCGACTCCCGTCGGTGGCGCACCGCATGCGACCGCGAATACCGCTGCAGTCAGGCATAGCCGTCTCATGATCGTCCCTCCGTCGCAAAGATTCCGGTCGCACTCCCCCTGGCGTTGTAATCGCATCCACCGTGCCCGGTACTGGTCTGTCAGCCTAACTCCTTGTTTTCCAACATTTAGTCTTTCGCTCTGATCGGGCCCGCGCGACCGGAATTGGATACAACTTTCCCTTCGAGCACCATGGTGTGGCAGATTGCGGATGCCCACTCCACCTCGATCCACGCCAACGATAGACGCCTGGGTCAACCCAGGATCATCGGGCGCAGCGTGGAGCGGCGACGCTGGACATCCGTGTTGAGTCGGTTCACCCCTGCCTCTGACGCAGGAGGCCCTAAGGCGAGAGCCGCGAGCGATCGCGGCTTTTTCTGTCGGTGGGCGGGTTTCAGGGCGGGATCGGCCCTAAATCAGGGCTGATTCTGGGTGATTAGGTACAGCCGGTCCCGCCCCTCCACGCTCCTGATCTCGTCCTCGTAGAGCAGCCGTGTCCCGCTTGACCGTCGCTTGACTCGGTTTTCGTACTCTCCAGCCGAGAAGGAGGCGGGACAATGCGACGATTCTCGACAAGCAGGCTCATTCATCAAGTGATGCGTCCCGTGACCCTCGTCTGTGCGTTCTCCCGGATTCTCGGCTCGGGGAGAGGGCAGAGATGCATGGGTAAGGCTGTGATCATGGTCGTAACGGTCGGGACGTTCGCGTGCGCGACGACGGGAAGCGTGAGAACCTCCCAGGGGAGCGGCGAGACTCGTTTCTACCGCACAACCTTCGACACACTTTGGGACGCGTCTCTCTTGGCCCTCGCAGAGAACGGGCTAGAGATCCTCGACATCGCTCGGGACTCCGGCTATGTGCTGGCCATCGGGCCCTACAATCCCTTCTGGTCATGGGGAGAGCATGTCGGAGTCTTCGTTGGCCGGGATTCTTCAAACACCCAGGCTCTTGCCGTTGAGGTCGTGAGCAAACGCGCACTCGCGACCAATGTCACTGCCAAGAACTGGAAGAAACCTATCTTCGCCATGCTTGAGGCTCACCTGCCGTCCTACGCCATTGTCGAAGCCACCGCTGAGCCCGGAGCTGTGCCACGATTGACGTTGTCTGACTTGCAAGAATGTCAGCAGGAGGTGGAGTCGCGACACGTGACACTTCATGTAACCGAGGACCAGCTTTCCCGGTGTCGTCAATTGCAGAACCGGGATGCCGTCGAGGCATGCCTCGTGGAAGCGTCTGAGAAGACGGAGGAACCGATCAAGCTCGAAGAGCTGAACCGCTGTCTCGCTAGGAGGAAGGGACAACGAGCAGTAGCTGGTGCTGCCGACGTCGATGAAAGTTCCACGGCACCATAGGGCCGACTTGACCGTCTGGCTCTACCGCTACGATGGCTTTCTGGCCGCCTGATAGAATGGCTGCCCCTGCCTGCATCTGGCTCCTCCACGCTCCTGATCTCGTCCTCGTAGCTCCATCCAGTCGCGTAGGGATGACAGGGCGGTGCTATGGTAGGAAACCCGCCTTCTGCGTTGGCTGATCCACGGAGGCCCAAGATGAAGATCCTACGCGAGAACAACCCCGAGGCCATCAGCAAATACGAGTGGATCAAGCCCGCTCCGACGTTCGGCCCAATCCGCTGCTTCGCGAAGTGCCCTGGCACCAATCGGACCTGCACGCTCGCCAAGGGCCATAGTGGGCCGCACGTAGCGCACGGTTTCCGAAAGAAGGTAATGGCTGTCTGGGATGAACTAGCCACCTAGGCGCGGAGGCTGGGTCAATGCTGACCGGCACGCACAAACAGATCATCAGCGATTCAAGAACGGCACGGTGATTTTCACCGCATTCCCACTCCTACTCAAACCCTAAATGCACTTACGGGCGGTTCCTTCGGGGCCGCCCCTCAGCGCGGCTGGCCCCTCCACGCTCCTGATCTCGTCCTCGTAAGGCAGCACTAGCTGGAACGCAGCCACAACGTTGGAACCTCGCCACTCTTGCGCCGGACCATACGGCTGCGCATCGTCAACGATTCCGTGAAACGGGACCGATAGCCCCGCTTTCCGAGGTAGTAGATGTTCGCAGTACGCAGTACCTCCGCCTTCCCTCAAGCCAGCATCCATACGGCTGAAATCCCGCTGGACCAAGCCACGGAGCCTAATCCCTTCGTCATTCGCGAGCACGGACCGCCTCCGAACCGACCGTTGAACGTCGAACGGGCCACTGGTGGTGGTGTGCGACCCCTCTACTTCGTCAAACCCAGGAGGATTCGATGTCTAAGTCAAGCTTCGCGGCGATGGCCGCCGCGGCATCCTTTGCTTTCGCAGTAGCGTGTGAGCAAGCCGCTACGAGCCCACCCGAGACAACTGAGTTGGGTACACCAGCGCCGAGTTTCGGCCAGCACGGCGTCACCCAGCGCAGGGTGACCATGATGGACGCCTGCGACCCCACCACGTTCAATGCTGCCTTCGGACCCGGGACCTGCGTCCGGGAAGGGGGCGTGACGTTGGAGAAGTTCCTCGCACAGCTCGAAAAGCACCAGAAGGCCGGGGGATGGTTCTTCGCGCCCAAGCTGATGAGTGCGAAGGTCGGGGATGCCCTCCTGGCCGTGAACCGGGGTGGCGAATTTCACACCTTCACCGAAGTCGCGCAGTTCGGTGGAGGCTTTATCGACGAGCTGAACCAGCTCTCGGGCACACCGATACCCGCGCCGGAGTGCCTGACGTTGGGGGGAGGCGACTTCGTGCCCCCTGACGGGACGTTCGCGGAGAGCGTCTCTGGGCCCGGCGAAGGGCACTTCCAGTGCTGCATCCATCCGTGGATGCGGACCACGGTGGTCGGGCGCTGAATAAAGATCGGGCGCGGGGCGGTTCCTTCGGGGCCGCCCCTTTTTCTTCCCCTGATCTTCCCGGAACCGACCGCCCCGCTTTCTGAGGTTGTAGATGTTCGCAGTGCGCAGTACGTCCGCCTTCCCTCAAGCCAGTATCCATACGGCTGGAATTCCGCAGCCCACGAACGCTTCATGAAAAGCAGGAGGATACCATGAAGTCACGACTCGCCCTTCTCGCCGTACCGTTCCTTGCCCTCGCCTGTAGCGATACCGGGCAACCCGAAGCTCTCACCAATCCACCAGCACCTTCGTTCACGATGTCGTTGTTGCCGAACATGTGTGATGTGAGCGCCGGCGTCATCCAGCGGAAGGGGGGCATGGAGGTCGTCGGGACGGATGGTGGCGACCACATCGACTGCAGCGGCTACGTGGCCCCCGGGGGGGGACGAAAGGGGTGACCGTGAAGGCCGGTAAAGGGGACGATTACATCAGCGGCAGCCCCCGCGACGACCACCTGTCTGGCGGCACGGGCTGCGATCGTATCGACGGGCGTGCTGGCGACGATGTCGTGGACGGCGGCCAGGGCGACGACAACGCTGGTTGCGAAACCTGGGGCGGCGATGGCGGACTATTCGGCGATGGCGGTGACGATACCGTTAAAGGTGGAATGGGCGTCGACGACATGGACGGCGGTACAGGGACCAACACGTGTGAGGGCGGAAAGGGTAATGACGTGGGGCGCTTTGTCCTCTGTCAGGTGTGCGGTGATCCGGACGGTGACTGCCCGTAGTCACTAGTTTATTTCTTCTAACCGCGCAGAGGGGCGGTTCCTTCGGGGCCGCCCCTACTTACATCTCGCTAGAACTTCCAGGGACTGACCCGCGTCAAGCTCACCGGCGCGATCCGCGTCGCGCTTTCTGTACGCGCGTACGCGGCCCCTCCACGCTCCTGATCTCATCTTCCGACATACGCCTCTGGTTGAGAGATTCCACTACATTAGCGCGTTCAGCGATGCCCCTAGGACGATTCCGCCCAGACCAGCGACCATGGGAATGTTCAGCCTCATGGACAACACGGTGCTCGATGGCAAGG
>Ga0255058_10002127_pt1 | contig 11009 bp, 13 predicted proteins | sample Cases_109_9_MG_FD_188637 | JGI IMG/M metagenome (GOLD analysis project Ga0255058, IMG submission 188637) | Seawater microbial communities from Amundsen Gulf, Northwest Territories, Canada - Cases_109_9 | ecosystem: Environmental > Aquatic > Marine > Gulf | place: Canada: Northwest Territories... | reverse complement strand
TCTTTCAACTCTTTTATTCTCATGGTCTTTTTTCCTCCCTCGACGGTAACTCTATTCCTAATGGAATCCATATGAAAAGGTTACCATGGAAAGCCATCAATCGCAAGGTCTTATTTATTTATTTTTAACCCGTCAGGCATACCAAACTTCCGCACGGTAGCTTTACCGCGCGCCCTCATTCGTGCCAATCGTTCCGGTAGCTCCGCGACCCGGCGCGCTTGGTAGTCTTCAATTGCTCCAACGGTTATGAGGTACCCGGCGCGCTCGACGTAAGCAACAATCATGCCACGTTGGACAAGGTGCCGGACGTGCGAGATAGACACCCCAAGTAAGTTGGCAACTTGTTTCGTGGTCAGCACTCTTAACCTTCGAGTGCTAGTGTCCCGATCTTCAGGCGAGGTCATGCGTCAAGGGTAGCGAGTCAGAACGCCCGTGTCAAGTGTCTCGCGTTTTATTTTTCTCGACGGTAAACGTGTGATTCGCGTCGAGCGACGCGCGCCCCGTGCACAGAACTATGAATATTTATTTTCTTAACACTTGACCCGTGGCCCGGGGTGTTTCTCGAAGGGTACCCCCCAAAGAATGAATATTAATATTACAGTTATTGATTACGGTTACACGACAATAGTAAAAAAAATTAAAAAGGTGTTGTAACGAGATACATAAAAACAGCAAAAAATATGTATGAGGATACATAATCGAGATTCCGATACCGACATCGAAAAGTCGATAAAAACCAGCGACCAAACCTCAAGTAACTTGAGATTTAATGGGGACCAACTGCATACGTATTACGTAGTAACTACAATGAAATTGCTAAATGTTGATTTTCAGCGGTTTGACCCCCCTAAGTAGTAGTAATTACATATATTTTTTTTTCTATGACATTCGCGGAACTAAAAAGTCTTTAAAAAAGACTAAAACGGAACCGCGCGCGCGCGCGAGCTACCCCTATGTAATTGCTTTTTTATGTAATTGCTTTCGTTTGAATAACTTTTCACGCCGCCCGCGCCGCACGAATCGCGTTCTGTTGAATGAAAAAAAAGCAGTGTAGTTACTTCTGCGTTGCTTGATACTCAGCGGTTTACAAATCATGCAGTTACGACGTTGCTAGGACTTTAAATCATTGTAGTGGAGATATTTTTGGCACTCTAGGTATAAACAGTGCTAGTTATTCAAATGGAACGGTTTTTTTACTTGACCTTTTTAGTCAACAATACCCCTGGATTTAGGTACACCATTTTGTAAGCCGGGATTCCCGGTATTTTGTGGGCTAATTCTGGGTTTGAGTGGGGGCGGGGGTATATGGGCCCGTTTTGGTCGTTTCGTTGCGCGTAGCCCCTAATTTGCGCGTCTGGCGGGGGTTTATGAGACTAAACGCAATAAAATAATGAAGGCCACGCCGGTGGTCATGCCAAGGAAGAAAACGATGGCTATCTTTAAACCGCTTAATCCAATTTCCTGTTCTTTTTGCCTCACGTCTTGGACCAGGCGGCAGATGGAGGTGCAAAGATCGTGGTCCATGATTTTTTCCGCGTGTTGAGGTAAGCACCACAATTGTGTCACCCTCTCTATTATGTCTTGGTCGATGCCTTTCATTGTCTCTCCTGTTTGTCCAGTTTATGTATCAGCGTCTTGAGACATTCGACGGCTTCTCCGTCATCTAAGATGTTAAATCTCATACAGACCCGGAGAATCGCTGTTTCAAGTTCGGTGATATAAATTTCGGTGCCGTCCTCGCGCTTATAGGGGCCGCTCGAATTACCGTTCATGTTCATATCTCAATCCAAATATCGCATTTCAAATTGCGGTGCGAGTCTTCATCAGCAAACGCCTTACGTATTTCAAACTTCATGGTGCCCCAGCCCATGGTCTTAGGCGAAAGTCCCGCATTTTCAACATAAGAAGGTTCGCCACGGCTCATCACGTAGCCGCGGGTCGCAGATCCCAGGTTTAAAAACGGGATGGTGCGCGACAGCATATCTGGTTGTTGGCTGGGGTCCTTTAACCTCTTGGGGCTCATCCGTGGACTTTTCCAGGCAATGACTTGGCAATCGTGGGCGCGGATGAACGCGTCGGCATCGGAACCTTTGGCGGTTCTTAAAAGTTTGTTCACCGTGGAGGCTTCTGTTGTGCCGCCGCCTTGACCGTGTTCAACATGGATCATTTTTTGTAACGAGCCTGACGGTGTTTGAAATCGTAGGTCCATGTAAGATGACATCTGGCCCAGGTAGGGGACTTCCTTTTTGGACAGCCGGGTTAATTCCATGCACATATATTCGACGGAGTTTAAGACGTTTGATAGTTGGGTCCAGTGGTGGCCGGCGATAATACCCATGATGCCGTATTTGGTTTTTTGGAGCGGCAGTAAGAGTGGGATCACTTCTTTATCCAGCCATGCCATATGTTTTTGGGCGTCACGATACCAGACTTCGCTTCTGTCAGCAAAGGCCGATCTCCTAATTCGGCGCGTCGATGGCCGGTCTTCGTCTTCGATGTCCCCAGGAATGATGATGCCAGAATCGCATGGGTCGGCCAAAATTTTGTTGATCCGGTGGTTGATGGTTGACAGGCTGGTTGTTTCGTTGCCGATTTGGAGGTCACATAGGCCGTGGAGATGAAATTCGTAGGGTTGGGATTGAAACGGGATCTGGTAGATTTTATACCAGGGCATTATTCACCTTTGTTTAACCATTTGGCCAGCCAATCTAAAAACCGCTCCCAAAACGCTGGACGTATAATTGGACGAATGATGACCTTTACGGGTTTTTTGCGGCTTGCGCGTTCTTTATAATAATTTTCATTGCCGACGCTATACCGATGGAAGCGAAGCTGGCGGCGTTTCGAGTTCTTTCTCCAGCGTTTCTTGGCCAAGTCAATTTCGTGCATGGCGTTACTCATCATTCTCCGTTGATAGTTTATAAAACGTACAGGGTTTGGCGGAGGTGTTTTTTTCGTTACTCTGATTTCTAAATTCGAGGATCAGGTTGGCGTCTAACAGTGTTTGCACCAAATCATCAAACTCGCGCTTACCCAGATTGGAATTTCGAAGGATCTTCCAGCGCGGCGCACCGCCCACGCCGTTCTGGAATTTCTTAACCAAATCAATAAACCGATTTTGTTTTCTATGGGAGGGGGTATAGGTAATTTTTTGGGTGATGACTTCGGCGCCCGACTCGATTAAAGCCTGGCTGTTTGCAATAGCCGCCTTAAGGTCAGCTAAGTTCATGGTCTTATATTCGCCGCGCAAGATAGCGTGGATCATGGCAAACTTGTGGCAGTTGGTGGCCTGTCTGTCGTGGACCGGCACAGCCAGCGGCGGACATTTGAGCTTGTGGGGGAATAGCCAAGTTTTAAACCAATGACAATAATGGGCCTTCGCTTCTTCGTCATAATCCATGGGGCCCAATGGTGCGTCTTTAAGCTTGTTTAAGAACCAGACGAGTTCGTTTTGGAGTTGTTGATCCGGCGGCTCTGTCAAGGGTACGGCGCGACCCGCATCGTCGGTCCTGACCAGGCAGAAGCGGTACATAAATCCGCCGGCCACCATATTTTCATCTACTTTTTTACTGAGCCATTCGATTGTTGAACAGCAGACAATGTTTAAAAATGGCTCCTTTATCACATAGGTTTTTTTCTTATCCCGAGTTCCCACCCGTCTGGTAAAAGTTTCTTTCATATTGTCATACAGGCTCGTCAAGAGCCCCATCAGCCCTACGTTGTAAGAGCGCTCCATCCATGCCATAAAATTAATTAATTCGTCGTGCAGTATGATGCCCTGGGGTTGCCCTTCAAGGTGTTCAATAAAACCTTCATATGAACCGTCATGGGGCAGTATAATATCGGTTTTGGCATAGACAATACGTAGGATATTTTTGGCGATATTTAGGGCGGTGGATTTATAAGACATGGAGCTAGGCCCAATTAACAAAAACCAAAAGTTGGTGGCCTTGGGCCCGCCGGCCCGATGGAACGTGGCGCGGCGCCCGATGACCTGGGCCAATATTGCGTAGGCCATATAATAATGAAAGATCCGCGGCGCCCCGGTCTGGGCCTCGGCGTATTTCATGTAGGTCTTTATGAAATCCATTATTGGTGTCTCAGTATGGCATCATCGACTTGCTGGGCGGATAAATAGCCCACGGCTCGGCACAAGGTTTCTTCGGTATCGCACCTATGCCTTTTAATTATTTTCCGGTCAATAAGAACCTGGATTAAGGCGTGGGTCATTTCGTGAAAATAGGATTCCACTATTTCACGATTGGTTTGTCTTGAATTGACCCAGACATTAAAACCATGGGGAGATTCCTTCCACTCGCAATATCCTCCCAGCACATCCTTGTTGCCCGGTTCCCATTTTTTTCTAATTTGTTTTTTAACTTCATATGCTCGTTTATCCATTCCTCCTAGTTTAAACAGAATTGGGATTTCTTCCATAATATTTTATTGTGCGAAGCTCGCTTTGCCGGTCTCAACCAGATAATAGATGGTCTGCCTGATATCAACCCCGTTTATTTTTTCGTGATTATGGCAGAGGCCATAACGGATGAAGGCGCCGTGACGCTGACAGCCGAACATCAATTGTTCATGGGGGCGCGGCCTGAAATTATTTATATGGGTGGCCTTGCCATTACAGATGAGACATGACAGTATCACCTTAATCATGCCACACTCTCAATCACAGCTTTTTTAAGCACCTCTAAATATCGGCGGTAGTTCTCGGGAGTAGTACCTTCTTGCCAAATCTTGTCTGACTTTTCGATAAGTGAGAACACGGCGTCGTTTCCATTAAGGAGGGGGCTGGTTGCCAAAAACGACTCTTTAAAAAGTGGCTCAAATTCGGTCGGTAGGGCACCGTCTGGGGATCGAATGACAACACCTTTTCGGGCGAAGAATTCAACAGGCGTGACGGTATCATCGTACAGGGTTCGTAGCTCGGGTGTGTCTCGCAAAAGATTAAGCAGTGCGTCTTCTCTATCTCCTGGCATTTCCAAATAGTCTGACACGTCCCCTTTGTCAAGGATTCCAGTGAGCCGGACCAGCTTAAGCCTTCCACAGACGTTTTTAAGATCTTCGATAACGGAATTCGCGTAGGACTGACCCTGCGGGTCATTGTCGGGGATAACTGCAACCCACCGATTTTTAAACCAGGCAGAATAATGGCTCGACCAATTAGAAGCTCCCATAGGTGTTGTTGTGGCAACCAGACCAAGGCTCTCAAGTTTGTGAACATCCTTTTCTCCTTCAACGATATAAATCCATTCGTTGTTTTTTGTTTTTAATATTTGCGGCAGACGATATACGACCCGCCGTACTTCTTTTGGCACACCCCAGACCCACGCCCCGTTAACCTGGCGGCGCTGTGCAAAATTCTTTGGCTCAAACCGGACCACTTGGTATGCCAACGTACCGTCTTCATATTGGTATGTATATATTTCTTTGACTCGTTTGGAAAAGGACCCGCCGCCTCCGCTTTTGACCGGCGTCTTTTGGGAGGATACAGGCGCGACCGAAGGAGTAATGTTCGGTGGGGTCGGAGACAGGACCCCGAGGCGACGGGCGAAAGTGATATGGTTTCCGTGGCCACAACCGGCAAAACAGATCCATTGGCCGGTCATAACATTGGCTGAGAACGAGGAACGCTTATCTTCGTGGAACGGGCACCGGGCGGTGGCTTGGTAGCCTCTAAGATTGAAATTAGATAAGTGGCCGCGATAAAACGGTTCGTGCATAATGTCTCCTGTGACAGTTTTACACCCGGCCCGTAAAACCTGTCAAGCGTTTTCTAACTTTTCTTTTCTTCCGAGGAGATTATTGTACGGGGTTCAATGAGAAGGCGAGACCAAGTTGGTATCCGCTAAATAAATCATCTTCCCTTATGTCATAGAACACCATGGGGCCATGCTCGATGCTATTTAAGAACTTCCAATGTTCTGGGAATGTTGCGACCCCATCTAACAAGGCATCAATTCTTAAGAATAGGCCGGCGATTAAGCTGGCGCCAGTGACTTCACCAGAATCCGGCTTTGTTTCTGAGTTGAATCCGACCTGGACGTGCAACAGTGATTGTTCATTATAGTGGCCAATCGTTATGACAGAATCAACCAGGGCCAACTTTGTTTCACTTTCTTTGATTTGGGTGACGGGCATGACATGATCTAACAGCGTGGCTACGATCATTTGTTCTTGTGCTAACCCGATTGATGGAACCAATAACATTACGGACAACAGTAATTTTTTCATGCGACCTCCTTTTTGACTAATGGAAAATTTTGTTCGGGCTCAACCCATTCGATATCGACCCAATCCCAAGTGTCGCCTAAACGGGCGCCGACATGGATATGGGGGCCGGACGATTTACCTGTGTTTCCGGTATAGCCGAGAACCGATCTTGCGGTAACCAGATGACCGGGATCAACAAAAGCTTGCGACAGATGGGCGTAGGTTAAGAAATAAACTTTGGCTAAATTAATTTTCTGCATAATGCGAAACCCAAATCCTTGGTCATGGTTATTTTGATTCTCCCAGCCTACCTTGACAATATGACCGGAGGCCATGGGTGTTATGGGTGTCCCAACGGGGGTGGCGAAATCATATCCCTTGTGGAATTTTCCAGTTTGTTTGGTGAGGGGATCTGTCCGCCACCCATAACCGCTTGAGATACGAAATTTTTTGGGAACCGGGCGGTAGAGTTTGATTTTTTCCATACAGATTTCTTAAATACCTATCGCCCATTTAGAACTGAGATATTTGGTAATGCTGATTCTTTCACCTTCAGTCAATAGCCTTGAATAAATAATAGTTTCGGCAACAGATCCGGTTAAGCCAGCCGATGCCGATGCATTTGCGCCGATAGTTATTAATTCAAAATCATTGGCACCTATATCTTGGCCGACGAATTGTGACGCGCCGTTTACGAAAAGGGACGAAGCTGTTGTATTGGCTAACACAGCGTAAATATTAAAACCGCTAAGTGCCGCATTTCCAGTAACAATAATTCCAGCACTCACATCTATGTCGTTGTCATTGGCCTTTCTTACAAAAAGCCTGTCATCTGTTGACACACTTGAATCAACGAATGTTTCCCCGACCCCACTGGCTTTATCGGTGAATTTCACAACAGTAAATATAGTTAACGGCTGTGAAATAGTATCTACGATAGCTTCAACGTGTTCGTCATCCTCGAAATCCATAACATTCAGGCCGTTTTGTGTCGTCGCATTTGTCACCGGCTGGTCTAAGGCGGTCGCTTGCACAATGTTGTTTCCATTTCCTGACTTGTCGTTCCATTGGGTTACGGCTCCAGTTGTATCAGCAATCGTCGAAGTATCGGCGGCATCAAACCAGACCACTAAGTTAGGGATCATTGTGGGTATGACAGCATCGGATTGGAACCCGATACCTGCTGAGACAACCTTACCTGAAAGCCCGGAGGACGGGGTTTTTATTCGGACATCACCTACAAACCCACAAAGTATGAGGCTGGATAGGAGGGTTAAACCAATCGTGTTTCTCAAAAGAACTCCAAGTCAAGGACCACGCTTGCTGTCGCGCTCATGAAATGTATTGTTCGGGTGGTGCCATCAAATGGGAGTAGGCGCGTTTCCCAAAGGTTGGCCTTGGCAATCCCCCCCCGGGCCGGATCAGTCGAAGTAATAATAAGGATTGAAGACGTGGTAACAGTGGATAGAACAACATCTACCGTGTCTGATACTTCACGCACTGAAAACCGGATATGATTTGTCCTGGGGTAAAGGCGGAATCCTTTGGCCCAGCTTGGGATTGTGACGGTACTGACAGTACCGGCGGCGGCGCTCAGCGTAATTTCAATTGAGGTTACCTTCCCGGTATCTACATATGATTCACGTACTCTCTGATTTGAACTTCTTGAACTGGCCGCCATTGTTATTGCCGGTAGTAAAAGAATCATCGAAAGCAAGATTAATTTTCTCATTTTGTTCCTCCTATTTTTCGTGGTAAATCCTTGATGTCATCTAAAATTTGTTGATGCTGGTCTGTCGATCTATTGGAAACCCGCTTGACATCACCAATCATCTCCTGGTTGCTTTCTGTTAAATCCTCCATCTTATTGGAGAATCCGTCAAAGCCCCTTTTTATTTCCGTGGTGATATCGCGGATGGCGACGATGTTCTCTTTGTGGATTTTGATAAGTTGGGCGAACGTATCTACGTTCTCCGATTTCCCGCCATTCATAAATGGGAATAACCTGCGGGCATTTCCCGCACGTATGACGATAAAAATAACGACGATCATTCCGATGGACGTGTAAACAGAGTCGGGTATGAGTTTAAGAATATCCATTAATACATCCTGGCTATGCCTATTATGACACACATAAAGAGAATAATAAATGTGGTAATCCAAAGCACCTTTTGAACAGTAATTTTATTCAAGCGTGATTTCACTGTTACTCTGCTGTGCCTGGGTATCATAGGCGGTTCTGGCCGAGTCAACTGCCTCCTGTCGAACAACAATTTTCTTTATCATTTCTATAACTATTCTTCTTGCAAACTGTCCCTTGGTTTCTGGATTCGGGATGACCTCACTCGGATTCGCCGGATCTCCAATGGTTGCTTTATAATTACCATGCGCGGCAATCGCATCTATAACCCTCGCCTGGATGGGGTCGGGAACAGGAATACATATCTGGGCGGCATTAGCTTTTAATGACAACCCCAATAACATAACTGCGAATAATAACTTTTTCATTAATAATTTCTCCTTTAATTAAGTACCTCGACAAATCCTACTGTGCTTGTGATTGTATTCGCCGCCACCGCCGTCCCCCATTGGAAGGTCACGTCTAAAGCTCCCGACGCCGTGGTATCAACGACAGTCGTTGTTCCTGCAACGTCTAATCTCTCAATGGCGGAGCTTCCGGTTGTGGTTTCATATTCCCAATCAATAACTGTTTCCAATGTTCCTGTCGCCCCAACACTTCGGCAGGTAATGATGACTTCTGTTTTCCATTCTTCTGTTCCACCCAACCCGGCCAATGCGATGGCTCCAGAATCAATTAATGAGGTGGCTCCATAGTAGGCTTGCACTTCAGCCGTGGGGTTTCCGGTATCGGCAAAGTCCCCATGAATCTCTATTCTTATGGTTTTCCCAACCGCCCAGAAATTTGCAGGTAACGTAAGTGTTCCGACACCCGTACCAAAGAGAGTTGTTTCAGTTACCGTATTCGCTATTGTTTGGTCTGCGGTTTGAGTGAATATAGCACCTACAAGAGTCTGTTCAATCCCACTGACGAATGTTTGCAAAGCCTCCTGGGTACTATCATTCCATATATCTCCCTCATGAGCGCTACCTGCTTTTGCTATAAGTTGTAATTCTTGATTTATCGTTAAATCAACATTGAATTGTGCATTTTCATTCCCGCCATCAATTTGAAAAGCAGAACTCTGAAGGGGTGTCTCAACTCTAAAATCATAATTATTTCCACCCTGATTAAAAACTACTTCTCCTGTCCTTGCGTCAATAGAAAGACTTGGAGCATCTGTATGAAATTGATATATTCTTAAAGCATTTTCATCATTGAAACTAAATATAGCAGGACTGACTAATGATTTAAAAACAAAATTATTTCCATTGTTTTGCATTTCCCAGTCGGTACCATTGTTTTTATCAGTGCTTATTCTAAATCTTGTTATACCGCTATCATTTCTTTCAACTTCAAAATCTTCATTTAATAATGTGACCTCTGAGCCGCCTGAGTTGACAAGCTGGGGAGTGTCTAATCGTATTGATGCCGTTAGAGAAGACGCTTCCAAGTCGTCGTCGCCCGTTGCACCTATTAAGACTTTTCCTGCGCCTATTACATCGGGGTCTAAGATAAGATTCGCTGTGTCGAAAACTATTTTAGAATCGGCGGCGGTTCCTAAGTTAATATTGGCATTATCTCCTAACGATACCGAACCCGCGGTTACTGTCAAAGCCGAGACTACAATAGATGCTGAGAGTGTTTTAAGGGTAACAGTTTCATTAAAAGTATCAATCACAAAAACATCTGCCGCCCCGAAATCACTACGCACAGTAAAAGCATCGATTTCACTACTTGTTAGATGGTATTTCGCGGTGCTAAAACCACCCCCGCTTGTATCTGCCTGGGTTATATCTCTTGCTGTTATGTCACCCGCTACCGTTGCGTTTCCTGTAACGGTAAGAACCCCGCTTGCCAAAGTTCCAGTGGTGGTCAGATTCTCATTACCAAAAGAAATCGCCCCACCGGAATCCGTTATTAATCCTGAATCAAAGGATAGCGTGTCAACTGTCGCAAAATCAGCAACCGTAAACGTGGCGTTTGTAATTCCCAAGAAACCGTCGGTAGTCCAATCTAGGACAGGATCTAAAGAGCCTGAATCAAAAGTAAGGGAAGATTCTTTGAGCGTGTACCCGCTATTGTTTTCGTTGAAAGTGACTAAGGCGTTGGTATTTGACTGATTACTGAATAAGATCCGGTTGGTTGGGCTACCACCAGTGGTTGAAACACCGATTGACCAGCCTCCGGCTTCGGCTTGCATATAAGCTCTTAAAGAGCCAAGCGTTTCAAAGAATAAAGCACCGGCATCCGATGATGCTGATTCTTGGCTTAATCTTAAGGTGGGGACATTCCCGTTTTCATCTGTGCAGAATGTTAGCCGGCCACCGCCGGAGGTTGCCACAATATCCAGACATTTTGTAATTGTGACGGTTGTAACAGTGACGCTTTGACCTATACTACCCGGGTCAGATATTCTGGGGGTCGCCCAGCCTACGGTGGGTATTAATAATAGGATGAAGGCAATTCGTTTCATTTAGCGATCAAGATCCTCGCTTTCTGTGAGGCGGCTGTTCCAAATAAATAGATGGTTGTCCCGTGTGTTAAATCCATACAGACAACATCTCCTTGATTAAAAAGAGGGTAGCCGTTGTCGGCGTTAACGGTTGAGGATCCGATATAGATTGTGGTGCTTTGGAAATTTTTAACGCAGATGGCTTTTTGCCCA
>Ga0255058_10002125_pt1 | contig 11012 bp, 10 predicted proteins | sample Cases_109_9_MG_FD_188637 | JGI IMG/M metagenome (GOLD analysis project Ga0255058, IMG submission 188637) | Seawater microbial communities from Amundsen Gulf, Northwest Territories, Canada - Cases_109_9 | ecosystem: Environmental > Aquatic > Marine > Gulf | place: Canada: Northwest Territories... | reverse complement strand
AAAGGTTCCGGAGATATCGCGACCAACATCACCGGGGTGGCCCAGGCGGCGCAGGATACCGCCCAAGGCGCCACCGAAAGCCAGAAGGGCGCTATCGAGTTGTCCAACATGGCGGCGGAATTACAGAAACTGGTGGCCCGGTTCAAGGTCTAGGCCGGAACGTCAAAGTTCATCGTTATTCGTATTAAACGGGTTTCCTCTTGCGGGGAAGGAACTTGGGTTCCTTCCCCGTTTTTTTTAGGGCCCTTTCAAATTCATCCTTTTCATTTATCCCCTCCGTCCTTACAATAGTCGTATTCATGTTTTTATGGGTCAAGATCGGCGGCTCTCCCGTAAGCGATTTCTCCATTGCCTCAACCCGAATGAATTTTAAAACCACTTAATGAAAATTATAGAAGTCATCGCAGACGTCAGTTACCAGGACATCATCACCACCATCGCCGAACAGCATGAGGTGCGGGATTGCTGGCTGGGGCCGAAGGGGGAGGATGGACGCCGGGTGATCCGTCTGATCCTCGGAGACGCGCAACGGCAGGAGGTGCTGGACGCGCTGCAGGGCGCGCTGGGCAACAGCGCCAAAGCCAAAATCGTGGTCATCGGCGTCGAAGCAGTGTTGCCCCGCGTCGAGACACCGGAAGACACCCACTCCAAGATGGCGAAATCCGGCTCCACCACCCGCGAGGAACTCTACAACAACATTGAAAAAAACGCGCGGTTGAACAGCACTTATTTGATTCTGGTGGTGCTGTCGACCATCGTGGTGGCGATCGGTTTGCTGGAGGACAACGTCGCGGTAGTGATCGGCGCCATGGTGATCGCCCCCCTGCTGGGTCCCAATATCGCGCTGGCCCTGGCGACCGCTTTGGGAGATACGGAACTGATCTGGAAATCGCTAAAGACCGGGACCGTCGGCTTCGTCGTGGCGCTGGCGCTTTCCTTTGTGATCGGCAAGCTGTGGCATCTCAATTTTGACAGCCGCGAATTGCTGGCCCGGACGGATGTCGGGCTGGATTCGGTGGCGCTGGCGTTGGCCTCCGGGGCGGCGGCGGTGCTGTCTTTGTCCACCGGCCTGCCCAGTGTGCTGGTTGGGGTGATGGTGGCGGTCGCTCTGCTTCCTCCCACCGCCACCATGGGTCTGATGCTGGGCGCGGGAAAATTTAAACTGGCGGTGGGGGCCGGCCTGTTGCTGGCGGTGAACGTGGTATCCGTCAACCTGTCCGCCAAGGTGACGTTTCTCGCCCGGGGCATCAAGCCGCGTACCGGGCTGGAGAAACAAAAAGCGCGGCAATCCATGACCGTTTACATCGTGTTCTGGGTGGTCACGTTATCGATATTGATGGTGGCGATTTACCTGCGCCAGCGAACCCTTCCGTAATTCCCCGTCAGCGCGCACAGCGAAAACCGGTGAAATCCATCCGGTCGTCCGGATCGGCCTCCGTCCGGTCGGCGGGCCGGATGCCGACCGAAAAATTGATCCAGGATCCTCCCCGGATCACCTTGCTGGAACCTTCCCTGGGCCCCGGGGGATTATGGGAGGGGCGGACCGCGTAGTAATCCTTGGCATACCAGTCGGCGACCCATTCGTAGACGTTGCCGGTCATGTCGTACACCCCGTACCCATTGGGAGGGAAGTATCCCACCGGTCCGGTGCGTGAGAAACCGTCCTGGAATCCCGTTTCGCGCCAGCGTTCCTGGCATTGACGGTCGCAATGATTGGCTTTCCCCGATGCAAAACGGTCGCCCCAGGGATAGCGCGTCAACACTCCTCCCCGCGCGGCCTTTTCCCATTCCGCTTCGGTCAGCAGGCGGTTGCCGATTTTTCTACAGTAGGTCGCGGCCTCGTGCCAGGTGACCCGGTCCACCGGCAGGCGGGCTCCCTTAATCTTGGAAGGATTACTCTGCATGATTTTTTCAAACTGGGCTTGGGTGACTTCATGGGTGTCTATTTGAAAAGTGTCGATGGTAATCATACGCACCGGCGCTTCGTCGGTAAACCAACTCATCCGGCAGGCGTTGGGGTGCACCTCCTTGCACAAGTGGTAGGCCTGATCCGGATCTCCGCCCGCCCGGTAGGGTCCTCCGGGAATGACGGACATTTTGGGATGTGGATCAGGAGGCATCGGCGGCTCCACGGCCAAGACCGGTTCTCCCGCAAAAAGGAAGAATGAAATCATTACCGAAAGGACATAAAAGGTTAAAGGGCTGTTAGAATTTTTCATCCAGAGAAGGGCGGTCAGGTCGCTTTAAGATAGCGTTTAACAATGATTTTCAATATCACAGCAAATATAGAAAATGACTTTGCGGAACCATTTAGTCTGTTATCCTATAAATTGAGAGTGTATACCCTCAATAGGGTTTCAATCACCCCGAATTAAGTATATAACTGGCGCTTTTTATTTTATGACGATCGGGCAATTTTAGAATAACTTTATCATTAAAACCTCAATGAGAACAGTTGAGCCTGAAGCAACTGAGTGAACTGGAAGTGGGTTGAGGTATGAAAAAAGCGGGTTTGGTATTGAATGAGGTGGTGGGCGACTGGATCGGGTCGCCTCCTCCCATTTACCACAAACTTCATAAGGCCATGCAGGACCCGGATGTGTCCTTTGGCGATTTCAGCGACATCATCAGCGCCGACCCCAGCTTGGCGGTGCGTTTGTTGCGCATCGCGAACAGTCCGTTTTATGGACTGGACGCCAAAGTGGAAACCATTACCCACGCCCTGAGTATTGTCGGCATCGACCAGGTGACGGAACTGGCTCTGGCCACGGTCATGGTCCACCAGTTCAAGGGGATCGCCAAGGACCTGGTCAACATGCAATCCTTCTGGATGCATAGCATCGGTTGCGGCCTGGCGGCGAGGATCATCGCCAAAAATATGGATGAACGCCATGGGGAACCTTATTATATTGCCGGCATGCTCCACGATATTGGTAGTCTGGTCATCTACAAGGAAGTCCCCGAAAAAGCCCGCGAAATTCTGACCCGTTGCCAAACCGAGGGCTTGGCCCTGAGCACCGTGGAGGAAGAGGTTCTGGGTTTTACGCATGCGCAGGTAGGCGCCGTCATATTTTCAAAGTGGGGGCTCCCCAGAAGCCTCATCGAAGCGGTGCAGTTTCATCATAATCCCTCCAAGTCCGAGGAACACCCTTTGTATCCGGCCATCGTGCATCTGGCTGATATCATCGCCTATGAAATGAATCTGGGAACCGGCGGCGAGCCCGGCATTCCCCAGTTGGATCCCGGCGCCGTACAACGGGTCGGGCTCAACCGTGCCTTTTTGACGGATATCCAGGATTACGTCCGCGACCAGGTGGAAGACGCGGTCAGTATTTTCTACGATTGATTGTTCTTCATCGCCATTTTCTCTCCCCAAGACCTGTTGCTGAAGGTATACTTTTCCTGAAAACGCCCGGCACGTGGGCTGTAGGGCTTCCTTTTTGTGCAGGTTGTTCCCATTAACCTTTCGCGCGAAAAATTTTTTAATTGGTGAATACGAAATGAAGGATTGCCCCTGCGGATTGGCGGCCCCTTATGCCGATTGCTGCGCTCCTTTGATCCGCGGCACCGGCTATGCAGACACCGCGGAAGATTTAATGCGGTCGCGTTATACCGCCTACACCCAGAGAAACTGGGACTACCTGATCGAAACCACGCACTCCAGCGAACGTGCTGAAAAAAGCCGGAAGACGTTTGAAAAGTGGGGCCAGGGTGTGGAGTGGCTCAAGCTGGAAGTTCTGGGTTCCAAACAAGGAAGCTTGCAGGATGATGAAGGGGAGGTGACCTTCGTCGCCTTTTACAATGAAGACGGGGAAGAACACGCCCTGCGCGAAACCTCAAAATTCCTGAAAGAGAACGGCCGCTGGACCTACAGCGAACAGCAATCCACCATCCATAAAAAAATTCACGATGAGGCGCAAGCCCTGGTGGTGCGCGAAGGTCCCAAGGTCGGCCGCAACGATCCCTGCCCGTGCGGCAGTGGCAAAAAATTTAAAAAATGCTGCGGCAAATAGGATGAGGCCATGTCGTTATTCGGATGGAACATTCCTTATGTCGCGATTACCGCCAGTCTGTTCGGCCTGTTTATTCTGGCGCTGGCCCTGGCGCCGTTCAGTAAATTCTGGGAGAGCGTATGTTTCAAGGCCGCCGTGTCCGGCTTTTGGGCGCTGGTCACCCTCTGGTCCGTCAGCAGTCTGATCCATTTTTTGACACAATAACCGCTTTGTGATCAATGGTTTCGAGCCGATTGTCAGTCAGCTTTATATTTGTTATCATCCCCAATTATTCCCTGTTACGAGGAGAGCATCATGGCAGACCCGGTTTGGAAAATGAAAGGCCAGTGGCTGAAAAACTGTAGTTGCGCCTATGGATGTCCTTGTGATTACAATGCGCTCCCTACCCACACCGTTTGTGAAGGCATGGTGGGAATGAAAATTGAAAAGGGTTATTTCAAGGATGTTAAACTGGACGGCCTGTGCTGGGCGGGGACGTATCTCTGGCCAGGTGCTTTGCACGAAGGCAACGGAACCTTGCAACCGGTCGTAGATGAAAAAGCGACCGACGAACAGCGCAATGCCATCCTCACGATCCTCAGCGGGCAGGAGCAGGTCGACGGCACCTTCTTCCAGATCCTGACTATGATTGTCTCCAAGGTACTGGAGCCCAAGTTCCTCCCCATCGAATTCGAGTTTGATCTCGAAAAGCGAACCGCTCGGGTGGCCATTCCCGGCATTCTGGAAACCGTGACCCATCCCATTAAAAATCCGATTACGGGTGCGGAACACCGTATCCAGACCATCATGCCGGAGGGTTTTGAATATCATCTGGCGGAAACGGCCAGCGCCACTGTCAACAAGGGCCTGGGTGACCTCCAGTACGATTGGCCCATGGGGCACAGCGCTTTGTGCCATGTCGAACATACCTCCAACGGCGTGGTTCATCCCTGAATCGCTGAACCTTTTATTTTATCCATGAATGACGCCACCCGTCTGGAAGCTCTGCTGAAGCGCGACCGTGCCGTGGTGATCGCCGGCCTGCTCCTGCTCACGCTTCTGGCCTGGGGATACCTCGTGGCCATGGCGCGCGATATGGCGGGCATGGATATGGCCTCATCCATGATGCACCCATGGGGATGGGCCGATTTCCTCATGTTGTTCGTCATGTGGTCGATCATGATGGTGGGGATGATGATTCCCGCCGCCGCTCCCCTGATTCTCACCTTCGCCACCATCAACCGCAAAAAATTTGAGCAGTCCGGCAACAGGGTTTCCACCGTGGTCTTTCTGTCCGGCTATCTTCTGGTATGGACGGCGTTCAGCGGAGTAGCGGCCGCCGCGCAATGGGGGCTTCATTCTCTCGCGCTGCTGTCGCCGATGATGGTCAGCCAGAGTCCAGCCCTCAACGGATTCCTCCTGACCGCCGCCGGCATTTATCAATGGGCGCCCCTGAAGCGCGCCTGCCTCGAACATTGCCAGTCGCCGTTGTCGTTCGTCATGAATCATTGGCGGGAGGGTACGGGCGGCGCCCTGCGCATGGGATGGGAACACGGCCTCTATTGTGTCGGCTGTTGCTGGGTGCTGATGGCGCTTCTGTTTGTCATGGGGGTGATGAACCTGGTGTGGGTGGCGGTGATCGCGGTGTTCGTTCTGCTGGAGAAGATCCTGCCGGTGGGATTGTGGATGGGACGAGCCACCGGCATTTTCCTCATCGTCTGGGGCCTGTGGCTGGCACGCGGCATTCTGTTATTGAATTGAAGGCGGCGAAAGGCGCAATCCGAGCGCTCCAGTATTCAATGAGGTGATATCGATTTGTCAGGGGCGGCCTGGACCCTTACCCACCCGACGGGCCGAATGCGCAAGGTCGGCCGGCGGTTCCCCTCCGGAAAAGCGCAGTTTTTTCCACTTGCGGAACGGCTCCTCATCCAACAGCTCCTGCATGCGGAGCATATTTTTAATAAGCAGGTTCCGTTCATAGAGCTGGGACCGTTGGTCCAGATGCTCGTTCAAACCGTCATAATCCACCGTTTCACGCTTCAGCCTCAGGTTGCTCATGTCCCTTTCTCCTTAAAGATTAATAAAGTATTGAAAAATAAAGCAATACACGTGCCAAAGCCGGTGGAGTCCGCGGTGCGGATGGCGTAAGGCCATTAAATGTGGTGGGTTGGGACATATCCCCGGGGGAAGGGAGGGGGAAATAAACGGGCCCCGGCTACCCCAGGGCCCGTTATCAAGGTGGAAAAATTGACAGTCTGAACCCGTCATCCGGAAACTAAAGTGGTAGCTGACGCGTTCTTTTCGGAGTTATTCTGGACCACATCTTCCCGGTAGCGGCGGAGGAAGTAATCGATGGTTTCCACCCGGAGCTTGATCGCGCCGGTCGGCTTGTTCTCATCGATATCCTTGAACGAGAAGTAGGGCGTTCCCGAATTTTCCAGAATCTCCTCGACCACCGTGTAGATGGGCGCGTCGTGGCCGCACTTGAAACTCGACAGATCAAGGCCCACCAGATTGGGATGCCGCGCGGTATACTTCGCCACCCAGATCTTGTGGCTGGAGTTCTCGCTGTAGGACACCTGCCAGACATCTGAAATGTCCGTCGGGTGTTTCATCCTTCCGGTGGCGATATCCTCCGCGAACAGCCGGTCCAGAATTTCCGGATCGGTCGGAAGCGAGTACTGGGTGAAGATCGGGTAACCCAGTTTCTGGAACTCTTCCAGGATACCGTGGTTGAGGCCCGGGTCGTTGTGATACGGCCGGCCCAGCAGCACGATGCCGATCTTTTTCTCTTCTTCCAGTTGCTGCAGCAGTTCCCGCGCCGGGTCCCTGAGTTTTCGTTCGATAAATTCCTCCAGGGCCTGGTATCCTTTTTCGACGGCGCGGCTGCTTTCGCCGCGGGACAACCCGAAAATTTCCTTGAACTGGTTAAACATCTGGTCTTTGGTCCGGCCGGGATTGTCCAGCGACACATAGGTGTTCAAAAACTGCACCCCGTTTTCCTTGAACAAATCCGACTCGTTGGTGAAAGCGGCCTTGGCCGATTCCGGAGTCATGGTCACCGTCGGACAGGCGCAATGGCCAATGGCGCTTTCCAGCTCGCTGTTGGGCAGGGTAGCGATCATCGGGAAAAAGAGAAGGTCCAGCGGCTTCTTCCGGTGCTTGACGAACAGCAGGTTGTGCACATGCGACAGCGAGACTTTGCTTGGGAAACAGGGGTCGATCGCGCCGCGCTTGTTGCCTTCCTTGTACAACTGCTCGCTGGTGAAATCCGAATACACGAGGTTCTTGGCACTCACTCCCAGAGATTCAAAATAAGCGGAGAAAAACGGATTGCACGAGTACTGGTTGAGCACGCGCGGAATACCGATCCGGATATTTTTCCTCTTCTCTATGAGTTCCCTGCGTTTTCGTTGCTTGGCGGAAATTGTAAACCGGGGAAGCGCATCGGCAACCACCGGCGGTTTGTACGGCCAGAACGCCGCCTTCGCGGCCAGTTCCACCAGATTGGGATTCTGGTTTTTCACCTTGCTGACGCCCGCTTGAATCACCAGCATCTGTTCCTCGTCTTCCACCAGTCCCCGTTCGCAAGAGTTGCTGACGATCAGCCGCTGGGCGTCCGGCGCCAGGGGAATCTTGCTTTTGTACTCGGACGGCTCTTTCTCCTTTTTGCTTCCCGGAATGGTGACGTCGATGAAACTTCTCAGGCACAGGTTTTTACAGAAATGACAGCGGGTGTTTTCATTGCGGTGCGTCACAAAGGTAATGTCTTTCACCGCCTCGAACCCGATGAAGGTGGATTGCCTGCCGTTGTGCCACAGGCGGGTGGCTTCCAGCGCGGCGCCGATGGCTCCGCTCTCTCCGCAGAATTTGTGCACGATGATTTCGGGTTCCGCCTCCAGGCCGATAAACCGGGAACGGATGAAATCCACCTGCGACTTGACAGCGGCCAGGTTGCGCTGGGTGCCGCCCTGCAGGATGAACTTGGTTCCCAGTTTGGGCAGATTGGGAACCTGGGCGACGTACAGCCAGATGTTTTTCGGCAGCACGTCGGCCAGACCCGCGAGAATTTCCTCCGCGCGCCAGCCCTGTCTTTGGAAATTGACGATGTCCGTCTGCATGAACACCGCGCACCCGTAACCGAAGGAAGGCATGATGTCGGCGGAGAACGCCTTGTCGGCATATTCCTTCAGATCGATGTTGAAGGTGTCGGCGGTGGAATGCAGGAAATAACCGTTGCCCGCCGAGCACTGGGTGTTGATCTTGAAATCCTTGACAGCGCCGTTCTTGAGCATCATGATTTTGATGTCCTGCCCGCCCACGTCGCAGATGACATCGACATCATCATAAAAATGCAGGCCCGATTTCGCATGCGCCACGGTTTCGACCACCGCCACGTCGGCTTTCAGGACGTCCGCCAGAATATCCTTGGCGTAACCGGTGGTGCCCATCCCCAACACCTCGAGGGTGGCGCCGTCGCCTTCCACCTGTTGGCGGAGCTTGTCCAGCACTTCGATGATGTCGCTGATGGGATTGCCCTTGGAAAGCTCGTAGGCCTGCGCGATCACCTGCGAGTCGGTGTCCAGCAGAACCGCCTTGGTGGAGGTGGAGCCGCCGTCGATGCCGATGATACCCCGGACCTCCTTACCTTGGGGGAACAGCGGTGGAATAAACGGCCGGACCTGATACCTTTCCCGGAAATCTTCCAGTTCTTCCGGGGAGTCGACCAGTCCTTTCTGGGCGTTGCAGGCTTCTTTCATTTTTTCGATGCGGCCCACTTCGAGGTAATGCATCAGGCTATCCAATCCCTGATAGATGCCGACATCCGCATCCTCCGATTTTCCGAATTCTACCGCACCCAGTGCCGCGAAATACTGGCCGTTCTCAGGCACCCGGATTAACTCTTTGGGCGGGACGTCATACTCGTCCAGCGGAAACTTGCGTTCTTCCCACAAGCGGGTGATGGCGGCCTGCCAGGCCTCGTGCATGCCCCGGATGAACGTGTTGGGACCGCCCAGCAACAGGACGTGCGGGCGCAGAGTGTTGCCGCGCGTCAGCACCGAAAGGTTCTGCTCCACGATCGCCTCAAACAGCGAGGCCATCAATTCATCCTGGGGAACGCCGACTTTCTGCAGGCCGTTGATATCCGTTTCCGCGAACACACCGCACTTGCCCGCCACCGGATGGATCTTGAACCCGGTGTACCGTTGCTGGCTCAACTCATCGGCGGGGATGTTGAGCTTGGCGCTGATCTTATCGATTACCGCCCCGGTGCCGCCGGCGCATTTGTCGTTCATGGAAAAAATCTTTTTCTTGCGGCCGTCCTCGAGCACTTCCTTATAGATGAGGATTTTGGCGTCCTGCCCTCCCAGCTCGACCACCGACCCGGCCTCCGGATGGAATTTTTCAATGGCCATGGAAACGGCATTCACCTCCTGGACGAATTTTCCGCCGATGAATTCGGTGAGCACGCTGGCGCCGCTTCCGGTCAGAAACAGGCGGCAGTTGTCCGGGCCGATCCGGAAATCCTTTCCCAGCAATTGCAAAAATTCGAGAACCTTTTCCGCCTGGCGGGTGTCGTGCCGCTGGTAATCCTGCCAGAGGACCTGGTCCTCCGCCTCATCGACCAAAACGAATTTGACCGTGGTGGACCCGACATCAATGCCCAGTAAATATTGCCGGCTTGGCTTGGATTCGTTCATTACGCCACCTCCGGCACGAGGCCATCTTTTTGCATGCGTTCCGCCACATGCTTGACGAAATTGGCGGCGGTTCCCACCACCCCGGCGTAATGCGGCACGGGATACATGGGCGTTTCCAGTTCCTGGTGGTCCGCGATATAAGCGCGGATCCGCTCAAGAGTGTAACCCGTCTGCTCCACCGCTTGGTTGAACTCGGTCTTGGTTTTGTATTTGGCTTCTCCCAACGCCATCTGCACGCGGCTGTGGGCATTGACTTCACCCTCGCCGGAGGTTTCGATCGGCAGGAAAATCATATCCTTGTATTTCGACACGACCTGCGCCATCGCTCCGTCGGATTGCGCGCTGGGCATGCAACCGAACGGCTTCACGGACAGGATCATGTGGGCCTTGTCGTGGGTGGTGTAATAGATGGCCTTGGCGATTTCCAGATGGCCTTCACCGCCGTCCGCATGGGTGTTGAAGAATTGACCCCCCAGGCTGGCCAGTTTGTCCTGGTCCAGCAGGTAGGTGGGCAGATCCCCAAAGACCCGCGCCATCCGGTCGTATCCCCGCAGGAAGAGTTTGAGGCCCAGCTTCAATTGTATTGCGGTCATTAGATAATCCCACTCTTGGCGGATCTTCCGTTTGAGAGCCTGCATCCGGGATTCATCGGCCGCTCCATGCTCGTTTCTTGCCATTTCAGCGTGCTGGCGCGCCAGGAACAACAGGTAAGGAACCCACGTCGCCACCGGTTCCACGATGCATTGGGCGCCTTCCCGTTCCAGGAAAGAAAACATATGAAAATTTCCGTCGCCTTCCGTCGTCTGCGCCCAGAACTCGCCGGTGACCTTGACGATGGGTTTGGCGCGGGTGCGGTCCACCTGAATCGAATTGAAACGTTCGCGGCAATATTCCAGTGCATGCTCGAAACCCTTGTCTCCTACTTGATGAAGAAGCTTGTTCAGATAACGGATGCCTTCGTACATTCCGGGAAACTTTTTTTTCAGGGAAGGGGGGAATTTCTGAATTTCATAGGGGGACCGGTTTTTCATGTGCTGGTAGAGGTAATCCATGCATTCGTTGATCACCCGGTCCGTTTCGCCGGGTTTCACTTCAAAGGGGCGGATCTGATGGCCGATGCTGGTGATCACATCGCCCAGGTTGAACGAGTTGAGCAGGCCGAACACGAAATCCATATCCGCGTCGACCAGAGCGTTCTGTCCATCCTGGTTGAGGCCGCCGTCGCGGTCCACAATCTCGATACGAAAATCCGGGTAACCGGCATTGCGCAACGCCAGCCGGTATTCTTCGACATACATGCCGAAACGGCAGGGTCCGT
>Ga0255058_10002124_pt1 | contig 11012 bp, 8 predicted proteins | sample Cases_109_9_MG_FD_188637 | JGI IMG/M metagenome (GOLD analysis project Ga0255058, IMG submission 188637) | Seawater microbial communities from Amundsen Gulf, Northwest Territories, Canada - Cases_109_9 | ecosystem: Environmental > Aquatic > Marine > Gulf | place: Canada: Northwest Territories... | reverse complement strand
ACGCCACTTTGACGTACAGCTCATTGGCGGCATGGTCCTGCACGAGGGCAACATTGCCGAGATGAAGACAGGCGAGGGCAAGACGCTCGTCGCCACGTTGCCGGTCTACCTAAATGCGGTAACCGGAAACGGTGTGCATGTCGTCACCGTCAATGACTATCTCGCTACCCGCGATGCGGAGTGGATGGGTGAGGTCTATAAGTTCTTGGGTCTCACCGTCGGCTGTATCTTGCACGATCTCGACGACGAAGAGCGCAAAGCGCATTACGCCTGCGACGTCACCTACGGGACCAACAACGAGCTGGGCTTCGACTACCTGCGCGACAACATGAAGATGCACAAGGACGAGATGGCCCAGCGCGGGCATAGCTTTGCGATTGTCGACGAGGTCGATTCCATCCTTATTGACGAGGCGCGCACGCCTCTCATCATTTCGGGACCTTTGGAGGATCGCTCCGATCTCTATACCGCTCTCGACGGGTTGATCCCTCTTCTGACGGCAGAGGACTTCGAGCTCGACGAGAAGCAACGCCAAGTCTCGCTCACCGATTCCGGAAATGAGCGAATCGAGAAGATGCTACAAGAAGCCGGCCAGATGAAAGGCTCGCTTTACGACATCGAGAATGTGGCGCTTGTCCACCACGTCAATTCGGCGCTTAAGGCACACAAGCTCTTCCAGCGTGACCGCGACTACATCGTTAAGTCGGGCCAGGTCATGATCATCGACGAGTTTACCGGTCGCATGATGCCGGGCCGGCGTTACTCAGAAGGTTTGCACCAGGCGCTCGAGGCCAAGGAGCAGGTCGAGATCCAGCCGGAAAACCAGACGCTCGCCTCGATCACGTTCCAAAACTACTTCCGTCTCTACGACAAACTGGCCGGCATGACTGGCACCGCTGCGACAGAAGCAAGCGAATTTTTGGATATCTACGGGCTAGATGTCATCGAGGTTCCCACCAACTTGCCGGTATGCCGTGCCGACGATGACGACGAGATCTATCGCACAGCGAAAGAAAAATTTGCGGCTGTCGTGCAGTCGATCGCCGATTGCCGGCGGCGCGGGCAGCCAATCCTCGTGGGTACAGCGTCAATCGAGAAGTCGGAACAGCTCTCAGAGCTCCTGAAGGACAAGAAGTATATTCAGGATCTTGGCCGCAAGACGTTGGCGCAGGCCGAAAAGCTCGATGGAAAGGAGCCTGAGCTTCAGACACACCTCTCTGACATTGGCAGCTATCTCGTTGAGATTGGCTCGCGATCGAAGGCCAACACCGATCCCATTCCACACCAGGTGCTCAACGCGCGCTATCACGAGCAGGAAGCGAGCATCGTGGCGCAGGCGGGTGTGCCTGGCACGGTGACGATCGCGACCAACATGGCCGGTCGCGGCACCGACATTCAGTTGGGCGGTAACGCTGAGTACCAGCTCAAGGATTGGATTGCCGAGGAGACGGAATCAGGACGGAAGCCGAACGAAGCGCAGATCGCAAAGACACGGGAGCGGCTGCTGGCGGACGTCGCTGAGAAGAAGCGCGCGGCGATCGAGGCTGGGGGTTGCTACGTGCTGGCCTCTGAGCGTCATGAAAGCCGGCGCATCGACAACCAGCTGCGCGGCCGCTCGGGCCGCCAAGGCGACCCGGGGCGCTCCAAGTTCTACCTGTCGCTTGAAGATGACTTGATGCGTATTTTCGGCTCCGACCGCATGGACAGCGTTCTTAAGACGCTGGGTCTGCAGGAGGGCGAGGCGATCACCCATCCCTGGATGAACAAGTCCTTGGAGATGGCGCAGAAAAAGGTTGAGGCACGCAATTTCGACATGCGCAAGCAGATCCTCAAGTACGACGACGTGATGAATGACCAGCGCAAGGTCATCTTTGACCAGCGCCTCGACATCATGGGTGAAGAGGATGTTTCGGAGACTATCAAGGATCTGCGCAATCAGCTTGCGCAAGAGCTTGTCCGCGTGCACATCCCTGAGAAGGCCTATGCCGAGCAATGGGACACCAAAGGGCTTAAGGAGGCCGTCGCAGGAATCTTTGACCTCGATCTCCCCATAGATGAGTGGGCTGAGGAGGAGGGGATCGCCGATCAGGAGATTGAGGAACGTCTCTTCAAGAAAATCGACGAAAAGGCGCAAGAAAAAGCGCGCGAGATGGGCGCTGAAAACATACTGCAGATAGAGAAAATGGTGCTCCTGCAGACGCTCGATCATCTATGGCGCGAGCATATCATCACGCTTGAGCATCTGCGCCAAGTCATTGGCTTCCGCGCCTACGGACAGCGTGACCCGTTGAACGAGTATAAGAGCGAGGCTTTCGTTCTGTTCGAGAGCATGCTTACGCGCTTGCGCGAAGCCGTGACGGGTCAGTTGATGCACGTCGAGCTCGCTCCGCCCGATGAGCAGCCGGAGCTGCAGCGGACCGAGTTGCCTCCCATGGAGGCCCACCACGTAGACCCATTCTCGGGCATGGATGAGCTGGAGCTTGCCGATGCCGTCATCGAGGCGGGCAGTCGTGGCGAATTCCCGCCGGAGAAACGCACGCCGCTGCAAACACGAAAAAAGAGCGGGGCGATCAATCCCGACGATCCGGCGACGTGGGGTAAGGTATCGCGCAATGCTTCGTGCCCTTGCGGCTCGGGCAAGAAGTATAAGCACTGCCACGGTGCGCATGATTGAGCAGGGCCTCACACGAAAACGGCGCTGCGACTGGCACACAGGCCATTTGCGCTAAGTCCAATCGAGGCAGCCGCGTCGACGCGCTTAGCGCCAAACGTGTGTGCAGGAGATGTCGAGATCGGCAACTTCTTCCTCGAACTGCGAAAGCGTAATTAATCCGAAGCACGGCTGAGCTCCGGAAGCTGGCGCTTGGCCTGCGATGAGGTGCCTGGCTAGAATCACTGCTGCAATTCCCGGTACGTATGGCCCATGCCCGCTGGGCGCGATGAGATGCCAGCTAAGCTCTTGGTGTTGGCCCTTCTTATCGGTGCCCAGCATTCTCACGAACATCCCGCCGCGATCTGAGCCCAGCGCGCCAAACCGCCGCTTGGCGGCAAGGAGCGGCTTAGCAAGAGCGGCAGGATTTCGCGCAAGGCCGGCACGCACAAACCATGAGAGCGACCACAGTCCCAGGTGAAAAAGGCCTACTTCGACACCGGCTGAAAAGCGCGCCGTTTGCAGCGACGGGTAGTGCGCTGGTAACAGGTCGAGGTCTGGGACTTCGACGTCGCACATCCAACGCGTGCCAATTTCGGGAAAGGAGTGGCGGCGCAATCCCTGCCAACCGTAGGCGATTTCCTCTCGACCGTTCCGGCGCAGAGGGAACGGCTTTCCGAGTTGTCTGAGGATCGACGTTGCCGTTGCCTCGCCAGGATCGAAGCTATTGCCGGGCGAGATCCCGATCTCGACTGTGTCCAGCCTCCTGAAAGTGCCTGCGAACTTGCATACCACCGCAGACGAGACACCGGGCACTGAACTCGCCCCGCTGATGACGCAAACTTTCGCTTTGCGGGCGGCTTGGTCGAGCACTTTGATCCCTGTGACGAACGCGCGGGCATCAGCCAGATCAACGTAATGGCTGCGGGCCTTAATGCAGGCGCGTGCAAGCGGGTAGTTGTTCTGGACTTGAAACGGACCAGATGCATTGATCGTAACGTGTGCGCCGAGCGCCTTGATCTCGGCAGCGCCAACATTTGTGACCTCCAAGACCGCATGCGAAATCGTGGCATCTGCCGTGCGTGCGAGACGGCTTGCAAAAGCCGCCGCCCTTTCAGCCGACCGCCCCGCTATGATGATTTCGAGGTTGGTTTGGCGCGCAAGCCGTTGCGCGACATGTGCGCCAAATGCGCCATAGCCACCAACGATGAGAATGCGCCCGCTCAACTGCCGGCCGAAGCGTCCGAGCAATTATCTGCGATCGCAGCACTCCCATCCTTGTTTGCGGGCGCGTGTTGGAAGACATAGCGGCCTTGGCAGACACTCACGCGCGGGGGCAGATGCTCTTCTTCGAAAAGGTCATGACCCTGTTTTAGTTGTTGCCAGAACGGGGCGTCAGCGCTTTGCGCGTGGAGCGCCATGTTGCGGTCCGTCATGCGGAACGGAAAAACCTGCACCTGAAACCGTTCCTGGCCGGATTTGAGAGCAGCCGTTACCAGGGTCCAAATCTCATCAATCACCCCGTCGGTCATGGCATAGCAGCCGATAGATACGCAGCCGCCGTGTACCATCAAGAATGACCCTGAGCGATTGTGTGCGCGGTCGAAGGTGTTGGGGAAACCAAGATTGAAGGAGCGGTGATACTTGCTCGCTGGATTGAGAGCCTTTGCGTCGATCGTGTAGAACCCTTCGGGTGATTGGCGGTCGCCTTCCTTGTGCTTGGGCCCCAGATGGCCAGACCACAGGCAGATTGGGTAGGTTGCGAAGCGGTGGAAGCGGCCATCGCGCAGCATCCACAGTTCCAGTTCAAAATCGCGCTTGAAAATACGTATGAAAACCGGTGCGCCGGCGTCCAGTTTTTGCGATGCGAGCCGCCCCTGCAGATTTGCAAGATCCGGAGTTCCCGGCAGCGTTTGCCCAGCCACAGCGAGCGACGACCTTTTTGAGCGCTCAGCCCGTATCACCTCGTGCTCGAGTGCTTCATAGATTTCTGGCCAATAAAGAGTGAGGACGCCCCCGACAATGGCCGTTAACGCGCCTAGAACAATTATCGTAATGAGCGAGCGGCGCTTGCGGCTAGCCACCGTCATAACAAGTCCTCGATGTCACCGGTCGAACGTCGTGCCTGCCGGAAAGTGCAAGGCGCATTCGAACATAAACCGATGAGTGCGCTATTGGGAGAACCCTAGGGTGGACAAGATGTCCGCCGTGATCGGGCCGCCCAGACCAAAGGATTTGGCGAAGCCGGAGTTGGTAGTTCTCTTTGCTGTCTGCGTACTCGCAACTTTGCGCATTTTCGGCCCGGGGACGGTGATGCGCTCCCAAGCAAGCTGCTGCTCGTATGGCCTCGGAGTGAAGGGCTCCACGGCCGGCTTACGGAAGTGCGGGCAGGCGCGTTCCGCATGGATTGAGCGGTTCGTGGGCAGCTTCACGTTGACAACGTAGCGGCGCTCGCACACCGCAACCGTCGGCGGCAGGCGGTATGTTTCGAAGTAGTCGTAACCTTGCTTCAAAGTACGCCAGAACGCATAGTGCTCGCTTCGTCTGTGGCGCGCCAAGTTCTCCGAAGTCATCCGGAACGGGAAGGCATGAACTTCGAAGGATTTCTGGCCGCCAGCGAAGGCCTCGCGCGCCAGCGCGTAGATCTCTTCTATGAGCGCGTCCGTCATGGCGTAGCAGCCAACGGATTTGCAATCGCCGTGCACCATCAGCCACTGCCCGGTACGCTTCCGGGAGCGGTCATAGGCATTGGGATAGCCGAGGTTGAATGCCAGGTGGAATTTCGAGTTCGGATTCAACTGCTCTTCGGTGACCCGGTAGAAGCCCTCCGGCGCTTGGCGATCGCCAAGGGCCTTCTTGGGACCGACTTTGCCGGACCAATTGCAGATCGGATACGTCTTGAAGTGATAGAAGCGGCCGTCGTCTCGCGCCTTCCAAACTTCAAGTTCGGAATCTTCCTTGAAGATGCGTATGAAGATCGGTGCGCTCCGCTCCATGCCCTTGCGGCCGAGCATCATCATGGTGTTCTTGCTGAGTGGCTGTTCGGAGGGGGGGATCAAAGACGCGCTACCGCAACCAGCCACAGCAATTGCCGCAGTGACGGCTGCCACAGCGGCGCAAAAACGAGCTCCAAACATCGAGCCTGGGATGGTCATACGCATACGCAGTGCCCCTCGCGCACGGTGATTACCATCGATTCATACCCTCTAAGATATCGTTAACGTTTATAAATGCCTAGCGTCTTCCCACAGGACAATTCGCCTGTGCCGCTTGTGCAACTATTATCGCGATGAGTTGGACGGTAATGGGGCGGGGAAGGAACGGTCTTTGCCCTAAAAAAGCGAGAAATTCAAAGCGCTTGACCGATTTGCATGAATCGATCGTGGCGCTGCTTGCGGATGTCCGCCGGGGTCTTTCCATTAAACTCAGAAAGCGCACGAGCGATGGCGTCCCCGGTTGCCTTCATCATGGATTTGCGGTCGCGATGCGCGCCCCCTGTCGGCTCGGAGATGATGGCGTCGATGACGCCGAGCTGATCGAGGTCTTGGGCGGTTATCTTCATGTTTGTGGCCGCATCGATCGCCTTGGCCGAATCGCGCCACAGGATAGACGCTGCGGCTTCCGGTGAGGCGACCGTATAAATCGAATGCTCGAGCATAAGGATGCGGTTGGCGGTCCCGATGGCCACGGCGCCGCCCGAGCCGCCTTCACCGATCACAACGGCGATGAGTGGCACGCCGATGGCAAGACAGCAGTCGGTCGAGCGGGCGATGGCCTCCGCCTGCCCTCGCTCCTCGGCAGCTATGCCTGGATAAGCGCCCGCGGTATCGATGAGCGTGATGACGGGCACGTCGAACCGGTCGGCCATCTCCATCAGCCGCACGGCCTTACGGTATCCCTCAGGCATAGCCATTCCGAAGTTGTGCCGGATACGGCTTTCCGTATCGGAGCCCTTCTCGTGGCCAATGATCATAACGGTGCGGCCGCGGAATCGGCCCAGCCCGCCCATAATGGCCTCGTCCTCTGCAAAGTATCGGTCGCCGGAAAGCGGAGTGAAATCCTCGATCAATGCGTCAACGAAGTCGAGGTAGTGGGGGCGCTCGGGATGACGTGCGACTTGCGTCTTTTGCCAGGGCGTGAGCTTGGAGTAGGTGTCCTTGAGCGCGTCGTGTGCCTTTTGCTCCAGCTTTTTGATCTCCTCGCCAATCGAGATTGGCTGGTCATTGCCCTCCATAGCGCGCAATTCGGCGACCTTGCTCTCAAGCTCGGCTATCGGCTTCTCGAAGTCGAGGTAGGTGCGGATAGCTGCGGGGCGATCCAGTTCGGTGCTCATGGGACTCAATTTGGGGTGACCAGTGACCAACAAAAACGGGCAGATGTGCGCTGCACAATCGCTCTTCAACTTCGGCCCTGTCAAGAACGACAGGTTCGACGGATTAACCGATCCGCCCCCTGGCGCGCATACTTCAGCCCTTTTTGGCCAGGGGATGGTGCTCATGCACCAGCTTTTTCAGACGCTCTTCGAGGACATGCGTGTAGATCTCTGTCGTCGAAATGTCCGCATGGCCTAGCAACTGCTGGACAGAACGCAAATCAGCCCCGCGATCGAGGAGGTGGCTCGCAAAAGCATGGCGCAGCACATGCGGACTTATGCGATCGGGATCGAGCCCCGCTTCTGCTGCAAGGTTTTTAAGGTCTTGTGCAAAGCGCTGGCGCGTAAGGTGTCCTTGGGTGCTCTTAGAGGGGAAAAGCCATTTTGTGGCGACGGTCGCTGCCACAGCGTCATTCGACTCGCGGCCGAGCTGAAGATAACGCTCTAGCGCGGCCCGCGCCTTGCCGTTCAACGGCACAAGGCGCTCCCGTCCCCCTTTTCCTTTGATGGTCAGCACACGTGTGTCGCCGGTGAGTACATCGCGCGGCAGAGAAACGAGTTCGCTCACTCGCATGCCGGTCGCATAGAGCATCTCGATCAAGCAATGCAAACGTACCGCGCGCAGGCGCTCCAAGCCCTTTGCCTTGCCAGCGCGTTGAGCGGCGGTTTCGATAAGCCGATCCACCTCGGCAACGTTGAGCGTCTTGGGCAATGCGCGCTCTTTTCGCGGTCCGGCCTGGCCGAGTGTGGGATCGGCCGTCACCTGACCTTCCGCAACGAGGAACTTATAGAGCTGACGTACGGCAGAGAGCCGTCGGGCGAGCGATGTCGCTTTTAAGCCGGTTGCCGAGGCCTCCGCCACGTAGGCCGAAATGTCCGGCGGCGCAGCGGCCGCAATCAACCTGGCGCGGCGGTGCAAGAAATTGCGGAAGTCTTCAAGATCGCGGCGATATGCGGAGATGGTGTTCGCCGCAGCTCCGCGCTCGGCGCTCAGCATCTCAAGGAACATTTCGATGGTTTGTTCCTCAGTGCTCATGGCTTGCCCGAGGTTGAATTGATGCCCTAATTGATGAAGGTGCGCGGCCAACTCGCAAACAGTGCTTCAAAACCGAGTTTGCGCGCGTCCGCTTCGAGGCCGGCGCGTTTCAAGGCGCGGATCGAATCGCCCAGCGCGATCATATGCGCTCCTCTCGCTCCGTTGGGCCCCAGCGTTTTCATCGTTAGCAGAACTGTGCGTCCAAACTCTCTCTTTTTGGCGGCATCTTGCAGCTGTGAGAGGACCCCCGTTTCGGGCAGGAAACCGCCAGGGGGCTGTGGCGTGCGGCTGGCCGCCTCCCATAGTGGAATTGGCACGTTGTATTCTAGGGCATCGAGCACGGTGGCAAGCCGATGAAGGAGTATTGGGTCGAGCCGTCCGCGCACGGCCAAATCCTCGATGTAAGCGAGACTTCTGCCACGATCCGATGTCGCTTCGCTGTCGGCAATATCGATCAGGGCAAGCCAGTGGCTGAGATCGCCGCTTCCTGCGCCGCCTACGGCCATACCGAACCTGGCCCAACTCTTTGCTCGCTGATAATTGCCTGCCGCCAGCGCGACCTCGATGCCCGTTTCGGCATACTCGCCGACTTCGGGTGTCGCCGCGATGCTTTGGGATTCGGGAGCAATCATGCGCAACGCCGTCAGGTAGTGCCTCGCTCGGCGCGACTCGTCGAGGAACGAGCGGATAAGGCGCACCTTGCGCAACGGCACGCGTTCAGCTTCCGCCGCAACGAATAGCTGAGCGCGATTGAGCCCCGCCGGATCAGCCCCACCTGGTGCCTGGAGCGCCGCCGCTTGCTGGCGATAGATGCGAGCAAGGTCTTCCGGGGTGATGGCATTGAGCTGAGCTGCAGCTTCCGCAGTCGACAATTTGAGAGCCGGGGGCGTGTTGGCGTCGAGGGCGAGCGCGGCCAGCAAGGACGGCGCGGCATGCTTCAAAAGAACGGCGGTTTCGATCGTCCCGCCGGCCGCTTCGATGAGTCGGTAGTCCAGAGGAGAAATTCGCTGCCCGGAGGGGATCTCCGGTCTTGTGCCAGTCGTCATGGCGTCGAGTGCCGCAATGCCGCCTGTGTCTCGCAGGCCTTCTTCGCGTGCAAGCTCGGCTGCCAAACCGGCCCCGGCGGTGTCGCCGTCAATGGCCGCACAGTACCCTGAGATGAGAGCCGCCAGGCCTTTTAGAGACTTAGGCGCGTTTCCCGTTAGCGGTCCGCTGCTCCGCGCCGTGGCACAGCCGCGCTCCTTCTCTCCCATCCCGATCTCGTTGCGCGCTGCGAGCGTTGCAACGAGAGGGCTCCCCGCTTGAATCTTCGAAAGCTCTCGCGAGGCTTCCTCCAGCAGCCCCGACCGGTAAAGCGTTTCGAGACGCAGGGCCATAAAGTGCTGGTCGGTCTCGCCGCCGGTGGGCGGGGGGACATTCGAGGTGATGAGACGCAGCCATAGCCCGTGGAGCGCAGGTGAACGCGGCGGAATTTCAATCTCGGAGATCAGCGTCTCCAGCGTTCTCACGTCTAGGCCGCGCCACAGCTCGAACGGCAGGCCGGAGCCGTCTTCGGCCATGACCGGCGCGAGTTCCATGCGTTCGACCGCGCTGGCGCCTTCGCTCAACGGCTGAAATGTGATGGAGTTGCGATTATGATCGGCGTCGGCTGGCGATGCCTTCTCGCGCTCCTTGCGTTTATCGTCCGTTTTGCCGAAGGGGTTGAACAGGTTCCAATCCTGTGAGGACACAGGTTGCGCACCAAGTATGAGCGCAAGCGTGGCGATCAGCGAGAAGGCTAAGGATGGCTTGAGCATGTATCGCGAGCCGATCACTCCTTGCGAATCTTGACGCCGGGCACGACCTTGGTGACCGCGCGCGGTTCGGGCTCGAACTTGGTCGATAGAATGTATAGACCGCCCGTAACGATGGCGCCGATTACACCAATAATCACCAGAAAGCGAAACAAGCTCGGCATTTCTGCTATCCCGAATCTTAGTTCAAGTCTCTATCTCATGTTGGCGCCAATATGGCTTGCGCCGCATGGCAATCAACAGTACTCGGAACCTATCGCGCCAGCTGATTTTCTGGCTCTGTGGCAGAGGTGCAAGCCTTTGTGGCTATCTCAGGCCCGTAGGTGTCCACTGGTAGTCTTCGGGAGAACGTGTGCATCAGCACTGATTGCCGGTCATAAATGGACTGAGGCTCGAACGGAAGAGAAGCAAAATGGGCGAAGCCCGATCCCCGAACGCTATAAAGGCCTCGTTGGGCGCAAAATCGATCGTAATGGTTGGGCTCATGGGCTGCGGCAAATCGGCGGTTGGCCGTAGACTCGCTGCGAAACTCGCTCTGCCGTTCGTCGATGCAGATGAGGAAATCGAGAAGGCGGCGGGCCAAAGCATCGAGGATATTTTCGCCGAGCATGGTGAAGCCTACTTTCGCGACGGTGAGCGCAAGGTGATTGCGAGACTATTGCGTTCCGGCCCGCAAGTCCTGGCAACCGGCGGCGGTGCGTTCATGTGCGAGGAGACGCGCCAAGCGTTCGCGGAAAGCGGCGTCTCCGTGTGGCTAAAGGCCGACCTTCCCGTTCTGATGCGCCGCGTGGCCAAGCGGGACAACCGCCCGCTGCTCAAGACCGGCGATCCCGAGGCGGTCATGCGCGAGCTGATGGATACGCGCTATCCGGTATATGCAAAGGCCGACATCGTGGTTGAAAGCCGCGACGTGCCACATGACTCGATCGTCGTAGACATCCTGGAACGCCTCGCCCGAGCCCTACGGGTGGCCCCACCGCCTGCGGTTTGATAGGAGGAGGCGACCAGGGTTCTTCAGGTTCTTCGGCGAGCCGCTTGGCATGTCGACATTCCCGCCTTCGTTCAGGTCGTATTCGATGACAACAGGAGTTCATAGCCGCGGTCCATCCCTCGCAGCGGCGCGCACGGTAACCGTGCCGCTGGGGGAGAGGAAATATGATG
>Ga0255058_10002123_pt1 | contig 11013 bp, 7 predicted proteins | sample Cases_109_9_MG_FD_188637 | JGI IMG/M metagenome (GOLD analysis project Ga0255058, IMG submission 188637) | Seawater microbial communities from Amundsen Gulf, Northwest Territories, Canada - Cases_109_9 | ecosystem: Environmental > Aquatic > Marine > Gulf | place: Canada: Northwest Territories... | reverse complement strand
AAGACGGTGCAGCATCAGGGGGCTGTTGTGGATTAATGAACGGCAAGGGTTTTTTTCATGTAGTATCCGCAGAGCTTTCGACCACTAAGGCCTCAATATGCAGTCATTTGTCGATTCCGTGAATGCCGTTATCTGGAGCCCTTTCCTCGTTTATCTTTGTCTCGGCGTCGGCGCGTTCTTCTCCATAATGACCCGGTTCGCACAGGTTCGGCATTTCAGGGAGATGCTGAGGCTGCTGTTTACCGGCAGGGAATCGGAGAGAGGTATTTCGACCTTCCAGGCACTGGCGGTATCGTTGTCGGGCCGGGTCGGCACCGGCAATATCGCCGGTGTTGCTGCGGCGATCGGCTTTGGCGGTCCCGGTGCGGTGTTCTGGATGTGGGTAGTAGCGTTTCTTGGTGCTTCGACCGCCTACATCGAAGCCACGCTCGGCCAGATTTACAAAGAAGTCGATGAAGGTCAGTACCGCGGCGGTCCCGCTTTTTACATCGAGAAAGCGTTGGGACAAAAATGGTATGCGTGGCTGTTTGCTATCGCGACCATTATCGCGACCGGCGTGTTGCTGCCGGGCGTGCAGGCGAACAGTATCAGTAATGCAGCGGACCTTGCGCTTGGAGGCGGCCGGATCATCGAAACGGCATTCGGTGAACTGAGCATCGTCAAGTTATCCATGGCAGTTGCGGTCGTTGCAGTGCTGGGTTTTATCATTTTTGGTGGTGTCAAACGCATAGCGCATTTCACACAGATCGTCGTGCCGTTCATGGCGCTGGCATACATCGTCAGTGCGTGCGTGATTATCGGCATGAACATTTCGGAACTGCCCGGGGTGATCGGGTTGATCCTGAACGACGCGTTTACGCCGATGGCGGGTATTGGCGCGGCTATCGGCTGGGGCGTGAAACGCGGTATTTATTCCAATGAAGCTGGCCAGGGGACCGGACCGCATGCCGCCGCCGCCGCGGAAGTCGAGCACCCGGCACAACAGGGCCTGGTACAGGCGTTCTCGGTTTATATCGACACGCTGTTCGTGTGTTCCGCAACCGCGTTTATGATCCTGATAACCGGCGCCTACAACGTGCACGGCAGTGATGGTGATTTCATCGTTCAGAATCTTCCCGCGACCGTCGATGCCAACAGCCCTGCCTTCACGCAGCTCGGGGTCGAAAGCGTGTTACCAGGCGTCGGTGCACCGTTCGTCGCCGTGGCCTTGTTCTTTTTTGCTTTTACGACCTTGCTGGCTTACTACTACATTGCGGAAACCAATGTCGCCTACATCAAACGTACATTGCATATTCCGGGACTGATGCTGGTACTGAAGCTCGGCTTGATGTTGTCGGTGTTCTACGGCGCAATTCGCACCGCCAGCGTTGCCTGGGGGCTGGGTGATATCGGCGTCGGCCTGATGGCCTGGCTGAATATTATCGCTATCCTGATTATTTACTTCAAAAGCAATCCGGCTATCAAATCGCTGAAAGATTATGAAGCGCAGCAAAAAGCAGGTGTCGACAAATATACCTTCGACCCGGAAGCACTCGGTATTGAGCACGCCGATTTCTGGGTCGAGAAGAACCGCCAGGGCCAGTAACTCTAGCGGGGACAGTCCCCTTTTACAAAGGGGACTGTCCCCAATTTCGCCCAATTTCGAATTTGCTACAGAATCGGTGCAGCCAATCTCGCTGCCCTGACGGCGAGGCGGAACCAGAACGGCTTGGAGTCATACTCACCCGCAGTCATGAGCCTGGAACGTGCGAAGTCGGCCTCTAACATTTGCTCGACGTCAGCGGCAATTTCCAAGTCTACGATAACCGCCGTAACCTCGAAATTCAGACGAAACGATCGATTGTCGAAATTGGCGGTGCCGATCGTCACTGCCTGATCGTCGATCAACGTAACCTTCTGGTGCAGGAATCCACCCTGGTAACGATAGAACCGGGCGCCCGTTGCAGCAACCTGATCCAGGAACGAGTATGCCGCGAGCCCAACGAGGGCGCTGTCCGTCTCGTCCGGTATCAAAATTCGCACATCGACGCCGCGTAATCCGGCCAGCTGAATCGCCTGCACGACAGCATCGTCCGGAACGAAATACGGACTGGCGATCCAGATGCGTTGCCGGGCAGCATTGATTGCCTGGGTGTACATCAGAGATGCCGTTTCAAGCTCATCCGCCGGACCGCTTGGTATCACCAGTGCCTTTTTGTCAGCGGCCGATTTTAATTGTGGCGACCAGACGAGACCTTGTGGAATCTTGTCGGTGGCCCAGTGCCAGTCCTCGGCGAAGGACAGTTGCGCCCCGATTGTGGCCGGTCCGTCGATACGCACGTGAGTATCTCGCCAGTGACCAATTTTCGGGTCTTTGCCAACATATTCGTCGCCGACATTGTGGCCTCCGATCCACGCTGTCCGGCCATCGACCACGACGATCTTGCGATGATTGCGAAAGTTTAGTTGAAAGCGGTTACCGCGACCTTTGCGGCTATGGAAGGGGAATATTTCGACCCCCGCTGCCCGCAGGTCAGCCAGGTACGATCTGGGTAGGCCAATGCTGCCTATTTCGTCGTACAAAAAAAAGATCCTGATGCCTTCTTTTGATCGGGCAATCAACCGGTCTTTTAATGCCCGTCCGAGTTCGTCGTCATGCACGATGTAAAATTGCACCAGGATGTATTCTGTGGCCGTATCGATGCCCTCGAATATACTGGCAAAAGTATTTTTGCCGTCGATAAGCAACTCGACATCGTTGCCATCGGTCAGCGGTATTCGTGCCAGCTTTTCAGCGCTTTTGACATCAGGATTGAATGGACCCTCGTCGCTGGTAACTTCGTCGACGTTGCGGCGTGCACTGTGTGCAATATCCCGGATGCTGTCGATGTCCTCCTGGCGGGCAAGCACATAGCCCTTAAACTTGTTGCGGCCGAGAACCCAGTATGCGGGCACCGCGACATAGGGAAAGGTAACTAAAGACACGGCCCAGGCGATGGCGCCCTGCGGTGTGCGCGTACTCATGACGGCGTGCACGGCGGACAGAAGGCCCAGAACCTGGAAGATGGCGACAACAGCGACGATCAATCTCGTTCTCCCGCGGGTTTTCTTCTCGACCGGCAACGGACGGGTCCTTCCAGGTCAGGGTAAAGGGTAAAGGGTGAGTTTAGGCGAATTGCGATCGGCTTTCGTCCCGGGCACGCTTTTTATTCGGGATTGGCTGTTTTTTCGAGCGCAAGCTGTTGCTTCGGGTAATCGATCGTCAGTTTGAATTTCGAGAGGAAATCGAAGCCGATTATTCCGTGTACCTCGCTTTCGAGTTGCTCTCACAGATCCGGCGGTCCATGGTTACGGGCGTTTCGGTTGCAGCATGAAGGCGCAAGGAAACCCGCCGAGGCGTGTTTCCTTGCGCACCGAGCGAGTCGTTACTTGAAGGTTACCTCGCGCATCAGGTATTGACCGGTGATTTCGCGCATCGCCGGATAATTCTTTTGCGCATACTCGGTCGATTCATCGGCGGCTGCCTGGCCAAATTCTTTCATAAAGGCTTCGTACCGCTCTTTGTTGGGTGCCAGGTCGACGGTGTTCGCAAATTTGACGACCAGCAGCAGGTTGAAGTCACCACTTTGTGGCAGATCGCTGCGATAGATCCAATAGTCCTCGAGCTGTCCCAGTTTTTTTGCGATTTCGCTGCCCGGGACCCAGGTGTTCTTGATTCCCTCCAGGTAAGCATCATCCATATTCGCATCGACTCGAATTGTCGTAACCGATCAGACGGCATCACTCACTTCATAGTCCTGGTATGGCTGCAGATCGGCGACTGCAGTTGACGCTCCTGCCAGCAGTGCAGTCGTAAGTAACAATGATCTTATGTGCATTGGGATTCCCCTTTATTGTTGATATTGAGTTGGACGAACATCTCAACTATAGCATCAGCGACGGAAATGCCCAGTTCACCGGGTCGCTTCGATCTGAATTATCAGTGCTGGCGCGTGGCGTTGCCCGGCAATGAGAAAAACTGCAGGTCGCCGAGTTCGCCTTCCAGGGTCGCGAACGACTCGACCGGTTCATCTTTCAGCCGCTCGACCCAGCGGCGAGCCTCGGTCATGTAGTGATCGTAAAGCTGCTTGCGCAAGGGAAGTGTTAGCAAAGCAGGATCCGCTTCGTCGTCGTCCAGCGCGGCGTCCAGTGAAAATTGCTGCAATGTATCCGTTGCATGCCGATGCGACCATGTACCACTGCACAAATCAAAATCGTAAAGCGCAAGAAACAGGTGACCATGATTCGCGATGAAGTGCACAGCAGCGATCACGTAATCGGCTTCAGCGTCATCCATGACCCAGTGCAATCCCACGCGGCACCAACCGGGCTTCATACCACAATAACCGCTCTGTACGACTTCCCGATAGCGCTCCGATGTTCCGTGGTCGATCTCCAGGAGCCTGTGGCCGTAAGGCCCGGCACAGGAACAACCAGCTCGTGATTGTATGCCGAACAGGTCATTTAACAGCGCCGTAACGAATTTGTGGTGCAGATAACTGCCCTTCGGATTTTTGATATTGAATGAGATGATGCCAACACGCTGTGTTGGATCAGGGTTTCCGAGTATCTCGATGTTTTCGTCCTTGCCCCAACTCTTGAGTGCGCGCTCCGTTAATTCATGCTCTCTCTTCTTGATGACCTCAACGCCAACACGGTCCTTGATCTGAAATACAAGCCCCGCTTTCAGCGTTTGCAGCACGCCTGGCGTGCCGGCTTTCTCTCGTTCTTCGATGCTACTGATGAAGTCCTGACCTTGCAGGCCCACGTAGTCGACCGTCCCGCCTGCGCTGACACTTGGCGGCAGCTCGCGATGATAGATGCGCTGGTTGAATACCAGGACACCACTTGAGCCGGGACCGCCAAGAAATTTGTGCGGTGAAACGAAAATCGCATCGATCGACGGGTCATCGCCTTCACCCGTTGGCTCGGGGTTCATATCGATTTGGACGTACGGCGCGCAGGCAGCGAAATCAAAACAGGCGATGGCATCATACTTGTGCAAAAGGCTGGCGATGCTGCGCACATCAGAACGAATGCCGGTCACGTTCGACGCCGCGGAGAATGAACCTATGCGTAGACGGTCATGGTAGGCGGGGTCCTGCAGAAGCTCTTCGAGGTGACCTAAATCGATGTTGCCAGTTGCATCCAACCTGACCTCGATCGTCGTCGCCAGCGATTCGCGCCAGGAGATCTCGTTCGAGTGATGTTCATAGGGGCCGACGAAAACGACGGGTTGTCTTTTCCCGAAGAGATTATCGATGTCGTCATGTTTTGAGTTCGATTCCGTTAGCATTGCATCGATATTCTTGCGCGTCGCCGGCGCCAGCGCGACACCGACGATTTGCTGTAACTTGTCGATCGCGCCGGTAGCGCCGGTACCGCAGGCGATAATGCGCCCGTTTGGGCCCGCGTTCACCGAGTGCTTGATACTTTCCTCGGCCTCATGCAGCAATTGACTCATGCTGCGCCCCGTAATGTCATCCTCGGTATGCGTGTTGGCATAGACCCTCTGCAAGCTTTGCAAATACGTTTCGACGAAGCGCAGGCAGCGCCCTGATGCCGTGTAATCGCAGTACAACATCAGCCGTTCGCCGAAAGGTGTTTCGAAAGTAGAGTCCACGCCGACGATCTGTTGCCGCAGGTATGCGGGATCAAGAGGTCTGTTGCTCATCAATTAGCCTCAGCCGATATCCAGTGAGTATCGGTGAATTGTAGCCTGAACCGGGGTCGGACCTACCTAACCGCTCGATCTATAACGTATTTGACCAAAAAAACTGCCGCTCTGGGCACCTAAACGGCCCATTTCGCTGCCTAAATTGGGCGATTTATGAATCGAGGAACACAGCTGTGTGTTTGCTTATTCCGGTCGTGTCGAAACAGCCGATTTGCTGGTCAAATTGGCGGTTTAAGCGGTCCAAGGGCTATCTACAGGCGTACTAATCCTTTCTTTACAGAAAGTTACGCAGGTCCGACCCCAATATACTCAGTGATTTGCCTGCAGATTCTGGTGGCTCTCCATCCAGGCAGTTGCCAGACGATCGGCTTCGGATATGTCTTCCTCTGACATTCTTCCGGCGAGGACATCGCGCTTCGACGGTGCACCAATGTCGCCCAGTTCACTTGCGATGGTGAACCACTTGCGCGCCTGTACGTCGTCCTGAGGGGCGCCGAAGCCGCCCGAGTACATCCTGCCGAGACTGATCTGTGCCGGCGCAACTCCCTGCTCGGCCGACAGGCTGTACCACTTGAATGCTTCCTCGTCGCTTTGCGGCACGCCCCAGCCATTGGCATACATTACGGCGAGATTACACTGGGCTTCAGCATGGCCCTGATCGGCGGCCAGCCGATACCATTTGAGGGCCTGATCGTCATCGAGCGACACGCCGTAGCCATTGGCATAGAGTAGGCCCATGCCGAACTGACCATCGGCATTGCTCTCTTCGGCAAGGGGCTGCCACTCCTTGAGGGTTGTCTCGTAGTCACCCAAATTGTAAGCCTCCTGACCTTTCGAGAAATCAGCGCTCCAACTGATCGATGAAAGTACCAACGGAAGTATGGTGAGAATGGCCGTTTGAAAAATTCGCATGAGCTTAACCCTCCGTGCCCGGCGATCGAGGCGCCGGAATCACAACTCTTGTTGTTTTGCTACAAATTCCGCGTGAATTCCATTCGTGGATGTACCTAGCCGGTAATTTTAACAATAATTTGGCCAGAGTGACGGGTGGCCGCCGTTTAACTACTCGACGGTAACCGATTTCGCCAGGTTCCTCGGCTGATCGACGTCCGTACCCTTGAGCACCGCCACATGGTATGCGAGCAGCTGCAGTGGAATGGTATACAGGATCGGCGCCTGAAAATCCTGAATCAAGGCCGGCATGCGCATCGTATGAATGCCGACCCGGTCACCGAACTGTACCCGTGGATCTGCGAACACATACAGTTCGCCGCCACGGGCGCGTACTTCGGCCAGATTGCTTTTCAGCTTTTCCAGTAATTCGTCGTCAGGCGCGACCGCAACCACCGGCATATTCTCATCGACCAGGGCCAACGGGCCGTGCTTGAGTTCCCCGGCCGCATACGCCTCGGCGTGAATATAGGAGATTTCCTTCAGCTTCAGCGCGCCCTCCATGGCGACCGGATTCTGCACACCGCGCCCGAGAAACAAGGCGTGCTCCTTATCCACGAAATGCACCGCCAGAGATTCGATCGAGTCGTCCAGCATCAGAACCTGTTCGATCAGCCCCGGCAGTTCAGCCAGTTGCGCAACCAGCGCCCTTTCCTGTTTCTCCTCCAGTCCATTACGTCTTGCCAACACGATCGTGAGCAACGCGAGCGCCGCAAGCTGCGTTGTAAATGCCTTGGTCGAGGCGACGCCGATTTCCGGACCGGCACGGGTCATCATCACCAGTTCCGACTCGCGCACCATCGAACTCTCCGGCACGTTGCACACTGCCAGCGTCGACACGTAAGCGGATTCTTTTGCAGCCCGTAATGCAGCAAGCGTATCGGCCGTTTCCCCGGACTGGCTGATAGTGATGAACAACGTCCCTTCGGGGACCACCGGTGAGCGGTAGCGGTATTCACTCGCGATCTCCACTGTGCACGGCAACCTGCAGAGTTGCTCGACCCAGTAGCGCGCGATGAGGCCGGCATGATAGCTGGTGCCACAGGCAACAATGTGCACGCCCCGCGTCTTGTCGAAGGCCTGGTTGGCTTCCGTCCCGAATGCCGCATCGAGGACCTTGCCGTTTGCGATCCGCTCTTCGAGTGTGCGCCCGACTGCGCGCGCCTGCTCGTGTATTTCTTTTTGCATGTAGTGGCGAAACTCGCCACGCTCGGCAGCATCCGCCGTCAGTTCACTTTCCTTAACCGGGCGTGCAACCTGTTTGCCGTTCGCATCGTAGATCGTGACATCCTTACGTTCCACGACCGCAATGTCTCCTTCGTCGAGGAACATGAAATTGCGGGTCACCGGCAATAACGCAGCGACGTCCGACGCCACGAAATTCTCGTCGATCCCCAGGCCAACGACAACCGGGCAGCCCGCGCGCGCCAGGACCAGCTTGTCGGGATCACTCGAACTCATGACGGCAAGCGCGTAAGCACCTTCCAGCTCGGCGACGGTTTTTCTGACCGCTGCGGCCAGTTCGCTCGTTTCCTGCAAATGGTGCTTGATGCTATGCGCGATAACCTCGGTGTCGGTTTCCGACTCGAACTCGTAGCCGAGCTTCTTGAGATCGTCACGTAACTCTTCGTAGTTTTCGATAATGCCGTTGTGGACGACTGCAATATCATCCCGCGACATGTGCGGGTGCGCATTAGCCTCGCTTGGCGCACCATGCGTGGCCCATCGTGTGTGGGAAATTCCCGTGCTTCCGCGAACCGGATTCTCGTCCAGCGCATTCTGCAGCTCCTGGACTTTGCCGAGCCGCCGTACCCGGGTAATCGCATCGCCTTCCCGGATCGCGATTCCGGCCGAATCATAACCACGATACTCGAGCCGCCGCAGGCCCTCCATCAATATGGGGACGACATTTCTTTCGGCGACTGCGCCGACGATTCCACACATGCAATGATTCTCCCTGTTATTTCTTCTGCGGTTTTTTCCAGTTCCGCACCGTCAACTGCTTCGATCTCTCAAGGGTTAATTTATCGGCGGGGGCCAGTTTGGAAATCGTGGAGCCCGCGCCTATGGTCGCACCTGGCTCAATCTCCACCGGCGCGACAAGCTCGACACCGGAACCGATGAATGCGTTGTCACCGATGATGGTTTGATACTTGTTCGCACCATCATAGTTGCAGGTGATGGTGCCGGCGCCGACATTAACGCCTTTGCCAATACGGGTATCCCCGATATAGGTCAGGTGGTTGATCTTGCTGCCATCGTCAACCGTGCTTTTCTTGATCTCGACGAAATTTCCAACTTTGACTTTGCTAGCCAGTTCCGCGCCGGGTCGCATTCTGGAAAACGGCCCGATCTCGCAATCATCACCGGTCATCGAGCCTTCGATATGGCAGTTGGAATGGATGAGCGTGCCATCACCGATGCGGCTGTCGCGGATCAGGTTATTGGACTCGATTGTCACGTTGTCGCCCAGCGTTACATCGCCTTCGAACACTGCGTTGACATCGATGAACACGTCCTTGCCACAAACGAGTTTGCCGCGAATATCGACGCGTGACGGATCCGCGAAACCAACTCCCGAAGCCATCAGTTCTTCCACCAGCCGTTTCTGCAACGCCCGCTCTGCTTGCGCCAATTGCTTCTTGTCGTTGATACCCATAACTTCTTCCCGGCCCTCTGCTTTGACGCCGTGCACCATCACACCGTCTGCGGCGGCCATGCCAAGAACGTCGGTCAGATAATACTCGCCCTGGCTGTTGTCGTTGCCAAGATTTTCCAGCCAGCCTTTCAGCAAGCACGCCGGATAGCAGCTTACCCCGGTATTGATTTCGGTAATCTTCTTTTGCTCGTCACTGGCGTCCCCTTCCTCAACAATACCGACAACACGACTCTCCTGCCGAAGAATGCGCCCGTAACCGAATGGCTCGTCCATGTCGACGGTCAACACCGCCACCTCATCCTCGCCGCACTGATCGATGAGGCGTCGCAGTGTCCCTGACCGTAACAGGGGCACATCACCGAACAGTACCAGCACCCGGTTTTGCTCCGGCGTTTCAGGCATCCCCTGCTGCACCGCGTGACCCGTACCGAGTTGCTCGTTTTGCAGGGCCCAGCGCAGACCCTGGCCTGAAAAGGCCTCTCGCACGGCATCTCCACCAAAACCATGGACCACGCAGATATCGCTCGCGCCCGCTGCTTTTGAGCAATTCACGACGTGCTGTAACAATGGCCACCCGGCCAGTGGCTGCAGCACCTTGGGCAAGGCGGAATGCATGCGCGTGCCTTGTCCAGCGGCGAGAATGATGATGCTCAGGTCCAAGTTCCGCGGTCTCCATCAATGTCGGGGACAGTCCCCTTCTGAAAAGGGGTCTGTCCCCTATGCTCAAAAATCGTAAGCGACAGAGGTGATAATGCCATAGTCGTTGTTGGATGCGCCTTCCGTCTGCGGGTCGCTGTCAAAGCTGTCATAAACCTCTAACTGCCAGAACAGGTCACCGATAATCTCCCACTTCAGTTTCGCATCGAGCTCGGCACGGACACGCCCCCACTCCGTTATGCTGGGGATGATTTCGAAATTCGTGGACCAGTCCACTTCTGGCGTGTCGTAGCGGTACCACTCCCAGGTCATCTCCGCGTAAGACTCGAGAGAATCTTTGTCCTCTGGTTCGCCGACAAGGTTCTCTCGCGTCACCTTCAGACCGCCCTGAAGGATGAACAGGCCGTGATTCGTCTGCGAAAGGATACGGCCGCCACCACCACCGAGCGAGGTACGCAAATTGATACCGAGTTCGTCGTTGCGATCGAAGTTCAGGTTGGCGTTGGTCAACCACCGATTTCTGCGCAAGCGTGTGAAACCGAAGCCCAGCATTTGGCGCTGGCTGGTTTCATTGTCCTGGCTATCTGAAATGATCGAGGAAAAATCCGCACTGATGACTCGAGCTCGTGTTCGGTAGTCGGCACTAGCTCCCACGTTGAATTGCTCGACACTGTTTGCGTTTGTGAAGTTATAGCCCATGGAAACCGAAATATCGATGTCACGAAATCCCTCCTGATCGATTGGATTCATTTTGACAACGTTTTGGCGCTCGAGTACAGCCGGGCCCCTGCTGGTTTCCACGACGACCTTGCCCTCCTCTTCGGACACGGCGATATGACCGTAATAGCGGGCGCCACTCTCTGTCTCCGCCTGGATATTCTGGTCGCTGCTGAGATAGGCGACTTCGTCCCACTCGAGGTTTATGGTACCGGTCGCGTCTGTCTTGAATCGAAGCCTGCCCCGCTCGAGCGTTTTGATTTCGCCGGTCAATCGATCGCCGTTCTTGAAAATGACGACATCGGTATCCGCAAGTCCAGCCAGCGGATACAGC
>Ga0255058_10002122_pt1 | contig 11014 bp, 5 predicted proteins | sample Cases_109_9_MG_FD_188637 | JGI IMG/M metagenome (GOLD analysis project Ga0255058, IMG submission 188637) | Seawater microbial communities from Amundsen Gulf, Northwest Territories, Canada - Cases_109_9 | ecosystem: Environmental > Aquatic > Marine > Gulf | place: Canada: Northwest Territories... | reverse complement strand
GCCGTCGCCGTCGGGACCGGTGCAGGTCGGACCCAGCGCCGCCTCGCGCAGGGCGGTGAAGTCCTGGGTCGCCGTCCCGCCCGCATAGAGGTTGGGTGCCCCGAAGGTACTCGACGTCCCGTCGTTATAGTTGGACAGCTCGGAGATCAACGGACCGGGGTTCTCCTCGAGCTTGAACACCTCGTCGCTGCCAACACCGACGGCGGGGTTGATCCCCTCGCCGACCGGCCCGAACAACTGCACCAGCGATGCATTGCGTATCGTCAGTTGCCAGAGGCGGTTGGAGACGTCGAAGTCCTGGGGCGTGATGTAGATCCCGGTGCTCAGGCTCGAGGCCTGCACGTTGATCCACCAGTCGTCGCCCAGCGGGTCGTAGCTGGGATCGTCGGGCAGATCCTCGGAGACCGTGATGATCGTGCCCGAGCGAAGATCGGACCACAGTCCGTGGTTGCTGAAGTTCAGCGTGAAGATCTGCTCGGCCAGCCCCCCGGTATCATCGCTGATGGACAGCTCCCAGCCGCGGATGTCGAGGTGGTCGGACGTGACGACCAGCTCGAACCAGTCCCCGCCGTTTCCACTGACTCGGCCCCAGAACGTGTCCGCCCCGAGATTGTCCAACGTGCTCTTGGGCGAGACGGCGTTGTACTCGTTCAGGATCAGCGGACTCAACGGAACGTCGTTGGCCGCCTCGGGGGTGACGATGATGAGTACCCGCTGTTCGGCCGTACCGTCCGGGAAACGGCCGACGGCGGTATCCGCCGGAAGCGCCTCGTAGCGCAAGTGGTCGACCAGACGCCCGTCGGTCCCGTAGAGAGCGACCTGGCCACCAGCGGGGTTGAGTGTGAAATTGGCATGCAGCGCGCCGGGACCGTTGTCGGCCCAGACCAACAGCCAGCAGCCTCCACAGATAGTGACGCCGGGGAACGGCCACTTCTGCGGCAGCAGCAGGTCGTTGGTCAGGGATATCCCGGCGAGGTCGATACCCACGCTGGACCTGTTGTGGATCTCGATCCACGGGTCGAATTCGAGTTGTTCGTCCTGGTTGATCGATCCGTTGATCGGCAGCACTTCGTTGACGTAGAGCGCGGGGACGGGCACGGTGGTCCCGTCGACGGAGTTCACCGTGCCCGGCGTACCGTTGGGCGCGGTGCTGGCAGCCCAGTTGACGACCTTGCCGACCTCCTGGTCGGGATCGATCAGCTCGAGGGACACACCCGGGGCCGCCGCGCCGGTGGGCCAGGGGTCCAGCTCGTCGTAGGCGACCGAGCTGACGATGGCTCCCGACGCCGTGCGCAGAACCAGCGGCTCTCCGGTGTCCGACAGATCGCCCTTGAATTCCCCGGCGACGAATCGCGAGCCGCCATACGTGGATCGGAATCGCGTGTCGCTCTTTGCGAATACGGCGTAACCGTTGGGCGGGATGACCGTTCCGCCGCGAACGGTCAACGCCACGCCGTCGAGTCGCCAGCCGGTGATGTCCACCGCCGCCGTCAGGGACGGGTTGTACAGCTCGATGTAGTCGTCCAGCGGATCGACGGGGCTGTACATGATCTCGCTGATCACGATGCGCGGCTGGCTCGCCTGGGGCCCGGGAATGTCGCAGATGGCGTGGGTCGTGAACAGGTGCACGCGGCGCGGCACCAGGTATTCGTTCTTGATGATGTCGACCGCCTGAGTCAGGGTCTGGGGCGTACCGTACTGACCCCACAGCGCCGCATCGAGGGCGGCCTCGGTGGCGATCTGCGCGACCAGCTCGTCGATGCGGGCGTCGTAGTGTCCTTCCACCAGCTGCTGGTCCATCAGGCTGCGCAAGCGGCGGAAGTACATCGCACGGATCTCGGGCTGACCCGTCAACCGATCGATCAGCCGATTGAACACCTGATTCAGCTTCTGGTGCTCGATGTCCCCGAACAACGGATGGCTCGGTTGCACGTTGGCCATCTGGCCGACCACCGCGTCCACGTCGGCCCAGATCGCGTCGTTCAGCGAATCCACACCGTCGAAGTTGCGCCCGAAGACCAGGTCGAGGTCCCAGCCGTGCATCGTCCAGCGTTGGGTGCCGTCGGTGTCGCGGTACAGGAAGTAGTTCTTCGAGATGTGGTCGTTGTTGTGCAGGATCGTCATCGACGCGATGTAGTTGATCGTCGCCGGGATGTCCACGTTGTCGAAGAGGAAGTTGCGCAGGGGCGTGCCGGACAGCTGGTTCAGGTTGGCCAGGAACTGCCAGAGGTCGGTGTGATCCTCCTCGAGGCGCGTCTTCTTCTCGTAAAGCGGCTCCAGATCCTGGGGAGTGCCGCGTTGGCTCAAGTCGCCGAACGCCTTGTAGCGTGCCGCCGTCGGGCTCAAGCGGCTGCGTTGCACCCAGTTGGCGTCACTGGCCTCCATCCCCAGGTAGAGGCCGAAAAACTCGCCGACGCGCTCCATGCGCACGGGAAACATGGCCAGGTAGGGGCTGTCGGCGTCTCGCAGCGTCTCCCAGGCCAGCAGCTCGCGAACGTGGCTCTTGTCCGAGTACGCCCCCTGGAGGTTGAGGTTGTTCACCGCCCGCGGCAGCAACCCCGGGGCTTCGAACTCGTGCCCCTGGGGAAAGAGGAACTTCCAGTTCTTCTTGGCCCAGAAGCGTGCGGACTGCCCACGGATCCGCACCTGGACACCGTCCCACAGCCGCCCGTCGTAGAAGACCACCGCCGGCTCGGTCTGGTCGCTCAGCCCGTGACAGATCGGTATGTCGATATCGGTGCAACTGGCCGCCGTGTAGTCGTCGGGCTCGATGAACCAGTGGATGATCGGCAAGCTCGAGAACAACGTCGGATCCGAAACCACGGTGCCGTCGTAGGTCACCGTGTCGTCGGGGCGCGGGTAGCTGTGCTGGGCAGTCGCGCCGGTGACCTCGATCCTGAAGCGGACCAGCGTGTCCGCCGGCTGCCCCGGAATCGAGGCGCCGTAGACACCGTCGCCGGACAGGCCGTCGTTGTGCAGACCGTCGTCCAGCATCTGCAGTTGGATCTCGGCGCCGAAGTCGAGCTTGTAGTAGAACTGGACCGATGTCGCATCGAGCACGGTGGCGATCACGTCGATCAGCGCTCCGGGCTGCGAGTCGGCGGTGTGCTGGACGCTCTCGACCCAGGGCGGCAGACCCGTGGCGCCGATGCTGTTAACCGCACCGGGCGTCGGGACGGTCGAGGCCCGCCAGTTTCGCGGGATCCCATTGTCCTGGCTCGGGTCGATCACTTCCAGCGAGGGACCGAGTCCGTCGGGGGTCACCGGCCACTGGCCATCGTCGGAGTAGAAGACCTCGTCCAGCAGCGCGAGTACCGGGTTGAAGATCGCCAGGCGTTCGCCGCTGTTGCTCAGCTCGAGTTGGAACTCGAAGTCGGGAGGGACGCCGTAGGTGGCGGTGAAGGTCGGCGTGTCACCGGCGACGACGAGGAACTGGCCCGCGCCGATGATCGTCGAGGGCGGAAAACAGAAGACGACCGCGTCGAAGCACCAGGCCGAAATATCGACGGGGACTCCGCCGGTGTTGAGGATCTCGATATATTCGTCGCCCCGCTTTTCCGACGCCGGGTGGTACATGATCTCGCTGATCACGACGTCCGCCCACACCGCCGGCGCGAGGGCGACGGCGAGCAGCAGCCCGAGGATGTTTCTACAGTTTTTCAATCTCTGGCTCTGGACACACGTCGGATATCTGTCGGAATTCGGCCCGCGGGTCTCACATACGAGACGTGGCTGCCCGCGAGGTTGCAACCCTCTGGAAAACATTGACTTACCAACAAACCCCAACTGCCCGCGGTCCCGCGATCATGATGGCTCCGACGACAGTATCAATAGATACGGATATACCGTCATTCTCTCCTGGAGCCATGGTCGTTTGTGTCAGCGAATCGCGAATGTACGGCGGTTCGGGAGCGGCCGTCGGAATGCCTCGCCGTCGCGTGCGGTCGGAGCGTCAGCAGCGAGTTATCGTCGATTATCGCGGTGCCTAGGGAGTTTTCGAGGGTCTCGGACGCAGCAGCCGAAAACTCCAGCAGGCCAGCAGAACGGCAAGGGCGAAGATCACGGCGCCGAACCACTGGTGGGCCGTCGTAACCGTCACGGAAAGGGTTTCCGAGACGTCGCCGCTCTCCGCGGCGCGGGTCCCCAGAAAGGCCCCGAGACCGAGCAAAACCTGCAGGCAGATCGCCCCGACGAGCCCCAGCCCCAGACGGCGCAGCAGTGGCAGGTCCGGGTTCAGCCCCCAGGCCCGGATGCCGACGTGCAGGGCCAACGGGGCCACGATCGCCACGCCGGTCACGATGTGGGCCACCAGCAACTCGTGAAAATGCCGCTGGGAGGCGCCCAGGACGAGCTGGCCGATCATCAACGCCACCAACAGTCCGGTCAGCAGACGATCTCCCCGGGCCCTCGAGCGCCACTCCCCCACCTCGGCGCGACGCCAGGCCGCCGACGTGAAGGCTCCGATCGCGACCAGGGTGGCGAAGAACAGTTGGGCCAGGACGCCGTGGACCAGGGCCAGGAACAGATTGGGCGACATCATGTCGGGGGCGTCGCTGAGGGTCAGCCGTCCGGTCACCCGCAGCCCGCCCAGCAGGCCCTGGACGACCACCATCACCAGGGCCGCCCACCCCACCCTCCGCACCCACGGTCGCGCCTCGGTACGCGATAGCAGGACCGCCAGCACCAGGGTCGTCAGGCCGACCAGTGCCCCGAACAGGCGGTGGGCGTGCTCGTAGTAGATAGGCCCGGTCATGCGAGAGAACGGGTACAGGAACATGTTGTAGCCGAACGAGTTCGGCCAATCGACCACGGCGAGTCCCGCCGCGTTGCTGGTCACCAGGCCGCCGACGGCCAGGAGCAGCAGCGTGGCCCCGATGCCGACGCGCACGAACAGCGCGGTCCAGTCGGGCCGGCTGTCGACGACGAACCGCCGACCCAGACCGACCCCGGCCGCGCCGAGCAGCGCCGACACGAGGATGGAACCGGGGATCCACCACAGTGCCGACGGCACTAACTCTCCGGGGCGCGAGCCGGACAGCAAGCTGCCGAGGACCAGCAGGTTGAGAGCGCCGCTCAGCAACCCGGCCCAGGCGCCGGCACGCCAGCTGCGCGCGCCGTACCGGCCCAGAAGCCAACCACCGGCAGGCAGGCAGGCCAGCATCGAAACCAGCAACACCGGACTGGGAACGAGCAGGGCCGGCAACCGTCCGGCGTAGCCCACGCTCCACATCGCGACGGTGCAGCCGAAGCCGATGGTGAGGACACTCCCGCGCATCGGATCGACCGCCGCCGGAACGACCGGCATCTCGCCGGATGTCGGATGGGTCATCGGTTCGTCGGTCCTCACGAGCAATTCTAACCAGATCCCGACCTCGTCGCCGCGCCGACGGCACAGCTTGACCCACCCCTTGGCTGTTTGATAGTTTTGGCAGCCGTTTGAGCGAGACCGTGCGTATACGGTAGGACCCCGATCGTAGGCCGGAGCCGGCGTACGATCGCTCACCCCGGTAGGAAATGGCCCAGCTCCAGCAGATCGACGACAACGTGCGCTACGATCCTGTCTCGGGCCGGGCTCCGTTGATTCTCGGCGGTCACGACTTCAGGTCGATCACCAACGCGATCGCCGAGCCCCTCGAGTCCAAGACTCCCCTCGGCTGGTGGGGCGCCTTTGCCGTCTCCCTCGCCATGCTCGCGCTGCTCGGCGTCAGCGTCGGCTGGCTGTTCTGGGAAGGGATCGGTATCTGGGGTCTGAACAACCCGGTGGGTTGGGGCTGGGCGATCGTCAACTTCGTCTTCTGGGTAGGCATCGGCCACGCCGGCACGCTGATCTCGGCAATCCTGTTCCTGTTCCGACAGAAGTGGCGCACATCGATCAACCGCTCGGCCGAGGCGATGACCATCTTCGCCGTCATGTGCGCGCTTGTCTTCCCGGGGATCCACGTGGGCCGCGTCTGGGCGGCGTATTGGATGTTCCCGCTGCCCAACCAGATGTCGATGTGGCCCAACTTCCGCAGCCCGTTGCTGTGGGACGTCTTCGCGGTCAGCATCTACGGCTCGGTCTCGTTCCTTTTCTGGTACGTTGGCCTGATCCCCGATCTGGCGACCATCCGCGACCGTGCCACGACTCAGGTGCGGCGGATGGTCTACGGCGTCCTGGCCCTGGGCTGGCGCGGGTCGAACCGCCACTGGCAGCACTACGAGCGGGCCTACCTGATCCTGGCCGCCCTGGCGACCCCACTGGTGCTCTCGGCGCACTCGATCGTGTCCATGGACTTCGCGGTTTCGCAGCTGCCCGGCTGGCACACGACGATCTTTCCGCCCTACTTCGTCGCCGGCGCCATCTTCTCCGGGTTCGCCATGGTGATCTCGTTGATGGTGGTCACCCGCTGGGTGTTCGGGATGCAGAACATCCTGACGATCCGGCACTTCGACAACATGGCCAAGATCATCCTGCTGACCGGCTCCATGGTCGGATACGCCTACGCCCTCGAGTTCTTCATCGCCTGGTACAGCGGCAACGCCTACGAGCAGTTCGCCTTCTTCAATCGCGCGTTTGGGCCGTACAGCTGGGCCTACATCATCATGGTCAGCTGCAATGTGCTGTCGCCCCAGGTTTTCTGGTTCAAGAAATTCCGCACCAGCATCCCGCTGCTGTTCTTGATCTCGATCTTCGTCAACATCGGCATGTGGTTCGAGCGCTTCGTCATCGTCGCCAGCTCCCTGCACCGCGACTTCCTGCCGTCCAGCTGGGACTACTACCGCCCGACCTTCTGGGACGTGGCCTCGCTCATCGGAAGCTTCGGCCTGTTCTTCACGATGTTCTGTCTGTTCGTTCGCTTCCTGCCGATCGTGGCCACGGCCGAGGTCAAGACCGTGCTGCCCCAGGCCGATCCGCATCAGGGCAAACCGCGGGTCGTTCTCGAATCCGGGCCGACCGCGTAAGGCACCCGAACGATGCCACTACTCGTACCGAAGCTTCCCGAGGGCACCGAGCACTACGGCGTGCTGGCCCGTTTCGACAGCGCGAAGGCGATCTTCCACGCCTGCGAGAAGGTGCGGGATGCGGGCTACACCCGGTGGGATGCTCACACGCCGTTTCCGGTGCACGGGCTGGACGACGCCATGGGACTCAGGGCTTCCAGGCTGCCGTGGGTAGTTCTCGTTGCCGGCCTCTCGGGTGCCGGCGGCGGGATGCTGATGCAGTGGTGGGTCCACACCCAGGGCTACCCGTTGGTGATCAGCGGCAAACCGCTCTTTAGCTGGCAGGCCTTCGTGCCGGTGACGTTCGAGCTGGGGATTCTGTTCGGAGCTCTGGGGGCCGTGCTTGGCATGCTGGCCTTCAACCAGCTGCCGATGCTCTACCACCCGCTGTTCCGCTCCAAACAGTTCGAGAGCGTGACCGACGACGGTTTCTTCGTCTCGATCGAGGCCTGGGATCCGAAGTTCGACGCCGCGCAGACCGGCAGGTTCCTCGAGGAGATCGGCGCCACCCACGTCGAGCTCATCGAGCCTTGATCTTCACGATCGCCACGAAAGGACCGAAGCGGTGAGCCACCAGACCCGGGTCGTCCCCCTCGCCCAGCTATCGCTCCCGGCGACCAGCGCCTGGGGGAGGCTGCGCTGGATCGGGCTCGCCGTCGGCGTGATCGGAGCCGGCGCCACGGCGCTTCTGGCCCAGGACGACCCCGAGCAGTTCAACTTCTCCTGGCTGGTGGCGTTCATGTTCTTCCTCAGCTTGGGGCTGGGCGCGCTGTTTTTCGTCCTGGTGCACTACGCGAGCAAGGCCGGCTGGGGCATCGCTGTCCGTCGCCTGGCCGAGAACGTCTCGTCCGGGCTCCTGGTGATGCCGCTGCTGTTCTTGCCGGTTCTGCTGGGACTTCACGACCTCTATCACTGGTCCGACGCCGACGCGGTGGCACACGACCCTCTGCTGCAGGCCAAGGAACCGTTCCTCAACCCGTCGTTCTTCACCGTGCGGGCGGGGATCTACTTCGCCCTGTGGATCCTGATCACGCTGTTCTATGTGCGAGGCTCGTCCCGCCAGGACACGACCGGGGAGGAGTCGATCACCCGCCGCCTGACGGCGGCCTCGGGCCCGAGCCTGATCATCTTCGCCCTGACCCTGACCTTCGCCGCCTTCGACTGGATCATGTCCCTCGACCCGCACTGGTACTCGACCATGTTCGGGGTCTACTACTTTGCTGGCAGCCTCGTGGGTGGCTTCGCGGTGTTGATCCTGCTGGCGGCCGGTCTCATCCGTGCCGGCTACCTGAAGGACGTGGTCACCGTCGAGCACCTCCACGACCTGGGCAAGCTGCTCTTCGCCTTCAGTGTCTTCTGGGCCTATATCGGCTTCTCACAGTACTTCCTGATCTGGTACGCCAACATCCCCGAGGAGACGATCTTTTTCCTGCACCGCTCCGAGGGCTCGTGGGCCGGCCTGACGATGTTCCTGGCCTGGGGACACTTTGCGGTGCCGTTCTTCTTCCTGATGCCGCGTACGATCAAGCGCAAGGGGCCGTTCCTGGTGCTGGGCGCCTGTTGGATGCTCATGATGCACCTGATCGACCTGTACTGGCTGGTGATGCCCACGCTGCACAAGTACGAAGTGCGCCCGCACTTGCTGGATTTGACCTCGCTGCTGGCCGTCGGAGGGTTGTTCCTGGCCGCGGTCGGTTGGGCGATGGCCGGCAAGCCGCTGATCCCCGTGAAGGACCCGCGGATCAACGAGTCGCTGTCCTTCGAGAACTTCTGACAAGTGCCGATTCCGCGGCAAATTCGGGCTTCCTGGCGCCGGTGGGCCCCGGGTGGGGTTGTGCCCGACTGGGGCGTTTGTTACGCTGTCGTTTCTGCCTGGGCGCGTTGATCGCCCTCCGAGCGAGGCGGTGTGATGCCGCTGTGATGAGCGTGGTCCAGTCTTTGATCCGAGCAAATCCCGACCTGGAAAACCCGAGTAGGAGTTACCGATGCGTCGATCCATCAAGTTCGCGAGCGTGGCCCTGGCGGGGCTGTCGCTGATCAGCCTTTCCGCCTCTGCCGCGACCATCACCGGCACGATCAAGTACGAAGGCGCCGTGCCCAAGTTGCGGCCACTGAAGATGGACGCCGACCCCGGCTGCGCCAAGAAGCATTCGGGTCCGGTCCAGCCCGAGTTTCTCGTGCTGGGCGACGGCAATGCTCTGGGCAACATCTTCGTGTCGGTGAAGAGCGGCCTGCCGGACAAGACCTACCCATTGCCGAGCAAGTCGGTGACGCTGGATCAGAACGGCTGCCGCTACGAGCCGCACGTCCTCGGCATCATGGTCGACCAACCGTTAAAGATCCTCAACTCCGACGGGCTGCTGCACAACGTGCACGCGCTGCCCAAGGTCAATTCCTCGTTCAACCGGGCGATGCCGGCCGCCGTGAAAGAGGCGGAATTCTCGTTCAGCAAGCCCGAGCCGATCTTCAAGATCAAGTGCGACGTCCACCCCTGGATGGGCGCCTGGGTGGCCGTGATGGAACACCCTTTCTTCGCCGTGACCGGCAAGGACGGCAAGTTCTCCATCGACGGGCTTCCCGCCGGCACCTACGAGATCGAAGCCTGGCACGAAAAGATGAAGACCAAGACGATGACGGTCACCGTTGGCGACGGCGACACCAAGATTGCCGACTTCATCTTCAGCCCTCCGCCGCGGAAGAAGTAACGGGAGACTGGCCATGGCAGAGACCGTTCACGGCGTATCTCCCGCTCACGACGCCCATCACGAAGAGCTGGGCTTCTGGCGCAAGTACGTCTTTTCCACCGACCACAAGGTCATCGGCATCCAGTACTCCGTGACGGGATTGATGTTCCTGTTCTTCGGTTTCTGCCTGATGATGATCATGCGCTGGCAGCTGGCCTATCCCGGGCAGCCGATCCCGTTCATCGGGGGACTGCTGGGCGATGCGCGGGCTCCGGGCGGCATCATGCTGCCCGACTTCTACAACGAGCTGGGCGCGATGCACGGGACGATCATGGTCTTCCTGGGCGTGGTGCCGCTGGCCGTGGGCGGCTTCGGCAACTTCGTCCTGCCGTTGCAGATCGGCGCCCCGGACATGGCCTTCCCCAAGGTAAACATGGTCAGCTACTGGGCGTTGTTCCTGGGCGGCGTGACGATGGTCCTCAGCTTCTTCCTGCCCGGCGGCGCGGCACAGTCCGGCTGGACCTCCTACGCCCCGCTGGCGAACATCGCGTCCACCGGGCAGACGGCCTGGCTGATCGGGATGATCTTCCTGATCACCTCCTCGCTGCTGGGCTCGATGAACTTCATCGTCACCACCATTCAGTTGCGGGCCAGGGGGCTGTCCTTCTGGCGTCTGCCCTTCTTCTGCTGGGCCCAGTTCGTCACGGCCTTTCTGCTGCTGCTGGCCTTCCCGCCCCTCGAAGCGGCCGGCGTGCTGCAACTGATGGATCGCCTCGCCGACACCAGCTTCTTCATGCCCACGGGCCTCGTCGTCGGCGGCGAGGTGCTCAGCCAGTACAGCGGCCAGGGCAGTCCGCTGTTGTGGCAGCATCTGTTCTGGTTCCTGGCCCATCCCGAGGTCTACGTTCTGGTCCTACCCGCCTTCGGGATCGTCGCCGAGATCATCGCCAACAACACCCGCAAGCCGCTGTGGGGTTACCGGCCGATGGTCTACTCGCTGATCTTCCTCGGCTTCATGTCCTTCGTCGTCTGGGCGCACCACATGTTCATGACGGGCATGGGCAGCACCATGGCGACCTTCTTCCAGACCACGACGATGATCATCTCGATACCTTCGGTGGTCATCCTGACGGCCCTGTTCATCTCGTTGTGGGGCGGCTCGATCCGCTTCACGACACCGATGCTGTTCGCCCTCGGGTTCCTGCCGATGTTCGGCATCGGGGGACTGACCGGTCTACCGCTTGGCCTCACCGCCACCGATATCCCGCTGCACGACACGTACTACGTGATCGGCCATTTCCACTACGTGGTCGCGCCGGGCACGATCTTCGCGCTGTTCGCCGGGCTCT
>Ga0255058_10002121_pt1 | contig 11020 bp, 9 predicted proteins | sample Cases_109_9_MG_FD_188637 | JGI IMG/M metagenome (GOLD analysis project Ga0255058, IMG submission 188637) | Seawater microbial communities from Amundsen Gulf, Northwest Territories, Canada - Cases_109_9 | ecosystem: Environmental > Aquatic > Marine > Gulf | place: Canada: Northwest Territories... | reverse complement strand
ACCTGACCAATCGAGGCCGGGTTCCCCGCCGCGTCGTTCGGCAACAATCAGCATGAAAAACCAGGTGATCGTGTTGTGATACTTGCCCGGAACACCGAGCTTCACTGTCAGGCGCTTGAGCGCTGCCGTGAATCGTTCGATCGCTTCGGCCACGGAATACCGGTCGAGGTACAGCCAGGCAAGGTAGACATGCGCTTCGTGATCGAATGAAGCGGCCTCGATACGGCACTGCTCGAGGTCGTCGATCGTGAGTGCAGGGTGGCTCGCCATGACTATTCCTCCTTCATTTTGTGGCTGTCGCTGGCGTCGAGCGCGCAGCCGTAAACGCCTTTCAGCCGCCCAATGGCCTCCAGCGTTTCGGCACCGAACGCGAGCTTGCCCTCGAACGCGTGCAAAACGATGCCTTCGAGCAGGTCGCCCAATGACATGTCGAGATACTCGGCCAGTGCCTTGAGTACTTTTAGCAGGGACGACTCGAGTCTCACGCCCGTCTGGGTGCGCTTGATCAGTGTTGCGGTCATGCTGGTTCCCTCAGTTGGTAGTAAGGTAGTAGGGTAACAATATAACACTCAAGGCGCAAGCGCTTGAGCTTTAAAGCCCTTCTAAGGCAGGGCACCCAAAATATCGTAAGATATGGTCCGCAACGGGCGGGGCATCCGGAAAAAGGACCGACTGAGTGCCGACCAAAGACGAGTTGGACAAAGGCTTTCGATTGGGGGACTGGGAGGTGATCCCGTCCCGCCGCATGCTGCGCTGCGGCGATGTCGACGTCACTCCTGAGCCGAAAGTCTTTGGCGTACTGATGTCGCTGGCGTTACGCGGCGGAGATGGCGTAACCCGTGACGAACTCATCGACGAAGTCTGGGACGGGCGGCCGACAGGCGATGAGCCGATCAACCGCGCCATCGCGCAGCTTCGTGGCCATCTCGGCGACCGGCGCCCGTATCGATACATCAAGGCACTGACCGGCAGCGGATATCTGCTGCAAGAAGCGATCGTGCTCAATGAACCGCAGGTTGCGGTCGTCGATGCCGGGCAAGAAGGCGTTCGACCGACGTCAATTGTCTTCAGGGCGATCGTCGTCATGGTCCTGGTGTTGATGACGGCGCTGATCATCTGGGGAAACAGGTTTTTCCCGGGACCTGAATCAGACGTGCAATCCATCGCTGTATTGCCGTTCGAAAATGTGAGTGGCAGTGCCGCAAACCAGTACCTGGTTGAGGGATTCAAGCAGGAACTCGTCAAGACGCTGCGGCCAATTCCGGGTGTCGTCATCAAGACGGGCCGTGACACCTATCCGTCCAAATCACCGTCTGAGATTGCTGATATTTTCAGCGTCGATAGCGTGTTGCTGGGGTCCGTCAATCGGAATGGCGATGAACTCAAAGTAAGCTACGAACTGGTTGTCGGATCAAATAGCGAATCGCTGGCCAGCGGTACCGTTACGGGCAATGTCGCCGACATTTTCGAACTGCAGGAACATGTCGCAGAAGAAGTTCGCAAAGATCTCTTCGGCAGTACCCAACAGATTCTTGTGTCAGCAAGCCGGCCATCGAACTTCGATGCCTACGACAGCTACATGAAGGGTAACTACGCGTTCGATCGGCGCGGCAATGGCGACAATCTCGAATACGCGATGCAACTGTTCGAAGAGACGGTCAGGCTGGATCCGAATTTTGGGCCGGCCTATCTGCAGTTAGCCACTGCGTATGCGTTGCTGCCTGCGTATCGCGGCGCCGCTCTCGACGAGAGTAATCGCATGGCGGTCAGGGTCGTCGAAGCAGGAATTACGGCGGACCCGAGTATTAGAGAATCCTCCGGAGCCGTTTTCGGATTCATTTATCACAGTCAAAAAGAGTGGGCGAAAGCGGAACTTGCTTATCGGCAGGCGACTAATTCTGCCGTCGTCGATTCGAATGCGTTCAACTGGTATTCCCGCATGCTTGCGAGTGTCGGGCGTTTGGATGCGGCGCTCGAACAAGCGCTTTTGGCGTTCGAACTCGACCCGGAATCAGCTGTCATTGCAAGCCGTGTTGCGCTGTCTTACTCCTGGTTGGGTGATGCCGAAAATGCCAGTCGGTTCTTCGAGCGTGCTCGTCGGCTCGGCGCTGAAGGAACGACGCATTTGCTGGGCTGGTCGTTGTTCCTCGCCCGCGAGGGCAAGCTGGATGAATCACGCGAAATCGCGAAATTCGCCACGAGCGGGGCGGACCTCCCTCCCGACTGGATTGATACCGTCTACGCCGGAATGATCGATGCCGAGTTGACCGCCACTGCACTCGAATCCGTGAATACCATGGTCGGTGCCGGGCAGATGCCGCCACAGATTGAAGTTGTGGCACGCACAATACTGGGTGACCTGGATGGCGCGATGCAAGTTGCGAGTCTGCTCGAACAACCAGGCGAAGCGTTTGAAATGGACTTGTTGTGGATTCCGGAATTCGCGCCATTGCGCCAACGCCAGGACTATCTCAACCTCATGGAGCGTCTCGGAATCGTCGAACACTGGAGTCTCCACAGCTGCACATTCGTGGATGCGATTGTTGCTTGCCCGCAAGACTAGCCGCTAGGAATCATCGCCCACGCGGCCGCGCGATTGTTTCAATTGACCTTTGCGACGCTTGTCCGCAATCCGTTGTCGCTTCGCTGTGCGGGACGGTTTGGTCGGTATTCGTTTGGTCGGTTCGCTAAGTACGCTTTGAATGAGTTTTTGCAGACGCGCGACAGCGGCCTGCCGGTTGCGAGCCTGGGTTCGGTGTTCCTGCGCCTTGATGACGATTCCCTGGCTGGTCACTCTATGATCGTCCAGTTCGCGCAGTCTTGCTCGAATGTTGTCATTCAGCGCATCGCAGTTTTCGAAATCGAAACGGAGATGTATTGCCGACGCAACTTTGTTGACATTCTGGCCGCCTGCGCCTTGCGATCGGATTGCCGAAAATTCGATGTCATCCAGCGGGATCGCAACGTCGTCCGTGATGTGAATCTTGTCTACCATGCGTTCCAGACGGGCGTTAGGTTGGGGGGCAAGGGCGGAAACGCACCAGGCCGGGACCACCTCGACGCCGGGTGATGAAAATCAGAGCCCGTCGATGCCATCAATTCGTGGTCAACGGCCAGTTCAGCCAGTCGCTTTGTCACTGCCGCGTCCTGCGGTCCGCAAACGATTTCCGCGCCCAGTCCGCCCGCGCCTTTGAAGTCGTCAAGCAATGCACGCAGCTTTGTTGTCGTAAACTTGTATTTCGCCGGGTGAGCCAGTACCGGGACACCGTCAGCAGCGACAATCCAGTCGATGACCTCGGGCATCGATGCCCAACCCTGACGGATGTCGCCAATTTTCCCGGCACCGAGATACTTGCGAAATGCCGAGCGGATATCCCGAACTTTGCCGATGTCGACGAGATGCCGCGCGAAATGCGGCCGACCGATACTCGCGCTACCGGCCATGCGCTTGACCGCGTCGTACGGGTTGTCGATGCCAAGTCGTGTTAAGCGCTCCGCGATCGTTCTGGCACGTTCCGCACGAGCCCGCTGTTGCCTTGCGACGCCTTTTCGCAAGGATTGATTTTGTGGATCAATGTTCAGGCCAAGGATGTGGATGCCGTGCCCGTTCCAGGTTGTCGACAGTTCAATGCCCGGGATCAGGCTGACGGGCAATTCATCCGTGGCACCGATCTCGTCGTAGGCGACGAGTGTGTCGTGATCTGTAATGGCGAGTACGTCAACCTTGTAATCCGCCGCGTATGCGAGCAACGCCCTGGGTGACAGGCTGCCGTCCGAGGCGTTCGAGTGAGTATGCAGGTCCCTGATCACGGTTCCGCATTATACGTTGCTTTAAAAATGCGGAAAGCCGGACATCGATTGTGTGAAAATGCGGCACTTGTCCCGCATCGGTCCGTCGCATGCAAAAAGGCAATCTTGTCATTCTTGTTTTTTGCCAGTTGATCTCGGCAACCGGCTCGATCGTGATGGTGACGCTCGGCGGAATCATCGGCTCAAACCTGGCGGGCAATCAGGCGCTCGCAACCTTGCCGGTATCCATGATGGTCGTCGCGGTGGCCATAACCGCGGTCCCCGCGACGGTGCTGATGCGCAGGATCGGTCGCAGTCGCGGATTTGCGCTGGCCTCATTGTCGGCCACCGCTGCACTGCTCGTTGCATCGCTGGCGCTGGCGCAAGCCAGTTTCGTCCTGTTCACGGTCGCCGGCATGCTGTTCGGCATCAATATGGCGTTTACCCAGCAGTACCGCTTTGCGGCGGCCGAAAGCGTCTCGTCGCGCCATGTTCCGCGTGCCGTGTCGATGGTACTGCTGGGCTCAATCGGCGGGGCCATCGTCGGCCCCGAGCTGGCGATGCGAGGCCAGTTTTGGCTCGAAGGTGTTCCATACGCGGGGACGATGCTCGTGGTTGCCGGCCTGTACGTATTGCAGTCCTTGTTGTTCCTGCGCCTCAGGGGCATCCAGGAATCGGGCCAGGAGATTGAACCCGGGCCGAGTCGCGAGTTGCGGCAAATCGTACTTCAACCCGCGTATGTGGTTGCCGTTCTCGGCGGCACCGTAGGTTTTGGGTTAATGACGTTGGTCATGACGGCAACACCATTGAGCATGCACGTCGATGACGGTTACTCGATCGCACAGACTGCGGGGGTTATCCGTGCACATGTACTCGGCATGTATGCTCCATCGCTGGTGTCGGGATTTCTTATTGAACGCTTTGGTGTGTCACGAATGATGTTCTCCGGTGCGCTCATCTTGCTCATGACGTCGATTGTCGGATTACAGGGCCACTCGCTAATACACTATTGGTGGGCATTGATCCTGCTTGGTGTGGGCTGGAACTTCCTGTACGTCGGGGGAACGACAATGCTCACCTATACCTATACGACTGAAGAGCGCTTCCGCGCTCAGGCGGTCAATGAGTTCCTGGTGTTCGGGACGTCGGCAATCGCATCATTGCTGGCCGGCACAGTGATGTATTACTTCGGCTGGTTCCGCCTGATGCTGATTCCGATACCGATCCTGGTTCTGATATGCATCGCATTACTGGTGGTGCGACGGGATCCGTTGTTGGGACGTAACGCACGAGCCGCCGCGAACGAGGAGAGTGTATGAGTCGTTACGAGCGATTGTTGCACGACTCGGCAACCCGAAGCATTCGGTTTTTCGGTTTCGATAAGCGAAAACAGCGAACTAGAAATTAACGAAAAATCCCAGTGACAAGACCGGCCAGGCCTTGAAGTTACTGAGGTCGTTCTGCAGTTCCAGTCGTTCTGCTTCCACGGACGACAGAAACGTCGGGTCATTCGCCAGCAGTCCGCTGGTAGTCATCGAAACCGTCGGTTCACCCTGCCACAGAACGCCAAAATCCATCGTCAATCCAACCTTGCCCGCGAGCGAAAAATCGAAGCCAAAGCCCAGGTAGGGCGATGTACCCGAAAACGATGTTACGGCGCTAACGCTGCCAATGTCTGCTGCCGTGTAGGTCGTTCCACCAATATCGAAACTGCCGCTTTCAGCACTGGCCATTTCGAATTCATTGTTGTTGGAGAAGGCGCCAACCGTAACCCGCAACGGGCTTGCGGGAAACTTGAAATTCGCAGTCGCATAAACGGTCTCGAGATTCAACGTCGCATCGTAGTTGACACCGGCGCGCACGCCTGTGGTGTCATATTCGTAGTTGTTGGCGCCGAGGCGCAAATCAATTAATGGCGCCGGACGCCAGGTGCCCTCAAAGCCGATTCCCAGCGTGCCGGCTTTGACACCGACACCAAAGTTTTTTTCGGCCAGGGCCGTTCCCGACGCTGCCAACACCAGCGTCACGACGCCGATTTTCACCAGAAGAGATTTCATTGTCCTGCCCCGATTGCCCAAGCAAATGCCTGATATATAAGCCTAAACGGGAGCAGTAGTGGGTTCTGTGCGCTGTATCACAGTCAGTGCTTAGGGGATTTTCGGCTCGCCAAGCGTTGGTTCGACCATCTTGTCGCGGCCGTACTGCAAGAAGACCGTAGCACGGGCGTTCGGGCAGATATTGACCTTGTCCAGGTCACCCTGAATGTGTGGCAAGCTGAGCAGCCGATCATTCATTACCCTGAACCAGAGCCACGGCACATAGGCAAGCAGGTAGACACCGAAGTAGCCGTTCGGCAGCTGTGGCAGGTCCTCGAAATGTCGCAGCGACTGGTAGCGCCGGGACGGATGAGCGTGATGATCGGAATGCCGCTCGAGATGAAACAGTACAAGATTTGAGAATATGTGGTTGCTGTTCCACGAGTGATGCGGATCGCAACGTTCGTATTTGCCGTTTGCGTCGGGCAGGCGCAGCAAACCATAGTGTTGGACGTAGTTGGCACTCGTGAGTTGCCAGTATGCGAAGACATGATGAACCAGCAGGAACGCGATCATTTTCCAGCCAAACGCAGCAACAAAAACAATCGCAATAGCCAAAGAAAGGGAATGTGATTGCAAGATTCGGTTGTCGAAATGCCAAACAGGTTTGTTGCGATTGTTCAGGCGTTCCTTTTCGCATTGCCAGGCATGGACGAATGAACCCGGGATGTCGCGCAGCGCAAACTGGTAAATATTTTCGCCCATGCGCGCGCTCGAACAATCTTCCGGCGTGGAGACACGCATGTGATGACCACGATTGTGCTCGACGCAGAAGTGCCCGTATGCCGGCACGGCCAGCGCGATCTTGGCCAGGTTCTTTTCGAGTTTGGAATTTTTGTGACCGAGTTCGTGTGCAGAATTGATCGCTAACCCAGCTACCATCCCGGTGACCATCGCAAGACCAAAGAATGCCAACGCGCTGAGTTCCTGGGTGCCCGCGTACCATGCCGAGCCAAACAAGGTAATGAAATGCAACGGCACGGCGGCATAGGTCAAACGCCGATAATAGTGATCCCGGTCCAGTTGCATAACAAGTTCCTCTGGCGGGTTGTTGCGATCTTCACCGAGCACTGCGTCGATGGTCGGTGCGACGACATATGAAATGAACAGCGTCAGGAACAGCCAGGCCGTGTTGCCGGTAGCAGCATGCAGCCCAATGCTGATCAACGGCAACGCAATAAACGTGAACGGCAAGGTCCATAGCCAGCGTTTGCGATCCACATAGTGAATCGTTTCGCCGTTCGCCAGGGTAGCGGTATAACTCTTCATCGTGGCCGGATTATCCTCCGTCGTGGTACCTGCTCCAAGCCGCTCAGGCCCGAAAACTGTCGGATTACTATACAACTGAGCCGGGTTTCAGCGTAGGGCCAAATAGAAAACCCGTATAAATCATAATGATGGCGCGCTGGTACGCAACTTGCTCTGTTTTTACGGGAGTGCGTCCAAGATGGACAAGGATATCAAGGAATGATGGCATGGAACTGAGCCTGGCAATCGAAGAGAGCTTTATCGAACAAAGGGCTGCAAACGATCGACGCATTCTCAGTTGGCGAACCGTTGTGTTTGGTTTCCTGCGTTCGCGTCGCCGGCTGTTGCGACGTCACACCGACACGGATGTCATATTCGTGGACTGGCATCACCCATGGCTGTTCTTCCTCGCCGTGGGCACGATGTTACTCAGTTGTACCGACGCTTTTCTGACATTGGTGCTCCTTGACCTCGGCATGATTGAAGCAAATCCGTTCATGGCCTCTCTTCTGGGGAAGGGCACGGCAATCTTCGCGGCGACCAAGATGATACTTACGGGTCTCAGCATTTTGACCCTGGTGTTCCTCGCCGAGTCTCGTTTTTTCAATCGATTTCGCACGGGCCTGTTCCTAACGACGTTTTTTGCCGGTTACGCCTGCCTCGTCTGTTACGAGGCTGTCAGTCTCCTGCGTCTTCTGTGACTCGAATCCGGTTCCCCGCAGGGATGGCTTAGGCTAAACTAGCGCCCCTTTTTAAAGCCCGTTCCTTTCCCTTAACCCGTGGGCCGCACAGGCTCCGCAAGTTCCTGTTGTTATGAGCAGTTCTCTCGAGGAACAGTACGCCCAAACGCCGCTTTACGGTGGTAACGCCAGTGCTGTCGAGGCGCTGTATGAGCAGTACCTGCAGCAAGCGGATTCGGTGCCGGCGGCGTGGCAGTCCTATTTCAGCTCGCTGGGGGGCGCCGAAAACGAGGTGTCTCACGCCGCCATTCGAGAGGAATTGCTTGCATCGGCCAGGAGTGGCGAACGCAAGAGGACGGTGCGCCGCAGCGGAACCGCGACGGCCGTTTCCACGGGTGAGAAGCAGGCGTCGGTATCGCGCCTCATCCAGGTTTATAGCCTTCGCGGCCACCAAATCGCCGCTATTGACCCGCTGGGCATGATGGCCCGGCCCATGCCGGGCGTTCTCAAGTTCGAATATCTCGGCCTGAGCGACGCGGACATGGACGCGGAGTTTTACACGGGTGGCCTTGCAGGAACCGGCACCCGGCGCATGAAGTTACGCGACATACTCGAGCTTTTGCAGACCATCTACTGTGGGAAAATCGGCGCCGAGTTTGCACACGTTTCGCGTGCCCGGGAGCGCTTGTGGTTGCGCAAGAGATTCGAGCAGGGCATGGCCAGCGATACCCTGAGCGATGCGGAACGTCTTCTGATTCTCGAGCAACTTACCAGCGCGGAAGGCATTGAGCGATACCTGCACACTCGCTACGTCGGACAAAAACGATTTTCACTGGAAGGCGGCGAAAGCCTGATTCCGATGATTGACGACATGATCCAGGAATGTGGCAAGTCCGGCATACGCGAGATGGTCATTGGCATGGCGCATCGTGGACGCATCAATGTGCTCGTGAATGTCCTCGGCAAATCGCCCGAGGATTTGTTCGAGGAGTTCGAAGGCAACTACGATCTCGACGAGCTTAAAGGGTCGGGTGACGTCAAATATCACAAGGGATTCTCGGCAGACATGAAAACGCCTGGTGGCAACGTGCACCTGGCACTCGCATTCAATCCCTCGCACCTGGAGATCGTGAATCCCGTTGTCGAGGGGTCGGTGCGTGCGCGACAACAGCGTCGCGGCGACGATGAGCGCCAGGAAGTGCTGCCGGTCCTGGTTCACGGCGACGCTGCTTTTTCGGGGCAGGGAGTTGTTACCGAGACGTTTCAGCTGTCGCAGACCAACGGATTTCGCACTGGCGGAACCGTCCATATTGTCATCAACAACCAAATCGGCTTTACGACGAGTCGCCCGTCAGACGCGCGTTCGACCGACTACTGCAGCGATGTTGCGAAGATGATCGAGGCACCGATCTTTCATGTGAACAGCGATGACCCGGAAGCCGCCATTTTCGTCACGCGGCTGGCGCTGGCGTACCGGCAGAAATTCAAGAAGGACGTCGTCGTCGACCTGGTGTGCTACCGGCGCCATGGGCATAACGAAGCTGACGAACCGTCCGCAACGCAACCGATCATGTACGGTTCAATAAAGGCTCATCGCACAACTCGCGAAATCTACGCCGAAAAACTCATTGCCCGGCAGGTAATTGCGGCAACTGGCGTTACGAGCCTACAGGACGAGTACCGGGATCGACTCGATCGCGGCGAGCCGGTTCCGAAGTCCTCACTCGGAATGATTGGCGACGAATTTACCGTGGATTGGACGCCGTATATCGACAAGTCCTGGGAGGAGGACGTTGACACGACGATCAGCCCCGCCAGCGTGAAAGAACTTGGCGCCGCGGTCACTGACTTCCCACGGGACATGAAGCTGCACGGCCGCGTGCAGCGCATCATGGATGAGCGCGTACGCATGACGAATGGTGATGTCGATATGGATTGGGGGTTTGCCGAGACCATGGCCTATGCCTCATTGATCAAGGACGGTTTCGACTGTCGTCTGGTTGGCCAGGACAGCGGTCGCGGCACGTTCTTCCATCGCCATGCGGTGCTGCACAATCAGATCAACAATGTCGAATACACGCCGCTGCGACACCTGGCCGAAAACTCGAACGCGTTTCGGGTAATCGATTCTTTGTTGTCCGAGGAAGCCGTGCTTGGCTTCGAGTACGGCTATGCGTCAACCGATCCCAAAACGCTCGTCATCTGGGAAGGACAGTTCGGCGACTTCGTAAACGGCGCACAGGTCGTCATCGATCAATTCATCAGTTCCGGCGAGGCCAAATGGGGTCGTCTGTGCGGGATTACGATGTTCCTGCCACACGGTTACGAAGGCCAGGGGCCGGAACACTCGTCGGGCCGCCTCGAACGATTCCTGCAATTGTGCGCGGAAAACAATATCCAGGTGTGCGTGCCGTCAACTCCCGCACAAATGTTCCACATGCTGCGCCGGCAAATGAAACGCCCTTACCGCAAACCGCTGATTGTCATGACACCGAAGAGTCTGCTGCGACACAAAATGGCCGTGTCACCGATGACAGAACTGTCGACCGGGAAATTCCAGGCGATTATCCCCGAGACGGGCAGCATCAAGCCGAAGAAGTCCCGGCGCGTCGTCTTCTGCAGCGGCAAGGTTTACTACGATTTGCTCGAAGCACGTCAGGTTCAGGGCATCGATGATGTCGCCATTGCTCGCATCGAGCAGATCTATCCGTTCCCGGTTGCAGACTATGCCACTGTGCTGCAACAGTACGCCCACGCGGAAGATATCGTCTGGTGCCAGGAAGAGCCGAAAAACCAGGGTGCGTGGTACCAGATCAGGCATAGACTGCAAGAGCCGCTGCAAGATCAGCAGCAACTCTACTACGCAGGTCGGGCAAGTGCTGCGGCGCCGGCGTCCGGGATCTTCAAGGTTCACCTGCAACAACAACAAGCATTGGTCGAGGCCGCGCTCGGTATCGAGATAAAAGCGAGTAGATCGTCCGGGGCACGGAAGAAAAAACGGAAATAAAAATGACTATTGAGATCAAGGTACCGCCGTTACCCGAGTCAGTCGCTGACGCGACACTGGTTGCGTGGCACAAAAAGGCCGGCGAGTCGGTATCGAGAGATGAGAATCTTGTTGACCTGGAAACGGACAAGATTGTTCTCGAGGTGCCTGCACCCGCATCGGGTTCAATTACGGAGATAAAAGTCGAAGAAGGCGCAACG
>Ga0255058_10002120_pt1 | contig 11022 bp, 13 predicted proteins | sample Cases_109_9_MG_FD_188637 | JGI IMG/M metagenome (GOLD analysis project Ga0255058, IMG submission 188637) | Seawater microbial communities from Amundsen Gulf, Northwest Territories, Canada - Cases_109_9 | ecosystem: Environmental > Aquatic > Marine > Gulf | place: Canada: Northwest Territories... | reverse complement strand
GGCGGGGATTAATGAATTAGCTAATACAGGTACGATTCAACAAGTTAACCGCGGCATGGAGACATTTAAAGACAGGTGTTATGAGGTCAACGGCACTGAACTATCGAGACTTAATAGAACTATCGACGGTGATGGTAACGAGACTTTTGACATCGAGGTGCTTGACCAGAATATAGCGGGTGAAGGCTTTGTATTCATGGTATCAAACGGTAGTCAGTTAATGATACTTGTCCCCGGTGGTAATGGTTATATCTTCGTCGATGACCCAGACAGTTTAACCACTATTGTAGCAGCAGGCTTTACAGCTAACGGCGCACCACAAACAGTTGAGTATATTGGCTCTTACTTCGTATGTACTACGGATACGAAGAGAGCAATAGTATCGAAAGGCGACGATGGATTAGTCTGGAATAGTTTAGATTTCTTTGAGGCTAATGCTGATCCTGATCCCTTAGTAGGTCAGATTGAGCACAAAGGCCAGTTATTCTTATTCGGTAGCCAGACAACCCAGGTGGCTAAAGTAGAGATTACTTCGGGTGTGCCTGTGCAGATTCAAGACGGGTTTGAATTAAGCCAAGGTTTATCAGCTCCTTTCGGCGTAGCTCCTACTAAAAACACCTTTGCATGGGTAGGTGCTGGTAAGGATGAATCTCCCGCTATCTGGATATTTGACGGTTCAGACGGTCAGAAGATATCGACTACAGCGATTGATGTTAAGTTGCAGAATTTAACTGATACTGAACTACAAGACATACATGCCCTCTCTTACGCACAGAAGGGCGCTTACTTCGTTTTATTCTTCCTACCTGATACAGCGCTTGTCTTTAATGCAATCACTAGTAAATGGCAGGATGCGCAGTCTGACATCATAGACGGTAACGGCGATAAAATTACCACTCGATTACGTATCAATTCATTAACAACCGCTTATGGAAGGATCGTTGTTGGTGACTCACAAGACGGTCGGATAGGTGAGCTAAGCCCTGAAATATTCAGCGAATACGGGAACGAGATTAAGCGCACTTTAATCACTCAGCCTTTTTCAGCAATGGGCAACAGTCTATTTGTTCCGATGATTGAAATGACTACTGAATCAGGTGTAGGCAATAGTGAATATCCCGACCCAGTGATAAGAATGTCAAGAGGTGAGGACGGGCATACTTTCGGTGATGAAAGGACAAGAAAACTAGGTAAACGTGGCCGATATCAAACAAGACAGATTTGGTATAGAAACGGAAGAGCAGAACGATTTGAAGCATTTAAGTATGTATCCAGCGATAAGGTTAAGAATGTCTGGATCAAGTTAGAAGCGGATATCAGGCAGGGTTCACGATGATCAATCAATTGAATGCTGCCAATCCAGTTACTAATGAAAAAGGAATAATGACCCAGAACATGCGTGTATTTACTACACAGGTAACAGAGTCAGGGTTACTTATAGGAACAGGAAGCCCAGAAGGAGTCGTTAAGGCTAACCAGGGTAGAGAATATATGGACGATGCAGGTACAGCGAGTGCAATTAAATACATTAAACGTGATCCAGACGATGGTCTTGGTGATACGTCAAAAGGGTGGATATTAGTCTAATGGGTATTCTATCAGGCTTAACAGATTCTTTATTCGGCGACTCGGGCAAAGGTGCAGCGAGAACGCAGGGTAGAGAGAACCAAAAGAACCGTGAGTTTATTAAAGAAGCTACCGATGCTGCAAGGACGGATATAAATAGATTATTCCCCCAAGCCGCAGAAGCTCGATTAAGCGGATTTCAGGGCGCTCAGGATATCTTTGCCTCAGCTGTACCTCAACAGTTTCAACAGTTCCAGCAGGGCAATCAGCAGGCTCAAGGCACAGCAGGATCAGCGCCTCAACAAATACAGAATGCTTTGCTTGGACTTCCGGTTGACTTTGGATTCTTACAACCTCAACAAACACAGGCTCCGGACTTTGGTTTCTTAAATCAGCCATTAGGGCCACAACCAGACCCTGCACTTCAGCAGCCTTTACAGCCACCTCCCCAGAATCCTTTTCAGGGTGGGTTTGGTGGACCTCAAGGTGGATTTGGTGGAATAGGTAACGAGATGGGACAGAATCCTTTTAATGCACAATTTAAGAATTTCCAGAGGGGCTTCTAATGCCATTTATTAACGGTCAATTTGTACCCGATCAAGCAGGTTTTGGTGGTGGGCCAATACCTTCTGTTTTTGGAGGACCACAACAAGGGCCTGCAACAGCTATTAATGATCCTCAAGGTGGTTTAGGTGCTTTAACTCAAGCTGATTTTGATAGAATTGTCGTTGGTCGGCAAGATCCACGCCCTAATCAGTCAGCAGGACAAATACCCTTTGGTGCTACTGCTAGAAATCCAACGGGAGCCATAAACCCAGCGACAGGACGACCTGCCAGTAATCTTACGGGTCAGGATATTCAGCAAATGATCGGTGGAGGACAACAAATACAGCCTCAACCTTTCGGTCAAGGTCAGCCATTACAGCAACCCCAACAGTTTCAGCAACAGGGATTGCCCTCGGGTGTCCCTCAAACTGGTCTTATTGGATCAGAACAAGCCTTACAAGGCGGACTGAACGCTCAATTAGGGGCTTTAAACCAGTTCGGTGCAGGTGCTCTTAGTGCATTGGGTGGTGGACAGGATCAAGCTAATGCAGCATTTGGACAGGCTAGAGGTGATGTTACAGGCGCATTCAATCAAGGCGTACAAGGGTTACAGGGTTTTTCTCAAGGTGGTCAAGGTGCGTTTGATGTACAGAACGCTTTAGCCGGTGGCGCAGGAGTACAAGCACAACAGCAGGCATTAGGTAACTTACAACCTGTTAGCCAGTTCTTACAAGACCAAGGTAATAGACAGATAGCCTCAGCAGTTGGACGTAGAGGGTTCAGTGGCGATACCATACGAGAGGCATCAAGATTCGGCCAAGGTTTAGCAAGTCAAAGTTTAAATGACCAGTTTGGTCGATTAGCACAGACTTCAGGACAAGGGTTGCAGGCAGCAGGACAAATAGGTGGCTTACGAGGTCAGCAAGGCGGTATATTTGCTAACTTAGGCGCTAATCAAGCTAGTAACGCTTTAGGGTTTGGACAAGCTGGAAGTAGCCTATTAAACAACTTAGGAATTAATCAGGCAAACGCATTTGGTAACACTGCTAATCAAGTCTCACAAGGTCGTACAAACTTCGGACAGAACTTAGGCACTGCATTAGGTACTGGCGCTAGCAATGTGGCTAATCTACAGCAGGCAGGTGGCGCGGGTGCTAGTGATATCTTAGGTGGTGCAGCGGCTGATGCAGCTAACTTACAGACTGGATTCGGTAACTTGTCAGCAAATGATCAACAGCAACTAGCAGCCATTCTAGCCAACTTATCTACAGGGCAGGCAGCACAGTTTGCAGGTTTACCATCAACTGCCCAGTTTAAAACGCCTACAAGTGGCTTGCTGAAAGATATAGCGCAAGTTGCATCAGGATTTGGAAACGCAGCAGCTGGCTTCAACGCATAGAGAGGATGGCATGGCTACATTTGAACAGATAGCAAGAGCAGCACAGGGCTTTGGAGAAGGTTTTCAAGGCCGGGGTGCGCAATTCCAGCAGGGTTTGGCTAGGGAGCGTGAACAAGAGCAACAGCAGCAGGTAGGCGCACGTAAACGGTTTATCAATGAATTAGGTGGCGCTCACTCTCTTATAAAGGGTGGGAATATCATAGATGCTATTACTTTGTTGAATCAAAGCGACGATCCGAATTCCAGGCAAATAGCTGTAGAGCTACAAGATCCTGCACAGTTTGAGCAGACAATGAGCGAGCTGAATAGTACGGTTAATATCGCTACTAGTTTGGGTGAGCTAGGAACAGGGAAAAAAGGTTTAGCTTCAGCTAAAACAGAGATTTTACCAGATGGCTCCGTAATACAAGCATTGCCTAATGGCGAGGTGCAAGTAAGAAACCCACAAGGACAGATAGTAACGGGACAAAAACGCGCTGACGTTCTGATCAATTCACAGCAGGCAGCATTAAAACAACAACAGGGATTGTCAGATATAAAGGTTACGGAGGCTGGAGGCAAGGAAGAAGCCAAAGTATTAGCCAAGGCTGCCGCTGAAGCAAAGACAGCCAAAACGGTTGCTAAAACTAAATCATTTATAAATAGGGCGGTTAAGCTAGCAGAGAAAGCTGCTACTGAAGAAGGCGAAGTACTAACAGACTTGGCACGCATGACAGCGGCATTGCCGGGATTGACTGACGTTGTTGGAAAGCTTAGAGAATTAGCCCCTATAGCAACAAGCACATTTGGCGGGAGAGTATTTGATACTGCTGTTAAAGAGCTTGGTTTTGGAGCTACTAAAGGCGCTACAGCAAGTGCTAAATTCGGGGCTATGGTTAATAACCAAGTATTACCTTTGCTAAAACCTACCTTTGGTGCTGCGTTTACCGTACAAGAGGGCGATTCTTTAAGGGCCACAATGGGCGATAAAGAGGCTTCAGTTGAAGAGAAGATGGCCACTCTCGATGCCTTTATTGAGCAAAAACAGAGAGATATTGAAACTAAACAGCGGCAATTGCCCGTAGGTCAGCAAGCTCAACCGGCAGGACAGCCGGCGGCAGGGCCGCAGGAAGGGGCAACAGCAACCAATCCACAAACTGGACAGCAAATTATATTTAGGAATGGCGCATGGCAGAGTCAGTAGGACTACCGCAGGGTTTTGTATTAGACCAACCAGAAAGCAGTGGACTTCCTCCAGGCTTTCAGCTTGACAGCGCTCCTGCGCAACAACCACAAGTGTCTGCGGCTCCTGATATGCAGTCTCTATTAGCTCAATTTGCCCAAGCTAAACAATCAGGTGACTTCCAAGCTGCTGATCAAATTAAACAGCAGATAAACCAAGCACAAAGCGGTGCTATTGGCGGGACTCTTGAGGCGATAGGAACTATTGGTAGTGGTATCGTAGCAGAACCTTTAGCGGGACTAGCTGGAGGTGTTCAAGCGCTTAATCCATTTGCTGATCCAGGCGCTGGTGCTGAGGCTGTTCAATCAACAAGAGAGGCTTTAACGTTTCAGCCTAGAACAGAGGAAGGCATCCAGACATTACAGGGTGTTGGCGAGACATTAGCCCCTGTTGGCGAAGTATTAGAGGATGTATCTGCTGGTTTGGGTGATGAGGTGTTTGAGCAGACAGGAAGTCCTTTCTTATCTACCTTGGCTTATGCTCTCCCTACTGCTGCGCTTGAATTTGGTGGGTTTAAGCTAACAAAGCCTGCCAGAATAGCTGCAAGAACATCCAAGCGATTAAAGAAATTTAAGGACGTAGAGAAGATAGCTACCAACCCTCAAAGCGCTAAAAATGTAGAGGTTATGGTTCGTGAGGGCAAGAGAGTAGCTGATAAGGCAGCAAAAGAAGCCATTAACCAAGGATTTGATCCTGCTACCGTAGCATTTGCTAAAGGTGCTGAGAAAGCTGATAGAGCCAAGTTCTTGAAGATGACTAAAATCAAACAGAAGGCTATTGATGATCTTAGATTTGCAGCAGATCACAGACCTTCTGATGTTGTCGGTGATTCTCTGGCTAAAAGAGTTAATCATATTGCCAAAGTTAACAAGAGTGCTGGTAGTCGATTGGATGGTGTAGCCAAAAAGTTAAAAGGCGAAACAGTTGATATCTCTCAACCTAGACAACGCTTTATCGAACAAATAGCTGATGAGGGCGTTACTACCTCAGTGGATGATGCTGGTAGAACAATAGCTGATTTCAGTGGCTCTACGTTTGAAGATGTCGGAGCACCACAGGAAGCGATTAACTCCATGCTTAAACGACTTGATAGATTAGGCGATACATCAGACGCACTCCAAGCACATAGGGCAAAGCGCTTTATTGATGAAGGTATTACTTTAGGTGGAAAGGCAGGAGAGGGCCTTAGAGGTCGCTCACAAGGTATTGTATTAGAGTTAAGGAAAGGTATTGATGATGCTTTAGATGCTAATTTCCGTGACTACAAGCGCGTTAATGATGCCTATTCCAAAACGATTGGAGCCTTAAACAACTTTCAGGACTCAGTAGGGAAAAGGGTTAATCTAACTGGAAAGAATGCAGGCACTGCAATCGGCCAAGAATCCAGGAAGTTACTAAGTAATTACAATACCCGGGTTCGCATGATGGACTCTTTAAAAGAGATTGAAGATTTAGCAATAGATACTGGGTTAAAGGTAAGTGATGATATTCTGTCACAGACAATGTATGCCGATATTTTAGATAGAGCTTTTGGTACATCTGCACAAAGAAGTCTTGCGGGTGAAACGGCTAAAGGGTTCAGTGGTCCACAGATATTACAGGCAACAGCAGACCCAGCTACAGGCGCGTTAATAGGTGGAGCTAAGCTGATAGATAAACTGAAGGGCAAAAGCCCAGAGAAGGCGTTTAAGGCACTAGAAAATATGTTAGCGCGTTAAACGGTAGATCATACCTATAACAAAAGCGCTACCCAAAATAGTTAAGGCAGCAACAGGCGAGAAATACGCAATGATTAATAGTAAAATAAGTTCCATAGCTCCAATTATAGCAGAGGATAACTAGATGGGCATCAATACTTAAAATATGGTAAAATTACGGCAGGCAAAGACGCAACGAACGTCTAGCCCACCTAACCATTAATCTTAAAAAGGGTAAGATCATGACTGAATACATTTTAACGCAAGAAGTACTAAAAGAGCTATTAACTTATGACCCAGAGACAGGCATTTTTAAGTGGAAGCGAAGAGATAGGAAGTATTGCAAGAGTACCGCACATCAAACAACGTGGAACAAGCGGTTCAGTGGAAAAGAAACTAACGGGTTGAGCGTACAAGGTTATGTACGAATATCTATTTTCAACAAAAGATATAGGGCACACAGGCTGGCTTTTCTTTATATGGAAGGCGAATTCCCAAAAGACAAAGTAGATCATTGGCTTGGGGATAGGTCTGATAATAGATGGAGCAACATTGACCACTCTTCACATCTACAAAATAGCAGAAACCTGAAGAGGTGTAAGAGAAACACAACAGGAATTACCGGGCTTAGCTGGTATGAGAAGAATCGAAGATTCATGGCTTACATAAACGTGAATTATAAAACGATTTATTTAGGGACTTATGAAGACTTTTTTGAAGCATGTTGCGCGAGAAAGAGCGCTGAAATTAAATACGGATTTCACGAGAATCACGGCAGGAGATAGTTAAATGGGACGTTATTTGGACCCACGACCACAATATTTTGATGATCCCGGCGACCCTCTGATAGAGGGAAAGGTCTACATTTACGAATCAGGGAGCGCGACATTAAAAGATATTTTCCACGACGACGAAGAAAGTATTGTTGCTCAGAACCCCGTTATCCTTTCAGCTTCTGGAAGAATGCCGAATACCTTCTTTTCAGGGACGGCGAGAGGTAAATTAACGGATGCCGATGAAGTTCAATTTTGGGATATTGACCCGATATTTTCAACCTCTTCAGGACAAGGCGGTTTTCAAGACTGGAATAGCGTCACTTCGTGGAATCACCCGGACGTTGTTGTTGGTAGCGATGATTTATTTTATATGTCGATCAATAACGGAAATATTGATAATGACCCGACTTTAACCCCTACAGAGTGGGAGGAGGTCGAATTCACCAGCATATGGAACCCAAACATAACGTACGAGATAACTCCGCGCCCCGATACGGTTAAGGCTTCTGATGGGAATTTTTACAAAAATACTACGGGAGCAAATCTGGGAAATGATCCGACTAGCTCAGATACATGGACAGCGGCTGTCGATATTGAAGGCACAGACTTAGCATTAACTCAAGCAACAGCATTATCATTTTAAGGAACTATTATGGCTATTACTAACACAGCGGCATTCGGGCAAACTACTAAGACAGGGAATGCAGAAGCTACAGCGGCCTCAGTCATCACTACTAGTGCTCCCACCAATACGCTACTTATTGCAACAGCAGGGACAGATGGCGCTTTGATGTCGAGATTAACGGCTATCCCTAGAGCTACTGTAACCGCTTCAGCGCTTTACTATTTTATCAGTAGAGACTCAGGCACAACTAAGCTATTGGCTGATAGTGAGCTAATGGAAGCTCATACGGTTGCGGCTACTACTGCTATACCAGAAACGGTGTTTGCTAATATATCTCAATCCAAGCCTTTACGATTGGCGGCGGGTGATGCGGTTTATGTTAGCTCCGGTGTAGCTTTGGCTTCAGGTATTGTATTCACAGCAGAATGGACTGACTTCTAATGGTAGATAGAGCGTTACCCAAACAAGGGCCGACATTCTCAGCTAATCAATTGCCTGGATTTAATAGTGGGCAATCTATAGTAGGTGAGGCCGTCTACACTATCCCAGGCACTTATCAATGGGTAGTGCCTGAAGGCGTTTTGTCTGTCTCTTGTGTAGCGATGGGGGGCGGTGCAACGGGGTTATCTAGCACATCAAATACCAATACTATTGGGGGTGCTGGTGGCGCTAATGCGTGGAAGAATAATATTTCTGTGTCTCCAGGCGAATCAATAGAGGTTATTGTCGGCGAAGCGGGTAATGGTGCTATTGCTAACGCTGGATCTGTTGATGTTTTTGCAGAAAATAGCGGTGGATTTAGTCAATTTAAAGACGCTTCAACCTGTAAAGCTGGAGGGGGTACTATCTCTCCTTTAGGTAATATTACTGCTAATACCCCTACTTCAATTGGTGGTGTTTTCCTTGCTGGTGATGGTGGGGGAGATGGTGGTGACGGTCAAACTGATTTTGTCAATATTACCGCTAATTGCTCTGGAGCTGGAGCTGCAGGTTACAGTGATGACGGTGGTGATGGCGTAACAACGGTTGGTTTGTCAACATCTAACGGTAATGCAGGATTGGGCGGTGGCTCTGGTTCTGGCGGTATTGGAAATAGTAATGATATCGGTGGTGGTGGTGGTACAGGTTTATACGGTGAAGGTGATAGCGGTGCTGGCGGTGTAGGTGATGCTTCTGCTGGAAATGGTGGAGTAGGCGGATCTGGTGGTCAAGATGGCTTTACTTATGACGTAGCTGGTGCTGGTAATGGTGGTATTTATGGCGGTGGTGGTGCAGCGGGTGAGACTGATTCAGCTAGAGCGCCTGCCGGTCATGGCGCAGTAAGAATTATATGGGGAGAAGATAGAGCCTTCCCATCACAGAACACGGGACGATTATGAGCAAAGTAACCATAAGCACAATGACAGCAACACAAGACCCTATCCCTAAAGATTTGAGAGGATTGGCGGTTGAAACGTTGCAGAATTTACAGACAGACTTAAACCCTGTACCTGATCAGCATTTAGATACAGAGTATTGGCCTGATAACGAAATATTACCCACATTCGATTCTGATATTGAAAAGCAGGGTTCAATCATATTGACTCCGGACGAGCCGACTAAGGTAGTGAACATCACGTATAACGTTGACGCTTTGGATGCTGGAGAGTTAGCCGGTGTATTAGCTGCGAGAAAGCCTCCTAAGCTTAAACTATTAAAAGCTGAAGGATTACGCAGGATACAGCTAGTAATGCCCGCTATCACTGATTATGACGCTCTAGACCTAGTTAGGGAGCAATGGCTGTCTATTCTCCCAGCAGCAAGAGATGCTACACCTAACTTCCAGCTATTAATTGACGTAGTGACAGCAGGTAAGGCAGCGGCAAGCGATGTTAACGCTATGACAGATGTTGCTACAATAGATGCCTACGATGTGACCGCAGCTCCAGGGTGGCCGGTATAATGAGTAAAATAACCGCGGTAGATGTCAGGAGGATCCAGGGCCGAGTTAGAATGGCTGAACTGGATGCGCCTAAAAGCTTCCTTGAATTGGATCCGGCCGTAATAGCGGCTAACGTCAATAAATGCGGCACTGATGATTTTACAGGCTTTCTCGTACCTGAGACTATCTACGGTTATTACATTGGGGATTGTTGCGTAATTCATGATTGGGATTGGTTCGATGCTGAAGCTACAGATGAGGCTAAACGGGTAGCAGATAGAAGATTTAAATACAATCTTACCCGAGAGCTAAAAATTGCAATGCAACGGAATAGCTTTTACCGATGGATCCGCAGATTATTTATAAGACGCATTAAGACTTATTACTCCGCGGTTAAACATATAGGTGGCGCTGCATTCTGGGATCCTAAGAATGACTGTTAATCTGGAAACAATGAAGGTAAACGTAACCACTGTTGTATCAATAGTTGTCTCTTGTTTTGTTTTATACTTCTTTGTTAGCGATCTTATTGCTGATGCTGTAATTGAGGGTAAAAAATACACGATAGATTTGGACATGGAGCGAGATTTAGACGTAGTTAAGATGTACGAGTTTCAGATAGCTGCTGGAATAGCTAAACCTGATGCTCAAAGCCGCATAGCGTCACTACGAGCTAAGATAGCTAGGCGAGCACAAGAGAAAAAGGATTTACTACTTTGATCCTTAACCAACTAAGAACCTATCACCAAGACTTTACCGAGTCAGAGTTATTCATCAATGGTAATAATGATAGATTCTGCTATGTTTTAGAAGATGTTGGACGCGGCCCAGGCGTTAAGATTAAGAAAGAAACCTGTATCCCTGAAGGTCATTACATTGTCACAATCAGCGTAAGTACTCGATGGAATAAACCCATGCTATTGTTGTATAATACAAGAGAGCGAACAGTAGAAAGGTTTGGTGTTAAGTTTACAGGTGTCAGGATACATGGTGGTAATGATGTTGATGATACCGAAGGCTGTCCATTAGCGGCTTACAATTCAGATCATAAGGGTAAGGTTTGGAGTCGTGCTAGTGATGAGTTATTAGAGATAGTGCGCGATGCAATGGATGATGGCGAGAAAATAGAATTATTTATTAACGAGAAGGCGAGATTATAATGGCTGGTACAGGTAGAACGGTAGCAAGCAGAAACGGGAACAAGAAAACTAAAGCTAAGAAGGCGCCCAAAAGGAAAATGAGCCAAAAAGCCAAGAAATCTCGTAAGGCA
>Ga0255058_10002119_pt1 | contig 11022 bp, 7 predicted proteins | sample Cases_109_9_MG_FD_188637 | JGI IMG/M metagenome (GOLD analysis project Ga0255058, IMG submission 188637) | Seawater microbial communities from Amundsen Gulf, Northwest Territories, Canada - Cases_109_9 | ecosystem: Environmental > Aquatic > Marine > Gulf | place: Canada: Northwest Territories... | reverse complement strand
GTGGCGCTTGGAGATTCGGTCAACCGGCTCCTGTTTGAAAAGGGCGTGTTGCTACCGGGCTTCCTCACCGCGATGTTCGTCGGCATCGTAATCACCAACCTCTCGGATATCCTCGGCTTCGAAATTCGATCGAGACTCATTCGCCTCTCATTTTGAAGCAACTGCACCCGGGGCGGGGGTCGCGGTCTTCCCGAATCTCGGCGGTGACGCCTTTCTTGTCGCGCCAACGCCGCAAGCCTCTCTCAATGCCTATACACTCCAGTTGAAGCAGACGCCTTCCGCAGCTTGCACGAATACCTCGCCAGTAGTTTCCCGCAAGTGGATACCACGTTGAAACGGGAGATCGTCAACGACTACAGCCTGCTCTACAGGTGGCAGGGCAGCGATCCAAGCTTGAAGCCGATTCTATTGAATGCCCACACGGACGTGGTCCCGGTAGAGCCGAACACAGAGGCCGATTGGACGCACTCTCCCTTCTCCGGGACTATCGCCGACGGCTTCATCTGGGGGCGCGGTGCCATGGACATGAAGGCCTCGCTGATGGGGATCCTGGAAGCCATCGAATACCTGATTACCCAGAGTTTCGTGCCTGCTCGGACGGTCTACCTCGCGTTCAGCCACGACGAAGAGGCCGGAGGGTCAAATGGCACGGCGAAGATCGCCGAACTCCTGGAAGGGCGCGGCGTTCGGCTGAACTATACCCTGGACGAGGGTTTGGTCATCACCCACGGCATCGTGCCGGGCCTGGCCAAGCCTGCGGCTTTGGTAGGCCTCGCCGAGAAAGGTGCGGTGGTCTTAGAACTGAGCACGCGAGCCAAGGGGGGCCATTCCTCCATGCCGCCTGTGAGCACGGCGGTCGGCAAGCTGGGACGGGCGATTCACCGCTTGGAGACAAACCAAATGCCCGCTCGGTTGGACAGTCCAGTGACCGACATGTTCGCCTATCTTGCACCGGAAATGCCATTTGCCTGGCGTGTGGTATTTGCCAACCGCTGGCTTTTCAATCCATGGCTGGTTCCCCGTCTTGAAGAAATTCAAGCGACAAACGCGCTGGTCCGCACGACGACCGCACCAACCGTCATTCAGGGCGGGGTCAAGTCCAACGTTTTGCCGAGCAGCGCCAGGGCAGTGGTCGATTTCCGCATCCTGCCCGGCGATACGGTTACCAGTGTGATCGAACACGTCCGTGCAACAATCGACGACCCGGACATCACCATACGCCAAATGGGGCGCGAACCTTCCGAGCCATCGCCAGTATCGAGGGTTGCGGCTTCCAGTTTCACCGCGCTCAGGAAGACCATTCACCAGGTCTTTCCGGACGTTGTGGTCGCGCCCGGTCTTGTTATCGGCCGCACGGACAGCCGGCGCTACGCCAAGCTAGCGGACAACAGCTATCGTTTTCTGCCAATGCGCCTCGCCCCTGAGGATCTCAAGCGTATCCACGGCATTGACGAACGCATTGCGGTAGAAAACTACATAGAGATCATTCGTTTCTATGTTCAGGTGCTGCATAACACTGCCGGTGAGTGACAGTTTCACCGAGGCCCTTTGTCCGAAAGGGGTCACGAGCAGCCGAAACGACAGCCGACATTAGACGGCTGCTTTAGGAGGCGGAGCGGTCGTTGGATGTCAGCTTTTCTGCGGCGATGGATCTGATGGCTGCCGCTTCTTCATTGCCTCTGCCAGGGCATCACCGATCCGCTCGCTGGCATCTCTGACAGGATCATCGGCAAGGTGCGCATAACGATGGGTGGTCTGCGCCTGCGTATGGCCGAGAAGCTTGCCGATCATGTTTAGGTCTTGGCCAAGGCCAGCTGCGGTGCTGGCGAAAGAGTGCCGGAGATCATGGATACGGACGTTTTCCAGGTTCGCGAGCTTTCGGATGCGGCGCCAGGGCTTCTGTAGGTTGACCAGATGCTGGCCCGACTTGCCGCCAGAGATCACGTGCGGGTTTTCAGGATCACGGTCTATGCCTGAGAGGATTTCCATCGCCAGACCGTTCAGGTGAATGAATTTGGCCCCGGTCTTGCTGTCTGGTAGCTCGAGGCGGCGTCTATCGAGGTTCACCCAATCCCAGCGCAGGGTGAGGATTTCTGACATCCGAGCACCGGTAGCGATCAGGAGGCGTATCGCTGCGATCACCGAAGGCATTTCTTTGCTGGTTCGCTCCAGTTCGTTCAGCACGTCGCTGAGGCGGCCCAATTCATCCGGCGACAAGAACCGTTCGCGCTTGCTTTCCTTAAATTTCTTGACGTGCAGGGTCGGATTGCTGTGATCGGGTCGATACCCCCAGGCTTCGGCGAGATTGAACATCTTGGAAAGCAGCCCGAGGAGCCGATTGGCCTGATAGGGCGTATCCCGGTGGCGCTGGTGCAGGGCGTGGATATCGGCCCGGGCAATTTCACGTACCTTCCGTCCCCCTAGGGTTGGAAGAATGAAGCGCTCGATCAAACGTTCGTAATTATAGCGGGTGCCTTCCTTATTATGGGCGTCAGAATGCTCGCGCAGAAATCGGTCACAGAACTCCGCCATGGTGGGGGCTTTTCGCAGCGTCTTCCGCTCGCGGCTGGGATCGCCGCCCATGGCGATGTCGGCAAGCCATTCTCGGGCGATCTTGCGGGCTATTTCGGCAGTGATCTGGCCATGAACGCCGATGTTCGGACGACGCTGGGTTCCACCGTTCGCACGGTAGTATAAGAAGTACACACGGCGTCCGGCGGGGGTGATCTTGCACCCAAAGCCCTTCAGCTCGGTATCCCAGAGAATGATATCCTTGGGGCCGGGCATCTGGCCTTCGACGGCGCGTTTGGTGAGTTTAACGTTAGGCATCTGGACAGCCATTCAATATCGTTATGAGTATCATATAGGTAGCAACAGAGAGAAAACAAGAGGGTAATCCTGGGTAAGCCTGGTTGCGAACGTTTGCAGAATATCACGTAATATTAATAAGATAGAGTAACATAGGGTAAGTGTGGGTAATATCGACCTTGAGACTCATAACCTGAAGGTCGCAGGTTCAAATCCTGCCCCCGCAACCAAATTAAACGCCCCTAACTCAACACGTTAGGGGCGTTTTGCTTTGCCAGAATGTCTGTAGCGATTTCAAGATGGAAGCATAGTGGAAGCATCTCGGAGTGTATCACAGCGCAGCAGAGCGCAAATTCGCGGGCGCGAACTGGATGGCGACCGCGATAGGGAACGCTCTCATCTCGGGGCGTTATTGCTCTGCGCTCGATAGATCAGCATTGTTACAACAGCGCCTCTAGGGCGCCTTAAGACTCTTTTCTGCGTCCGACCGCAGGCGTTATCCTCGCTGAGGGTTTTCTCGCAGGTCCCGATTTCCTACTGGTGGACGCCTTCGCGGCGACCTTTTTAGGCTTGGCCTGGACTGCTGTTTTTCTCGCGCCACTTGGTGAGGCCTCCTTGGCGGAGGTCTTCCTGGCTGTCGTTGCCTTCTTGGTGGTTGGTTTCCTAGTCGTTGGCACCGATCTGGCTGTTGTCGATTTTGCCGTTGGTTTCGGTTTGGTGCTACCGCTCGCCTTTGCCGGCGCGGTCTTCTTTGTTGCCAGCTTCGCCGTTGAGGTCCTTGAGACCTTTCTCGCTATTCTGTCCGTGGCCCTTTGCAGCTTGGTCAGTTCCCTATCATAGGACTTCTTAAGCCTCGCGAGTTCCCTTTCCGATGCCTTCACGTAGGCAGCCAACTCCTTCTCAACAGCCTTAAGCTTTGCGGTGACGTTCGGTACGACATTCTTCTCGACCACCTTCTCCAATTCCTTGGCGCGCGCCGCGACGTGTTCCGAAGCTGATCTCAATCTGGATTCCACCTTTCCAGACGATCGCTTGAGCTTCGCCAGTTCCTTCTCGAGTGCTCCCCTGATCCCCTTGCTACCAGCCATAGTTCCCCCCTTTGATTTTCCGGTACGAAAACACTGTTCTCTGAAATCTAAATGAAATCGCTCATAATTCCTATGCCTCCTGGACGAAGATGGTTCAGAGATCTATGCGCCGACTCGTTGCTGCTCTGTCGAACTTAGCTGTCGTCGATTTCCGAAGAGACGAACCCAGCGAGATTGCGAAACGTCGGCTCTACACCCGAAAGCGGAAATCATCGGCGGGAAATTGCATCGGCATGTGAAAGCGGACCTGAGATGACCGCTTTCGGCCCGATAGCAGACGGTTTCGACGAGGTCGCCGGTGGTCGCCTTTTGACCCCAAGCGGCCCTTAGGCAAGCTGAGTGCCAAATGGCTGCTATCGGCCAGTAACGGTCGTTCGCCGGAGCCTCGCGCAAGGTCCGCTTACAGATCGGAAAGCGGACAATCGAGCCAATTGCCGCGGCGCACAATGATCTCTTGGTAGGCTACGTCGGCTTACCGGACGGCTATGACCCGGCCCACGCATCTCATGGCAACTGCCTAAGGCGCTTTGCCTTGTCATTGGCATCCGGCTTGCTCTATTTGATCCGATAGGCCCCTGGTTTGTTTTGAATGGCAGAGTTGCATGCTGCGACCCCATCCTCGCCACCGAACCAGTACGCGACCGAGCGAGTGCTGTTCGTGGCAGAGACGATGCCGATGATTTCGTACCCCGATTCCGTTTCACGGAGGACTGGTGCTCCTGAAGCGCCGGAAGTCAGGGGGCAGTCAAGCTGAAAGACACCCTGCTCGTCGAAATCTACAACGCGACAAGCCGTGTGGTTTGCCACTTGCACTCTTGGCTTGCCGTAGCCGACGACGAGGACCGCCTCACCGCGATCGGCGGGCCGAACCGCGGTTGGAACGGGTTCCACTGCGCTAGGTCTGTCGAGACAAAGAATCGCGATATCGCCGGGTGAGGAGGCGGATACAGCAGTCACCGGCTGCAGATGCTCATTCCAACTTCCGCGATCGTAGCCGAGCAGGAGGTGCATATTCGGAACGTCGCTGGGAACAAGACAGTGCAATGCCGTGACCGCCACCTGAGGGGCCACAAGAGTTGCCGTGCAATGCTGCAGGTGCTTGTAGCCTGCGTGATTCAGGCGACCGATCGGCAGGCTGAGCTGATCGGCCCACGCCGGCAGAAACGAGACCGTCAGGAGCAGGAGCAGTGCGCCGCCTGAACATCGGACGTATCCCCGCGGTCCAATTTTGGCCCGCAACTGACCTAAGTCTGCCATCGCTCCCAAGCCGTCTCAGTTCTCTCGGAAGCTCTTGGTCAGGGACTCGGTAAATGGCCGGATCAAGTAATCCAAAATCGTTCTTTCTCCAGTCAAAATCATCACATCGGCAGGCATGCCCGGACTAAGCTCGATGTCGGGCGCGATCCGCTCCAGTTCCAATGGATCGACCTCGACCTTCGCCAGGAAATAGGGCTCGCCCGTATGCTCATCTATCATGCGGTCAGCCGAAATTGACCGCAGTTTGCCGAAAATTTGCGGCAGGTTGCGTTGGCCGTAGGCGGTAAACAGAACTCGGGCTTCCTGTCCGGTGTGCACCATGTCCATATCGGTAGGCTTTACATAGGCATCAATCACCAGGTGGGCGTCGTCCGGAACGAGATCGAGGAGTGGCTCACCCGGCTGGACAACGCCGGTCGCGGTGGTGACCTGTACATTCATAACAATTCCGCCAAGGGGAGCCGTTACTATCGTGCGGTTGAGTACGTCCTTCCGTACGGGCAACTGGCTCCGCACGGCAGCAAGCTCCGTGCGCACCTGGCTGAGCTCCTCGGCAACCTTCTCGCGCCGCTCTTCCCACATGGTTAGCAGCTGCAGTCGGGTTTCGCCAATCGACTGCTCAATTCGGGCGATGCTAGCCCGACTGGTCGCGCGCTCGGCGCGCACGCCCGCCTGTGCCCTCTTGAGGGCCAACAGCTTTGGCAGACGGCTCAGGCCTTTCTCGTAAAGCGCCTCCTGGCCTTCAATCTCTTGCGCGATTAGTTCCAGCTGTTCATTTGAAGCGGCGACGACCTCCTGCAATCCACCGATTTCCGCTTCAAGCTGCAGGATACGTTGGCCGAGAATCAGTTCTCGGCCCTTGAGTGTCGCCCGCCGGCTTTCGAACAGCCGCTGCTGGGCGCTCAAAGCCGGGCGGAATATCTCCGCGTCGTAGTCATCGAGCTGCGCCGGCTGCGCGATCGAATCGGCATCCGCGAGTTCAGCTAGCAGCCGCGCCTCGATACTGATGAGATGAACGAAGCGCTCCTGAAGCTCTTCAAATTCGGCCCTTGCTCGCACGTCTTCGAGCACCACCAGGACCTGCCCGGCCTTTACGTGGTCACCCTCACGCACACGAATCTCGCGAACAATGCCGCCTTCGAGGTGTTCGACCGTCTTGCGACTGCCGTCGGGGCTTACCAGGCCGGGGGCAATGGCAGCACTCGCGAGCGATGCGATGGTAGCCCAGGCTCCGAACCCGCCGAAGAACAAGACAATCGCGGCATAACCGATCACTTTGGGGCCTCTGATAGCTCTTGAGAGCGGCAGTGCCACGCCGTCGCCCTCAGAGCCCTGATGGCGTTCTCGGGGGTCCTTTGTGATAAGCGATAAAGCCTTCATGAGAGCTTTCCTTGGAAGTCCAGGGCTGTGCCGGTTTCGGCGGGCGTCGGAAGTGCCGGCTCCTCCTTGCTGCCTCGCATCGGCACAACGCGCTGCTGTGCAGGCCGACGCATGACCGATCGGAGCACTTCGTCGCGCTCTCCGAAAGACGCAACTGTGCCTTCCTTCAGTACCAGAACCTTGTCGGCGGTGCGCAGCGTACTGGGTTGATGCGCCACGATCAGAACCGTACTGCCCTGCTGCTTAAGCTTGGCCAGAGCATGATGTAGAGCCTGCTCGCCTGTAATATCGAGATTGGAACTGGGCTCGTCCAAAACGATGAGCGCCGGTTCCCCGAAGAGAGCCCGGGCAAGCGCGATGCGCTGCTTTTGACCACCAGACAGGCGGTGTCCATGCAGGCCCACATCGGTGTTGTAACCCTCGGGCAAGCGCAAAATCATCTCGTGAACGTCGGCCAGTTTCGCTGCCTCGATCACCGCTGCGTCGTCGCTCTCCCGCATCCGCGCTATGTTCTGGGCGATGGTTCCAGGAAAGAACTCGACGGTCTGAGGGAGGTAGCCGATGTGCTGGCCCAGCTCATCCGGGTCCCAGCTCGCGACATCGGCGCCATCCAACCGCACATGGCCGAAGCTTGGCTTCCACGCGCCGACGATCAGGCGACAGAGCGTCGACTTGCCTGAACCCGAGGGACCAATGATGCCGCAGGTTTCGCCCGATTCGAGGTGTAAATTGGCCTGCTTGATGATGGGCGCATTAGCATGCGGCGGCTGGTATCTCAGATTCTCGATCGTGAGTTCACCGGTCGGATTTGGCAGTGTTAGGGAGGCATTTCCACTGCCGACGGCTTGGAACAGGTCGGCGAGATTTTTGCGCGCTGTTCGGGCCGAAACATAGCTGCGCCAGGCGCTGAGCGCACGCTCGACCGGCGATAGCGCACGGCTGAGGATGATCGAGGCCGCAATCATTCCGCCGCCGGTTAGCTCGCCCTGCAAGACGAACCAAGCACCAGTCCCTAGAATCAAGACCTGGAGGGTCAGCCTGACCGACTTGGTGAGGGAGGTCAGCCCATGGGTGACAGCGGAGCTCTGCTCGGTGTCATCGCGGATGGCGTGCCGGGCTTTCTGCCAAACGTCAAGCAACGGGCCGAGCATGCCGAGCGCGCGAACCGTCTCGGCGTTGTCCAGGTAATGCTGCGCGGCGCTCTGATTGTGCTGCAGTGCCGCCCGACTTTTTTGAAGCAGTTGCCGTGTGAGGCGATCATTCACGACGGCGACGATGAAGAGAAGGAGAGCGCCGCCGAGTGCCAGCCATCCAAGCGCCGGGTGTAAGAGCCATATGACCAAGATGAAAATCGGCATCCAGGGCGCATCGAGAAATGCCAGGATGGCATCGCCACCCAAGAATATTTTCATCTCCTGGACGTCCGCGAGCCCTGCCTCGCTACGCACGCCCGACAGGCGCGCATCGACACTTCGGCGGATCACGGGGCCAGCCAGTTGGGTATCGAACCAAGCGCCCGTCCGGGACAGGAGCCGCCGGCGCGCAAGCTCCAGCACGCCGTAAATGGCGATGGCGAACACGGCTGCGACCGTGAGCCAAAGAAGCGTATCGAGCGAGCCACTCGATAGCACCCGGTCAAACACCTGCAGCATGTATATCGAGCTGACCAAAAGGAGCAGATTGGCGGCGAAACTAAACAGACAAAGAGGCGGCATTTGCCGCCGGATTTGGCTGATGCAATCGTCGAATAGCGTGCTTTGCCCCACTTACTTTACCGCCCTACCCCGGCGCCCCCTCATTTTAGATCGGCGTTCTGCCTGCTAAAGTCGCAATCGGAGTCGAACGACCGCGATGCGCTTATGACGATCGTGCGATTGAGAGCCCTCAACCGAATAAGAAGTCTTCGTTCGTGAAGTCCGCAACTTCGGCGTTTTCGACGACAATAGAGTTATCGAAGAAGTCGGTATCCATGCCGAGATAGCCCGAGATGACAACGTTCTCGCCATCCTGAGCGATGTCCAAATCGCATACCCCATCAACCTCATGATTGCGGAGGTCGATGATGTCTTCGCCATCGGTGAAATCCGTTATCGTATCAACGCCATTCTCACCGCTGAAATCGAACGTGTCGCTTCCAGCACCGCCGGTAAGGGTGTCATTATCGTTGTCGTTACCGGCTTCCAGCCGGTCGTCACCGTCGCCGCCGTCGAGGACGTCCATCCCGTCGTCGCCAACCAAGAGGTCGTTGCCCGCGCCGCCCTCGATGACGTCGTCGCCATTGTCACCGAAAAGGAAGTCCGTGTCGTCACCCCCGTTCAAATAATCGCCGTCGAGGCCGCCGTAGAGGATGTCCCAACCGCTGCCGCCGAAAAGCGCATCATTGCCATTGGCGCCATCGAGGAGGTCCGCGTTGTCACCGCCGACCAGAACATCATCGCCTGTTCCGCCTTCGAGGAAGTCATTGCCTTCGCCACCGAGCAGCAGGTCGTTGCCCTCTCCTCCGTCGATGTCGTCCGCTCCATCGTTGCCCAGCAGGCGATCATTGCCGAGGCCGCCTTCCAGCGTATCATCGCCGGTTCCGCCGAAGATGGTGTCGTCGCCACCGCCACCATCGACGGTGTCATTTCCCGCAAGGGCGGAAATCACATCATCGGCTGCTGAGGGCCTCCCGCCGGTAACGCCATCAGAAACCTCAGTTGGTGTGATGGTATCGTCGCCCGCGGTGCCGATGATCACAGTGGCCGGTGGCTCCTCATCATCATTCGTGATGGTCCCGACAGCGCTGCTTGCGGTCGCATCGATCGTGGCGTCGATGGCGAATTCCAAGCTCACCTCGAACGCCTCATCAAACTCGGGGTCGGTGTCGCCGGAACCGGTAATGACCACCGTCTTCTCCGTCTCGTCAGGGCCGAACGTCACCGTCTGTGTCTCCGGCAGCGTGCCACCGAAATCATCGGCATCGGTATCGCCGGGGACGAGTGCCACCTGCACCGAGCTTGTTCCCGACAATTCGTCACCGGACCGAGTAACCGTAAACGTGTATTCGGTCGTTCCCTCGTCGCCTTCAAGTGGCGTGGCATCGGCGGGGGCGATTGAAATCGCCGGAACGTTCGGTAGCTCCGGATCGGGATCCCCGCCATTCAACGGCAACTCTTCCTCTACGGGATCAGGGAATGGATCTCCGTCACCAAGCCTTACTACATCGCTCCCATAAACTTCACCGGCATCAAAAAGATCACCAAAAATCCCTCCGCCGCTACCGTCGGTGCCAAGGTATTCAAACAGTCGGGTGTAGATCCTTACTGTGTCCCCCACCTGCAAAGGGAACTCCCCTTCCACAGGAAGAGTGTATCCGTTGCCTTCGACGATGCCGTTTCCGTTAAAGTCCGTCGAGTAGTTAGCAAAGCTCCTCGTCTCGGTCATAGTCTCTCTCCATCCCTCATAAACACCCGGACTGTTTGATCAGTCACGGGGGATCATAAACTTCTCCTGGCTTGGAGACGCTTGCCAATTCTCGCCCTGGCCAGGCGCCCCCTCATGGTCGATCGGCGTTCTGTTTGTCTAAGTCGCAACCGGAGTCGAACGACCGCGATGCGCTTATGACGATCGTGCGATTGAGAGCCCTCATCCGAAGAAGAAGTCGTCGTTCGTGAAGTCCGCAACGTCGGCGTTTTCGACGACAATAGTGTATTCGGCGTTTCTCGCGGGCGCGGCGTTATAGCCCGAGATGACAACGTTCTCGCCATCCTGTTCGATGTCGAAGTCGTTTACATCATCGACGTTATATTCGTCACGGGCGAGGTCGATGATGTCCTCGCCATCGGTGAAATCCGTTATCGTATCAACGCCATTTTCACCGCTGAAAGCGAACGTGTCGCTCCCAGCACCGCCTGTAAGGATGTCGTTATCGTTGTCGTTACCGGCTTCCAGCCGGTCGTCACCGTCGCCGCCGTCGAGGACGTCCTTCCCGTCTTCGCCAACCAAGAGGTCGTTGCCCGCGCCACCCTCGATGACGTCGTCGCCATTGTCGCCGAAAAGGAAGTCCGTGTCGTCACCCCCGTTCAAATAGTCTTTGCCGAGGCCGCCGAAGAGGATGTCCCAACCGCTGCCGCCGAAAAGCGCATCATTGCCTTCGCCGCCGTCGAGGCGGTCCGCGTTGTCACCGCCGACCAGAACATCACCGCCTGCCCGGCCTTCGAGGATGTCATTGCCTTCGCCACCGAGCAGCAGGTCGTTGCCCTCTCCTCCGTCGATGTCGTCGCCCAGCAGGCGATCATTGCCGAGGCCGCCTAACAGCGTATCATTGCCGTCGCCGCCTTGCAGCGTATCATCGCCGGTTCCGCCGAAGATGGTGTCGTCGCCGCCGCCACCATCGACGGTGTCATTTCCCGCAAGGGCGGAAATCACATCATCGGCTGCTGAGGGCCTCCCGCCGGTAACGCCATCAGAAACCTCAGTTGGTGTGATGGTATCGTCGCCCGCGGTGCCG
>Ga0255058_10002118_pt1 | contig 11022 bp, 10 predicted proteins | sample Cases_109_9_MG_FD_188637 | JGI IMG/M metagenome (GOLD analysis project Ga0255058, IMG submission 188637) | Seawater microbial communities from Amundsen Gulf, Northwest Territories, Canada - Cases_109_9 | ecosystem: Environmental > Aquatic > Marine > Gulf | place: Canada: Northwest Territories... | reverse complement strand
CCGCCCCATTTGAGAAGTCAAGCCGTATCGCTTTTTTCCTGGAAAACTTGCTGTGAGCCGATTGTTTTTCCTTCTGCCTTTAACCTTTCTCTTTCCCCCTTCTTTGGCAGATTGGGAATCAATATCAATCCTCAACCTCCGCGCAATCTTGCAGATCATAATCTCCGGCAGCTTCGTTCACCTCAAAGGTATATATTCTGCAAACTCCTTTATCCAAATGTTTGAACTTGCAAAAATTATCCTCCGTCAATTCCACAACCACCTCATTAGCCTCCGGAAGTTTCTGATCATCCATTTCATCCACAAAGGTCAGCTTCATTCCCTCGGGAACTTCTATGCCTTCCATCTCTTCCAGGGCGGATTCCGGTTCATTGAGGCATTTACACCTGAAATCTTCATCCTCAGAGGCCTTCTGCAATATAGGTCTGCTAAATGCTATAAATTCTTCTTTAGAAAAAGCCATGGTTTTATCTCCTTTATCAAAAAATTTGTTTTACCAGTTAATTATTTAGTAGTAATTATAACTCAATCCCGGGTTCACTATCAATGCGTTTTCTAACTTCTGCCTTTCCAGTTTTAGAGGCTATATTTGTTAGTATTATAAAAAAAAGGATTGAAAATCAAAAACTGAAACGCCCGGGAAAACCTAAACCTATTTTTTATTCTCCTTTTCTATCTTTTCCAGAAAAAATACTTCAACATCCGGATTTATCAAAGTTTCCGGATACATCCTAAGATGCTGCTTGAAATAAGGCATATCGGCAATCGGGTCATGGAATATGGTTTTCAGTGAAAAATGGTCAAAAAGTCCTCTGATCTTTTTTGGCCCCACCAAAAACAACAACCCCCGAGGATTTAAAGCATCTGCAACGGCTTTCAACATGCCATCACAGGCATTTCGGTCCTGGTAATAGAAAAAGGGAATCCATTTATAAATCATGTCGTATTTTTTTTGGTACGCACCTTCAATATTTTCTTCCTCAGACAAAAAGGACACCTTTCGAAGGGCTTCCAGCTGATTTTTTGACGCGCCATGCTCCCACAGGAGCAAGGCGTTTTTCTGCGCCCATTCAGGGCTGCTGTACAAAACCGTAACCTCCCGTTCCTGTTTGCAATCAATACACCCTGAAATAACCGTATCAAAAGTATGGATCAGGACTGTATTTGCTGCCTTCAACCTCGCCGGCATATCTTGATAGCTTTCCATATAATACATAATCTGGTCCACGGCCATTGGTTGAAGCGAGGGTTCTTCAATCTCTGTCGCTCCTTCAGGGTAAAGGGGCACCGTTAGAATTGCCTGCACAGGGTCCACTTTTGGCGGAGAATCTCCAAAAAAATGCTTCCATGTGAATGGAAAAGAAGGGAGTTTCGGCATGGGTCCATTTTGAGGAGTAATTTGCCAGAGAGACTGCAAAGGTATTTCCCGGGTGATTTGGCCATCATCAATCAGTTGGAGAGATTTTTCGCCAACACGAAGCTGTCGTCGCACCGAGGCATAGGGCCTCCACCCTTCTTCTTTGTATCTTTCTTTCTTGTTATCCGCTTCTGACTGCTGCTGAAGAGAGGGAACAGCCACGTTAATATAAGGCGTGGCCGCGGTGTCATTCAAAGCGGTTGCCTTATAGAGAAAATTATCCTGGATAGTCAAACAAACCGAATGCTCACTACTGAAATAGCGCAGGGGCGGATCTGGTCTGGGCGACCATTCAATCTCATGGGAACGATGAAAATCCATGAAAACATCCATCATTTCCTCTCCTTTTGGCGCCTTGGGTATCAGATAGGCGGAAAAAATATTGAAGGCCTGTTGTGAAGGAAAGGTCGGTATGCCGCGAAAACGTAGGGGCGGGAGTTTTTCATCCCTGGATTGATCTTCATATAAACCCCATAGGAGTTCAAACGCCGCAGCGCCGCACCCGGGAAGGGTAGATTGATATAGCTCCACCACTGGAATGATATCCAGTTGAGTCCAGTTAAGGGAGGGCATATAACTAACAAAAGCTCTGTCTTCAAAGGTTCCATCCAGGAGGGCATAGAGGCCGTCCTTTGCTAAACGAACCTCATATTTTCCCGCATCTAAGGGTATTATATTTTCTGTCTTATAGAAATGCTTTACTTCGGCCAAGGGCAAATCCCATGCGGCGGCGGCTTTCGTCTGAAGGTCTTCCCTGCTCATCATCTCCCACCCCTCCTGGCCTTTCATGTCCAGCATTTCTGAAAAGGTCTTCGCCTCAGGTTGAATGCCAAACCACAACTGGCAGTCGATCTGCATACGAACATAGGCAAGCTTTTCTTTCCCTGTTTTCTCATCTTTTGTCCATTCACATTCATTTAGCGGGTTTCCCTCCGGATCAGTGGAAAGAAAGCGCCTCCCATCCTGATTATAAAAGGCCATATGCCCAGATGGATAAACTTTAATCTTTGTGCTGTGGATACGGGGCTGGTCCTGGATACACCAGTAGGTGGACCCATTTTCCTTTATTTTGTTAAGAATGGGAATTTGCCCCTTAATGGCCTCAACAACAGCTTCATTGCTTTTAAAACGAACGCTACCAGGCCGGGTAAGGGCGGAGAGCACATTTTTTTCATCAGATTTTTCATCAGACACAATTATTTCTCCTTATTTTGTAAAAAAAATTAGTTTAATTTAAATTGAGCGTTTTTTTAAGTTACCACAATTATCACTTTACGAAACAAGCTTCGCTTTAATCACCCGGTCTATCTCCGCAAAATCTTTTTTTATTTCAATCCCTTCAAAAACCTTTTCCTGTTCTAAAAGAGCAACGGTTCCATCGGTCTGCCCATACCCAATCTCTAAAATCAAAGATCCTCCGGGCTTAAGATATTTAGCCGATTCAGGGATTATCCTCCTATAATAGTCAAAGCCGTCCTCACCGCCAGCAACGGCAAGCATAGGCTCGTAATGTTTAATTTCCGGCTGCAGGATATCCACCATCTTTTTGGAAACATAAGGGGGGTTTGAAAGAACCATATCCACCTTGCCTTGAAACCCCAAGGGCTCTATCGGATGCAGGAGGTCTCCCTGGAGAAAGGTTAACCTTTTATCCACCCCATGTCTTTTAGCGTTCTCCCTGGCGACTTCTAAAGCTTTTTCAGAAATATCGACAGCATATACTTGGCTCTTTTTGAGTTCCAGGGACATACAGACGGCAATACATCCACTTCCCGTACAGATATCAAGAATCAATTTTTTCGGATCCGGCTCATGAGCCCTAGCTTCTTTCAGGGCCTCTTTCACAAGCAGCTGGGTTTCCGGCCGTGGGATGAGAACATCTGGAGTTACTTTAAAATTAAGACCCCAGAACTCCTCTTCTCCAATAATGTGCTGTGACGGTTCCCTTTTTACCCGTCGGTCTATAACTTCTTTAAACCTTTTTATTTCATCTTCCTGTAACACCTTGTCATGCAATTTAAGAATATCGTTCCTTTCACATTTGAGGGTATAGGCAAGAAGACATTCCGCTTCAGAAAAGGGAGCGGGAATATCGTGAGAAGTAAGATGTTTTCCAGCCCAGAAATAAGCCTGAGTTACTTTCCAGTTCTTTTGCATGTTATTTTCTATTACCGAAATACCCTATTCCGAAACATTGGTCTACGACATCCAAACCGTTCACAGAGTAACAGGGGGCAGTTGTCAGCAAATAAGCCCACCTTAACCCACTTTCACAACTAATTTCGCTTTGACTGGATTAGGCCAACCAGCATAGCAGAGATTTCTCTGGTTTCCTTAAGCCACTCTTTACCAATTTCAGACTTAATGTAACCAATATCTTTTCCAATATAAATTTGGGCGCGCAACTCTCCACAAGACCCTTTGGCATATTGTAAGAACCTGACACATTCTTTATCCGATTCTCTTTCAATCCCCTCAGCTATATTACTTGGAATTGACAAACCTGAGCGAGTAATCTGATCTCTAAAACCAAAATCCTTCAAACAAGATAATTCTTTGTAAATATTTGCGCTTAACCTTGATGCCCTTTTCCATACATCTAAATCTTCAAATCTCACCCAGCGCCCTGTTCCCTGATAACTGACCCCTTAAATGTCTATCCTTCATCCTTTCTTTTCTTCTGGCAAGATATAAAAGACCATCCGCCATTGAGTAGTTAAAAGGCACCGGATTGACGGCGTTGTTTACCTTTTCCATAAAATCGGAATAGACTTTTTCCGCTTCCTGAGGCTTCATACCCTTGGAGGCATCATACACATAACCCAGACTGAGATCATGGCCGGAAGGAGTCATTATTCTTTTTATGCCAAATTTTTCCGGAGAATCCATTATCGGGGAGCCCTTCTCAAGATCAAAAAGACAGGGGAGACATGAAAACCCATAAGATTTTAAAAGACTCTGATTATTTAAAATAAAATTTGCTGTTTCCATGACCTCCACTCTGGTTTCTGTGAGGAACCCAACAATAACATAGAGATGCAAAGCAATATCGTTGTCCAAACAATTCTGAACAATCCTTTTTATCTGCTCTCTCTCCGTCCCTTTGCTCATAAGGTCCAGGACCCTTTGAGAGTAGGATTCAAGACCAAACACTATCTTTAAACACCCTGCCCTTGATGCCTTTTCTATCAAGTTGGAATTTAAGGATTTTTCAAATCTTGCTCCGCAAACCCATTTCACATCCATTTCCTGTTCCAAGATACTGTCGGAAAGCTTATTTAAGGAGCTAATAGGTATGGATTCATCGGTGATAAAGAAAAAATTAGTCTTGTGCTTTTCCGAGAGCTTCTTAATATCCTCCATCACCAAGTCCAATTTTCGCGGTCTATAAACCCTATGATCCAAATGGAGGTTGCAAAAAGCGCATTTTCTCCAGTAGCACCCGCGGGATGTTTGCACAGGCAATACCAATTCTGGAGTATGATACAAATCCAAAGGCAAACCGTTATAATCCGGTGTGGGGAGTTTATTAATATCTTCCACATGAAAGTGATCATTCACCCTGGTTTTGCCATTTTCCCAATAAATAAGATTTGGGACCTTATTCAGGTTTTTTTTGCCCTCCAGTTCCTCGGCAAGAGCCACCAGGGCATGTTCCCCTTCATAGACCACAAAACTGTCCACAATAGTAAAAAGATTTTCATTGCTTTTAAGGTTGTCAATAAGCTTGGTAAAAACGCTCCCGCCCACAGTAATATGAATATCGGGTCTATCTTTTTTTATTAAATAGGCAAGAGTAAGGCCCGGAATAATCTGAGAAGTGGATGTGATAGATATTCCGACCAAGCCAGGTTCATCGGAGAGTATGGAGGAAATAATATAATTACTGAAAACCTCATGGAACACATTCTCTTCCCGGTTTTTTATGGCGGCAAAAATCTCTGGTGATGAGTACACAGAATACCGCATTTCATTGTTGACTGTGGTTATCTGAGAAGGGAAATAGGAAGAGGTAATTAACTCTATCCAACGCTCCATCACTTTCAAACTCTCCATATAATTTTCAATGGAGTAAAATTCTTCTCCCCTGAAAGTTTTCTTTGCGTTTTTTACCCATCCAACCAGCTTTGGAATCCATTCCAGGGCCTGATTCATCCTGGCAAATTTTTCCGAAGCCTCAGGCCCCCCTTTTTTCTCACCTTTTTTTATCTCCTCCTGTATTCTGGCATACATCCCCTGGACCTTTTCCCAGGTAAGGAGAATCTCGAGGAATTCAATATTGATATCCCTCTGAATGACCTCAAGTCCCTGCTGCCTTGCATAGGCGGTAAGACTGGGAAGACTGAGAAAAGGCTGCGATGGAATCCATGATGGAGGAAAAAGTAAGGTAACCTTCATTTAAAAACTCCCTGAGACAAGCTTTGCTTCCTTTCTATGATCTGCTTAATTTTGGGGTTAAAACCCCTGAACACCTCAGGTGAATAGGCTGAAGTAAATCAAGGTTCTCTCAAGTCAGCAATTCTCGGTGAAAAAAAGGCAAGAATGCCACGTTGCTATCGCTCCTCGCAATGACATTACGAAAACCGTCTTTGTCATTGCGAGCAAAGCGAAGCAATCTCAAGCCAATGCCGGTTCACCGGGAATTGCTGCTCTCATGTCCGCCTCATTGGAAAAGGCAAACCATATAGCTCTTCTCTTGGAAATCTTGCGGTAAGCCGATAAACTAATAAGGTGCCCTCGTCAGCTAACTCAAAGCCCTAAGTTTTGTGTGACCACCCATTGTTTTTTCCTTCAGCCTTTAACCTTTAGACTATTCACCTGAGGTGTTACAATTTTATTATCTAACTGGGTTTTTCTTCAGATGAGGGGAGGGAAACTTTAATATACTCAAAATTGTATCTCTGGTCGTCTATTGCCTTTCCAACCTCTTCCAGGGCTTTGACCTGGTCATTCCATCTTCCGCACTGCGCGATAAAGTCCCTTTTTGCCCTTCCCTGGACCTTATGGGTGACGATATCAAGAATTTTTTCTTTCATGTCCCTCATTATGGTTCTGAGCCTCATAAAAACCACCTGTCCGGCATCCTTTTTAAAAAATGGTCCGGCGCCTTTCAAAATATTTAAAAATTCTTCGATGCTTAAAAGGTGATCCTGATATGCATTGATCAAGTTTAAATCCACCACTCCCGGGTTCGCAAAAAATACATCTCTGCAGATCAGGCCCTTCACTTCCTGGGTGATATGATGATAGGCGGGAATGTGGTCAATCTTTTCATCCCTCTGCCTTTTCATTTTCCTCTCTGCTTCCTGTACTTCATGGGGGGGCACATAACGCATTTCAAACAGCCTTTGAGCTTCAGTTAGATGCTTATTCTTTTCATCACCGTTGGTTTCTTTTGTCAATATGCTTCTCCTTCAAAAAAAGTTATTGAAATATCACCCACCCCTCCTCTCCCATAGTTAGCAGGGATGGCAGGGAGAGGTAGATTTGATTATATCATTGCCATTGGCATTTAACCAAATCAATGTTGTGGCAAACTGAGGCAATTTATGGCCATTAAGGCGCCAGATCGCCAACCAATTTTTTTTAATCTGATGACAAAATTAACAAGAAAAAGCAATGCCACAGTCAGTGCGCTCCAAAAAAAAATCCAGTCTATCCTGTCCATACTGTCTAAAAAAAAAGAAAATTCCTATACAGTTAGGCTTATGGCCCCCTGGCCCCTTAAAGGCAAAGCCCAATAAAAAAAGCCCTGAGGGATTTAACAGTTTATTGTCAATCCCCTCAGGGCATAAACTACTCAAAGAACGGGCAACCTATATCATTTGATCTTGATATAGTTCCATGCTGAACGACCTTTCTGACCGTTTCTTTCGCCGTTTGCGCCATCCCAAACCGCAATGGCAATTGGAACATAGGTTCCAAACCTTAGAAACTGGGTATCGGCGCTATCATTGGTAGAGAGTTTTCTTTTCAAAACAACAGACCAGGTGCTGTTTCCCCATACACCAAATCCATTCACATCCTGGCTGGCCTGGGTGGTCAATGTGCCAAAACCTTCAGCGCTTAAATCCTCAACAGGGGAAACCCTGAGGGACTCATCGGACAAAATATTTCCGCTATATTGGCCGGCGTCATATGGACCCTGATGGTCGCCAGTGGAGGACATAAGGGTTTGCGCGTCCGCGGCTGATGGATGGCCGAGTTTTGCGCAAGGATTTTTGTTTCCAACACAATCGCTGCAATACTCGCCGGTATCAGATGTGGCAACCGAAATAATGCGCGCTCCGGGTCTCTCGTTGATATAATAATCTGACTGCATATGAGGGTACTGATTGTCCCGAATTTCGATTTCATTAGTCGTACCTTCTCTCTGCCAGTCGGCCTTCCAGTGCCAGATATTAACGGCATCGCCATCGTTTCCCATGAAAGGGAAAATTCCAGGCTCATCCGGTGGCTCTTCTTCCGTAACCTCTACAGGAAACATCACAGCGGCTCCATCCCTGTAATCATCATGCCTCAAGGCAATGCTATTCTTGGAGGCGTCATTCCATTCCAATCTGATAGCTATTTCCCTTCTATTACTCAGGACCTTAACTTGCACCTGCGTTACTGAAGGAGAAAATTCTTTTGGCTCTGTAACGTCCTGAGGGAGCAAAGAAACTACCGTGGTTGAGGCAGCACCCCACTCTACAGCAGAGGGATCAAGAGAAATGTCCCCCGAAACCTGCGCTGCTTCAACTACCTGGGGGCCTTCACTAGTCTCCGCGCCACGCTGTGGCTGGTCAGCCATTGCCAAGCTCGCGCTGAAAACAAACAGCATTGCTACTAAACCTATTTTAGTCAGTTTATTATTCATTAATCGATAACCTTCCTTTCCAATAAATGGTTAACGTATTTATAGATTACTAATAGAATCATTAAGGTTTGGATTTTTCTCGGTTGAACAATCCATTGTGCCACCCATTCTTTCTGATTCATCCAACGAATCACTGGATTGAGGGGCTTTAAGCTTTTTAGGCTTCACCTTAAGGTACATGGCCTCCATTTGCAAAAATATCCTGAGAAGGGCGGCTACCTGTTTATAAAAACCATCCTGCGAATTTTTAATCAGAAGCATTGCAAAGAGGACACCCCAAGCGCCAACCTGCTTCTTTATAAATTTTTTCTGCGCCTTAATAACAATATCCGCCTTCTCCTGCCCATGATTGGTCAGGGCATATCCTTCCTTATGGGTCAGGACATGCATAAACTCCAGTTCCACGCTGATATGGTCTAAACTCTCCGCAAGGTTGTCCGCTTTTTCCATTCCAAAAGCCCTGTACCAGCCGGAAATGTCACCGGTGTCCTGACTTTTCTGAAAAATATGCTCGCTCCCGTAATGGGACGCTGTTGGAGGATAACTTTTATTCACCGTATGTCCAAAAACCTGAAGGTACTTCTTTTCAAGATAAGCGCGATCGCGGTCTTTAAATTCGCTTTTCACCAACCCTTCTAACGCATCGAGGTTTTCCAGGGCGTCCTCAGCCTTTTTCTTAATCTCATCTCCAGCGCAATTGACAGCAATATAAGAAAAATTATTTTTGAGTTCCCCGGTAAAGGACCCGTCGCAAAGCGTGGTGATCAGGTCCTTATTGTTAGGATAAAGGTACGCGAGGGAGAGAAGCCGGTAAATCTGGCTTCTCACCATAGCTGTCTCCGCTTGCCCTCTCGTATCCTTACTATCCTTTTCAACCTCTTTCTTTTCTACCACAGAGGCCATATGTGATTCTCCTTATTCTTAAAATTTTCTTAAATAGATGTAATATGTTTCTCAGGCCTGATATGGATCGGCTCTTCAATGGTGGTCCTGACGATTTCCTCTCCATTTTTACCATAACCGATTACAGTATCGTTATACATGGTAAAATGTTTGCCGTTGATCTGCGTCTCCCAAACCTTTGGTCCCTCTTGGATCGCATACTTAAAAATAATCTTCTGGGTTTTTCTGAAGAGGTTCAGCACCGCAAGGGTTTCTCTGTCAGGGGCAAGGTATAAATCTACCGCATGGTCAGTTCCAGGCCCAAACATCTGCTTTGAGTAATCTCTTGGCGCAACTCTGGAAGGGATGTAATAGCCATTTGGCTCTGTTCCAAACTGCGGATAGAGAGGCAACGCGATCTTTGCCACCTTGATCAGGTAATATAACGGAGAATATCTGTCCTTTTTCCATTCTCCGTTTTCATCTATCTTAACCAAACCCTGCATTCTGATCTGGCCAACACAGGCTGCCATACATCTTGTTTCCATTGGGTGTCCACCGGAAATAGGATCTTTGCCCTCTACCCTTGGGTAACAAGCAATACATTTTTCTGAAATCCTTGTGGTGGACCTGTACATGGGTTTTTTAAATGGGCACTGTTCCACACACTTTCTGTACCCTCTGCAACGGTTCTGGTCTATGAGAACGATGCCGTCCTGCTGTCTCTTGTAGATAGCTTTTCTCGGACAAGCGCCTAAACAGCCGGGATAGGTGCAGTGGTTGCACAATCTCTGAAGATAATGAAACCATCTTCCCGTATGCTCCGGAAGTTCTTCACCCTTTGTCCAGTTATAGTTCCCTTTTTTTCCATGGTCTGTATAAAGATCCATAGAAGTATCACCGGCTGCTGTATCTTCATAAATATTCGGAAAACGCCATTCCTTATCGGTCGGAACGTATCCTACAGCAATCTGTCCTCTTTCTCTCTGCTTTGCCGTCGGGGCCTCAAAAATGGTGGTTCCCTTATAGGTTCCATAGAAACCATCTCCACTCGAATTCCACGCCTGCCTGCCGGGATTAGCTTTATCCAGTAGATGCATGCCCTTTTGATCCCAGAATTGTGGATAACCACCGTATGGTTTTGTTTCAACGTTATTCCACCACATAAATTCCTGTCCTTTGGAGAAGGTCCAGGTAGATTTGCAGGCCATGGTGCATGTTTGGCAGGCAATGCAACGGTTTATGTTGAACACAAAGGCAAACTGCCATTCAGGATGCTTCTCCTCGTAGGGATACCACATCTTCCTACCTAATTGCCAGTTATTTACTTCAGCCATTCTGTTTCCTCCTAATTTATCGTTAAAGTAGAATGTAAAGGGAGGAGAAAAGCGCCTCCCCCCTCACATTAGTTCAGTTATCTACTATTATACATCAACCCTTACCAACTGGCCTTTGAGATATCTCTTGGAAATCTCGCTTTCATTGCCAGGTGTAAGCCCTGTCTTGACAGGATCCCACAGGCCTTTTCCGCCGATTCCGGCATCTTCTGCCTTGGTGATCTTAACAAGGGTTTCTTTAGGCACGGTGTTTACTCCGTGGTTATCAGGCTCGCAACCAAAGAAGAATTTCATGGCGATTTTCTTCTTATGGAAGAGAGTATCTGTCTGATGCATAGGCATAGACCAATCTCTTGTTATGGACTGCTGAGAACCATATCTGAAGTTCGCCTGGTACCCCGTATCCGCAGAAAGCGCTCTTCCGTCCGCTCTGGACTCATGAGCCTTAACAGATCTCTCTGTGGCGCAATAAGGGGCGTGTTTCATCATGGTGGTGCTATATGGATATGCAGGGTTATACTTTGCCC
>Ga0255058_10002117_pt1 | contig 11030 bp, 15 predicted proteins | sample Cases_109_9_MG_FD_188637 | JGI IMG/M metagenome (GOLD analysis project Ga0255058, IMG submission 188637) | Seawater microbial communities from Amundsen Gulf, Northwest Territories, Canada - Cases_109_9 | ecosystem: Environmental > Aquatic > Marine > Gulf | place: Canada: Northwest Territories... | reverse complement strand
CGGACTCAAGGACACGGTGCAGGACGGCCGCACGGGCTACCTGGTGCCGTGGCGCTGCCCGGAGCCGTTCGCCGAGCGCCTCGATCTCTTGCTCACGAACGAGCCGCTTCGCCGCAGCCTCGGACGCGAAGCCCGCGCCGTCGCCGAGACCTATCGCTGGTCGCGCGTCGCCGAAGAGGTGGAGTCCGTGTATCACGATCTCGTCGGCAGCAACCGGGGAGTCGCCGTCGGCGCACACGTCGCCTAGACCTGCTTCCTCATGACCCACGTCGACCCGAAAGAAAAGCACCCAAAGACGGCGCTCGTCATCGTCGCGCACCCGGACGACGCGGAGTTCCTCTGCGGCGGGACCGCTGCCAGGTGGGCCGCCGAAGGTTGGGACGTTCACTACATGCTCACGACCAGCGGTGACATGGGGACGAAGGACGAATCACTGACCCGCGAAAAGCTCGCCCAGATACGGGAGAAAGAACAGCGCGCCGCCTGTGACGTGCTCGGCGTCAAGGAGCTCGTCTTCCTGCGCTACCCCGACGGCTTCGTCGAGGACACGGCCGAGATGCGCGGGCGCATCGTGCGCGAGCTGCGCCGGCTCAAGCCGTGGACGGTGATCACCTGGAACCCCTACCGCACTTCGTTCACGCACCGCGACCACCGCCTCACCGGCCAGGCCGTGGTCGACGCCGTCTTCCCGCTCGCCCGCGATCCGCTGGCCTACCCGGAGCACCAGATCGACGGGCTCGAGTCGCATCGCGTGATGGAGCTGCTGCTCGCCGGACACGAGGAGCCGGACCACTGGATCGAGATCCCCGAGGACGCCTTCAAGCGCAAGATCGACGCGCTCAAGAAGCACAAGAGCCAGCTCGGCCGGGCGCCGATCCGCGAAATCCGCAGGCGGGTCAAGGAACGCATGGCGGAGGCGGCGAAGGACCAGGACTTCAAGCTGGCCGAGCCGTTCCGCCGCATGGCCTGGCGCTAGGCGATGGAGTCGCTCGCGAGCACGACGCTGTACATGGCGATCGCCGCCTGCGCGGTGGCGACGACAGCCTACTGGGCGCATACGCTCGGGCTGGGTCTTGTGGTGCGCCGGCTGGCGACGCCGATCGGCGAAGGCCCGGCCGTCGCCTCGATTGAGCGCAGCGGCATCAACGGTTGGGCGCACGCCACCGGGCGCTTCGCGACATTAGCAACGTGGACGGTCTTGGCGCTGCTGACCGTCTCTCTCATCGCCCGCTGGCAGGCCGTCGATTACGCGCCGTGGTCGAACATGTACGAGTTCACGATCGCCTTCGCGGCGGCGATCTGCGGCTTCTACGCCGTCTTCGAGCAGGTCTACGCGGCGAGGCAAGGGACAGGGGACAGGAGGCGGGGGACGCGCTCGCCGCGGGCGCTTGGCAGCGTTGCGCTGCCGGTCGTGCTCTCCGGGCTCGTTGTCGCGGTTCTCTTCTTCCCGTCGGACGTGCGCCCGCTCGTACCGGCGCTGCAGAACACGGACCTGTTGGCGATACACGTCGCGGCGATGATCCTCGCTTACGCGGCGCTGAGCGTGTCCTTCGCCGCAGGCGTGCTTTACCTCGTGCAGGGCGCGCATAATCGCTTCGAGCGCCTGCCGAAGGCCAGGCTGCTGGACGAGATCGGCTACAAAAGCGTGATGGTGGGCTTCCCGCTGCTGGCGGGCGGCATCGCGCTGGGCGCCTACTGGGCGAACAGTGCCTGGGGCCGCTACTGGGGCTGGGACCCCAAGGAGTCGGCGGCGCTCGTCACGCTACTGATCTACGGTGTGTACCTGCACATGCGTGGCCTGCGCAAGTGGTCGGGCGCGCGCTCGTCCATCGTGCTCGTGATCGGCTTCGGCACGGTGCTGTTTGCGTACTTCGTCGTCAACCTCTGGGTCTCCGGCCTGCACAGCTACGCCGGCGTCTAGCACCCCCCGTTGGCGGGCCGGTCAACGCCGCATTTTCGGTTGACACAGCCCCCCCTGGTAGCTACCATTTCTTTTTGGCGCCCGTATAGCGCGGGCGTACGGCTGTTCAACGGTCGGAAGACTTGGCCGTGCATAGGCTGTGGCGCTCTGAGCCAAGGCAGATGCGGCAAGCTTTCGGCTTTTTGTTTGCGCCGAGTGTAGAGTCAGGAAGGGAACGCGAAAAAGTGCCAACGATCAACCAACTGGTGCGAAAAGGGCGGAAGCCGATGTCGAAGAAGACAAAGGCGCCGGCCCTGCGTTTCCATTTCAACGCCCTCAAGAACCGAATGATACGCGGCACCGGTAGCCCTCAAAAGCGCGGCGTCTGCACCAACGTTCGCACCGTCACGCCCCGTAAGCCGAACTCGGCGCTGCGAAAAGTCGCCCGCGTGCGCTTGACGAACGGCATGGAGGTCACCGCCTACATCCCGGGCGAAGGACACACGCTGCAAGAGCACTCCGTTGTGCTCATCCGTGGCGGGCGCGTCAAGGACCTTTCCGGAGTCCGCTACCACATTATCCGCGGCGCGCTTGACGCCGGCGGCGTCCAGGGTCGAAAGCAGCAGCGCAGCAAGTACGGCACCCGCAAGGACGCCGAGTAGGACCCGAGGACGAGAAGATGCCGCGACGCGGAAAATCCGTTAAACGCACGATCCTGCCAGACGCCAAGTTCAACAGCGTCATGGTCCAGACGCTGATCAACAAGGTGATGTACAACGGCAAGAAGAGCACCGCTGAGCGCATCGTCTACCAGGCGATGGACCAGTTGGCCGAGCGCACGAAGGAAGACCCGCGGCAGGTCGTCGAGCAGGCGATCCGCAACACGATGCCAATTCTCGAGGTCCGTCCCCGCCGTGTCGGCGGCGCTACCTACCAGATCCCGTTGGAAGTCCGCCCGGCGCGCCAGGTCTCGCTGGCCATGCGCTGGCTCCTCCTCGCCGCCCGCGCCCGCAGCGGCAGGCCGATGGCGGAGCGGCTCTCAGCGGAGTTGCTGGACGCCTACCGGGAGCAGGGCAGCGCAATCAAAAAGCGTGAAGACACGCACCGCATGGCCGAAGCCAACAAGGCCTTCGTCCACTACAGGTGGTAGGGGCGAGGATCAGGCGCGGCCGATGACAGTTAACTAAGCGATTTCTTCCAGGAAATGCAAGTGGCAGATATGAGTGAGTCTGTGCCCGTCGATCGGGTACGAAACATAGGGATTATCGCGCACATCGATGCCGGTAAGACCACCGTGACGGAGCGGGTCCTCTTTCATACGGGGATCACGTACAAGATCGGTGACGTCGATGCCGGTACTGCCGTCATGGACTGGATGGCGCAGGAGCGAGAGCGCGGCATCACCATCACTGCCGCTGCCACGACGACCACGTGGAACGATCACCAGATCAACATCGTAGATACGCCTGGCCACGTGGACTTCACCGTCGAAGTCGAACGAAGCCTCCGTGTCCTGGACGGGGGCGTTGTTGTGTTCGACGCAGTGGCCGGCGTCCAGAGCCAGTCGGAGACCGTCTGGCGACAGGCCGACCGCTATCACATTCCGCGCGTTTGCTTCGTTAACAAGATGGATCGCGTCGGCGCTGACTTCTGGGCGGCGATCGACAGCATCCGCGCGCGTCTGAACGCGCGCCCGATCGCCGTTCAGATGCCGATCGGCGTAGAGGACAAGCACCAGGGCGCCGTCGACCTCGTGGAGATGGTCGCCTACACGTTCCCCGAAGGCGCGCTCGAGCCGACCGTCGGCGAGATCCCGGCCGACCTCAAGGAAGAGGCCGTCAGGCGCCGAGAGGATCTCATTGAGGCGATCGCCGAAGTCGACGACCAGATGCTGATCAGCTTCGTCGAGCAGCACGAGGTGACATCGGTCGAGCTGAAGAAGGCGCTCCGCCGCGCTACGATCGCCGGCCTCGTCAACCCCGTCCTCTGCGGCACCGCCCTCAAGAACAAGGGCGTGCAGCCGCTGCTCGATGCCGTCATCGACTACTTGCCTTCGCCCGCCGAGGTGCCGGCCATCACTGGCACCGACCCGGCGACCGGCGAACTGGTCGAACGCGCGCCAAGCACCGACGAACCGTTCTCCGCGCTCGCCTTCAAGATAGTCGCCGACCCGTACGTTGGCCGGCTCGTCTACTTTCGCGTCTACTCGGGCGTCGTCAAGCAAGGCGAGACGGTGGTCAACAGCAGCCGTGGGCAGAAAGAACGCCTCGGCCGCATCCTGCGCATGCACTCCAACCGGCGCGAAGAACTGACGGAGATCGTAGCCGGTCAGATCGCGGCCACGGTTGCCCTCAAGAACACATTCACCGGTGACACGCTTTGCGACGCCAAGGCCAGGATCCTCCTCGAGGCGATCAAGTTCCCGGAGCCCGTGATCGCCGTCGCCATCGAACCGAAGACCAAGGAGGACCAGGAACGCATGGGCGACGCACTCGCCCGCCTGGTCGAAGAAGACCCGACATTCCATGCCCGCTACGATGACGAGACCGGACAGACGATCATCTCCGGCATGGGCGAGCTGCACCTGGAGATCATCGTCGACCGCATGCTGCGCGAGTTCAACGTGCAGGCGGACGTCGGCCGGCCGGAGGTGGCCTACAAAGAGACGATCAGAGAGACTTCCGACGCCGAGGGGCGCTTCGTGCGCCAGACCGGCGGCCGCGGCCAGTTCGGCGTCGTCAAGCTTCACGTCGAGCCGCTGGAGCGCGGCACCGGCATCCAGTTCGAGAACAAGATCGTCGGTGGCGCTGTCCCGCGCGAGTTCGTCTCGGCCGTCGAGCACGGCGTCCGAGAGGCGCTGGAGACGGGCGTCAAAGCAGGATATCCGGTCGTCGACGTGAGGGTGGAGCTTGTGGATGGGCAGCATCACCCTGTAGACTCATCCGAGCTGGCCTTCAAGATGGCGGGGTCCCTGGCGATCCAGGAAGCGATGAAGAGGGGCCGCCCCGTTCTTCTCGAGCCCGTCATGAAGGTAGAGGTGGCGACACCTGATGAGTTCTTCGGCGAAGTCCTTAGCGACGCTAGCTCTCGTCGGGGTCAGGTCTCCGATGTGGACCATCGCGGCCACCTGCGTGTGATTTCGGCGCACGTCCCGCTTGCGGAGACGTTTGGCTACGCCACGACGCTGCGCTCCGTCACACAGGGCCGCGCGAGTTACACGATGGAGTTCGACCACTACAATCAGGTCCCCGCGTCCATCGCCGAGCAGGTGTCCGGGCGCATGCAAGGGGCGGTACGGAGATAATAGATGGCACGGCAAAAGATTAGAATTCGCCTCAAGGCGTTCGACCACCGCATACTGGACCAGTCTGCTGTGCTCATCGTCGAAGCGGCCGAGCGCACCGGCGCCGCAGTGGCCGGGCCGATCCCGCTGCCGACTCACATCGAGAAGTACACCGTGATCCGCTCGCCGCACGTCGATAAAGATTCCCGCGAGCAATTCGAGACGCGCACGCACAAGCGCATCATCGACATCCTGGAGCCGTCTCCAAAGACGGTCGACGCGCTGATGCGGTTGCAGCTGCCGTCCGGCGTGGACATCGAGATCAAGCTATGAGCGTTGAAGGACTACTGGGCCGCAAGATCGGCATGACGCAGATCTTTGAGGATGACGGCACCGCCGTGCCGGTCACCGTCATCGATACGGTTTCCTGCACGATCGTCCAGGTCAAGACGAAGGAGAAGGACGGTTACGAGGCTGTCCAACTCGGCTTTGGCGAGCGCAAGCACATCACGAAGGCGCTCAAAGGCCACATGAAGGACTACGGACAGTTCCAGGTGCTGCGCGAGTTCTGCACCGATGACGTCGAGGCGGCGGAAGCCGGCAGCAAAGTCGGCTGCGACATCTTCGAAGTCGGCGACCTCGTCGACGTATCCGGCACGACGAAGGGCCGGGGATTCGCCGGCGTCGTCAAGCGCTGGGGCTTCCATGGCGGCCCCAAGACGCATGGCCAGTCCGACCGCCACCGCGCGCCGGGCTCCATCGGTGCCGGGACGTCTCCGGGACGCGTGATCAAGGGCCTCAAGATGGGCGGTCACATGGGTACCGGCGAGGCCACCGCCAAGAACCTGAAGGTCGTTCGAGTCGATGCGGACAAGGGCGTGCTCTTCGTCCGTGGTCCTGTACCGGGCAACGAAGGAATCGTCGTCCGCGTGCGCAAGTCGCCGGCACTGAAGGTCAAGCAATGAAGCTCCCCGTACTGAACGCCGAGGGCAAGGAGCTGCGAAAGCTTAACGTCGACGACAGCGTCTTCGGCATCGAGCCGAACGGCACCGTCCTCCACCAGGCCTACGTCAGGCAGCGCAACAACCAGCGCGCCGGCACTGCGCAGACGAGGACGCGCGGCGAGGTCGTGGGCAGCACGCGAAAACTCCACCGCCAGAAGGGCACCGGTCGCGCCCGCGCCGGCACGGCCGGCTCGCCAACTCGCGTCGGTGGTGGCACCGCATTCGGCCCGCGCGTGCGCGACTACAGCCAGGCGATGCCTAAGAAGATGCGTCGTCTGGCGATCCGCTCCGCGCTCTCGGGCAAGGCGGCCGATGGCCAGCTTGTGGTCATCGACCAGCTCGCCTTCGAAGTGCCGAAGACGAAAGAGATCGCTCGCATTCTGCAGAACGTCGGCATCGACCGCTCGGCGCTCATCGTGACCAGCGAGTCCGACCGCTCAGTGCTGGCGAGCACGCGCAACTTGCACAGGACGAAAGTGCTTCCGGCGCGCTACCTCAACGTCGGTGACATGCTCAACCACCAGAGCCTCCTCATGACGGAGGACGCGGTTCGCATCGCCGAGTCGCTGTGGGCTGTCGAGGGCGCGCCCAAAGCGGCGAAGAAGCCCGCTAAGCCCGCCCGCAAGAAGGCCGCCGCCAGGCCGAAGGCCAAGGCCAAAGACGAAGCGAAGCCCGAAGCCGCAGCCGAGGCGCCGGCGGCCGAGGCCGAGGCGACTGCGGAAGCACCGGCCGAGCCGAAAAAGCCTGCTCGCCGCACCCGCGCCGCCGCGAAGCCGAAAGACAAGGGCGCTGCCAAGAAGACGACCACCCGCCGCGCTCCCAAGGCGAAGGCTTCAACCGAGGACAAGCCGAAGCCGAAACGGGCGAGCCGCGCCAAGGCGAAGGCCGCCGACGGCGAGGACAAGGCGAAGACGACGCGCCGCCGCACGACGAAGAAGACCGAAGAGAGCGAGGGCTAGGCTGTGGCAAAGGCACTGAACCCGCTCGCCGTCCTCGTCCGGCCGCTCATCACGGAGAAGGCGACCCGCCTCGGCGCCGAGAACAAGTACTGCTTCGAGGTCCGGCGGGTCGCGAACAAGATGCAGATCAAGGAAGCCGTCGAAAAAGGCTTCGACGTGAAGGTGCTGAACGTCCACGTGATGATCATGAAGGGCAAGCCGAGGCGTATCCGGGGCAACCGCATCAAGCACTCACCCAACTGGAAGAAGGCCATCGTCACGCTGCACCCGGACGACAAGCTGGAGCTATTTGAGGGCGTATAGAGATGGCCGTTAAGCAGTACAAGCCCACCTCACCTGGCCGCCGTGGCGCGACCGGCTATACGTTCGAGGAGATCACCCGCAAGAAGCCGGAGAAGTCGCTCGTTTTCGGCAAGAAGCAGAACGCTGGCCGCAACAACCGTGGGCGCATCAGCGTGCGTCACCGCGGCGGCGGCCACAAGAGGCGCTACCGCATCATCGACTTCAAGCGGGATAAGCACGGCATACCGGCGAAGGTCGCTTCCGTTGAGTACGACCCGAACCGCTCCGCGCGTATCGCCCTCCTCCACTACGTTGACGGCGAGAAGCGCTACATCATCTGGCCGGTCGGCCTCAAGGTCGGTGACATGGTAGTGTCCGGGCCCGAGGCGGAGATCAAGACTGGAAACGCCCTGCCGCTGCGAAACATCCCGTCCGGCACGGTCGTCCACAACCTGGAGTTGCACAAGGGCAAGGGCGCGCAGCTCGTGCGCGGCGCTGGCGGCTCAGCGCAGCTCCTGGCCCGCGACGAAGAGGCCTACGCGCTTGTCCGGCTACCGTCTGGCGAGGTCCGCCGCATCTTAGCCGACTGCATGGCGACGATCGGCCAGGTGGGTAACGCAGAGCACAGCCAGATCAAGCTCGGCCGCGCCGGCCGCCGCCGGCTCATGGGCCGCCGGCCGCACGTCCGAGGCTCCGCCATGAACCCGCGAGACCACCCGCACGGCGGCGGCGAAGGCAAAGCGCCGATCGGCCTGCCGGGCCCCAAGACGCCCTGGGGCAAGCCGACTCTGGGTGCGCGTACGCGCCGCCGCAAAGACACGAACAAGTACATCGTCAGGCGGAGGTACGACGTCTAATGTCACGATCGACGAAAAAGGGCCCCTACGCCGATCCCAAGCTGACCGCCAAGGTGCACGCCCTGCAGGCAAGCGGGAAGAAGGAAGTGATCCGCACCTGGGCGCGCCGCTCGACGATTCTTCCGGAGATGGTCGGCATGACGATCGCCGTTCACGACGGCCGTCGCCACGTGCCCGTCTTCATCACCGAGAACATGGTCGGCCACAAGCTGGGCGAGTTCGCGCCGACGCGCACCTTCCGCGGCCACACCGCGAAGACTGCCGCCTCGACGCAGGTGAGGAAGATCTAACGATGGTCGCGGTACGTTCCTTTGCCCGTAGTGCGCCGGCCTCGCCGAAGAAGGTGCGGCTCATCCTCAACGAGGTCCGCGGCAAGCGCGTGGACGAGGCGATGGCCCTCCTGCGATACATGACGTCGCCACACTCCGAGTTGGTCGCCAAGGCGGTCCGCTCAGCCGCTGCAAACGCCGAGAACAACTACGACATGGACCCGCGCCGCCTGCGTATCATCGAGGCCTTCGCCGGCGACGCCGATAAGGTGCGCCGGCTGATGCCGCGCGCCCGCGGCCGCGGCGACATCATCCGCCGCCGGAGTTCCAACATAACCATCGTGGTGGAAGAAGAGGAGAACTAGATGGGACAGAAAGTTCACCCCAACGGCTTCCGCCTGGGTTACATCTACGACTGGAAGAGCAAGTGGTACGCGGACAAGAACTACACCGAACTGCTCCACGAGGACCTGGGTATCCGCAAGAAGATCAAGGAGATGCTGCCGGACGCCGGGATCGCCCGTGTCGAGATCGAGCGCAACGCCAACCAGGTCACCGTGTCGATCAACACGGCACGCCCCGGCATCGTCATCGGGCGCGGCGGCCAGCGCGTCGATGAGCTGCGCACGAACCTCGAGAAGCTGACCGGCCGCAAGCTGCGCGTCAACATCAGCGAAATCCGCGTGCCGGAGATCGAGGCGCCGCTCGTCGCCCGCGCAGTCGCCGAGCAGATCGAGCGTCGCGTCTCTCACCGCCGGGCGATCAAGCAGGCGGCCGGGCGCGCCATGCAGCGCGGCGCGCAGGGCGTGCGCATTCGCGTCGCCGGCCGTTTGGGCGGCTCGGACATGGGTCGCGTCGACCAGGAACGCCAGGGCCGCGTGCCGCTGCACACACTGAAGGCCGATGTCGACTACGGTACTTCCGAAGCGCGAACGACGCTGGGTTGCATCGGCGTGAAAGTCTGGATATACAAGGGCGACAAGATCGCCGAAGAACGCGAACGCCTCCGCGCCGCCGCCCAGGCTGCCGCGGCCGAAGAGGCGGAAGCCGCCAAGAGTGGCGCATCGGCCCCAGCCGAGGCTGAAGCTGGAGCGCCCACCGCGGAGTCGCCGCAGCCGGCTGCTGAAGAGGAGGCGCCCGCGGAGTCGCCGCAGCCGGCCGCTGAAGAGGAGGCGCCCGCGGAGTCGCCGCAACCGGTCGCTGAGGAGAAGCCCGCAGCGGCTGAGGAGCCGAAACCAGAAGTGACGACAAAGGAGAGCGATGCTTCAGCCTAAGCGAACGAAGTACCGCAAGGCCCATCGCGGCCGCCGGCGGGGCATGGCCCAGACCGGCAACGTGGTCACGTTCGGCGACTTTGGTCTGCAGGCGCTGGGCCCGTGCTGGATGACCAACCGTCAGATCGAGGCGGGCCGTCGTGCCATCACGCGCTACGTGAAGCGTGGAGGCAAGCTCTGGATACGCGTCTACCCGGACAAGCCAGTGACCAAGAAGCCGCTGGAAGTGCGGCAGGGAAGCGGTAAGGGGCCCGTCGAAGCCTGGGTCGCCGTCGTCAAGCCGGGCCGAATGATCTACGAGATATCCGGCGTCGCCGAAGACGTTGCGCGGGAGGCGATGAGGCTGGCGGCGCAGAAGCTGCCGATCAAGACTCGCTTCATCGGAAGGATGGAAATCTAACAGTGGCGAAGAAGATCCGGGGCAAGGTTGAGGAGATCCTCAAGATGTCCGATGCCGACCTGCAGAAGCAGCTGGACGAGTCTTATCGCCGGCTCTTCTCACTGCGTCTCCAGAAAGAGACGCTGCAGCTGACCAACCACCGGGAGATTCCCGCCATCAAGCGAACGATCGCCCGGCTGAAGACGTTTCAACGCCAGCGCGAGCTATCGAAAGCGACAGAGGGAGAGGCATCATGACGGCCGCACCCGGAAAGTATGGTGGCCGCAAGATGCGCGAAGGCACCGTCGTCAGCCACTCCATGGAGAAGTCCGTCGTTGTCTCTGTCGCCTCGGCCACTCGCCATAGGCTCTACAAGAAGACGATCCGGCGCAACCGCAACTACGTTGTGCACGATGAGAACGGCGAGGCCCACAAGGGCGATCGCGTGCGCATCGTCGAGTCAGTGCCAATCTCCAAGACCAAGCGCTGGCGCCTGGTCGAAGTGCTGCGCCAGGTCGACCTGCCGGCCGTCGCGCCGGAAGAGATCGACCTCGAGCTCATCGGTGAGGCGAAGGCGAAAGAGGAAGAGGCGCCGGAAACGGTTGCGCCCACGCCCGCAGGCGTCGATGAGACTCCCGCCGAGCAGCCCGCAGCCGAGGCGCTGGCCGAAGCCGCTCAACCGGCCACAGAAGAGATCGAGATTCCCGAAGAAGTAAAGACAGCCGAAGACGCGCCGGCCGAGCCCGAGGCACCCGCCGAAGAGGCGGACGCTGCTCCGGAGGAGACTGTCGCTGAGGAGCCGGCAGCGGCCGAAGAGCCAGCA
>Ga0255058_10002116_pt1 | contig 11033 bp, 6 predicted proteins | sample Cases_109_9_MG_FD_188637 | JGI IMG/M metagenome (GOLD analysis project Ga0255058, IMG submission 188637) | Seawater microbial communities from Amundsen Gulf, Northwest Territories, Canada - Cases_109_9 | ecosystem: Environmental > Aquatic > Marine > Gulf | place: Canada: Northwest Territories... | reverse complement strand
ACGGCAGCCTTTGATAGCCTGGTCGCTGCCCACGAAATTGGCCATAACTTCGGTGCACCGCATGACGGTGTGGCGGGCCCATGCCTGGCGGAGCCACTGGATTTCATAATGGCGCCCTCGCTCAATCTCAGTAATACCAGTTTTTCGCAGTGCAGCATTGGAATCATGCAGGCTAATGCGGCCGCGGCTGCCTGTATTACCGCGTTAGCGACAGTCGACATGTCCGTTGCGCTTAATGGTCAGCCGGCAACGGTTTTGCTTGGTAACAGTCCTGAACTCACAGTTGTCTTGAACAACAACGGCGCTTCAACCGCGACCACCGTTGTAGCAGATATCACCCTGCCTAATAACGTGTCGTTTGTCTCAGCTACGGCAACTTCCGGAAGCTGCAGCAACGGCGCCGGCACCGTGAACTGCCAGCTTGGTGATGTTCCCGGACAGACTGGGCGCATTGTAACGCTGACTACGACGGCGGCCGCAGTCGGCGCCGGACAATTTGATGTGACGGTCACTTCGGACTTCGATGAACGGCCCGGGAACAACCAGGCCTCTGTGCAACTGACTGTCGATCCGGCTGTGGACCTGGTGATCAATAGCGCAATAGCCGGAGCAATAAATCTCAATCAGAGCACGACAATAAATGCGGCGCTCGAAAACCGGTCAATACTCGACGCGACAGGCGTTACACTGAGTATTTCACTCACTAGCGGACTGCAGGCCGACAGCGCATCCTGGTCGATTGGAACCTGTACGGTCACCACTCAACAGGTTGACTGTCAGGCGGCCAACTTCGCGAATCAGTCAAACGCCACTTTGAGTGTTGGCGTAACCGGGCTGACAGCCGGGACCCGCGGTTACACCGTAAGCCTGTCATCCAATGAGGCAGACGCTGACACAACGAACAACAGCTTCAATGGCAGCGTCGCGGTGACGGATCCCAACGCCAAGAAGAGTGGTGGCGCCATCGGCCTGCCGTTCCTCTGGTTGCTTGGCCTGGTGGCGCTCATGCGCAGGCGCGACATCCTGTAATTTCTCTGCCACCATGGCGGTCTGTATATGAGTGACGACAGACCAAACAGCCAGTAATGGGTTGATGTACCAGCAGATGATTACCCGCCTGCTCAACGAACTGCGACACCGGCGCGTGTTCCGCGCCGTGGCTACCTATGCCGTGGTGGCGTGGATCGGAGTCGAAGCCGCCGACGTCATCTTCCCGGCGCTGGGCGCTCCAGAAGCTGTGCTGACCTGGCTGATAGTGCTGGCGCTCGCGGGATTTCCGCTGGTCGCCGTTCTGGCATGGATATTCGACGTGACATCGGAGGGCGTCGTGGTCGGTACGCCGGCCCCGGAGCCAACAATTGGTCTTAGCAGGGTTTCGCAGCTCTCCAGCTGGTTCCTCGTATTGGTACTCGGCGTAGCGGTCGCATATCTGTCAGTGCGCTTGTATTCGCAAGCAGGCACCGAAACCGATTTCTTGCGTGGCAAATCAGTCGCGGTGCTGCCGTTCAAGAACATTGCCTCAGGCGATCGGGCGGATAGCGTTTACTTCAGCGACGGCGTAGCGGAGGAAATTCTCAGCGGGCTTGCAGAGGTCGAAGGCTTACGTGTGGCGGCGAGGACGTCTTCATTTGCATTTCGGGACGACGTTGACGTCCGCGAAGTTGGCAAGATCCTGAACGTATCGGCTGTATTGGAAGGCAGTGTTCGGCTGGACCAGAATTCCGATCAAGTACGCATTACGGCGCAGCTCATCGAGACGGATGGCGGGTTTCAGCTCTGGTCGGAGACGTTTGATTACAAGCTGGAAAATGTATTCGCAGTACAGGAAGAAATCGCCACGGCGATAGTGCGTGAACTGGAATTGGAGTTTTCCGGTCGGGAGGCGGATCTTGTGCAACCGGGGACCGCCAACGTCGAGGCGTACAAAGCCTATCTGCAAGGCCGTCATTCGCTGCAAAAGCAAACGGTGGCGGCGATCGATCAGGCGATCGGATATTTCGATCGAGCAATAGAGCTGGACCCCGATTATGCGCAGGCATATGCGGGGCTCGCCGACGCCTGGATTGGTAAAAGACGGATCGGAAATTTGTCGCTGTTAGTGGCGACTCAGCAGGCACACCAGGCAATCACCACAGCGCTGCGGCTGAACAGCGAGCTCGCGGAGGCACAAACCTCATTAGGCCTGTGCGTACTCGGTGCCGGTCAGCAACGGTTTGCCGCGTCGCAGTTTACGAAGGCGATCGAACTCGATCCTAATAATGCTAATGCCTATTTGCAGCGTGCGAATCTCTTGCGCAACCAGGGGTTTCTTGAAGGCGCGATGCGAGCGTATACACAGGCGCTCGCGCTCGACCCGCGCAATTCAACGATTATTGCCGAACAGGCGATACTTACAGCACTGCAGGGACGCTTCGAGCGTGCTCTCGGACAAATGGAGTCCTTGCTGGCGGAACATCCCGAGCAGGTGTCTGCCACCTTAGCCATGTCCCGGGTTGCGGCTCTGGCCGGTCAGGCCGAACGATCCCTGGGGTTCGCCCGGCAAGCACAGGTGTTGGCGCCCGACAACCCGATTGCAATGAGTCAGGTGGTTGCCGCGTACATTCAGCTTGGGCGTATTGACGATGCAGAAGCCAACCTGGACGCGGCTCGCAGCGTTGCACCGGAGAACGAGTCTGTCCTGCAAGCGACATTGCGATTTCTGTTAGTGGCCGGGCGGCATGCAGAGCTGGACACGATGACGGCGCAGCGCGCGCAAATAGTCATCAATAATTCGGGATTGGCTGATTCCAAAATGCATCTGGAGCGCCTGGTCTGGGCCGCGATCGGGCGCTTAGCCAGTGGTGATTCGGCAGGAGCATCCGAGTTGCTCGAAAAGGCAATGCCAGATTCTATCTCTCTTGACCCACATCCACAGTCCGTGCGTTACCTTGCGCTGCTGACAAGGTCACGGGTACTCGAGGAACATGATCAGGCGAGCATTTCTGCTGCCATGGAAAATGGCCGGGCCGTAGCGCAGAGGGTACAGGCTCAGGGCTGGGGTACCGGTGACGCAGACTATGCGCTGGCCACGTTGGCAGCAGCGGGCGGCGCGGTGCCGGAGGCCCTGGGACACCTGCAGGACGCAGTTGCCAAAGGCTGGCGTAGCGTCTCGTTTGCGAATCGGGATCCGGCGATGGCCCCACTGCATTCAAACGCGGACTATCTGGCGCTGATCCAGCAAGTGGAGCAGATGTAATTCACTTCCCTAGTAGGTTTTCGGATCGTGGTTCTTGTTGTGACAAGTCAGATAGCACCGGCCACGGAACGTGCCCCGATCTTCAAACAGCAACAGGCCACGGGAGCTTGGCGAAACAATATTGAGGTCGAAGTTGATCAGGTGTGAATTATTGACCGCATTGCCCTGCGTTGCGCTCACGCCGTGTGGATCATGGCACGCCGAACAAGGGGTGTCCTCATTACGAATGTGTTTATCGTGCTCACGAAAACTGTCATCGTCCAGGATGCTGTCGCGATCGTGGCACTTATAGCAAAGCGCATACTCGAAAGAACTCTCGTTCGTGTTATCGAGTGTTGTGTAATTTTGCTCCAGAATTGGAGCATAGATTGAGCCATGCGGGCCATCCGGACCCGGGCCACCAGTTGCTGTGCTGGTATCGCTGTTATGACAGTCGGTGCAATAGATAATGCTTGTCTCCGTATAAGGCGACAGCAAACTCGGAACATTGGGATTGGCGCCTATGCCCTCGACCGGGTGAAATGACGGATTGGCGGTGTCAAACTCAAGACGTGTGTTAATTTGTGCATGCTGGCGCGTAATCGGTACGAAACTTTTTACATTATTATCCGCATGGCATTTGAAACAGATTTCATATTGAAAGCTTGCTTCCGGATTTGCCAGGAGGCCGGATGCCGTGACGCCGGACACGCCGAGCAGGGGGCCGGAAACAACCGGTGCGGAGGCTGTCAGATTATTGGCTCTATGGGGATTGTGGCAGTCGACACACTCTACGTGGTTTGTCATGAAGATCGTTGGATCTTCGACGGCATCGTGAATACGCGTGAAGTCCTGTACCCGGTGCCCAAACTGTTTTAACAAGTCCGATTCAATGTCGGTCGCGGCCACGTTGCCATTGTGGCATGCGAGGCAATTATCTTCCTCTGCGATGTAATTAAGCAGCCGTAGAGGTTCGCCGGCTTCATGTGGCTTGTGGCAATTTCTGCACGCGTTTTCTGCAACAGTCGTGTATTCGGTAAATGGCCACGGGTCGATACCGATTCCCGGCCATGTCGCGAGAGACGTGGCGTGAGCGGCGAAAGTCCAATCTTTAGGAGTGTGGCAGGTCCCGCATAATTCCGAAAAGTTGTTGGGCCGAACAAGGAATTTGCCTAAGGTATCATCGTGTGCATCGTGGCAGGAAGTGCACTGCATTTCCCCGGAACGGTCGAGCTTGACCTCATTTGTCAGTGTCGACGGGGAAGCCAGCTCACCATTATCGATTGCCAGTGATTCATCGTAAACGAACGATACCGGGTGATCGTCCGAAATATCGGTTCCCAACAGTGAGTCGCCTGCCGGCAGGAAACGTATGCCGCCGGCGAACGGAATCTCGAGCTGTCGTGATACCAGTTCTCCCAATGCGATCGTCCCGTCGTGGCAACTAAGACATAATTTCGACGCGCCCGTAGGTTGCCCCACGATGGCCAGGATGCTGGAACTCTGGTATTGCGTATACGCGGCAGCCGAGTCTTCCCTGTTCCACAACAGGCCAGTTGTTGTTCGCGCCCCGTGCGGCGTATGGCAAAAGATACAAATTTCCTGCTCCGTCGTCGACTTTATCGAACCCGGGCCTGATATCGACAGGTTGTGTTTTGTAGTTGCGATATCTGCACTTGTCCAGCCAGCGAGCAACAGGGCGGAAAAAATCCAGAAATTGCGGTGTGTCAGTATTTTCACTATTGAATCGCCTGGCGGTATTGAAATACCTGAACCCTTGAGTTGTAACTGTCCGAGACATAAATTCGGTCGTCGCCATCGATAAAAATATCGTTCGGCAACCAGAATTCGCCGGCTGCATGCCCGGCCGTGCCGAAAGCAAGTAACAAATCGCCGTTCTTGTTGAAGATCTGGACGTTATCGAACAAAGCATCGACGACGTAAATGTTGTTTTCGCTATCGACGGCTACTCCTTTAGGCCTTGAGAAGGAGCCGGGCCCATCGCCGGCTTCGCCGAAATTATCCAGAAAGCCAAGATCCGGGTTCAGAATTTGTACTCGAAAATTGAGTGAATCCGTCACATACGCATTGCCATCGGGCGCCAGGGCCACACTTGTCGGATAGTGCAATGCATCGTCTTCATCTCCATTGCGGCCAACGCGGGCCTTGATACTGAAGTCGCTGGAATCGAAAACCAGCAATTCGGAAGCAAGCGTGTCTACGACCAGCAGCTCATCGGACTCCGGACGAAATGCGAGTCCGGTGGGCCGCAGCAGCTGACCGCGGCCAATCGATGCCACGTACTTCTTACCGAACGAGTCGAACACATGGACAAGTTTCGTTGCAGCATCCGACACGAAGACCCGGCCATGCCCGTCCGCGGTAACTCCAATCGGATATTCGAATTCTGCAAGAGGCTTGTTGGGAAATGAGTGGTAGCGGGAGCGGCGAGAGTCAAAAACATGAACTCTTTTCTGCCGCGTATCGACAACATATAAACGGCCATCTGGATCGACATGCAAACCCTGCGGCCGCGCAATTCTATCCGGCTTCTTTCCCTTGATCAGGCTCCACGTCTTGCTGAGCCAGCCACCACGAATTTCTGCATCGGCCGGTGTCGTCACGGAGTAAAGGTAGCTGATTCTTGCCGCCTGCGGTGCCGGCGGCCATTGTGGTAGCACGCTGTTTTCCGGCCGCACATTGTCATCCGTGCTGCTGGCACAACCTGCAATCAACAGGGCTACCGATAGAATCTGGAACTTGCAAACAGGTCGTTTCATATTGCTACCTGAACAGCCGGGAAACATACAAGGTCACGAGTCTTCTGTCGCGCTCCTGAAAGACCAGGTCGTCCGATTCATCCAGTTCCTCGTAACGCACGAAACCGCTCCAGTCACCATAGCGCAGCGACCATTTGGAAATCACCCCCTTACTAACTGTGTCTTGCGAATCGCCGTCGATATCGCGCGAGAAAGCGTTTAGTTCAAACCGCCCCCATCGCCTCATGTCCCAGCGCAAATTGCCGGAGAAGCCAACGGTACGAGAATCACTGCCTTCCTCTTTGAAGTCGGTCTCAGCATAACCTGCTGATGCACCGATCGAGAACGTTTGTGTCACTCGAAACGTAAAAGCCTGTTGGAATCGTAGTCGCGTCAACGGGGTTCTTACCGTGTCTCGAAGTTCGTAGTCTGCCGTCGTCCGGCTCCAGCGCCAGTCAAAACTCGCACCGACTCTTTGAATCCTGTCATCGGCAAGATCAGACGGCAGCGTTCCTGATATCAGATCTTCTTTGGCCTGGTTGAAATTGTAATAAAGTCGAAGCGATTGCCATAAATGAACATTTACACCGGCACGCGCTGAGAATCGGTCTGTCTTGAACGGTGCCTGTGTTGCGAAAACGTAGTCCACCAGCACCGTTTCACCATCCGCGATACTGCCAAACAGGCGTCGCTCGATCGTAACGGAGTCACCGACTTCGTTCAGGATATAGTCGATACCCTCTATGTAAGTTACCAGCCTGCTGGTATCGGAAACAACGACCGAATTTATGTCGATGTTCGATCTCGACAGAATTTCCGGAGACGTTCCAAGCAATGTATGGGCTTCACCAAGAATCTGGCTCGAATCGGCATCAATGTCGTTGTCCTCAACTCTGTACGCATAACCGTTGGTTATCGTCAGCATGCCATTGGGGATCGCGCGCAGGTATCGAAAATCGAGATCAACCTCTCGAATGTCTATATCTCCGTCATTAAACTTGTCGTTACTGGTGTACAGCTCCAGCCGGCTTCTTAGATTCTCATACAACTGGTGTTCGAGCGCGGCTGACAAGAAGCGTGCATCCGATCGGAAGCCGTTGTTCTCCCGTGAATCGAGGCGTGCGGTGTATTCTGATCGTAGATTCGGGCTGTGTTCCAGCATCAACCTTTCCGACCACAAAAAGCTTTTGTTGTCCGCTATCTCGGAGGTACTGTCCAGGCCGAATACCGTTGACGTAAGGCGAACATTATCAGTGAAGACAAAATTACTGTTCATGTTCAGCAGATAACGGTCAACATTAAATTTCTGAACATCGATTTGCCGAAGCTGATCAACGAACTCGCCGAGCAGGTTGAACTGATGCCTGTCCGAATTAAACCTGCTTTCCAATCTGAAGATGTCAAAGTCATCTCGAGTTGAAAAGAAATCTTCGAAATTCGTATTGTTTCTTTCAACGGATACGGTCGTTGGAAGAAAATCACTATTGATCAGCCAGCTTATACGCGCAATATCTGTTTCCGTAACATTGTCAGGAGACAATGTGCTATTGAATTCATTACGGCTTTGACGCAGAAAAAACCTGAACGAGTGCAGCTTTTGCCGAAGTATCTGGGCGTCAAGAAAATAGCCGAGAAAGTTGTCGCTATCGTCCCGTGTGAAGGGATCGCTTGCCGTCGTATCCTGTTGCTTCCATTGTGGTTCCAGCCCGAAGGCGAATAACACCAGGTCCGGGTGGTACACCCAGCCTCGGCTTCGGACTTCGAGGCTCTGCCAGAGTGTATCGCTTTGTTCGCTACGCGGTGCGACGCCTGGACCGAGCCTGTTTTCGTCTTTCTTTTGATACTCCAGTGACAACAATACGACCGGACGTTCGACGAGGTAGTCCAGGTCTGCAGCCGATGGGAACGGTATGAACATGGCGAAAGACGCGACCGCCAGCAGGGACCAATGTAGCCGACTAATCATTCCTGTCACCATAAATAAGGACAAGCTCGGCACCGTCGGAATTGAGCAGCTTGCTGGTAACGCCAACATGAGCGTTATGGCACTCGACGCAATCCTGCTCCGGATTCGCCAGGTGCACGGTCGTCAACGCCGCCGTATTGTGGCAACTGCTGCACAACTCGACGTTGTCGGCTTTCAACAGCATGTATCGTCGCAGGGACTGGTGCGGATTGTGGCAGCCCGTGCACAGGCCGGCCGCTGCTGGAAGATGGTGTTTCAGCCCACGTTCGCCGATGTAAGCTGCGCCATGCTGGGTGTGGCAGTTGATGCACAGCTTTTGTTTCGGCAACGTAAGTCTCGATGACGCCGATACTGAACTCGGTGTGTATGCGGCCGGACTTGACTGGCCCGTGTTGCCAAGAAAACTCGTGGATTGCCCCAGGCTGTGACAGCGGCCACATTCACCTGCGGCAAAGGGGCCGTGCTGCCAGTACCGCGATACAAGTGCGTCGCGGTGTCGTTGTTGACGCGCGATCTGAGCATCGGTGGCAGACTGTGTTTCTTCCGCCGGGGCGGCCTCAACCCCTGTTTGTTCTTCGTACAGTGGTGGAACACCCGTGAAAATAACGGTTTTTATCTTGTATCGTGCCTCTGTGCTGCAACCGAGTGCGACGCTTACTACGGTTACCGCAATCGCGAGCATGGCAAGCAACCGTCGTACCGGGTGGTCCGGTCTTGTTCTGTCCATGTTGCGGTTCATTGCCATTTTTTCATTCGAACTATGTCATTACTGTGCCGAGGACGCTCCGACAGCTTCGCTGTTTGCCACATATTCTCCAAACGCGTAAACATTGATCTTGAAGGGTCCCGCCTGATTGGTTACGTAAATCAGGTATTCGGCCCTGAATCGTGGGTCAAGATACTGTGAGAAATATGCAAGGTTGTCGTAGTCGATATGTATACCGGCGGGTAGCCAGGTACCACCATCGATGGAACCATATTTACCGAACGGCATTAGCGTGTTACCGGATTCGATATCAAAGATCTGCACGATCTCGAAAGCGCTGTCCACGGCATATAGATGACCGTCCCGATCCACGGCGATGCCCTTTGGCCGTGGCATGGCTCCCGGAAAATCGCCTGGCTCGCCGATCGTCGTAACGTGCTCTCCGTTCGAGTCGAATTTCTGCACGCTGAAGTTGAGGAAATCGGTTACAAATAGATTGCCATCATCGTCAATAGTCAGGTGAGTAGGGAATCGAAATGATCCCTGTCCTTCGCCCTGTTGTCCGATCGTGTCAACGAGTTCTCCAGACTTGCGATCAAAAATTCTGATGCTTTCCGTGCCGACATCGGCCGTGTATACCCGATCACCGAAAACGACAACGTCGATGGGTTTGAATTTCGGGCCTTCTTCGTATATTCGAACGAACATGTCATTTTGGTCGAATACGACAATCGCACCACGATCCCGGTCAGCTATGTATTTGTATCCGGCCGCATCTGCGAAAATACCAGCGGGATTAGTCAGGGCGCCGCCGGTACTGTTATCGACGAGTTCCATGCGCTTTTTCTCAAGATCGACAATAACGATGCGCCGAAATGTCTTATCTGAAACGTAGAGCCTGCCCGGAACATGGTCCAGGTCCCATGGCCTTCCGAGCGCCATAATTGCATCAGGCTTGCCGGTGACAAATTCTCTGAAACGATCCCTCTCGATGCCAATATCTTCCTCGCTGGTAATTGCGGTCAGGAACTGAATTCGCGGCGTGTCGGGCAGGCTGGGATAGAAAACAGGTCCCGTCTGCACTCGCTCAGGCGTGCTTGTACATGCACCGATTAACAGCAATATCGCAATCACAAAACCGCCATATTTTTTCGAATTATGTTGCTGCCGTTTTGTTTTCATCATTTCGCCTCTTCTTCCAGACTTGTCGTAATCATTTGTTAAGGCTAGCCAAATACACACTAACCGCGGTTCGCTCGGCGGATCCGAGTTCTTTCAATCCGGCCATCATTGGAACTTCATCGATCGCCTCATTAATGTCGTTCGTCGATTTTCCGAGTATCGACGGCCCGATCTGACCCCGTGCATCTGCACCGTGGCAGCCGAGGCAATTCATTGAAAAGACCACCTTGCCATTCGGGGTAGAGTCTGCCGTGGCGACCGTCGAGGTGGGGCCGGGCTCACCGAGACCTGTCAGGTATTCGCCGATCTCATGTATAGAGTCGGCACTCAGAGATTTCATCGCAACCATCATTGCGACCCTGCCAATGGCTTCTGTAATGGTTGCCTCGTTTACGCCGCGTATGGCAGGGCCGACCAGTCCTGTCGCGTCCGGTCCGTGACAGCCGGCACAGTTGGTGGAAAACAGGACGGTACCGTCCATCTCTCCATCGGGAGGCGCCACCACGGCTGTTCCGGCAGGCAGGGATGCAACAATGGCATGTAGATCCGCAGGACTGAGAGATGCCAGATCCGACATCAGGCTGACCCGATCCGTCGCCGCAACGACCGTTTCCATCGTCGCACCTTTTATCGCAGGGCCAATTTCCCCCCCCGCGTCTTTGCCATGACAGCCGGCGCAGCGCTGCAGAAATAACGTTTCCCCGTCCACTCCTTTCGCGGCTTTTTTCAGGTCCGCGGCGGCTGCATCGCTGCCCTCGCGAGGCGTGACCATGAAAACGTTATCAACCGGATCCTGGCGATCGTACCGGACCGGACGATGGCAAAGCGGCTCACATGTACCACCGGTCTCCGTTTTTGCGAAGGCCTTTATGCCGATATTCTGCTCGCCAAAATAGGTATCGGTGGCGATCTGTGCTTCCAGCTGGGAGGCGTGTTGATGGTGGCAGGCGCGGCATCCCCGTCCTTTCTCCTGATCAACATGTCGATTATGAAGATTCAGGTTGCCGTTGCGAAAATTCGTCCCGGTAAGTGTCCGTGGTTCACTGAATATCGTGTCTCCGTGACACATGAGGCAGAAGTAATTTTCGGATGAATACTCCGTATAGAACGCATGCGAATAGGCTCGTCGCTGCAAGCGAATGTTGTCAGATGCATGCGGGTCGTGGCAAAGCAGGCAATCGCCCCGGGCAAACGGCGGATGCTGAT
>Ga0255058_10002115_pt1 | contig 11033 bp, 10 predicted proteins | sample Cases_109_9_MG_FD_188637 | JGI IMG/M metagenome (GOLD analysis project Ga0255058, IMG submission 188637) | Seawater microbial communities from Amundsen Gulf, Northwest Territories, Canada - Cases_109_9 | ecosystem: Environmental > Aquatic > Marine > Gulf | place: Canada: Northwest Territories... | reverse complement strand
CCTTTCGTATGCGGCCAACGCATCATCCAGGATGTTGATGCCGGCATCCAGGTCGTCGATCGACACATTGAGCGGTGGGACGAACCGGATGATGTTTCCATCGGGTCCGCAGTTCAAGATCACCAGCCCATGGTCGACGGCGTAGGAGGCAATGGCTTGAAATGCCTTTGGATCCGGCGTCCGATCGGTGCCGACCAGCTCGACTCCGATCATCAACCCCAGGCCCCGCACCTCACCGACGGTGCCGTGGCGTTCCTGCAGGTCACCGAGCCGAGTGAAGGCGTGGTCCGAACGTTCCGCTACTCCGGGGATCACGTCCTTTAGGGCGTTCACCGTCGCCGCCGATGCTGCGCACGAGATCGGGTTCCCGCCAAAAGTCGTGCCATGCGAGCCGGGCTCCCACTTGGCGAGTAGCGCCTGTGACGCCCCGACCGCCGACAGCGGCAGGCCGTTGGCGATCGCCTTGCCCATGACCAGCACGTCAGGGCGGATGTCGTACACCTGGCTGGTGAACCAGTCACCGGTACGGCCGAAACCGGTCTGCACCTCGTCGAGGATGAGCAAGATCCCGTGCTCGTCTGCGATGTCACGGATAGCGCCGAGAAACTCGCCACTGGCCGGGTAGTAACCCCCCTCGCCCTGGACCGGCTCGATCAGGAATGCTGCCACCTCCTCGGGCGTGATCACATGCTTGAAGGTGAGGCGCAACTCGTTCAGGGCATAAGCGTTGGCCTGCTCTTGTGACATGCCCCAGCGGTAGGGATGGGGATACGGCGTAACGAACACCGAAGGCAGGACGGGGTGATACCCCTGGCGATACTTCACCCGCGACGTCGTATAGGAAACCGAGCCCATGGTGCGGCCGTGGAAACCCCCTCGGAAGACGATGACGCCCTGGCGGCTCGTCGTCTTCTTGGCGAGCTTGACGGCCGCCTCGACGGACTCGGCTCCCGAGTTCATGAACAGCACCTTCTCGATGCCGTCGGGCGCGACCTCGAGGATGTTCTCCCCCGCGGTGACCAGCGAGTCGTACAGGAACGCGCCCCCGGCGTGCCATAGCTTGCTGAGTTGGTCCTTCGCCGCGGCCTCTACGGTTGGCGGGCGATGGCCGAGGTTGTTGACGGCGATGCCACAGGCGAAATCGAGATAGCGCGTGCCGTCGACGTCGGTGATCCAGGTTCCCTGGCCGTCGACTATTTCGATCTCATGCTCGAATGAGATGACGGGGGCGATGGTGTTGTGTAAACGGGTTGCAAGGTCGATCACGGGAAGGCCTCCTTCGTAAATGCTCTGGACGAGGTCGCTGCCGCCGCTACGGAGCGGCGAAGAGGTTCCTACGAGCGTCTCGAGGGGTCCCTGTCATGGCCTTATGGTATCAGCGAGCAAACAGCTCGGTCGACCGGGGCGATCTGGCTCACTTCCCGTGGAACTTAGGGTCTCGCTTCTCGACGAACGCCGCCAGCGCCTCTTGGATGTCGTTGGAATGCAAGAAGGCGGCATTCCACAGTGCCACATAGTCCAGCGCCTCGTCGATCGTGCGGCCATCACCAGCTCTGAGCACCGCTTTCGTGCCCTGCACCGCAAGCGGGGAGTTGGCGGCGATCAGCTCAGCCGTTTCCATCGCCGCCTCGAGCGTGGCTTCGGCATCGGGCAGAACCCTGCCTATCAGGCCGAGTGATGCCGCCTCACCGGCGTCGAAATCCCTGCCGGTAAACGCAAGCTCTGCCACGCTCCCCGGGTCGATGATGCGTGGCAGCCGTTGCAGGGTCCCCAGGTCGGCGACCAGGGCAAGGCGGGTCTCACGGATGGAGAACGTCGAGCCCACCGCTGCATACCTGATGTCACACGCCGTGATGAGATCGACACCCGCTCCGATGCAGTAGCCGTGGATGGCAGCGATCACCGGCTTCGGGCACTCGGCGACCGAGGACACCGTGTGCTGCATGGTTTTGATCATTTTGCGAGTCGCCACCCGATGCGCCGCAGGCGAGGGCGGGTCGGCAGCGTCGGAGTCGAGGGTCCCTGCGGATAGCGCCATAGCGAACGCCTCCAGGTCGAGGCCGATGGTGAAAACCCGACCCTTGGCGGCGACGACGATGGCCCGAATATCTTCGTCTGCGCCAAGCTCCTCGATCGTTGCAGGAAACTCGGTCCAGAACTGCGGGGCGAGGGCATTGAGCTTTCGAGCACGATCCAGCCAGACGATGGCAACCTGGCCACGACGTTCGGTGGTGATGGGTGAATCCATGATTGGAGCGTAGAGGCGGTCGTCGTCAGCCGAAGCGCTCCAGACCGATGGCGAGCGAATCCGGCGTGTCGACGCTGAACCAGGAGCGACCGTCTTCGCCCCACGACCCCCACTCGTCCCGTTCGACCAGGGTGATCGCCAGTCGGTCGAGGATGGCCAGGATGGAGAGGTCGCCATCATCGAGGGCCCCTCGCACGACCGGGAGGCACGGCTTGCGGTACACGGCGCACGTCACCTGCTCCCACCCGCCGTCGACCGGCACCACGGCGTCGCCGCCGGTCTGGTGCAACCGACGCAGCGTGTCGGCACGAACGAACGGTTGGTCAACGGCGACCAGGATCACGTCGCGCCCTTCAGCGTGGACGAGCGCAGCCTCCAGGCCGGCGAGTGGCCCCAACCTGCCGGCGCGGAGATCGGGTATGCCGTCGAGTGCGTCGGAAGATGCTCTGCCAACGACCACGACGTCGCCAACGGATTGTCCGACGGCTGTCACCCGCTGCAGCATCGGCAACCCATCCGCGTCGACGAGAGCCTTGTCACGACCCATGCGAGAGCTGCTCCCGCCGGCAAGCACGGCGACCAGCGGCTTCATCCCACGGACGGTAGCGGGAGCCGGATCCTTCGATCCAAAGGATGAACCTGCGACACGCCGGCATCGGCCAAGGGGAAAAATCTTGTTGCTCGGCGAGTCTCCCGCCGGAGAGTCGAGGCCGGAGACGCTCTACACCGGCCTAACCTCGCAGCGCCATAGACGACGCCTAGAGTTTGGGACGATGGACAACCAGCTGCTCCGCAACATCGCATTGGGAATCGGTGGGCTCATCGTGATCCTGCCGATCGTGTTGCTGTTCGTGTTGTTCCTGGACGACGACGGCGGCGATGCGGCGGCGACGACCACCACAACCTCAGCCGAGACCACGACCACGGCAGTGGAGACCACAACAACGGCGGCGGAAACGACCACTACGGCTGTTGAAACCACGACGACGGGAGCCGAGACCACCACCACCGTCGCCGAGACCACTACGACCACGTTGGCCCTGGACCCGCTGATACTCGCCGACGACGGGATTGGTGGTGTCGGCTTCGGCGCCACACCGGAAGTGGCCATCGCCTATGCCACCGCGGTCCTGGGACCTCCCGACTTGGACACCGGGTGGATCGACGGGCTCACCAGCCGTTACGGGGTGTGTCCGGAGCCACAGGTGCGTGGTGTCGAGTGGGGCACGAGCGCCGGCGGATTCGGCGCGGCGTTCACCCTGCTGTTCACCAACGGTGCCACAACCCACGCTGCCCCCGGCACCGAGCACTTCTTCGGGTACTACTACTTCGGTGGAACCCCTGCTTTGGCCACCGTCGAGGGGATCAGCTACGGGTCGACCAATCTGGAGCTACAGACTGAGATTCCGTCGGTTGTGGTCGATGAAGACCCCTTCGATCCATCGGCCGGGTATTGGTTGTCCAACGTCGATCCCACCAACCAGGACCTGCTGTCCGGGTCCAGCACCAGCGTTGACCCCACCGGTACGCTGACCTCGGTCAACGGCGGCAGCACCTGCGGCGAGTAGCGGTACGCCAACCCTCATCGAGCGCGTGCGTTGACCACGAACTCGTTTCGGTGGCGGCTCATCACCGGTTGACCTAGTCGCCAGGTTGACTTGCGACTTGCGACTCGTGACTCATTTGATCTCTACCTCGCCATCGCCCTCGACGATGCGGCCGATGACCGAGACCCCGTGCTCGTGCGACTTGAAGCCCTTCGTGATCCGGTCGACGTCCTCCTCGGCGGCGATAGCTACAAAACCGATCCCCATGTTGAACGTCCGAAACATCTCCTCGTCCTCGATTGAACCAAGGTCTTTGAGGACGGCGAACACGTCTGGGACCTTCCAGCGGCTTCGCTCGATGACCGCACTCGTGCCGTCGGGGAGGATGCGACCGACATTGTTGGGCAGGCCGCCCCCTGTGATGTGGGCGAACGCGTGGGGCTCGGCCCGTGCCAGGGCGTTGCTAGCAGCGGGCGCGTAGATGACCGATGGCGCCAGCAACACCTCCGCCCCGGGCCGGTCGGTGCCGGGGAAGGTCGCATCGAGGTCGAGCTGGTCGACGATGAGGGCGCGAACCAGCGAGAACCCGTTGGCACGGAGGTTGGGGCTGTGCACCCCGATGATCACATCGCCCACGGTGATTGCCGTGGTGTCGATTTCGTCGCCGAGGTCGACGATTCCGAGCGCGGTCCCAGCGACGTCGAAGCGGTCCCCCTCCAATATCCCTGGATGCTCGGCAGTCTCGCCTCCGAGCAGCGCCACGTCGGAGTCATCGCAAGCATCGGCGATCGACTCGACGATTGCCTCCACCCTGTCGAGATCGAGGAAGCCGATGGCGATGTAATCTTGAAGCGCAATCGGGGTGGCCCCGGCTGCGGCTAGGTCGTCGCCGACCATGGCGAGCAGGTCGTAGCCGAGGCCCTCGACCAGGCCGGTGATGCGTGCCAGCTCGGCCTTGGTGCCGACGCCGTCGGTCGCCATCATCAGCACCGGCTTCTCGTACCCGGGCGGGACGCGGATCCCCGCGGCAAAGCCACCGAAACCGCCGATAACGTCGTCGGTCCACGTTGCCGTAACCCGCCAGCCGATCCGTTCGACCAGCTCTTGTGCTTTGTCGAGGTTCACGCCGGCGTCACGATACGTCGTCATCAGGCGCGTTCCAGCACCAATTTGACATCTGCAAGCGGAACCTCGGTCGGATACGAACCAGAGAGACAGGCGGTACAGAAGCCGGCACCGTCGACCCCGGTCGCTTCGAGGAGCCGACCGAGCTCTAGGTAGGCGAGGCTGTCGACGTCGAGGTAGGCCGCGATTTCATCGACGTCTCGGCCCGCGGCCAGCAGGGTCGACCGGTCGCCGGTGTCCATGCCATAGAAACACGGCCATCGATATGGAGGAGATGAGATACGGAGATGCACCTCGGTGGCGCCCGCCTCCCGAACGAGATGGATGAGCTGTCGGGTCGTGGAGCCGCGGATGATCGAGTCGTCGACGAGGATCACTCTCTTGCCCTCGAGCTCGGCCGGCATCGCATTGAGCTTGAGTCGGACCCCGCGGTCGCGGAGCGCTTGGGCAGGCTGGATGAACGTTCGCCCAACGTAGCGGTTCTTGACCAGGCCGTCCGTGTAGCGGATGCCGGCGGCCTCGGCGAAACCCTGTGCTGCCGGGATCCCGGATTCTGGTACCGGCACCACCACATCCGCCTCCACCGGCGCCTGCTCGGCGAGAGTGGCTCCCATCCGGCGCCTTGCGCGGTGGATGTTCTGTCCCCGCAGCATCGAATCGGGTCGAGCGAAGTAGACAAACTCGAACAGGCACAGCTGTTCCTGGGCGGCCTGAAACGGGTGAACGCTGGTGACCCCGTCATCGTCGATGATCACCATTTCGCCTGGCTCGAGTTCTCGCACGAAGCGAGCACCGACGAGGTCGAGGGCTGCCGTCTCGGAGGCCAGTACCCACCCGTCGTCCGTGGTGCCGAGGCAGAGCGGCCGGAACCCGTGTGGATCACGGACCCCCACCAGGTGGTTCCTGTCCAGGATCGTCAGCGAGTACGCGCCCTCGAACCCGGGGAGCACGAAGGCGAGAGCGGTCCCGAGATCCTCCCCATGATCGTCCATCCGCTCGGCGATGAGGGCCGTCATCAACTCCGAGTCTGTGGTAGCGGATCCGTTCTGAACCAGGGCGGCCAAGGTTGTGGTGTTGGTGAGGTTCCCGTTGTGCGCCAGGGCGATGCCGTTGTCGCCGATCTGGCGATACACCGGCTGCGAGTTCTCCCATACGCTCGACCCCGTCGTCGAGTACCTGGTGTGACCTATGGCGATTCCACCGGGGAGCGCTGCCAGTGTGGTTTCGTTGAACACCTGGGCGACCAGCCCCATGTCCTTGTAAACGGTGAGCGTTTCGCCGTCGGACACGGCGATCCCTGCGCTCTCCTGGCCACGGTGCTGGAGGGCAAAAAGGCCAAAGTAGGTCATGCGAGCCGCATCCGCTTCCGTGGAGAAGATGCCGAAGACGCCACAGGCCTCCCCTGGTCGTGACCGGGAGCTGGTGTGGGTGGCCATCGTGCCGGAGTGTATCGCGGGGGACCGGAAGGACACGGTCAGTCGGTCACAGTGACTGGTGGCCTGTGGCCGGGTTAAGAGCGCGCACCGATAGGTGACCGGTCGTCTCGACAGAAGTGGAGCGATTATCCCGCTCTTGCCGCTTCGCGGCGGGCCGCTCGGGCCACGGCTCCGCAGATGGCCTTGCCACAGAGACCGGGTTGTGCCCTATTTGCGGAGCACCATTTTTCCCGCTCTTGCCGCTGCGCGGGCCGCTCGGGCCACGGCTCCGCAACGGCTTCCCTGATGGCGAGATCGCGCTCTAGTTGCGGAGCCTCTAAAGCAACAACACTGCGGCGAGGTCGAAGGCGATGACCGCGGTGGCGATTGCCGTTCTGATCCCCACGGCGTTTGGCTTGCCAACGGCGAAAATCGACCACAGGTAGGCGATCCCCATGCCAGCGAGAAGGCCCCCAAGGTGAGCGCGCCAGTCGATGTTGCTGATAGCGAAACCCAATACCGCGTTGAGGAGCACGAAGAACATCAGCTGGTTGAACATTGCTCGGCCACCGGGCGTCTGCCTGGTCTTCCAGGAAGCGACCAGCCAGGCGCCCACCAGACCGAAAATGGCGCCTGACGCTCCGATACTGATCTGGAAGGGATCCCCGAGTAGGTACGACACCAGGCCGCCGGTACCGGCGGCGGCAACGTACAGAGCGGCGAAGGCAGGTGAGCCGACCTGCTGTTCCATTCGGGGTCCCAACAAGTACAGCAAGTACATGTTGAAACCAATATGGAAAAGGCCGAACGAGGAATTCAACGGAGCGTGGAGCAAGGCGGCTGTGAAGATCCGCCACCACTCCCCGGCGGCGACCAGCAGGTTGTGCTGGGCGAGGTTTTGGAACAGCCAGTCGTTGGCGGCTGGGGCGACCACTCCGATTCCCCAGATGGCCACAGTCACCGCCAGGATGGAGAAACTCACCGGCGCAGTGGCGAACGAGGCCCGCCCGCTCAAGTTCCTGGCGCGAACGACCTGATGCCGGTCCGTCGATGCGGCGCACTCCGGACACAGCTGGCCCACCGCTGCGTCGTTGCTGCATTCGACACAGATGTTCTTTCCGCACCGGGAACAAGACAGTCCCGTGACACGGTCAGGGTGCCGGTAGCAGACCGGGGCGCTGGTCTCGGTGGAGTCCATGGGTAGAACCTACCGAAAGGGGCGCGATAATTCGACAGCACTTCGTGCTGCGTATCACGTATTACGTATTACGTATTACGACTGCACTTGCCGGAAGCAACCTTCATCGTCGCTATGCGACTCCGCGGCTTGGAGAAATGTCCATCCTGCGTGGGATCGCCTCTCGCCATACGGTTGTTGCTTCTTCGAGCGCTGCTGACCCGTTGCTGCCGAAATCGATCTTGTCACCGCCCATCACCCCGATGCGGCGCGCAGGGACGTCGTGGATGCCAAGGTCGTCGCCGGCGGGCACGACGGCAAGGAACCGGCTCGGCGCCTCATCGAGGAGCAGCTCCCAGGTTGGTTCGGCGATGCTGGCGCCAACGCCGGATCGGATACAGATCTCGGCGATGGCGACGGCGAGACCGCCGGCCGATACGTCGTGGAGTACTGGCACGATGGAGGCGAGCCGGACGGCGTGGGCCACCACGGCGTTGCCGATGTCCCGCGTGACGGCCGCTGGACGTCCCCCAAGGTTGTCGAGCACGATCCTGCTGTATGCAGAGCCGGCAAAGTCCTTCCCAGACTCGGGGCCGATCAGCCAAAGGTCCATCCCGTGTTGTGCACGATCGAGGCGTGGTGGGATGGCCGGCATCGGGTCGCAGAAGCCGAGCATCCCCACCACCGGGGTTGGGTAGATGTCGACCCCGTCGGTCTCGTTGTAGAAGGACACGTTTCCCCCGACCACGGGCACGGCGAGGGATTCGCACGCAGCCGCCACTCCCTCGACGGTTTCGATGAACTGCCACATGATCTCGGGCTTTTCCGGATTGCCGAAGTTCAAATTGTCCACGAGCGCGTAGGGCGCGGCCCCTGTCACGGCCACGTTCAGGGCCGACTCGTAGACGATCCGCTCTGCGCCGCGGTGCGGGTCGAGGAAGCAGCGAAGCGCATCGCCATCGGTGGAAACGGCCAGACCCTTGGTCGTGCCTCTGATGCGAAGCAGCGACCCGTCGTGACCGGGTTCGACGACGGTCTGGAGAAATAGCATGTGGTCGTATTGCTCGGAGACCCACGATCGGTCGGCCAGGGCAGGGTCATCGAGCATTCTCAGCACGGTGTCGGCGACATCGACGACGGCAGGCAGCATCGGTGCGTTCGCCCAGATCGCTTCGAGATCGCCCGGCTGCTTCGCCGGCCGCCGGTACCGGGGCCCGTTCTCAGCGAGGGATGCCGCGGGGACCGAGGCGACCGGCACTCCGTTCATCGTCACCTCGAGCAACTCACCCTCGGTGAGGGTGCCGATCTCGGATGCGTTGATTTCCCACTTCTCGGCGGTGGCGAGCACATCTGCGACGTCTCCCGGTTCGACGATTGCCAACATCCGCTCCTGGGATTCGGAGAGGAGTATCTCCGCCGCCGTCATCGCTGTCTCGCGGAGGTGCACCCGGTCGAGGTCGACGGTCATGCCCATCCCGCCGGCGGCGGCCGACTCGGAGGTGGCACAGGAGATCCCTGCTGCACCGAGATCCTGGATGGCGACTACGAGGTCATTTTCGTAGAGCTCGAGGCAAGCCTCGATCAGCTTCTTCTCCTCGAATGGGTCGCCGACCTGGACGGAGGGCCGCTTGGCGCTCGAATCCTCGTCGAAGGAGGTCGAGGCGAGGATCGAGGCACCACCGATGCCGTCGCGTCCGGTCGACGCTCCGAGGAGGATGGCGACGTTGCCCGCCCCCGCCGCGGCGCGAGTAACCAACTGATCTCTTTTCATCAGCCCCAGCGCCATCACGTTGACCAGCGGGTTGTTCGAGAAGCGCTCGGCGAACTCGACCTCTCCCCCGAGAGTCGGGACACCGACGGCATTTCCGTAGCCGGCTATGCCCGAAACAACCCCGCCGAACAGGTATCGGTTCTTGGAGTCGGTCAGCGGCCCGAAGCGGATCGCGTCCCATACCGCCACCGGTCTGGCTCCCATCGCGAAGATGTCGCGCAGAATGCCGCCGACGCCGGTCGCCGCACCTTGGTATGGCTCGACGTAGGAAGGGTGGTTGTGCGACTCGATCCGAAGCGCAGCGAGCCAGCCGTCCCCGAGGTCGACGACCCCGGCATTCTCACCAGGGCCGAGGACGACCCACGGGTAGTCGCTGCGGAACCGGTCGAGCCAATCGCGGGAGGATTTGTAGGAGCAATGTTCCGACCACATCACCGAGTACATGGCAAGCTCGGCATCGGCGGGCGGTCGGTCGAGGACTGCAACCACCGATGCGTACTCGTCGTCTGTCATGCCGAGTTCGAGGTGCAGCGATTCGCTCATGCCGGGAGCTTGGCCATCGAGGCCACGAACGACTCGAGGAGCACTAGGCCATCCGAGGATCCAAGGAGTCCGTCGCTCGCCCGCTCCGGGTGCGGCATCAACCCTGCCACGTTCCCTGCGGCATTGGCGATGCCGGCGATGGTTGCTCCATTGATCGTGTGATCGGGATGTCCCTTCTCGTCGACATAGCGGAACAAGACCCCGCCTCGGTCCTCGAGGGCGGCGAGTCGATCGGTGTCGAGCACGAAATTGCCCTGGTACGAGTTGAGCGGGATCCGCAGCACGTCTCCTAGGCCTGCGTTCCGTGTCAGCACGCTGTCGGTGGACTCGACCCTGACCAACACGTGCCTGCAGATGAATCGCAGGCCGCGGTTCGCCACCATCGCCCCCGGCAGGAGGCCCGCTTCGGTGAGGATCTGGAACCCGTTGCATATGCCGATCACCGGCGTTCCCGCTGCGGCGTGGCGTTCGACTTCTGCCATGACCGGCGAGAACCGGGCGATGGCGCCGGTACGCAGATAGTCGCCGTGGGCGAACCCGCCCGGGAGCACGATCCCGTCTGCACCAGTCAGGTCGCGGTCGCGGTGGAAAACGAGCTCGGGCTCGGCACCGAGCGAGCGCAACACCTGGGCAACATCGTGTTCGCAGTTCGACCCCGGAAAGACGATGACGGCAGTTTTCACAGAGTTGCCAGTGGCCAGTGGCCAGCTGCCAGTCCGAAGTCGCCGGTCGCCAACCCGAGGTTGTCAGACTCCAATCTCCAGTTCGCGGTTGGGGACTTGCGACTTGCGAGTTGCGACTTGCGACTCATGAAACCCTCTCCACCGTGTAACTCTCGATGACCGGGTTGGCTAGCAACCGGTCGCACATCTCGATGATCCGTCCCCTGGCCGCGGCGTCGTCTTCGGCGTCCACCTCGATCGCGATGTCGCGGCCGAAGGTCACGCCGGTGACCTCCTGGTAGCCAAGCTCGCGCAAGGCATGCGCGGTTGTGGTCCCTTCGGGGTCGGCGATTCCTTCCCGGCGTGTGATCTGGATGCGAAAGATCATGTGCCGGCTCCGCCGGCCGAGTCGCAAGTCGCCAAACGGAAACTGGGAACCGACGAGTCGCGAGTCACGAGTCGCGAGTCGCAAGTCGCCAAGTGCTGACTGGCCACTGGGAACTGGGAGCTCGCAAGCCGACAGCTCATCGGGCACCACGCAGGTA
>Ga0255058_10002114_pt1 | contig 11034 bp, 11 predicted proteins | sample Cases_109_9_MG_FD_188637 | JGI IMG/M metagenome (GOLD analysis project Ga0255058, IMG submission 188637) | Seawater microbial communities from Amundsen Gulf, Northwest Territories, Canada - Cases_109_9 | ecosystem: Environmental > Aquatic > Marine > Gulf | place: Canada: Northwest Territories... | reverse complement strand
CTTTTAAGTATTCGCTCTAAACGCTTTTGGTTCATACGTGTATCACCGTCTGGTCCAAAAAAAATGGCCCGTTGGTTATTATCAAAACCATGTATCTCCCATCCTTGTTTACCAAAGTAGGTAGCCACTTCCGAGCCAATCAAACCACTGGAACCAGTCACTATAATTCTACCATGTGTTAATTTTGGTATTAGCATTGAATAATGTACACCTCTAATTAAATAAATCTTTTAGTACCATCTTTCAAAATACTTCAATTAGCAGGGCCTTAATTATTTATAAACCTCGATGATCATATTCTTTAACTCGTCAAATCTCACACTATTCTCATTATTCTACTTTTCTTCGTGGCCCTCGTGGTTATCCTCAACCCCTAACTACTGGCTTACAGACCCACGCCTCAAAAAATAATCCCCTGTCACCAATACATCCATCTTCGTCCTCAGAAAACAAGCCAGCGCCTCTTCAGGTTTGCAAACAACCGGCTCATTTTCATTAAATGAAGTATTCAAGACAATGGGAACACCGGTTATCTTTCCGAACTCTTTTATTAAATTGTAGTAGAGAGGATTTTGCGACTCTGTAACCGTCTGAAGCCTGCCGGAACCGTCAACATGTGTGACCGCCGGGATTTTCTCACGTTGTGTTTCCCGGATTTGAAACACCTTCATCATAAAAGGCACATCATCTTCTTCTTCAAACCAGTCTGAAACCGCTTCACGTAGAATAGAAGGTGCAAAGGGTCGAAATGATTCCCTTCTTTTAATTTTTAGGTTCAGAATATCTTTCATATCAGATCTACGCGGGTCGGCAACAATAGAACGATTCCCCAACGCCCTCGGTCCCCACTCCATACGACCCTGAAACCACCCTACAACCTTTCCTTCAGAAACGGCCCGTGCAGTTCGTCGACAAAGGAGCCTTTCATCAGTAATCTCTTCTACTGAACATCCCTTCTGTTTCAACTCCTCACCCTTTACGTTTAAGACCTCATAGATCTCTGAATTAGAAAACTTTGGTCCCCAATAGGCATGGTCCATCGTAAAACTTTTTTTATTATCACGGCCCTGCTGTGACACGGCAAACGCCGCGCCGACGGCCCCGCCCGCATCACCGGCTGCAGGCTGAATATAGACCCTCTTAAATGGTGTCCGACGATAAATCTTTCCATTGGCCACACTGTTCATTGCACACCCACCAGAAAGGCATACTGAATCCAGACCATGTTTCTTATGTAAATGATTAAGCAGGTGAAAGAATGCTTCTTCGTACATGGCCTGGACTGAGTGGGCTATATTCTTGTGCTTTTGAGTTAACACCTCATCATTCTGCCTTACGGGCCCCAACAGACTAGCCATGGCCTCAGAGAACAAACTTCCCACAACCGGTGGGCCGTTATCCCACTCGTACGCAACATTTTCCTTATGGTGGCGGAAGTATTTCAAATTCAACCGATATCCTCCATCCGGCTTAAGCTCAACAATTTTCCGCATCTTATCCGTATATTTCGGCTCCCCATACGGAGCAAGCCCCATAACCTTGTATTCATCACCGTAGTTTGGAAAACCAAGATATTGTGTCAGGGCCTGATAAAATATCCCCATTGAATGTGGAAAATAGACACGGCCTTCGACCTGAATACCGGCACCGTGTGCCACCCCCCATGCACCACTCGAAAAATCACCAAAACCGTCTACGGAAAGAACTATCGCTTTTCCAAAAGGCGATACATGAAAAGCAGACGAAAGATGCGCATAATGATGTTCCACTGCATGCACCTTACCTTTGAACTTTTGGCCGGGAAATATTTTAGCAAGCAACCCTTCTACACCTTTACGTTCACGCTTATTCTTTACTCGGTCTAATACCATTTTCAGGCTTGGGCGTTTAGCTAAAGTAAACCTCACCTTCTTCCACAGATTGGCCCTGGAATCCTGATTGATGGCAACATGCTCCACTTCGTCAATCCCAATCCCAGCCTCATTTAAACAATATCGAATCGATTCGCTTGGAAAACCCGCCCAATGCTTCATTCGCCGAAAACGTTCTTCTTCTACCGCAACTACAAGTACCCCATCCTTTACCAAACATGCAGAGGAATCGGCATGATAAGCATTTATTCCCAACACGGTTGTCACATTGGACTCCTTTTGGAATACTGTTTTTTCTGTAATGACTCATAGACCAAAGTTAATCTTTCTGCAATTTGACGCCACCTAAAACAGCCCTCGGCAACCCTTCTTCCATTCTCACCCGTTTTCTTTGCCAAAAGGGGATTGTCCAAAAAAAATCTCATGTTATCTGAAACATCTTTACTCTCTGTAGCGCACACCTTTCCTGCATTCCCTGAAGCGACCAGGTCCTTGATATCCACATTTTGGCTGACTATTACAGGGCAATAGCCAGCCATAGCCTCAGCTACGGTAATGCCGAAATTTTCTTGATGGCTGGGCAACACATACATGCATGCTGCGCGGTATGCCCCATAAAGAGCTTTTCCGCTCAGCATTCCTGTGAATAATACCCTTTCCTCCACCCCCATTCCTGTCACAAGCGATTCAAGCTGCTTCCGGTATTCAGCCCTATAAGGGCCTGCAATTACTAAATATACATCAGGATAGGTGTCCGCAATACATGCAAATGCTTCTATGGCCACATCAGGCTGTTTCTTCGGATGGACCCGGCCCAAAAAAAGGATTATCTTTTTATCTCTAAGTGATGGAAAGACAGAAAAGAAACCTTCTGTTTTATCGCGTGGAACAAATGCACTTTCAGCAAGCCCATTGCCAATAACTACAGAACCAATGCCAGAGGGGTAGAGCGACTTTTCTTGTTCGGCAATAGTTGTAAAATGAAGCCTGACTCCAGGAAAAAAAATATCGCGTGAAAAAAGGCCCATATAAAGCCTCTTTTTTAATTGGCTTTGATTTAAGGACCATGGATCCAGCATCCCGCATGGTCTCAGCAGACATGGTTTATTCAGTTTTCTTGCAAGACGAAGAGCAACAAGTGTGGGGTATTCCCATATTGTATGAACATGGACCGCATCCGCCCACTGTACCATATTGGTCAATTGCCCTTTTAAAGAGGGTGCATAGCGCCAGAAAGGGAAAGTGCACCTGCATACCACATTTGCTTCGTCCCTATCCTTTGCCGGCAACCTGTAATCTGTAGTCGCAATACGCACCTCATGACCAAGCTCGCGTTGGGTTTCAGATAGTCCCAATACGGCCGATACAGGCCCGCCGGTTTTAGGTGACAGGTCAGAAATCACATGAAGGATTTTCATGTTAGTCGCCACTCGATTTCATCTGATGGTAATTCATATATTTCCAACCAGCTTTTCTATCTGATTTACAAAATCCGGGGCGGTTTGATGAAAATCCAAATGCTCTGATGCGAACGAGGCCGCTTTGCTGGAAAGATTGGAAGATAAATTTAACCGGACCATTTCATCCAGTCTTTCCGAATACAGGTCGATGTCACCAACTGGCACTATCTGCACCAAGTCTTCCGGCACATTGATATTCTGCAATTCTCTGGAAACTATTCCTTCATATAGTACGGTGGGTAGTCCACTGGAGAGTGCCTCACAAACCACTGTCCAGCCTGAAGGCTGCCATGAAGAATCAACAAGTCCGGCATAGGCACATGCATGCTGAAAAAGAAAACGTAAAAAAGAGTAACTTATTTTCTCAAAGACGAATAAACGATCAGACAGCTTGCGTTCTATAACGTCCTGCTTCAGATTTTCAGTACCGCTTTTGGCCGCATACTGAGAAACCCTAACCAGCCTGATGCCGCTCTTTTCAACAAAGGTAACCGCATCGTCATTATACCGCAGTTCATCACCGGGCATAATCACATAGGGCTCTTTCAGAAGCTCTTCAACTATAGCACGATGGGCCTCGGGAATATCGGCAAATGAGGACTCTTCCCTGTAAAAAGCTGAGTCTATTCCACATCGAAGCCTGATAACCGGTAATGAGTCATCAAACAGTTCTTGTGCTGCCAGTTGCTGCTCGGCAGTCATCAAAACAATCCCTTTTGCCGGTCCTGCAAGTATCTTGATTGCCAGATCATGGAGCTTGTGCTTCATACTGGCTTCTTTTGGCGCAAACACATAAGTGAAATAAAGGATATTATTTTTCGTTTTTGGCATAATCGACTGTTTCAATATCGCCTTCAATGCATCCCCCCCCCATAAGGCCGCAACATCAACACTCTTAAGTGCATTTCCTAACTCATTTTTATAATACAACGATTTAAAGGGGGAAATTTGCTTTTTATCAGCCTTGCTGTAGAGATCAATGGCGGAAAGAGTGTGCCCGGCCTTCAGGAAAGCACCCCCGAATGCATACGGAAGAGGAAGCCTTGGTTTGTTCTTATCATAATGCTGCAGGGCCTCCCACTCGTCAACATTATTATTTATTGCTGCTAGCAAATGCATCTACGTATCTCCGTTCTCTCTGCTCACATTCGGTAAAGAAAGACTCCGGCTTACGATGTAATCTAACTATCTTGCACACCAGGTTCTATACCGTTAGGGGTTATCCCGAGAAACTCCTACGTATCAAATACCACGATATTCAACCCAACAAACGCTGGTTTTCTTGAGCAACAATTCTGCTTTTCTGATACTAAGTATCGGAGAGTTATAGCGCTATCTCTGGCATGTTGTTCTGTTCTTCAAATGGTTCAAGCAACACCTGCACATCAAATCACTTTTCGGCACCGCCGAGAATGACGTCAAGGTACAAATCTTAATCGCCCTATCCGTGCCTATCCTGGTCGCCATCATAAAAATGCCACTCAACATCAAAACCAGTCCCTGAACAATTTATTTATCACACAACTATCGTATTTTGTATGTAAAGAAACCCGATTCCCGGATATTATGGGCTGTAACTTTTGCGATCAATGCATGGCCCTCAATTGTTGGATGTGCATCTTGCGGGTAGTGTAGCCACCGATTTATTTTCCTGGTACTTTCTATGAAGTCGCGAGTTGTGTCAACATAATATGCACCAATTTTCCCAGATAGAGATTCCAAGCGTTTAGAGCCTATCCATCGGTCATACTTTTCCTGGTTAGTGCCAAATGAAGATTCCCAGACCTCGTCATATACTTGGGCAAGATAAGGTATATTAACAATTAGGACAGATATTTCTTGTTCACTAGCTTCATCTACTAATTGTTTCATCAAGGCTTCAGCTAACTTCCAGCGGTAAGCGTCTTCCTCTGATAATCTTATCTTTAGTGCAGTGTCAAGACCAGGCCATAAGGCCTCACCGCCTGGATGATAATTGGCGGCTATCCACATTGCAAGCTTCGAGCGTTTTGTCCTTCGATAGAGTGCAAATTGCTGCAGAAAATTCTTTATTTTCTGCAAAATATTATATTCTTGGATTCCTAATTCCGAAGTCTTATATTGCTTTGTGATCAAATTACCGTCGGGGCTAAGATCAAAATACCTCCTTTCTTTGTTTCCCCCGTAAATAAATCCCCCCCTTTCAGGTGGAATAAGATCGTACAGATCGGTTGCCATCGAAAAGCCAATAATAACTAATGTTGGATTAAGGTGGTTCTTCAATAATCTGAAACGTTCAAGATATTGTCCCAAGTTATAGCCTATCACTCCTGCGTTATATACAGTACCAACTGTTCCATCAGGAAACAGTAATTTTTCCATCTGGTTAGGCCAAGTGTCATCGGTAGATACTCCAGCAGCAAAAGTGTGTGAATCACCAAGAACTAGGATACGATGTTTAAAGTTCGAATCGACATCTGAAATCGGGCGATCATTCATATTCAGAGAATTGATAGATTGAGTAGTTTGGAATTCGGGGTTAATCGTCAATGATTTACCGGTGTGTGGAACCCAGCCCAAACGAGGATGATCATCATGCGTAAAGTTACTTCTACTCTCTCCTTCCATAGTAGAAGCAATGAACTCGGCCACTGCTAGAATAATAAATAATATAAACATAACTAACAGCGCAGTTAAGAAACGTAATTTCCACGTTACAATCATTACATTTTATTCATAGAAAAGAGTGTAGATAAATGGTGCAATAGCTGATCCTTCTATTAACACTATAAGTGCACCGACCATAAGCATCAAAACAATGATGGGCATCTTCTGGTAAAGAGACAATCTGTTCACCTCGAACATTAAATGAGGTATTAATAAATATCGGACATCCCGTCTGCTTTTCAAAAGGACTAATCAGATCGTGAAAACGTAGGTTCGTTTCTTTGTGAACAGTTTGTATACGGACATAGTAGTCTATATGTGTTACACCCGGAATATGAGAATGTGGAATATTTAGCTTATCAATTCCGAATAGCAGTTCTTGTTCTTCAGTTACTTGGAGTCGTACGACACATCGCAAACTGAGTTCTCATAATGAGACATAATTGGAATTCAGGAAAATTGCGTCACCAAAAAGCAGACGACCATCTCCAGGGCTGCGAACAAAATTATAAAATTGATAAAGAAAAAAACCTTTTTCTTGTAGAAATTTATCAATGTCAGAAAACAAGGGCTGGTCTTGGTAGATCCGGCTAAACTCAACCTCAATATATATCAATTTAACAGCACCAAGTTGCTCTCCCATACCATGAAGGGCATTTAGTTCATGTCCCTGTAAATCAAGTTTTAGAATATCAATGGAAGGTATTTTCTCCCTGGTAAGAAAATCAAACAAGGTAATAACGTCAACAGGTTCCACACCGTTAGGATCAATATAACCACGAAAGTACTTTAAACCTTCTTTTGTACTTTTGTGTAAAGAACTTGTTAAAGATGAGGCATTGGTATGAAATTCCTGTTTTCCAGTTTTTGACCCGAGAGCATAATTAAATATTTTTATCATAGAATTTGACGAAGTAGCATTTGAAAGTAATGTGTATGAACCATGCGAAGGCTCGAAGGCGTAAATATTAGAGGATGGGTATATCTTAGAGATTTCGAAACTAAAGCTTCCCTTGTATGCACCACCATCAATAATATGGGTTACTTCACAATTGTTCAATAGTTGCTTCATGTCATTAATGGGATCACTCCCTATGCTATTTGATAGTTTTAAGTTAAATGATTTAAGAATAAAACCATTGATTACAGAATAGAGAAATTGTTTGAATTTCATCGATACCTAGTCACTAATCCTTTTTGAATAACAGATTTTTTACCCATTGCTTTTGCAAATGCTGGCGAGCTTGCGCTGCATTCAGTACGGAATTACCATCCAAATCGAATGCACGATAACCACATTTATCTAGAAAAGTAAAAATATCATCTACTGAGTACCCAAAACGAGAAAGAGACCAATCCTGTACCTCCAAAATTAAGTAAGGCGATTGAGACATAAGTAACTCCTTTGCCCCTAAAAGAACATTGTATTCCGCACCTTCTACATCTATTTTTAAACTCTTAATTTTGCGATTCAAGTTGATGTCATTAATATATTTGTCTAAAGTTGTTGTTTTTATAGTTACGGAAGGTGACGAATTGTTTCTTTCCTGCTGGGTCCAGGAAAATGCAGAATCTTTTAAAGAAACAAATTCTACTGCTTTCTCCTTATCCGAAAGCGCAGTTTTGTTCAAAAAAATATTATCACACTTATTACTTTTAACAGACTCTTGCAGCAAGCTAAATGCCCTGTCATGTGGTTCGAAACTATGTACCTCTCCTTTTTCACCAACTAGCTCTTGAGAAGTAAGTGTAAAGTAGCCAACATTAGCTCCTATATCAAAAAAAACATCTCCTGGATTTAGATTTTTTTTTAACTCTTTTTCCACATCATATTCATAGCACCCTCGTAAATAGATTGACCTTCCTACAGTAGAACTCAAGTCAACTTTTAGCTTTTGTCCATTGTGAAGCTTAGCCCATAAAACAACATTTGTCTTAGATAAAAAGTATACTCCAATTTTTTTCATTGGAGAAAATATATTATAATCGAATAATTTTCTTAAGAACAAAAACTCTCTCCTTCAACTATCATTCTCTGAATATCTTCTACTGAATTCTCATAATGAGAAATACTCGGAATTCAGAAAGATTGCATCACCATACAGAAGGCGACCGTTTTCAGGGCTTCGTACTAGATCGTATAATCGGAGTAATTGTTTTATAATTTGACGTATTTCCGGATAGCAAAGCGAAAGAGTCCTTTTGGGGCTCAAATGCATATGCATTTACTAATGGAAACAGATTAACAATATTAATAGAAAAATCTCCACGATATGCCCCTCCATCAATAACTGTCTTGATCCCCCTCCTCTCTAGGAAATAATCTCTTCATATCTTCAAATTTCGAGTAGCCGATATTATAGGAGGTTTTAAGATTAAGTGGCTTTAAGAGAAACCCGTTTAGGAGAAGGTGTATATAATATTTTGTTTTTTTCATGACTCAATACGTAGTGGCAACCTGCCCCCTCCTGTGATATTTGCAGATGAGCGTGAGATAACAGCTATTACACAACACACTAGCAAACCTGACGACAATTCAAACACAGATGTCAGACCAAACAACAGCGCAAGGATCAGCAACAAGGTTGGGATAGTGTAAATCAACACATTCAACGACTCCAATGCCAGAAAACTTTTCCATACCTTTAATGACAAAGCCGAAACAATCCCCAGAAACGCAAGCAGCATAAAGGTCCCCCATAGATACCCGCTTTCAATCCACATTGACATGATTCCGATTTCACCTGGCTTCCCGCCGCCGATACTACCCAGCCCCTGACCGAACATGGTAATCTCCTCTGGCATCAAGGATAATATCAATGTTTCTTTCACCCTCCTACCAATATCACCCTCTTCGAAAGATTGCTTGAATAATGTGAACACAGAAAAGGATTCCTCCTCTTGCAACTGCCCTTCTGACATCCTGGCCAATGCGATGGCCACGATGACCACACCTCCTACAAGCAAAGGAAACATTCTCTTTATTCTCCTTCTCGCTCGCTGAAACTTCTGAGAAAGTATACCCCCCAATATAAAGGTGATCGCCATAAATATGAATGCGATCGATGTGATAAGAATACGGGACCTCGCTCCGGCAATAAACATAGCAGCAAATCCACCTGCCAGATTAAATGCAAGCCACAATTGACCGAGTCTGGAATAAGGAGCTTGTCCTTTAAACAGGATGATTGTAAAGTATACCTGCATCAATCCTATGGCCGAATAACGGTCCGCACTAACAAACAGCGATGGATATCTGATGAAAACCCCCTCACCAAGAAGGTTTCTTATAATGGTCCCGCCAAGTTCACCACTGTAAGCTGTTGAAATAAAGAAAGTCGGATTAATGTAATATTGTATCAGTCCAATACAATTTACAGGAACCATTAACATCAAAAAAATTTTTGCAAATCGAAGGAGGTCAAACTGCGGGCAGTACCGTAGAATAACAACAATATAAAGAAGTGGGACACATATATAGAATGCATGTGCAATCACCTCCGACAAAGGATTTGAGAGCGAGGTAAGCGTCTGTGTAAGATAAAGTAAAACCAGCAGAAGCACAAGCTTATAGATTAACTGCCCCTCCTTGCTCACAGGCACGCGAACCCTGCGTCTGTTCACTATAGCGCTTGCAATCAGAATCAGAACTGCCAGTGCATATAAAATAGCTAGTGACTTTTCCGGTTTCATCACCCGCTTCAGCAAATCACCGTACAGCACCAGCACCACGAGAGAATAATAGATCCCCCTCAAGCTACCGTACCTCCTTAAGGAATAAGTTTGCAATCCCATCCCATCGGAAAAAGTTTCTAAAATAAGCCTCATTGGAGGTGCCACATTGATCTCGCAATGCCTGGCTTCTCGCTAGTTCAAGGACTGTCTTGGCAAAGACCTTACGACTTCGCATCGGCACCAGCTTGACTCCGTCAATCTCGCTCCAATAATTGTCTGTCATGGCAGTCCTGGTCCCAACAACTGGCAGGGAGTGCTGCATGGCAGCAATCAGTGTCCCCCTTTTGCCGCACAATCCGGCATAGTGCGGCATTAGAAAAATATCGGTCGCCTGCAGCCATTCGGAAACTACTTCTTCGGATAACCTTCCGGGAGTGATTACTTTCGAACTCAAATGAAACCAGCCAGTGGACACGCCACCGAGCAAAAGCCAGCGAACACTGATATTTTTCACCCTTAGAAGCCTGTCTGTAGCGTCCACATGGCCACACATCCACTTAAGTGAATTCCCTCCTCCAAAAAGAATTAAGACAATCTCATCAGCATCTATTCCCCTTTCTGTCCTCATCATGGCCCTATCCTGTTTGGCAACTGGAAAGTTTGATCCAATAGGCAACAGATGTACATTCGCGACATTCCTCCACTCTACCATCTCATCAACCAACGGTTGAGATGCTGTAAACACGAAGTGAGAAAACTCCACCATTCTTCTTAACAGCCACCTTTCCCTTAAGCCTTTTATCCAGCTACGAGGATACCACAATCTGCAAAAATAAGTTTCGTGTACGATAATGGATGTTTTCAAGTGCCGGGCGCACCTCTTCCAGAAATCCACCAGATCATGCACAACGCAATGCTTCTCGTTTAGATACATCAAAGGCGTAAATTGGAGAATCAAATGATCTAAATTGAGTGACACCAGCTTTTGATATAGCTTCTCCAAGCCTTGATAGCCCCAATCACTTTCAAGCACATGAATATTCTCAGATGGCTTCCCTCGTGCCGCAATGATTACAGCCTCCTCTCCTGCCGATCGTATTGCATTCGCCAAGTAAATGCTGTGATCACCTATACCGCAATAATGAGGAGGCACATCATTAGTGATAATTCCTATACGCATACACACCAACTCTTGGAAGCAGGCTGTGTAGTAAGCCATTGAATTGGACTGATCGATTCTATTTGGACCATTGTCCCTTCCATGCCCGCATCACGGCAGTGAGCAACGCTATCTGAACCAGCAGATACCCAATACCCGGGAGCATATTCAAAACAAGGGCATTGTAGGTGGAGTCAACCCCATATATTAATACATAAAAGAT
>Ga0255058_10002113_pt1 | contig 11043 bp, 5 predicted proteins | sample Cases_109_9_MG_FD_188637 | JGI IMG/M metagenome (GOLD analysis project Ga0255058, IMG submission 188637) | Seawater microbial communities from Amundsen Gulf, Northwest Territories, Canada - Cases_109_9 | ecosystem: Environmental > Aquatic > Marine > Gulf | place: Canada: Northwest Territories... | reverse complement strand
GAATTTGCCGTTAACAAAATCTGACGTTTTCTTCTCCAGGAGTCTTTCCGGCATCTGCCCATGGGCTACAGTAATCCTCGCTTTCGGGACTATCTTAGCAATAGTATCTGCAATATGATTTATGTTTTTTACACGATTGTGTACAAAGTAAATTTGTCCATCACGATTTAATTCATGAATTATTGCACTCCTTATTACATCACTGTTAAAACGCAATAAACTTGTCTGTATGGATTGCCTGTCCTGTGGTGGAGTATTCAGCGATGATACATCCTTTATGCCCAGGAGAGATAAATGCAGGGTACGCGGGATTGGTGTTGCCGTTAACGTGAGGACGTCAACCGATTCTCTATACTTCTTTAGTTTTTCTTTATGTTCGACACCAAATCTCTGTTCTTCATCTATGACTATCAGCCCGACATCTTTGAATGTAACATCTTTCTGGATCAACCGGTGTGTTCCAATAACAATGTCTACCTTTCCCTCTTTTAAATTCTCCAATATTTCCTTTTGTTCTTTTCGGGTCTTAAATCGGCTTAATACATCAATATTAATGGGATAGTCTGCCATCCTTTCAGTAAAGGTTCTATAATGCTGTTGCGCCAGTAAAGTTGTCGGTACCAGAACGGCTACCTGTTTACCATACATTACGGCTTTAAATGCAGCCCTGATAGCAATCTCCGTCTTACCATATCCCACGTCTCCACAAATAAGCCTGTCCATAGGTTTTAATGATTCCATATCATTCTTAATATCCATGACAACCTGTAGCTGATCCTCAGTTTCCTGGTATATGAATTCTGACTCAAACTTTCTCTGCCATTCAGAGTCTTTCGGGTAAGCTATGCCCCGTTTTGCCGCTCTCATTGCCTGCATGGAAAGGAGCTCACTTGCCATATCCCGAACGGCCTCTTCTGCCATCTGTTTTTTTCTTTCCCATGTTCGTTTGCCTAGCTTGCTGAGTTTTGGCTTGTGTTCTGAACCGCATACGTATTTTTGTACTAACTCAATCTTTGTGGCAGGCACATAAACCTTTGCGCCTTCATCGAATTCGAGTACAAGGAATTCACCATAACTGCCGGACTCATTATCATTGTTAAGCATTTGCATACCCAGGAACCTTGCTATGCCGTGGCTGACGTGCACCACATAGTCTCCCTTTCTTACATCAAGAAAAGAATCGATCGCCTTTGTCGGTATTAATTTCTTCGGTTCCCTCCTCAGCCTGTAGCGTTGGAATATTTCATGATGCGTAAGGAATGCCGTGGAGATATCTTCAAATGAGAAACCATGGTTGAGATGCCCTATTTGATACTCTGTATGATTGGAGGGTGAGCGTTTGCCTGCAATTTTCTTAGTAGTTCTATTTCTACTTGAAGCAGTCTTACGGGAGACCGGTTGGGAATTAATGTCTGATGACAGTAGTTCGATTAGTCTCTGCTCTTCGGCCTGGTTGCTGCAAAAGATTATGGTGTCCTGGTACGAAGTCTTTATATCCTCGATCTTTTTAATTGAGTTATGGACATCATGATCAAAATAGTTCAGGGCTTTTATATTAAATGAAAATATGTTTTTACGTTTAAGCGTTAAATTAGAAAGATATATCTTTCTAAAGTTTTTGCACGATCTTATTATATGATTAAAAGAAAAAATCTTACTATGAGACTTTAAGTTAACGCTTATGCTTTCTGCTTTATTTCCTATATTTTCATATTCCTTAAAAACAACCCACGAATTTTCTGGTATATAGTCAATGAGAGAGACAGGACGGACTTTCTGTCCCGACGCTTTTGATTGGGCAGGTGTATTTAATTGTTCGGTCTGTACACCTAGTATTTTACATTCTTGTACTTGTCTCTTTGACAATTGAGTCTCCGCGCTAAACATGCGGATAGAGTCAATCTCATCGCCGAAAAACTCGATACGGTAAGGCATTTCACCGGCGCCACTACTTACCGTATTACCTGATTGATGTTCTTGCAGGGAAGAGAATGGAAAGACATCTATAATCCCTCCTCTCAAGCTGAATTCTCCGGGCAGTTCAACTATGCTCGTTCGTTCAAAACCACCGTTTATCAGCCAGTCTACAAGAAAGTCCTGTTCGTATTCCTGTCCTGTCCTGATTGTAAGGATATTTTTTTCTATTGCATCAGGCGGTGGCACATGTTGTAAGAGCGACTGGATTGGGGCTATTATAATTTTGTTGGCAGATTTACCATTACCTGTTAACTTATATAAAACACTGATTTGTTGAACATCGGCACTATTGTCAGGTTGAGATTCAACAGAGATCGCATCCTCTGAGACTGGAAAAAAGATAGCGCTGCCGGGAAGAAAAACGTTTATATCCTCAAAAATCTCTTCCGCCTCATCTATACCTGATGTTACGAAGAGTATTTCTCCATTTCCGGAAAGCTTCTTATCATTTGCCAGACTGGCAATTAAAAAGGCAGCCGACGAACCCCATAGCCCTTGAACATGACAGTCCTTTCCAGATACCAGATCACCTGCTATCTGTTTATACTGTTTGTCTTTATGAATAAGCTTAAATATATTTTTCACAGAGAAATTATACTTATCTTTTTATAACCGGGCAAGAGTTTATATGTCCGTTTATTATTTCACTTGATCATTCAGAACCAATACAAAGAATGACACAAAAAAGAACGAGACTGAAAAGAGTGTATGGCAAGCTCTGAGTTGGAAGTATGAGATTCTTCGTCACGAAATTTATCCTGAGGCGATGAAGAACTCCTTCGCCGAAGCTGTCTTAAGCTAAATTCTTCAGAATGATAGACGAAGGGTTCCTCAGTGATGACAGGCGGCTAAGGAACAGATGTATAGATTATTAATAAAATGCCATACTGGCGAATGAAACTGTTGAGTTGGTTTGGTCTGCATACTGAGAATATTTCAGGAGTTTGCCTTCTGACGCCTCAATGACATTGAGCAGGGTATAAATTGCCGGATATCCGCATATTTTTCTGCTGTTACGGTCTTTCTGAATGGAATTGCGAAATCCCTCCGCATCTAAAAGTTCTGCATATTTCAGCATTTCTGTGTCATCGGAACGTAACCTCTTGAGATACGCCTCATCCTGAAGTTCACGATCGCCAAACCGGTCTCCCACATGTGCGAGATCTACGCTTGCAATTATACAGGTTTTCTTCTTGCTCTCCTTAATTGTTTTCTTAAGAGAAGAGACAAATTCTCCAAACTGAGAAGTCTGCACCGAACTATTGTTGTCACTATCCGCTTCGCTAAAGGAGGAACAAAGTATGGGGACTATGCTGAAATTCTTCTTCTGGTGATACAGGTATTGCAGGAAAACCATCTGAAATCCTATTGAGTGTTCGTCTCTGTGAACAAACTCGTCTTCAAAATAATCAGTCTTGTTCTTTTTATGTAAGGATTCAAGAAAGTCTTTATCCGTTTCTACATTGCCAAATGGTGTCTCGAATGTCTTATCCGTCAGTACAAAGAGGTTTCTGGTGCCTGTGTGTGCAATACCAAGTATTATGAAAAGTTCAGCGTCTGACGACTCTGCAATCTCTTTGTAGGCCCAGGCGAAACACGGCCCCCCGCATCCTATATCGATGTGTGGGGCTATTACGCCCTTCAGCCCTGTTGTTTTATTGGGTGATGGTTTGCCGGGGCCATCAGCAGATGTAAAAAACGCGTCTATCTGGTCTTTTAATTTATCTCTGTCTGCCTCATAGGCAGTACCGGCGTGAGCGTCTTTGCGTATGGTTGAATTTCTGAAGTCGTCTTTCAGCTTTTTAATGAAATCTCTGGATCGATTATTATCTAAAAGTAAATTTTTATCCAGTTCTTCTATTACCTGTTGTATTGTTTGTTGAATATCACTTTCGCCGTGTCTCTGTGTATAAATATTCTGTATATCCAATACGGAGTGGTTACCGTCAAAGTAGTAGACAATGTTGTCGAAAACTTCACGGGGAACAAAAGAGTTTTTGGTGTTATACGGGTCTCTGAGGCATACAGCCTGCTGCCCGGATATTTCAATCGGAAATGCGTCTATTAGTCGTAATTTTGGATGTTCCAGAACTTAGCTCCTTTCACTCGCTAACTTACTCATAAAAAGTTAAAAGTGCCTAAAGTTTGAAGTGAGCTAAAATTGTGGTAAAAAACAAGTTTTTTATTTTTTAACTTCAGGCACTTCAAACTTGGTTGCCTGCCCGACTTTGCCATTCAGGCGGGCGGCTATGCCGCGCTATGTTAATACCTTTAACTCGGCAGATAAACGCTCCGACTTTTTAGTAATTTTTACATATCCACCTTCACGAAACATACCGGCGTTAAAGATTAATGTGTCTTCCAGCTTATCTGTTCCTCTTGCCTCGTGGATATGACCGCTAAGAGCAATATCTGGTTTATGTCTTAAAATAAAATCACGAACACTCTGGCTCCCTACATGGGCGCCGGTCGTAATCACATCAATCTTCGTGTCTTTTGGTGGCATGTGCGGTACCATAATCTTAAATTTAGCTTCTTTTACCTTTTCAAAGCCTTCCAGTAAAAAAGCCTCAATCTCGTCTTCACTAAATTCAGTAGGAGTATTAAAAGGTGTCAGATTTGACCCGCCTACACCAAAGAGTCCTATATCATCCCGTATGAATCCATTCCTGTGAAGGTTAATGCCCTTTTCGTTTAAATAATCATTAACTTCCGGCTGATCCAGATTTCCCAGTTGAGCTAATATATTCTCGTTATACTTCATTATTTCTTCGATTACTTTTTCAGCCTCTTTTTTCCCATTATAATTAGTCAAATCGCCGGTGGCTATTACAAGATCTGCATTCTCCAGTTCATTTTTCAATAGCCTTAAGTTGCCTGAATCTTCATGAATATCACCAAATGCTATTATTTTCATTTTTTATTGAATTTTCTATTGTAACACCAACAAAAATTCTAAAAAATTTTTGATAAGTTACTTAGATTCAACATATTAGCAATCATGAAAAAAATGTTCAAGTTAATCTTTTATGGCCTGTTTTGTGTTGACGCTAAAAAGGAGTTCTGATACTATAAAATTTGTGAGCAGGCTATAAATAGTTTCTGAAACAGAAACTAAATATTAAACCAAATTCAGGTTGGAACCAACCTTTTATATAGAAGTGAATAATGCATTAGTGTTGGTTTTCCGACAGATAAGTGAATGAAAAAATACTGGTTATCTTTCATTATAATAAATATATCAATTTACAGTTGTCTATCAACAATTGAAAACAGAGAAGCTACTGCCAGAGATGTCAAACTTTCCAAGAAGACATCTCAGGATGTTTCACCTGAGTTGAATATTAAGATTGATGAGTGGAAGAAACTTTTGTATTCAGAAGATCCCGCAATACGCACCTCTGCAATCATTTCATTATTGGGACTTAACATTCCTACTGTTTATGATTCGCTTATTGATATTCTTAAAAATTCTGAAAATGATGATGTACGTATTTCCCTGATTAAGGCGTTTGGTTTTGCTGGCGGTGACAACAGAGCATTAGATTGTATGATTGATTTAATTACAAGTGAAAATGAGGCTATGAGAATTGCTTCTGCTGATGCATTGGGAAATATAGGAACAAAGAAGGCGATAAAAGAGATGATAGACGTGCTTTTAAACACCAGGAAGCCAATTGAATCCCGCATCCTTGTTACAGGTGCCTTGGCAAAGACGCACTCACGTGAGGCAGTGGAGCCGCTAATTAGTTTACTAGAATCTGATAACAATGACTTGCGAATTGCAACCCATGACGCATTAGTAGAGATTACAAAACAATCTAACGGTAAAGAAAAATCTTTCTGGCAAGAGTGGTGGGATAGAAATAAGGTTAAAACGAGGGAGCAATGGTTGGAAGATATTGTTGACAAGCTGGAAGAAGGGTTTAAGGAGCTTAAAGCAGAGAATAGCCTGCTGAGGGATGAATTAGTCGAAAAGACTATAAAAATCTTGAAAACAAGTAAGGAAGAAGACAACATCAGACAATTAATTGATGCCATAAAAAGCGAATATCAAGAGGTAAGGATTTTTGCTGCAGGGGAATTGACAAATCATAAAGATCCAGAGGTTATAAAGGTATTCGTTGATCTTATTTCGGATAATGATACAGAGATACGCGTCCTGGCGGTAAATGTTCTTGGGGAAATTGGTAATGTTCCTGAACTGAAATATTTAATATCTGCATTGCAGGACGAAGAAATAAGTGTAAGGGAAAGTGCTGCAAGAGCCTTGGGAAAACAGGGCAAAAAAGAAACAGTATATGACTTATTATCTGCTTTAAGCGATCCGGCCAATACAGTAGTGTGTGCGGCAGCGGAAGCGCTTGGGGAGTTAAGGGTGGCTGAAGCTGTAGAACCATTAATCAGCTTGTTTTCAAATGAAGATCCAAGGGTAAGAGAATCTGCAATAGTTGCCATAGGCAAGTTCCAGAACAAAAGGGCGATTGATCCATTAATCAATGCTTTAAATGATGATGCAGAAAGAGTCAGATGGTATGCTGCTGACAGTCTGGGTAAAACAGGATCTAGACAGGCGGTTCCACATTTGATAACCTTGCTTTCTGATGAAAGCGCACGTGTTCGTGAATCTACGGCAACTGCCTTGGGACAGATTGGTGATGAGAGCGCTGTTGAATCTTTAATCAAGCTGCTTAAGGATAGGGATGACAGGGTTGCAGAGAAGGTAGCGGACGTACTCTTATCTATAGAATGTGAATCTTTTGAATTACTTGGTAGTATTGTCAATGCCTTTTATGCAGGTGAAGATTACAAGAGAGCTAAAGAAATATTAGAAAAACAAGTTAATAATTACACAAATGTACCGGAATATGACCATGCACTGTGGCAAAGCAAAATAAGGCTGGCAAAATTATATTACTCACTTAATAATTGTCAAAAAGCAATCTTATTATATGAAGAACTTGTCATACATTTTGATAATGATATGGAAATAAAACATGAACTTGTGCATTGCCTGAAAGAGTTGAAACAATATGACAAACTGTTAAACTATTTTTCATTATGGGTATTGAATTTGTTAACAGATAATCACTTGTGGTGGGAAGAAATATATGAAATTGTTGAGAAATATTATACAGAGGGTACCTTTGATAAAGTAAGAGAGATTATAGATGGTTTTGATAAGAGATCTCCATACATGGGAGGCCCTGAATTAAAATCCAGGTTTTACGATTTGAAAAGAAAGAGTATGGAAACTATGTTGCCTCAGGGTACAAAATCTTAGAATCTAAAAGGAAATTTATTAATGAAAATTCTCATAATTGGAGCAGGCGCTGTAGGATTTAACATCGCTAAACAGCTGTCAAAAGAAGGCCATGACATATCAATAGTTGAAAATAATTCCAAATTGGTCAGGCAGATTAGCGAAAAATTAGATGTTTCTGTGATTACCGGTAATGGTACTTCTCCCAGTGTATTAGAGTCTGCAGGTGTGCATAAGACAGATATGGTGTTAGCCGTAACTACCAGTGACGAAACAAATATTATAGTCTGCATTCTTGCCAATAAATATGGTAATGGCAATATAATCAAGATTGCAAGGATTCGAAACAGCGAATATACCGATAATGATTCATTATTTAAACATAATGGATTTTGTGTTGATCATATGATAAATCCGGAGCAGATTATTGTTGATTCTATTATTAAGATAATAGAGGCTCCGGGGGCGACGTTTGCTGTTGACTTTCCAATAGGTAATATTATCTTGAGAGGTTTTCATGTCCCTGAAGATGCTCCTCTCGTTGGCAAGAGGTTTTCAGAGTTGGAAGGCATTGAATATACAGATTCATTCTTAATAGTATATGTACAGCGTGAGGATGAAATGATTATCCCCACACACAGTACTGAAATATTACCTGATGATAATATTTTCGTACTTATATCTAAAGTAGGATTACCATACTTCCTGCCAATGGTTAATAGAAGGGCAGATGAGGTAGAAAAGATAATTATATATCGAGCAAGCCGTACGGGCTTGCAGCTTGCAAAAGCCCTTGAAAGCAGTTCCATAGATGTAACTATAATTGAGCCGGAAAGGGATAAAGCGGAAATGGCTGCAGCCGATTTAAAGGATGCCATAGTCTTGCATGGTGATGCTACCGAAATAGATGTACTTAAGGACGCTGCTGTTGATATTACCGATATATTTATTGCCCTTTCCGAGAATGAACAGACTAACCTGCTTACATCATTGTTGGCAAAGAAACATGGTGCAAAGAAGACTATAGTACTCACAAATGACCCTGCGCTGGTACATATAATAAATCAAGTTGATGTAGACGTAGTTGTAAATCCAAGATTAGTAACTGCAAGTTCTATACTTCAGCACATAAGAAGGGGACAGATATTATCAATTGCCAAGTTAGGTGACAGTGAAGTGGAAGCGATTGAACTGGTTGCTGAAGCGGGTTCTGAAATCGTGAAAAAACCGCTCAGGAAGATTCGGTTTCCCAAGAAATCTATCCTGGGCGCTGTTGTAAGAAATAATACTATGCTTCTTCCTAAAGGTATTGATACCATCTATCCCGGAGAAAGTGTTGTTGTGTTTACCCTGCCGGATGGTATTGAAAGGGTTCAAGCTCTTTTCAGTAGTAAGAAATAGAATTCCTATTACAAATATTATTTGTGACTTAGTGCCTTCGTGGCGTAAATTCAAACATGAACATACCTTTGGTGTTACACACCCTGGGAAATCTCATAATACTTCTTTCCAGTATACTATTCATACCATTTGGAGTATCTCTTTTTTATGGAACTAAGGAAGAGATATGGGCGTTTGTCGTATCAATCATTGCATCAGGTATCATTGGTTTGGCCTTAAAATTCTCTCTAAAACCCAGGAATGAAGATATTACTATTAGAGAGGGTTTGGCGATTGTTACATTCTGGTGGGTATCCTGTGCCATCTTTGGAGCCTTGCCCTATTGGCTTTCAGGGGCATGTGATAACTTTTGTGATTCTTACTTTGAATCAATGAGCGGGCTCACTACCACAGGTGCAACCATTTTCAGCGATATCGAGGCATTGCCGCATGGTATTCTTTTCTGGAGGAGCATGACACAGTGGCTTGGAGGAATGGGTATCGTTGTGTTTTTTGTCGCTGTCCTTCCAAATATTGGCGTTGGAGGACACAAACTGTTCAGCGCTGAAGCGCCTGATCTTACAACGGATAAGATAAAGCCGCGCATAGCGCAGACGGCAAAGATATTGTGGATTATATATCTCTCTCTTACTGCTATAGTAATTCCCTTATTCTGGTTTGGAGGAATGGGAATATTCGATGCTGTATGCCATGCCTTTACTACGATAGCTACAGGAGGATTTTCTACAAAAAACCAGAGTATTGCCGCTTTTGACAGCCTGTTTATAGAGATTGTTGTTATGGTTTTCATTTTTATATCTGCCAGTAATTACATACTTCATTACCAGGTAGTTACAGGGAGAATTAAGAAAGTATTTGTTAATTCAGAACTGCGTTGTTTTGTAGGTTTGATATTATGTGCTATCTGTTTAGTAACGCTTGCACTATTTTTCTTTGAATCATTCGAATATAATGGAGGCATGAAAGATAGTAAATATGAAAGCATAGGCGGAGCGCTGAGATATGCCGCATTCCAGGCTGTTTCCATAACAACCAGTACCGGTTATTGTAACGCAGATTTTGATATCTGGCCGAATTTCTGCAGATTTTTCCTCGTCCTTCTCATGTTTATCGGCGGATGTGCGGGTTCGACTGCCGGAGGTATGAAGGTAGCAAGAATAATGCTGCTTTTTAAGACCAGTGTAAGGGAGATGGTTCACTTGCTCAGGCCAAGGGCAATAATGCATGTTAAGCTCAGCGGTAAACCGGTCAGTGAAGACATAATCACGAACACATTAGGATTTATTGTAATACACCTTGGATTGTTTGGTATCTTTTCCCTTGTCCTGACCGTCTTTGGTACTGAAGTTATTACGTCATTCAGTGCAGTGGCATCAATGATGAACAACATCGGTCCCGCTCTGGCCGATGTGGGAGCTTCCAGAAATTATGGCGAAATTGCTTATCCATGTAAATGGGTATTGATTTTCTGCATGCTGTTGGGCAGGCTTGAAATATACACCGTTATACTTATCTTTTTACCACTAACATGGAAGAAGTAGGTTTGTAATAAATACAAGCAGCCGTTTAACTAAAAACCAGGGAAGGTGATAATGGCAGGACTTGGAAAGGTAAAGAGTGTTGCAGCATACGGGATTGAAGCTTATGTGCTGGAGATAGAGGTATATGTTACAAAGGGACAGTTACCTTCAACGGTAGTCATTGGACTGCCGGATGCTGCTGTTAAGGAGTGCAGGGACAGGGTGAAGGCGGCGCTCAAGAACTGCGGGTATCGATTTCCTTTAAAGAATATTACCATTAATCTGGCTCCTGCAGATAGAAAAAAAGAGGGACCTTCTTTTGAATTACCGATAGCAATGGGTTTCCTCATTGCTACAAACCAGATAAATACGGACAAGATACAAGAATACGGTATAGTAGGCGAACTCGCACTGGATGGACGGGTAAGGAGAGTTAACGGCTGCCTGGCAATGGCGAAAAAATGCAAAACGGCAGGATTGAAAGGATTGATCCTTCCTGCCGAAAATGCACAAGAAGCAGCTATTGTGGAGGGTATTGATGTTATTCCCGTTAAGACACTCTCTGATACCGTAGGCTTCCTGACAAATGAGTTATCTATCTCTCCTTTCACATTAAACCTTGCAGACGTTTTCAGTGATTCCTCTCTTTATGAGATAGATTTTATGGATGTTAAGGGGCAGGAGCATGTAAAACGTGCACTCACCGTAGCTGCCGCAGGAAATCATAATGTACTTATGATTGGGCCTCCGGGTTCTGGCAAAACGATGTTGACACAGAGGCTCCCTACCATAATGCCCATGTTAACGCTGGAAGAAGCTATTGAGACTACTGTGGTATACAGTTCGGCAGGGCTTTTAGGACCGGATCAATCCCTGATAGCC
>Ga0255058_10002111_pt1 | contig 11057 bp, 12 predicted proteins | sample Cases_109_9_MG_FD_188637 | JGI IMG/M metagenome (GOLD analysis project Ga0255058, IMG submission 188637) | Seawater microbial communities from Amundsen Gulf, Northwest Territories, Canada - Cases_109_9 | ecosystem: Environmental > Aquatic > Marine > Gulf | place: Canada: Northwest Territories... | reverse complement strand
GCGCTGGGAAGGACGCAGGACGAAGGCGCACTTGACGTGCGTCGAGGACGAGGACGCATCCAGCGGCGTCACTGGCCGTCATAAACGCGGCAAACGTTGCTGGGCGGGGCACTAGTGCGCCCCGTTGACGGTGGGGCCGGCTGTTGCCAGGCGCCGACCAATAGGATCAGCAGGTGAATGAGCGAACAATCCTGGTGCTGACCGGCGGCGACCCGGCCAATCCACGCCGACCCCTGCCGGAGGCTGATCTGGTTATCGCCGCCGACTCGGGACTGGACCAGGCCGGCCGACTCGGGCTCACGGTCGATTTGCTGGTCGGGGACCTCGACTCGATCTCGGAAGCGGCACTGGCGGCCGCCGGGGAGGCGGGGACGCGAATTGAGCGCCACCCGGTGGACAAGGACGCCACCGATCTGGAACTGGCATTGGCCGCGGCCCGGCGAGAAGGCGCCAGCCTGGTCGTAGTGGTCGGAGGCGCCGGCGGCCGCATCGATCACCTGCTTGCCAATGCGCTGCTCCTGGCCTCACCGGCCTGGGCCGACCTCGAGATCGAATGGCTCATAGGCGACGCACGCATTGTGGCCGTGCACAGCGAGGCGTGGTTCTCCGGGCAACCAGGCGACCTGCTCACAATCCTGCCGATAGGCGGTCCCGCCTCGGGAGTCAGCAGCGAGGGCTTGCAATTCAAGCTGGCCGACGACATCCTGCTCGCCGGCTCGACGCGGGGAGTCAGCAACCTCCTGACTGAAGAGCGAGCAGTAGTGCGGTTGAGCTCCGGCGTGCTACTGGCGATCCACCAGCCGGCGGCCGTTTAACCCCCGGTAGTCAGATCAACGATCTCGGCCTGGGCTGCGTGAACCAGAGAATCGTGATCAATGGGGAACACGGTGGTGGGCGTTCCTGCTGCGGCCCACAGCTCGGAATAGCGAGCCAGCAAACGGTCGGCCAGGACGCGGGGCCGGGCACCGGCGTGGCCGAATGGCGGAGTCCCTCCGGCCGCATAGCCGGTGGCGGTCCTCACCTCGTCCAGCGTCGCTCGCCGGGCCTCGGCGCCGTCCAGTGCCGCTGCCAGTTTGTCGAGATCTACTCGCATGTCTCCTGACACGAGGGTGATCACTGGTTCCCCATCCACCATGAAGACCAGACTCTTAACGATCGCCCCCACTTCGCACCCGACTGCTTCCGCGGCGTCAGAGGCCGTCTTGGTGCCCTCCGGGAACTCACGAACCTCGAGCTCCAACCCGAGCCGGACAGCAGCTTCCAGCAGCCGACGGGTCGCGGCGGGCATATCCATGAGTGCCCAAACTAGCTGAAAACCCGGCTGTCTATCCGCCCATTCCCATTAGGCTGACCCGGATCCCTCGACGTCCGAAGGCTTTTCGGTGCAACGAATTACTGCTCTGTTGGCGATTGGATCGGTGGTGGCAACCGCCTGCTCCAGCGGAGTTAGTACCGAATCCACCACCCTGCCGCCGCCAGCGGAATGTATCGCCATCGCCGACGAGACCGTGGCGATGCTGCAAGATATGATCGCGGCGGTGGAGGCCCTGCCGGCCAACGAGCTACCCGACAGCACGGATCCCGCCGCACTTCTCAACAGTCTCGACACCGACACGTTCTTCGAACTTCGGGGACGTGCGGACAGCCTCGGCACCCGGGGCCAGGAGTTGGAATGCTCAGACGCTGAGGGCCAAGGGTTAGTTCTCGACCGGGTTGACCAGCTGCGGGCAACAACTGCCATCGGGGTCGCGATGCGCGATGGCATCATTCGGGGCATTGAACAGACCCAGGTGAACTAGGAGTCTGCTGAGTAAGGCCGTTGTCGAGAGCGACGGCCAGGCGCGCCAATCGCAAGGACGAGGTTTCGCCACTCCTCGGAGCGGAATGTTGGCGGGGCCGAGGACGCTGCGAGTGGTGATGGCTGGTCGTCGAAATCGGCGACATGCCTTGCTCAGCGGGCTCCTATGTCGACAGCCTCTACGCCTAATTCGGTAGCAAGGTGGGTCATCCTCACATCGTGCTCGTCTGTCGGAAGCCGATCGACAATCAAAACTGAAGGGCAAACCCCGACGAGTAATGCCCCGGGTTTGAGACCGGGAAGCAGCCGGTCGTAATAAGCGGCCCCGCGGCCGAGGCGACCGCCTCGCCGATCGAAAACCCGGCCTGGAATGAGCGCGACGTCGATGCTTTCCGGGTCGGCGTGCGGGGCGTCGGCCACAGGCTGCATGAATCCGTACCTGTGGCGCTCCAACGGAACGCTCAGCGGGTGGACCGTGAGTGGCCCATCGAGTGGAGTCCTCGTGACTAACAACCGGGCCGTGACAACGCCGTCGCTGAATCCCGAAAGGTCGACTTCTCCCGGCATGGGCAAGTAGAACAGGATCGTCTCGGCCGACCGCGCCGGCTCCCAGGCTGCCAGGTGGCTCACCACCTGAGGGCTGAGCCCGGCTAGGTCAATGCGGGCCCACGTATCGTTCGCCCAGCGCCGCCAGGCGCCCTTGGACGCCCCCGGCACTAAGGGGGGTATCCCCGTCATGCGAGCAGCTTCGCCCCCAGCTTCTGGAACTCATCCTGATTCGAGGCTGGAATCAGGTAATTGGCGGTATCACGGATCAGCTCGAGATTTTCCACGACGTCCTCGGTTGCGAGCTGCCCGTCATTGACCGGATGCTTGAAGAAACCGTCGGTTAGGCCGACAAAAATACGGCTCACAGACCCACCACCGACCGACCAGATCTCTCCCGTAAGGTCACAAGACTCCGATGTGAGATAGGCGACGGCCGGACTCACAGCCTGAGGCCCAAACTGGTCGGCAGTAATGCCGAAACTGCCAAGGAGCTCCTCGGTCATACGGGTGACGGCAATGGGAGCGATGGCATTGACCTTGATGTTGTACTTGGCTCCTTCGAGCTTGAGGACGTTCATGAGACCGATCAGCCCCATCTTGGCCGCCCCGTAGTTGGATTGGCCGAAGTTGCCCATTGCGCCCGAAGCCGAAGATGTCATCAAGACCCTCCCGTAGCTCTGCTCGCGCATATGCGGCCAGGCAGCTCGAGTGACCCAGAAAGCGCCCCGCAGGTGAACGTCCAGCACGGCCGTGACCTGGTCCTCCTCCATGTTGGCGAACGACTTGTCGCGAAGAATCCCGGCGTTGTTGATGACAACGTCGAGTCGCCCGAATTCGTCAAGCGCCTTCCGCGCGATGGCGGCGCCGCCATCCGGCGTTGCCACGGAAGAATACTCGGCAACCGCGGCACCCCCGGCGGCAACGATCTCGGCAACCACTGCATCGGCAGCACTGCTGGCGGCGCCGGTTCCGTCGACACTTCCGCCGAGGTCGTTCACCACTACCGCGGCCCCGAGACCGGCGAGCAAGAGCGCGTGCTCCCGGCCCAGACCGCCACCGGCGCCTGTAATCACTGCCACCCGGTCCTTGAAATCCACCATCGGCCCTCTCCTTTTGAACGTGCCAAAACTGTAGTAGTGGCGCTTTACCCCCCTAACCTCTGGGCGATGTCCGAGGTTCTCAATGTCGAGATAAACAACGGGGTCGCCACCCTCTGGCTTGACCGCCCGGACGCTCGCAACGCTATGGGCCCGGAACTCTTTGCCGACCTACCGACGGTGATGCAAGAACTGGCGGTTGACGAGACCGTTCGCACGATTGTGATCGCCGCCCGGGGGGAGGCATTCAGCGTGGGGCTCGACCTCAAGGCGTACGGCGCCGCGCTCGCCGGCGGGTTCGGCGACGAGGGTGGCGTTGCCGGAGCCCGACAAACGATGCAAGCCGCCGAGCACATGCAAGCAGCCATGAGCGCCGCTGCTCTGTGCCCTAAACCCGTGATTGTCGCCATTCATGGCTATTGCATCGGCGCCGGAGTTGACCTCATCACGGCCTGTGACATTCGGATCGCGTCCGAAGACGCGGTTTTCTCCATTCGCGAGACGAAGATGGCGATGGTGGCCGACCTGGGGACTTTGCAGCGTCTGCCTCGCATCATCGACCCCGGCTGGGTTGCCGAACTTGCGTTCACCGGGCGGGACTTCAGCGCCTCCGAAGCACTCCAGATGGGTTTGTTGAGCCACGTCTATGTCGATGCCGACGCCACCCTCAAAGCTGCCCTCGATCTGGCTTCCGAGATCGCCGCCCAATCGCCCCTCGCCGTGCAAGGGGTCAAGGCAGTGCTCAGGGCTGGTGAGGGCAGGACGGTGCAAGAAGGCCTCGACTACGTAGCGATGTGGAGCGGGGCCTTCCTCCACTCGAATGACCTACGGGAGGCTGTAATGGCTTTCCTGGAGAAGCGGGACCCCGAATTCGGGGGGAGCTAACCGTGCGAGGTTTGCTCGCGACGGTGCGGGCGGTGGTGGCTTATCCGTCGATCATCGTGATAACCCTGATCCTCGGGTTCGTGGCGATCATCGGGGCCCGGCTCCCGAGACGGTGGCGTGTGTCAGACCGGGCGGCCCGCGTCTGGGCATGGTTGTTTCTCAAGCTGGCCGGGCTGCACTATCACGTGGAGGGTAGGGAGAACATCGACCCGGCGGTTCCGCAGGTGATCGTCTCCAACCATTTATCCAACCTCGATCCGATGACTCACTGGTTGGCCCTCTGGCCACTGCACTATCGATATATGGCCAAGAAGGAGCTCTACAAGATCCCTTTGTTTAGCTCGGCGATCAAGGCCATGCACATGGTGAAGGTCGACCGACAAGCCGGCGTCGGTGGCTATGAGTTCATCAATCGGCAGGTCCGCGAGGTCTTCGCGCTCGGCTATTCGTTGATGGTCTACGGCGAGGGAACCCGCTCACGGACGGGGGAGATCAGGGATTTCAAGAAAGGGCCTTTCATCCTTGCAAAGGCTGTCGACGCACCAATCCTGCCGGTCACCATTCATGGTCCGGAACACGCCTGGCCCCCCGGCGACTGGCGCATGTATGGCGGCAAGGCCACGGTGGTCGTCCATCCGCTGCTCGAATTCAGCGGGACAGTCGAGGACATGCAAGTTCGGACGCATCAGATCATCGCCGAGACATACGCTCGTCTGGAAGCGCCTGCCTAAAGACGGCCTGCGTCGATGATCCGCTGAAGGAACTGCTGGGTCCGGGCTGCCCGGGGATTCGTAAAGATCTCCTTAGGAGCTCCCTGTTCCAATATCACACCATCATCCAAGAAACAGACCCGATCGGCGACATCGCGGGCGAAGCCCATCTCGTGGGTGGCGATCAGCATGGTCATACCCTGGTCTTTCAGGCCGCGGATCACGTCGAGGACCTCCGCCACCAGCTCGGGATCCAAAGCTGACGTGATCTCATCGAAAAGCATGAGTTCGGGCTCGGACGCCAGCGCCCGGATCACCGCTACTCGCTGTTGCTCACCGCCGGAGAGTCGATCTGGGTAGTCGTGTATCTTGTCGACCAGGCCGAATCTTTCCAGCAAGACAGCGGCGCGCTCTTCGGCAAGCTGCCGACCGAGCCCGTGAACCTTGCGCGGGCCAAGAGTGATGTTGGTGAGCACGTTCATGTGCGGGAACAGGTTGAAAGCCTGGAACACGATCCCCATCTTCTGGCGTACAACGTCCGGGTTCACGTCGGGTCCGGTAATCTCCCGACCATCGAGCGAGATGGAGCCTTCGTCAATGGGTACCAACAGGTTGACGCATTTGAGCAACGTCGACTTGCCCGATCCGGAGGACCCGATCAGGCACACCACCTCGTGCTCTTTCACGCTCAGGTCAATGTCCCGCAAGACCTCCTTCCCGTCGAAGGACTTACCTACGTCGCGGATCTCGAGCTTCGCCGCCATCAGCTGCTCATCGCCTGTCTCCGGCGACGATCCCTGTCCGTGTACCAGTCTGTGAACCGGGCCACCGGGACGCTCACCAGCAGAAACAGCACGGCGGCGGCGATATATCCCGTGTAGTTAAAGGTGTTGGCCTTGAAGATCTCGGCTTCTTGAACACCCTCCCGCACTCCAAGTATGAACACGAGCGCTACGTCCTTCTGCAGGCTGACGAAGCCGTTGAGAAGGGCGGGAATAACGTTTCGGATCGCCTGGGGCACCAGCACATACCGCAAAGTCTGCAGCTGAGTTAGGCCAAGGGAGCGAGCCGACATCCGCTGGCTTTCTTGCACCGACTCGATCCCCGCTCGGTACACCTCAGCGGTGTACGCCGTATAGGAAATGACCAAAGCGGTGACTCCCCAAAACAAGGCTCCATTCGGTACGCCCTGCAACTGGAGGGCGGGCACGCCGAAACCCAGCAGGAGGATGAGCAAGATTATGGGAATTCCGCGCACCAGGTCGATGTAGAAGATGGCAAGTACCCGTAACGGAAGAAAGGCCGGTCCTCGTAGCGCCCGGATCATCGCCACCAGAAGTGCTAGCGCCAGAATGAGCACCTCGGCCACCATAAACATCTGCACGTCGAGCCAGAATCCGCTGAGCACCTTGGGAAACACCTCTCGAAACGCAGATGGGCTGAAAAACTGCTTCTGCACAGCCGGCCAGGTTTCAGACGTTAGAACCCAGACCAACACCACGGCCGCGAACACGATCGTCGAGATAACCGCAATAAGGGCGCCGCGGGCACCTTCCTCACGACTGCGAGGGGAACGCCCCGGGCCAAGCAATCTTGGCCCGCGGCGCATTACCTCATCCAATGGAGACGAACGGTCGGTCACGTCCGCTCCCTACTTCACTTACGGACTGAAGACAGCGACGTCCGTTAGCTGCACGAGCCACTCTTGTTCGATCGCCGCGAGGGTGCCGTCCCCCTTCAGTGCGTTGAGGGCATCGTCGACGCAGGGTACGAGTGGGTTTCCTTCCGCGAAAAGTAAACCAAACTCCTCGGGGACGGCGCCGGGTGTCTCGAACTGACCGACCACAACACCGTTGTCCATCACACAACAGCTGATGAACAGAGCCGTCGGCAGGTCAACGACGAAGGCGTCGATCTGGTCGGCCGCGAGGGCAGCCTGGACGTCGGTGTTGTCGGTGTAGACCTTGGCCTCGCTGTCGGGGTCGATCACAGTCTCTATCAGATTCAGGCTGGTCGTTCCGATCTGAGCACCGAGGCGCAGCCCTTTGAGGTCGGCGATCGACGTGAGTCCAGCGGCTGGACCGTCGGCTTCGGCTACGAGCGCCTGTTTAACCTCGTAATACCCGGTACTGAAGTCGACCACCTCTTCGCGCACTGGTGTGATGGAGAATTGCTGGAGGTTGAAATCCCAGTCCTTTTGTCCGGGAGCAATAGCCTCATCAAATCCAGTGCGGACCCATTTGACCTGATCGTCGGTGAAACCCATCTCGTTGGCCACGGCGTAAACGACTGCGCTCTCGAAGCCCTGCTTACTGGTGGGATCGTCATCAAGGACGTATGGGAAGAACGCCGGCAAGCCCGTGGCCACGGTGAGGACGCCCGCGTCGACCAGGTTGAGCTGATCAATAGCGCAAGCGTCAACAGCCACCGTTGTCGTGGTGGTGTCAGGCGCCGCGGTGGTAGTGGTGGCCGCCGTTGTGGTTGTGGTGTCCGCGACCACCGGAGTGGTGGTGTCGGAATCTCCGCTTCCACACGCTGCTGCCACCAAGGACAGCGCTAGCAATGTCAACCCGAATCTGGTCCGCATGGGATTCTCCCTCGTTAGCAAAGACGCAGGCTACCCCTTCAACCGGATTGCGACCACCAAACTTCGAGATCATTCCGCAAGCGGGCTCGCTCGGCACCAACTGCCCAGCTGGCCTCAACTGCGTTGAGAGACAGCCGGCGCATCGTCTGACGATCCAACCCGAACTCTGTTTCAACGTCTTCGTACTCCCCCGCCAGAGTGGTATTGAACATTGCCGGATCATCCGTGTTGATCGTCACATTGACCCCAGCAGCAATCAGGTCCCGCACCGGATGGGTGTCCCAGTTGGCAACTACGCCGGTCCGCAGGTTGGATGTCGGACAAGTCTCCAGCGGGATCTGGTGGGTAACCAGGTGCTCGATCAACTCGAGGTCTTCCACCGCCTGCACGCCATGACCGATTCGTTCGACGTTGAGTGCCCGCAGCGCTCCCCAGATGCCTTTCGGACCTGCCGCCTCACCGGCATGGGCCGTGAGCCGGAGCCCGGCCTCGGCAGCGCGGTGGTAGACCCCGGCGTATTGCTCAGGAGGATGTCCCACCTCCGACCCGCCTAGGCCGACCCCGATGACGCCGGCTTCGGGCGCTACCTCCTCCACCGCAGCAAGGGTCCGGGCCGCCCGTGCCGGACCTGTCTCGCGGACCAGATCGACGATCAGTGCCACCCTGGTGCCATTCACCCGGTCCAGACCTTTCCGAATCGCCGCAGCGAGCGGACCCGGCCACAGGTCATGCATGGCGAAATCGGTGGGAGAAAAGAAGGCTTCGGCATATTCGACGTTCTGCGCGGCCAGGCGGGCGGCCACCGCTTCGGCGGCGAAGGTGAAAGCCCCGTAGCTGGAGAGATAGCGGTTCTTCCAAACCCAGGTTTCGATGAAGTGGGCGAAGTCGCGATACGCGAAGCGATCATCCAGGTCTTGGCGAGTTCGGACCCCGGGGTCACCGCCGGCTTGCTCAATGAGCGACCAGAGAGCATCCAGCGGAATGGCCCCTTCCAGGTGCAAGTGAAGCTCCACCTTGGGCATGGTCTCGTAGAAGGACACGGGGGGAGGCTAGAAGAACCGTATGCCCTCCCTGCCCGTCTGCGCCCCTCCCTTGGCTTGGGGAGGGGTCGGGATGGGTCGTTCCCAGCAACGGCGGGAGTGCAGAAGATCGTGGGAAAGGAGATTGTTACTTTAAGAGCACGATGGGCACGTGGTGGTTCGGTCCCGCATCCCAACGCGCGCTTTCAGGTGAGTTGACGGTTGGGAGCGCGCCATCACCTTGTCGTGTGTCAACGACCGCCCCGCGGAACAGCTCTCTTCAGGGCGCCGTTGGGGGGTTTGGTACCCACCCCCAGCCCCTCCCACTCCGCTTTGCTCCGCAGGAGGGGAGACGCTTTTGGGGAAATCTCAGGCGTCAGTCGTAGATACCCACCAGATAGGTCTTGCCTTCCCGTACCTCACACAGGAAAGCTCCGGCCGAAGTAACTATCTGATATCGATCTCCCGAGCCCTCCCCTTCCCACCACCGCCCCACTCGCCGCCAGGGACCGGCCCACGACAGCACCGGCTCCCAGCGGCTGCGCAGTCGCACGCGGGCCGGCATTCCCTCATCCCACTCCACATTGACCGACGGGGGCTGAGGAGGCATCAACGCCGGAGAAGGGGCCGGGAGCTTGCCAGGCCAGGGAGCCGCCGGGTCGCGAGCCGGTGCCGGCTCGTTTTCCCCCCACCGGAACCACTGCACCTGGTCCGCCGGATCGCGACCCCCCTGGCGCCGAGCCAGGAGAACCGCATCGGGGCCTAACAACGACTGGGCCCGAATCAGGGCCCGGGTAGCTTCGGCGTCATTCACCGGATCTTCGGCCAGTCCCAACTGACGGCCTTCCCCGGAAACGTCGGCGGGAGCTATCCGCAGCCGGCGCAGCCCCCCGCTGATGCCCCCCGATTCGACCCAAGCCCGAAGCTGCCAGCGAACCCGCTCCGCCAGGTTGGGCTCGTCAAAAGGGTCAGCACTTCTCCAAATCCTCCGCAAAACTGTGCCGTCTACGGCCTCCCCCTCGATCTCCACCTGATGAGGAGCTACTCCCTGCGCTTGCAATGGCTCGAGCAATTCATGGGCCAGCCGACGCGAAACGAACCCGGCTTGTTCCAGATTGACCAGGGGCTCTTCGAACTTTTCCTCGACCCCGGCATCCTCTGGGATTTGACGCGGTCTGAGTGAACGATCCTCACCGGAAGCTTGCTCATGAGCGCTGATCCCCAGGAGACCGAATCGCGAAGCCACCGCCGCGCGCGGCAAACGGGCTAATTCTCCAAGGGTGGTTATCCCCAGCCAGCGGAAGGTATCGGCCAGCTCTTCCCTACCAATAGCTCCTATGTCCAATGAAGCCAGGAAACCTGCCTCATCGGTAACGATGTAGGGAACCCCCACCCGGGCTTGTATTGCGGCCCGATGTGCCGCGAAAGGCCCATGGGCCAGGCCGAGGAGGGCCCCGGAACCACATGCCGCCTCTATACCTTCAGCGAGTCGTTCGACCAGGGCTTCTTCTCCTCCGTAATACCGGACGGCACCCCCCACAGGGAGAAATGCCAGCCCGGGATTGGCTATCTCCACCCGTGGTATGAGCTGCTCCATGGTTGCCACTACCGGCTCAAAGGCCCCGGCCTCGGCACCGGGATCTTGTGCCAGGGTGACGACTGTGGGACAAACTGCCTCAGCTTCCCGACGCCGCATCCTCAAGGTCACTCCTCGAGAGCGCGCTAATTCATTGGCAGCAACCACCCGGTTGTCATCTGCAACCACCTGGCATGGTCTATCCGACGGCGCGCTCAGGCATCGCAACGGCCATTCTGGAAACCACACGCACAGCGTCCGTCCCATCGTCCTCCACCTCGATCAACTGCTGAATGCCCCCCATCCCCTTTCCCGACGCCAGTAGCTGCAACCGGCGGCTACGCAAACGGCCATGGCCTTCCCCGACTCCATGCCACTCCACTTCCTGGGCCTCCAGGCGAGTGAACACAAGCCCCTTCGGCAACTCTCCGCTCACAGGCCGCAAAATCAACGATGTCGAACGGGCCCGGGCCAATGCCCCCAATCGACGCAACATTTGCGGGGCCGCCCCCGGCGGAACTTCGGCGTACACGGCCCCCATCCCTTCCACCAGGGCGGCCGTCACCTGGGGCCACTGGAGAGGATCGGAACACCTCACAACCACCAGCCGTTCGGCGGAAACGCCCGCCTCCCAAGCAGCTGCCGGGCACAGCCATCCGCGTACGTCGACGCACGCCAGCCATCCCCCGGCTCCCGCCAGCATGCTCAGGCCGATCCGGGTAAGGCCAAAGCCCGGGGCTCCTATCAGCCCCACCACCTGACCGGGCACCAAATCGAGCTCCTGATCCTCCCGCCGGACAACATTCATAGGACCAATCACCCTAATCGAACATACG
>Ga0255058_10002110_pt1 | contig 11065 bp, 13 predicted proteins | sample Cases_109_9_MG_FD_188637 | JGI IMG/M metagenome (GOLD analysis project Ga0255058, IMG submission 188637) | Seawater microbial communities from Amundsen Gulf, Northwest Territories, Canada - Cases_109_9 | ecosystem: Environmental > Aquatic > Marine > Gulf | place: Canada: Northwest Territories... | reverse complement strand
GTCCTGGTGCCCGATTTCGGGCAGCGTCGGGAAATCCCACTCCGGAGGCTTGGCCTCGCTGTGATACCAGACGAAGACCATGCCGTTCTTCTCCAGGACATCCCAGGCGCGCACCCGGGCCTGGGGCGGGATGCGCTCGCAGTAGGGGATGTGGGTGCACTCGCCGCTGCTGCCGTCGTACTGCCAGGCGTGGAAGGGGCAGCGAACGGTCTCGCCCATCACGCGCCCGCCGTGGCCCAGGTGCGCCCCGAGGTGGGGACAGAAGGCGTCCAGCACCTTGGCCTGGCCGGAGCGGGTGCGGAAGATCACCAGCTCCTCACCGAAGTACTCGAGGGGCTTTACGTCGCCCTCGCGAAGCTCGTGACTCCAGGCCACCGCGAACCAGCCGTTCGGCACGGGTAGCTGGTCGTGCTCGTCTTCGCGACGCGCCATCGGCTCACTCCTCCGGCGAAGGCGCCAGCGCGTCCGCGAGGAAACGCGCCACCGCCGTCGCCTGCTTGCGAATCGGGAAATCGTCGAGGTTGGCGAAATTGAACATCAGCACGTAGTAGGCCCCGAGGATCATCTCCGTCAGGGTTTCTTCGTCATGGCGACGCGTGACGTCGCCGGCTTCGAGGCCGTCGCGCACGAGGGCCCCGAAGGCGTCGTGCAGCTTGCGCGCATGCAGGGACTTGGCCACCGACTCGTGTACCGCGTGCACCAGCTCGGTCACGTGCTCCCGGCGGATGGCACCGCCCTCTTCCGCCTGCTCAGCCACCTGCGTGAAGAAGAGCAGCAGGCGCTCCCGGGTGCTGCTGCCCTCTTTGCGCGCGCTCTCCACGTCCACCAGCAGCTGGTCGATCCAGTAGCCAGCGAGCTCGCGCAGCAGCTCCTGCTTGGAGCCGAAGTGGTTGAAGAAGGTCTTGTGGGCCACGTCGGCGCGATCGCAGATGTCGGCCACTTTCGCCGCCGCGAAGCCGTGGGTGTCGAACAGCTCGACGGCGGCCTCGAGGATGCGGGTGCGGAGCTCGAGCTTGCGGCGTTCGCGGCGTGAGAGGTCTGCGCTGGCGCTCAACGGCGTCACCTCCGATCCGACGCCGCGCAGCCTATCGTATCTACATACAAGTGCAAGAATATACTTACGTGTATATACGTGAGTCCTGTAAAGTCCCTGGAATCAATCACTTGGCGATAAGGGTCGGCCCAGGTGGGGGGCACGATGTGAGAGCATGGCGGGTCGGCGCGTTGGGCGAGCCTCGCGACGTGCTCGAGCTTTCGGCCGTGGCCGCGCTGGGCGAGCCGGGACCCGGCCTGCTGCGCTTGCAGGTGAGCGCGGCCGGCATCGGGCGGCCCGACCTCTTCATGTGTCAGGGCTCCTACGCGCTGACCCCGCCGCTGCCCTTCACCCCCGGGCAGGAAGCTGTCGGCGTGGTGACGGCCGTGGGGGAGGGTGCGCTGGCCCGGGTGGGCGACCGCCGCATGGCCGTAACCGCGTTCTTCGCCGGCCACGGCAGCTTCGCCGAGGAGTGCCTGGCGCTCGACGACTTCGCACTGCCCGTGCCCGAGGGCATGAGCGACGCCGAGGCCGCCGGCTTCCTGATCCCCTTTCACACCGCGTACGTCGGGCTCGTTCGCCGCGCCGGGCTGCGCGCGGGCGAGAACCTTCTGGTCCTCGGCGCGGCCGGCGGCACCGGCTCCGCTGCACTCCAGCTCGGGGCCGCGCTGGGCGCGCGGGTGATCGCCAGCGCCGGAGGTCCCGAGAAGGGCGCTTTCTGCAGCGGCTTGGGCGCCGACGTCGTGGTGGACTACCGCAGCCAGGACATCGCGGAGGCGGTGCGCGAGGCCACCGCCGGCGCTGGTGCGGACGTGGTCTACGACGCTGTGGGCGGCGAGGCCTTCCGGGCGGCCACCCACTGCATTGCCCACGAGGGGCGCCTGCTGGTGGTGGGCTTCGGCAGCGGCCAGTGGGGTCAGCCGAGTGCAGCGCACCTGGTGACCCACAACTACTCACTGCTGGGGGTGATGCCGGGCGGCTACGACCGCGCCTTCAAGGAAGCTGCTCAGTCGGTGCTGGCCGAGCACTGGCGAGCCGGCCGGCTGCGGGTTCCGCTCTCGGATGTGGTGGACTTCGAGGCGCTGCCAACGGCGCTCGAGGAGCTGGCAGCGGGGAGCGTGACGGGAAAGCTGGCCTTGGCCGTGGCTACGCGTCCAGGCTGATGCGCACCACCGCGACCCCGTCTTTCAGGTGGGCGCGCTGGGCCTCGCTGAGCCCGGCGGCGCGGTCGTACTCGGTATGGAAGACGCGGGCCATGCCCGGAACCCGCTGCATCGTGAGCTCGACGCTGCGGTAGAAGAGGTCGGATCCGGGAGCCACGAGCTGGCCCGTACCCGTGCGCTCGCGCCCGCGCAGTACCAGGCGCACCGGCGCCGGCTGGCGCAGATTGCGCCACCACTGCTTGCGCCGGGCTTCCGACACCAGCACGGTGAGCGTGCCGCCTTCGCGCTGGTAGCCCACTGGGAAGCTGAAGCTGCGCCCGCTCTTGCGGCCCGTGACGCTGAGCACCATCAGCCCCTTGCTGGCCAGGAAGTGCAGAGGAGAGCGCAGCAGGGCGCGGATCAGCGGGTTGAGGCGGGTGAAGAAGCCGTCGACGTCCATCGCTCAGCCCTCGCGGCCGCTCTCTTGCTCGGACACGAGCTCCGCCGTGGTGACCAGCCGCTCGCCGTTCTTGAGCTCGCCGGTGGCGTGCACTGCACCGAGCACGCGGTTCAGGTAGTCCGGGCCCTCGGCCGTCGGCACGAACCAGCCAGTGGGACACATCGTGAGAATCTCCACGAAGGAGAAGCCGCGGCCCTCGAGCTGCGCCTCGAAGGCCCGGCGCAGCATGTTCTTGGTCTTCACCACGGCAGCCGCGTCGTGCACCGAGCCGCGAGCCGCGTAGGCCGTGCCGCCCAGGGGCGCCAGCAGGTCGCCGATCAGGATCGGGTGGCCGTGGTAGGCCGCGTCGCGGCCCTCGAGCGAATTCTTGGTGCGTTGTCCCAGCACCGTCGTCGAGGTCATGTGGCCGCCGGTCTCCCCGAAGACGCCGTTGTTGATCAGCACGCAGGTCACGTTCTCGCCGCGCGCCGCGGTGTGAATCACCTCCTGCAGGCCCTCGTTCACCATGTCGCCGTCGCCCTGGAGCGTGAAGATCAGCGTGTCCGGACGCATGCGCTTGGCCCCGGTAGCCACCGAGGGGGCGCGACCGTGGAGCGCTTGAACCAGGTCGACATCCATGGCGCTGGTGAAGGCGGTGTAGCAGCCGATGCCCACCACGCCGATGCTGCTCTGCGCGCAGCCCAGCTCCTCCACCACGTCCAGCAGCAGGCGGATGGCGACCGGCTCCCCGCAGCCCGGGCAGAGATCGTGGTCTTCGTGCAGCAGCAGCTTGGGCTTGAAGCGCCCCAGCAGCCTGGCCGGCTCCTGCGGAGGCGCGTCGGTCGGCAGTACGGGAAGACGAACGTCGCTCACACTCGCACCTCGCTGGTCGACAGCGCTCCCACCACGCGGCGGCGCACTTCGTCCGGGTCGAAGATCGGGCCGACGCCGAAGCCGGCGTCGTCCGATGAGATGTCGCCGATGCCGACGACGGGGGCCGCCCCCAGCAGCGCCAGGCGCACGTCATCGATCATCTGGCCGGCATTCTGCTCGAGCACTGCGACGCAGCGCGCGCCCGCCGCCGCCTGCGCCAGCGCCTGGCTGGGGAAGGGCCAGAGCGTCACGGGCCGCACCAGGCCCACACGCTGGCCCTCGCGGCGCAGCTCTCGGATCACGTAGCGCGCAGTGCGCGCGAGGCTGCCGAAAGCCACGACCACCACCTCCGCATCCTCGACCGCCTCCAACTCGACGCGCGCCTCACTCTCGGCCATGGCGTCGTGCTTGGCCTGGAGCCGCCGCCAGAAGCGTTCGGGCTCGATGCCCTTCACGCCCTTCTGCATGCCGATGGGGTTGATGTTGCGCGAGCGGCCCGTGCCTCCCAGCGTACCGTCCACCGCCCAGTCCTTCGCCGGCAGGGCAGCGCCGGAGGGCGGCTCGATCGACACTGCCTCCGCGGTGTGAGCCAGCAGGAAGTCCCCATAGATATGGACGGGGTTGCGCCAGCGGTCGGCCAGCTCGAAGGCCAGCTGCGTGAGTGCCACGGCCTCCTGAACGTCGGCGGGCGCCAGAACGATCTGCCGGTAGTCACCGTGGCCACCGCCGCGCGTGGCCTGGTAGTAGTCACCCTGACCGCGGGCCATGTGGAAGACGACCAGCGGCAGCTCGGCCCGCGTGATCTCCGAGAGCGACTCCTGCATCAGGGAGAGTCCCTGTCCCGTCGAGCCCGTGGCGGCCCGCGCCCCGGTGGCGAGGGCTCCCCAGGCCATGCCCACCGCCTCGAGCTCGCTCTCGGCGTTGATGCATACACCGCCCGCTGTGGGCAGCTTCTCGGCGAAGGACTCGAGCACCTCCGTGAAGGGCGTCATCGGGTAGCCCGCGAAGAAGCGGCAGCCGGCGGCGATGGCGGCCTCGGCCATGGCCGCCGAGCCTTCGAGAAGCTGCCGCGTCACGACCCCACCTCGTGCATCACCGGCGTCTCGTACTGGTAGACCTCGAAACAGAAGTCGGGGCACACCAGCAGGCAGGCGCCGCAACCCGTGCAGCCCGGCACCAGCTCCGGGTAGGCGTAGCCCAGCTCGTTGCGTTGCAGGGACATGCTCAGCACCCCAGGCGGACAGGCGGGGATGCACAGCTCACAGCCCTTGCAGCGAGCGCTTTCGATGGTGACGGTGCCACGACTCTCGACGCTGATCACGCTGCGTTCTCCTCTTCGGCCCAGGCGGGGCACTCCCCCTGCGGGACGCTGGCGTAGCCGGCGCGCAGTGCGCTCTCGTTGACCTCGGCGTGCTGGCGGCGGTATGGCGGCAGCGACTCCAGCATGGCCTCGACCAGCGACTCGACGCGCACCAGGTCCGTCACACCCGCCAGTGCACCGATCAGCACCATCGAGGCGGACATGGCGTTACCCACCTCGGTGGCAAGGCGGGTGGCGGGCACGTCGAAGACCCTCTGCGCCGAGCGGTCCACGTCGCCTTCGAAGAGCGACGCATTCAGCACGACCACGGCACCGGGCCGCAGCTTGCGTCGCACCGGCTCCCAGAAGCCGTGGTGCAGCCCGACGGCGCCCCAGAGCTTCTCGACGATGGGCGGCGCCAGCAGGGGGGCGTCTCCGACGACGAGCGTCGAGTCCGTGTTGCCGCCGCGCATCGTGCCCCCGTAGGAGCCGAAGAGCATCACCTGCCGCTGCTCGCGCAGCGCGGCGCGCGCCAGGACCTGGGCCGCCAGCTGCACGCCCTGGCCTCCGATGCCCGTGAGCATGATCTCGCGCTCGACGCTCACGTCTCATCCCGCCCGCGGCTGCGGCGCAGACCGGACAGCGCGAACTCGACCAGCAGGGCGGCGTCCGCCGGCTCCGGCTGCGCGGGCTGCGCCAGCTTGCGCTGCACCCAGCCCATGGCCAGCGTGTAGAGCGTCTCGGCGTCGCGCTCGGGGTCGGCCTGCGGCAGCTCGCCGGCCGCTACGCCGGCCGCGATGGCCTGGCGCAACAGCTCGATCAGCTGACGCTCGGACAGCTCCACTTCACTGGGGAACAGCTCCGAGAGGCGCGCGCGGGAGAGCGCGAAGGGACGCGTGGCGGCGGCCGCCTCGGCGTCGAGAGCCTGGGCCGCGATGCCCTCCAGCCAGGCGCGCACCCGGCCCTCGGCCGACGGCTCTGCCTGCATCTGGTGGTGCAGATAGCCGGTCAGCTGGCGCACACCCTCGTCGAGCACCGTCAGCAGCAGCTCGTCCTTCGAGCGGAAGTGCCGGTAGAAGGCCTGGTTCGAGAGGCCGGCCCGGCGCACGATCTCGCTCACCCGGGGCTCCAGACGACCGCTGTCGCGAATCAGCGAGAAGCTCGCCTGGACCAGGCGCTCGACCTCCTCGGAGTACGTCTCCCGGCGACCCTCCAGGGCGCGCTCCACGGAGCGTTTGGCGATGGAAGTATCTGGTTCCTCTATGAGAATACTATTCTTCACAAACGGAATAGTATTCTCACCCAGGCGCCCCCGCAACCCCCCTGCGATCCCGGGACTAGGCGCTAGCGGGTGGCGATCTGCTCGACGATCAGGGTGCGCTGCACCTGACCGGTGGCGGCCGTGCGTGGCAGTGCGCTCACGAGTTCGAGGCGCCGAGGCTTCTTGAAGCGGGCCAGCCGCGCCTCGCAGTGCTGCTGGAGCTGCGCCAGCGTCGGAGCCTCACCTTGCCGTGCCACGACCACGGCGCAGACGATCTCCCCCCACTTCGGGTCGGGCAGTCCCACCACGGCCACCTCGGCTACCGCCGGGTGGCTCGCGAGCACCCCCTCCACCTCACTCGGCGCGAAGGACTCCCCGCCGCTGCGGATCAGCTCCTGCTTGCGCCCGACGATGCTGAGGTAGCCCTCGTCGTCGAGGGCGCCGAGGTCCCCGCTGTGGAACCAGCCGTCGCGCAGGCAGGCGCCCGTCGCCTGCGGATTCTCCCAGTAGCCGTCGAAGAGATAGTCGCTGCGCACCAGGATCTCGCCGTCTTCGGCCAGGCGCAGGTCGACGCCGGGTGAAGCGGGCCCCACGCTGCCGGGCTTTCGCAGCACGTCGGCGTCGGGCAGGGTGGTGGCGGCGCCCACCTCGGTGCTGCCGTAGTAGATGCGCGTGGCGCTGCCTGGGAAGCGTTGCTTCAGCGCGCGCACCAGCTCGATGGGCGTGGCCGAGGTGCCGGTGTCCACTTCTTTCAGGCTCGAGGTGTCCCAGCGCTGCGGGTCGGCCTCGAGGACGCGCGCCCAGACGGCGGGAATGCAGTAGATGCGGTTTGCGCGGCGCCGCTGGACTGTCTCCAGCAGCTCTTCGGCCGTGGCCGCGCCGACCAGCGCGATCTCTCCCCGCGTCTGCCAGGCGGCCAACGCCAGCGTGAAGCCGCCCATGTGGAAGAGCGGGAACATGCAGACGGAAATCTCCGGCGCGTCGCGAAAGACTCCTTGGTAGCTGCGCAGAAAGTTCGCGCGGTGCGAGAGCACGACACCCTTGGGCTTGCCCGTGCTGCCGCTGGTGAAGAAGAGCACGTGGGGGGCCGTCTCGGGTATCTCGGGCGGAGGCAGGGCCGCCTCGTCGCAGCCGAGGCAGGCCAGGCTGAGGTCGACCCCCGGCCCTGGGCCGCCCCCGATGTGGGCCAGCTCGGAGACTCCCGCCTGTTTCGCCACCACCGAGGCCGGCTCGGCGTGCGCGGTGTCGGCGATCACGATGCGTGGCGACGCGAGCCGCACGACATCCACGGCCTCTTCGGCACCGTAGTGCGCGTTGATCGGCGCGTAGACGGCGCCGAGCTTCGCCGCCGCGGCGAAGAGCGGCAGCACGTCGAGCCCGCTGTCCGTCCAGGCCACCACCCGGTCGCCGGCCGAGACGCCCAGCTCACGCAAGGCTCGCGCCAGCCGGTTCGCAGCGCCGTCGAGCTGCCGGTGGGTCAGCGTCTCTTCGCCCAGTGAAGCGGCGACGCGCTCCGGCACCACCTCGGCGTTGCGCCGAAACAGCTCTCCGATCAGCAGGCTCACGCTTCGCTGAATTGCTTGGCGAAGTCTGCGCTGAGCCAGCGGTCTGGACGGATCGAGACGCGGATTTCCTGCGGCGCATCCGGGCCCTTGCGCGTCTGCTCGAGGTAGCCGTCGCCCACCTCCGCGCCCAGGTAGCGGTGAGCGATGGGCCGCACCGCCTCGATATCGGCCGCCTCGATCGAGACGATCGGGCCCTCGACGGTCACGTACTTGGGCAGGCCCCCTTCGACCTGGGCGCAGAAGCTCACCCGGGTGCCGAGGGCCATCAGCTCGGCCTTCCGCGAGTGCGCCTCGGTCACGAATACGATGTCGCCCCCGGGCTCGTAGCTGTACCAGATCGGGCAGGTGAGCGGGCCCGCCGCTTCGCGTGGGACGCTCAGCACTGCGATGTGCACGCCCGCCAGGAACTCGTACCGCTCGTCTTTCGTCATCGCCAGCGACATGTCCACCTCACTTTTTGGGTCTTCTCCGCCTAGTGTCCCACCGGGGGCGGCAGTGAGTCCAGGCCTTCGATGGCCAGCAGCTCGACGTCGATGTCGTCCTCCCCTGCGCGGACCTGGAAATCGCGCAGCACCTCCAGCACGTCCGGGTCGATGGCCGCCGAGGCGCGGCCATCGATGGTGATCCGCGCTCCCGCAGGCACTTCGCGCAGGCCGCGCACGATGCTGGCCTTGTTCAAGAAGGAGACGTGCTCCGAGAGCACCAGCACGAAGTGCTGGCCCTCCCGCTCTTCCAGCACGAAATCGGTGCGGTAGTTCTGCATCAGGATGTTGAAGATCCCGACCGTCATCCCCATGACGATGCCAGTCAACATGTCGGTGAAGACCAGACCCAGCACCGTCACCAGGAAGGGGACGTACTGCCAGTGTCCCGCGCGCAGCATCTCGCGGAAGAGGCTCACCCGAGCCAGCTTGTAGCCGGTGACGATGAGAATCACCGCGAGGCAGGACAGCGGCACCCGGTTCAGTAAGCCCGGGAAGAAGGCGGCGCTCGCCAGCAGCAGCAGACCATGGAAGCCCGAGGCCAGGCGGGTCTTGCCGCCGGCCTGGACGTTGGCCGCGCTGCGCACCACCACCTGGGTGATCGGAATCCCGCCGAGCAGCCCGGCTACCAGGTTGCCAACCCCCTGGGCCTTGAGCTCCCGGTTGGTGGGCGTCACGTGCTTGGCGGGGTCGAGCTTGTCGCCGGCCTCGACGGCGAGCAGTGTCTCCAGGCTGGCGACGATGGCCAGCGTCGCGGCGGTGGCCCAGACCGCTGGGTCGACGATGCGGGTGAAGTCCGGCAGCTCGAAGAAGGAGGCGAACTCGGCGACGGAGGCCGCCACCGGCAACCTCACCAGCTCGTCACCCGCGAGCTCGAGGCTGGGTGCCACAGCTGCGTACGCCGCGTTCAGCAGCATCCCCACCGCCACCACCAGCAGCGGCGCGGGCAGCGAGGCAAGGATCCTGCGTTGCTTCAGCCAGGCCGTCTCCCAGCAGAGCATGATGGCCAGGGAAGCCACGGAGACGATCACCGCTCCGGGCGCCGATGCTGGTGAGCATGTAGTAGAGCTCGGAGAAGGTGTTGTGGCCGTCCTCCTGGAGGAACTCCATCTCACCCATCCAGCTGACGTCGTAGCCGAAGGCGTGGGGCAGCTGCTTCAGGATCAAGATGATGCCGATGCCCGCGAGCATCCCCTTGATCACCGCCGACGGGAAGTAGTGGCCGATGATGCCGAGGCGCAGGAAGCCCGCGGCGATCTGGGCGATACCCGCGATCACGACGGCCACCAGGAAGGCCTCGTAGCCCAGTCTGCCGACCGCGTCGGCGACGATCACGGCGAGGCCCGCCGCCGGCCCGCTCACGCCCAGCCGCGAGCGCGAGATCGCGGTAACCAACAGCCCGCCCACGATGCCGGCGATGACACCGCCGAAGAGCGGCACGTCGGAGGCGAGCGCGATGCCCAGGCAGAGCGGCAGCGCCACCAGGAAGACGACCGTGCCGGCGACGAGGTCGTCCTTCAGGTGGGTCGCGTTCACGGGTGCTGGCTCAGTCCCGGAGCAGGGCTTGGACCTGTGGGCTGCCGGCGACGCTTGCGGCGAGCGCCTCGAGCCCCGCGGCGTCGGACGGCGGCGCGCGCAGCGCTACCTCACCCACGGCTCCCGTTCCGGGAACGCCCACGTGATGGGTCGCCAGGTCGTAGATGCCGAAGACGGCGCCGAGCTCGCCGGCGACCCGTTCGACCAGCTCCTCGCGCAGAGTCATGGCCGTGAGCCCCGCGTTCACGGCGACGGAGATCTCGATCAGCGCGGCCCGGTAGCCCGCGGATTCCCGGACGGAAGCGCCCGCCCGCGGCTCCAATGCCTGCGATGCCTGCCAGACCGAGAGCAACACCCGATCGACGATGGCGCGCAACGGCGCACCGAAAACTCCGGTCGGGTACGCGGCGGTGTCGAGAAAGGCGTCGACGCCCGCCGTCACCGCCCCACAGCCCGAGTGGCCCAGCACCACCACGATGCGCAGGCTGTCGGCCATGTGTTCGGCGGCGTAGGCGAGACTGCCGAGACACTCGGCGCCGAGCACGTTGCCCGCCACCCGGACCACGAAGAGGTCGTTTGAAGGCCTGCTGGAACACCAGCTCCACGGGGGCGCGCGCGTCGGCACAGCCGAGCACGGCGGCGAAGGGGCGCTGCGGAGGCGACACACCCGGAGCTCCCAGCGCCGCTTTCGGCACCGGGATCACGTGCGACTCGACGCCCGAGTCGGCGGCGAAGAGCGCGGCGAAGGTGCGGTTTCCCACCTCCAACCGCTCGCGCGCCGCGCTGGCGCCAACCGGTGCCGGGCCGCTCGATTCGCTGTCGCTGTCCAATCGGTAGACGACTTCCATGGCGGGCCTTCCAATACAGGGCAGGGGAGCATACCCCGACTGGCTTTCCCTAGGCTGGATGGAATGGAGTCTTCCCCCGAGACCGCAGCCGCCAGAGCCGGACCCGAGGGGAGCTGGCAGCTGGACTCCGAGCAGCGCCGCATCGCGCGCCTCTCGCTGACGGTGCTGGGTGTCCTGAGCGGCGGCTCCCTGCTCGGCGTCGCGTTCTCCCTCTACCTGGTGAACCACTATCCGCTGCTGCTGGTGGGCCTGAGCCCGCTGGGCCGGCACCTGTGGCTGGTGGCGCCCACGGTGAACCCGGTGGCGCTGGTCGTCGTGCTGGTGGGGCGTCGCATGCTCTTCTACCTGGCCAGCTTCTACCTGGGCCGCTCGCTGGGGCCCCAGGGCATCGTCTGGATCGAGTCGCGCGCCGCCTGGTTCGGGCGCTTCGTACGCTGGCTCGAAGGCCTCTTCGAGCGCGCCGCACACGCCGTGGTGCTGCTGATGACCGGACCCACCGTGAGCGCGCTGGCCGGCGTCTCGGGTATGCGAGTCGGCACCTTCGCCGCCCTCGCAACGACCGGGTTGGTGATGCGGGTGGTGCTCG
>Ga0255058_10002108_pt1 | contig 11068 bp, 11 predicted proteins | sample Cases_109_9_MG_FD_188637 | JGI IMG/M metagenome (GOLD analysis project Ga0255058, IMG submission 188637) | Seawater microbial communities from Amundsen Gulf, Northwest Territories, Canada - Cases_109_9 | ecosystem: Environmental > Aquatic > Marine > Gulf | place: Canada: Northwest Territories... | reverse complement strand
CCCCTCTGCGGCCATCGCCTCGCGGAGCTGAGACTTGCCGCCGTTATCGCAGCAGAACATTAGGAACCCCCCTCCTCCGGCGCCGATCAGCTTGCCGCCGACAGCGCCGTTGTCTTGTGCCAACTCGTACCAACGATCGACCTGGGCAGAACTTACTTTCGGTGAGAGCTGCTTCTTGAACTGCCAGTGCTCATCCATGAGCTCGCCGAAGGTGCGAAAATCACCGCTCGCCAGAGCGCCGTGAATCTTCCAGCCAATCTCCTTCACTTTGTGCAGAGCTTCCGCAACGTCACCGTTCCCGCTGGTGACGGCTTCGCTCTGGTCGGCCAAGACGTCGGAGGCCATGCGCCTGATGCCGGTGTAGAAGAGAAGGATGCAGTTCCGTAGCTCCTCTACGGTTTCCTCACACAGTGGACCAGGGCTGACTTTAACGGTGCCGTCCTTGTCAATCTCAAGGCAGGTCACGCCGCCGAAAGCAGCCAGGTACTGGTCGTGGACACCGATGGGCTCTTCAAGGATATCCATCAGGACCGTTGAGGCCTCTTCTGCCAGGAGCGAAGGAGACACGCTGTCTCTTCGGAACGTGTGGAGGGCGTTGAGGAGACCGACGGTGAAGCTTCCCGACGTGCCAAGGCCCGTGTTGGCGGGCACATCGGCGATGGAGACGATCTCTAGCCCCGGTCCCATTCGAAGAAGACGCAGCGTCTCTCTTACGATGGGATGCCGGATGTCATCGACGGCGTCGACGATCTCCGTGTCGGAGTAGCTCACGCGGATGCCGTCTTCAAAGCGCTTGTTGATGGTGATGTAGACGTACTTGTCGATGGCGGCGCTGATTAGAGAGCCGCCAAACCTGGAAGCGTACGAGCGAATGTCGGTGCCGCCACCTCCGAGCGAGATCCGTGTCGGCGTTCGTGTGACGATCATGCTCCGATAACTCCCGCTGCTGTCAGCTGCCGGAACTCCTCTAGCCCTCCCGGCGAACCGATCTCGTAGAAGCGCACCGGCGTCTCGTAGAACGCCAGCTGCTGTTCGCTAATGAGCCGATGGTAGAAGTCTTCCTGGCTGAAGGGGGTGTCCTTGGGGATAATGCTGAGGGCATCTTTGTGGATAACCGAGATGCCGTAGTTGATGTAATCCATTCCAGGGTGACGTTTCTCCTTGTCATAAACCTTCACGATCGAACCCTGAACCACGACGTTGCTCCGAGCGAGCCGGTCGTGGTTGCGGTAGACAACCATGAGCGCCAGCTTAGTACTGCTCCGGAACGCCTCGCCCACGGCGCGATAGTCGATCGGAAGGTACGAGTCGCCATAAGTCAGGAAGAACTCGTCCGCCAGCAGCGCTTCTGCGTTGCGAATCGCGCCGGCGGTGCCGAGCGGTCGGTCGCCGTCGTCGCTGAAATGGATCTTCAGGCTGGAGTCGCTGCGGGAGTCCAGATGCGCCCTGATCTGATCCCCGCGGTGTCCCGTGCAGAGGACGACCTCAGTAAAGCCACTCCGCTGAAGAAGGTCCAACTGGTAGTCGAGAAAGACGCGTTCGTTCACGGGAGCCAGAGACTTCGGCATGGAGCCAATTATCGGCGTGATCCTTTCGCCAAGTCCCCCAGCCAAGATTGCGATTAGCATGCCTTCCGAGCCTCCGACACAAACACGGGGGGGGAGGGCACCTGGGCCAAGGCACCGTCAACCAGCCCCCGACTGGGCATGACATTTGCGAACCAAAGAGGAACCCGACGACCCGCCACTCACCCTCCTGTTGCGGAGACCTTACCACTTGATCCTGTCGCGTCAAGATGGCTTATACCATCTGTCTTTCGAGTGGTCAGTCAGGCGTTGCCCAGCGTGCCGTCAGGGTTTCCGAAAGAACTTACGATCAGGAAATGGGAAGGGAAGTCGCAGCGCTTTAGAGGAGCCGGTGACCTTCAGCCGCTTGACGCGTACGTGACGACGAGCTGGCGGTCCTGCCGGAGGTCCGTGACGATCTCGTTGAGTCCGCCGTCGAGCTCCTCGCCGTCCAACTCCATCGAGACGATCCTCATGCCGTTTGGCACTTCCACGGAGATGGTGAGGGGTACAGCGCCGGTGCCGGGCTGCTTCTGGACGTAGAGGCGATACTCGTAAAGGTTGTTTCTGACTCTCGCGACAGACGGGACGACGTACTCGTAAGCGACTGCTGCCGTAGAATCCAGCGGCACGGAAACGTAGAAGCCAAAGGAAGCCCGCGTGCCCTCCGCGGAGACCTCCTCCATTTCGGCTGGAACGCTGCCCAGGGTCATCGCTTTTAGCTCGCTTGCCCCCGGCACCAGAAGACGCCCATAGCTGCCGTACAGTGGCACCGGCCAGCCACCGCCCGTCATCAGCGGCAGCAGGCGAGGATCCGCTGTCTGAGCCCAGGAAGCATGATCGTTGCGATAGGTGATGGTGGTGGCGTTGCTGGAGTTGCCTTCCGCGTCCAGGCGGACATCCAGGTCGATGCTGGTCTCCACGACCAGGTTGAGCTTGTTGCGTCTGAGGTTGGAGTCAACCGCCATCAAATAGTCGCCGGCGGGCTGATTGATGCCACCGTCCCAGCCAAACCCTACGATCTCCCGCTGGACAGTGGGATCGGTATGGTACAGGAGCAGATTCTTCTCGCGGCCCAGGGCATCCAGAGCGTCGAGCAGCGACCCCCATTGAGATGAGTCGGCAGAGAGGGTACGCCCGACGACCTCCTGGGCCACGTATCCGGTAAAGTCATAGCGGTCAGTTTCCCAGGGCCTGAGCGCATCAGGATGTGTGATGATGAGGGTCCTGTCGGTCACGGTCTCACTGGTCACGGTCTCCCCATAGAGGTCTACTGTCACAGGGCCCAGCACCTCCAGCAACTTCTCCATCGTGAGGAAGTTAATGCCGATTACACCATCGATTGTCCGTCGGTCTCCGCTGTTGACTCGATAGATCTCAATCGCGTTCTGGGCAGCCGTAGGAAAGTCTGGCCACCAACTGGCCTCGGCCAGACCCATGGGCCAGCTGCCCAGGAGATGCTTCTTGAGTGGCTCCGGCGGCTCGATGTAAGGGCGTCCATCGGTCGGCGGCCACTCGCCATCGACCACGTTTCCAACGTTATCGAACGTGAGATCCTGGAGCTTGCCGCCGTCAAACGTCAGGAAACCGTAAACCAGCACGAAGCCGCCGGTAGCCAGGATCTCGGTGTTGTCGTGGGCCAGAACGAGGTACGTCTGAGGGCCCTGATAGCCAAGTACCATGGGCGCCATGTCCTGGGCCCGCCTCTGGTTGGCTAGCCGATCCTCAAGGTCTTCCAGACGCTGATCCAGGGAAGAGATCGCTGACTCAAGAGGGGACACCAGATCTCTGTCTCCGACGCGCGCTCGTTCTTGCTGCACCGCGGCCAGGTGGTCCTCGATCACGGTCAGGTGAGGGTCGAGGGCGTCCAGGACTGATACCACCTTCTCGGACAGAGAACCGCCCTCTGTGTCCCTGATCCGCTGAAACGCCCTGAGGGCCTCGACAGACTCCGAACCTATGGCGGTTGAGTGCGAGCCTATATCAGCCAGGTCGCGGGCTGCGTCGACCTGGCCTCCGAGCCATGGCAGACGGGATGCGACGGAGAGAACTGGATCGGATCCAAGGACGCCAGAAGCGCGGTCAATCTTCTCTCTAGCGCGCTCAAAATCACCCTCCGCCTGGTCCAGTTCGACCGCGGTGACATCCAGGTTCCGGTCCTCGAGAAGGTCAGCGGTCTGGAGGAGGATGTCTCTGCCGCTTCTGAGGTCCTGAACGGTGCGAACAGCGCGAACCCCCTCGATTCCGAGAAGGAAAAGTAGTACGACCACCAGGGACGCGGCGACCAGCCGACGCCGAGTCAGGATTCTGGATGTCAGGCTGCGGCCATTCGATCGGTCGAACCGAGACGCTAGTTTTCGGCGGAAGTTCTGCAATTATGATGTACAAAAGGCGGGCGTCTCCGCCCGCCTTAGCAGTCCTGTTCTCGGGGGTATCAGAGGTTTCTACAGCGCCTCTACGACTCGAGACACAACGATGGAACCGAACACAACAAGGAGCGGCACGATTGCGACGTTGAGGAACCGTGACAGCCTCTCCAACCTCGGGTTGCCCCCGGCTGAGGCTAACTCCTTGACGATCAGAAAGCTGATCAGCACAAGTACCGCGATGAGGCCGAGGCCGGCGGCAAGGCCTGCCGTAGAAGTGATCGAAGAGATGACAGATGTCGTCGTGGTAGAAATCATATTTTCACTTCCTACACTTTCTCGCTTGTAACTTTAGTCCTCATCTGAAGCGGCCGTCAACCCTTCCTCGAGGCAAGTTTTGTGTGTTACTTGGTCACCGTTCATGGCTGGTTGCGCCTCATCACACGCGAGACGCCGAGCGCTCCCGCGACTGCGATTGCGCCAGCGGCGGCGATGCCAACGACGATCAGCAGAGAGCTTCCGGACGAGTCGCCGTCTCCACCCGTGGGCGGTAGCCCGCCGGGTGACGCGGTCGCGCCGCAGGTGACATTGCCGTTTGTGACACTTGCAGAGATCGCCTGGCCGCCAGCTGTACCATCCACTAGTTCATTGACGGTGATGGTCAGTGCACTGTTACCGCCCGCGGCGCCGACACAATCGACGGTTAGTGTGGCGATCGTCACGGGCTCGGTCGTTATGGCCGGCGCCTTGAACCCCGCTGCGCGCGCAGGGCCGCCTGACGCGTTCGGGTTGCAGGCGCCGTCCAGGTCACCGACCGAGCAGGCCGATATGGCCAGCACTGTGGAGTCGAAGGCGACGCTTATGTCGGCGGCCCCGAGGCCGGCGCTGGGAATTCCGGTGTACTTGACCTCCACGGAGTTGCCGGTGGAGGTCGCGTCGAACGTCCAGGTCCCACCATCGATGCTGGGACTCTGGGCGACAGCGGAATGGGATGCCACGAGCCAGAGCGCTACCAATCCTGTGAGCGCAAGAGCCACCAGGCCAATTCGATTGACAGTAAGGTTCCGAGTCATCTTCGCCTCCAATCGGTACTGGAGTTAGTTCGCAACTGATGCTTGCTCACGCAAGTCCAACAACGCGCTGCGCGATGAGCAGTCCGTCGCTGATGGTTACGGTAGTGCTGCCGTTGCAGTCTGCCTTGGTCAGCCCCAGACCCGTAAGAGTTGTGAGTCCAACCACGTGCTGAGCGACAAGAAGAGCGTCGGTGATCGTTTCCGTGCCGCTCAGGTTGACGTCGCAGTCAGGGTAGGCCGGCTGCGCGTTTGCTCCCGAGTGGATCCCGACGAGGAGCACGCTGCTCAAGAGCACCGCGGCGGCGATCACGCAACTCAATCTGCAAATGGGGGAAATAGCCCCGCGAGAATCCTGCGCCATAGATGCCTCCTTCGGCTTCGCGCCATCGGCGCGCTCGTTTCGAACGCTGCTGGCACCGCTCACCCGTTCGCTGCGATTCGCCGCAAACTATAATCACGCATCACAGGTGGGTCAAGGGGGTGGCGCCTGGCGATCGCTGCGCGCGCCGTGGGCTGTCTTCAGTAATCAACAAATCGCTGCCGATCTCAGGCACTATTCGAATAATCCCTCTCTTATGGCCGCGATCCCAATCTCGGTTCGAGATGAGCATTCCATCTTGTGACGTATGTGTTCGAGGTGCTTGCCGACGGTCTTAGGGCGAATCCCCAGGGTCAGTGCGATCCCCTTGTCGGTCTGCCCGGTCACCACCAGACCAACAACCTCGAGCTCCCGTGCGGAGAGCCCATAGCAAGATTGTCTGAGAGGCTCCGCGGCGGACGCGCTCTGACCTGACCGCTGCGGTGGTTTGTCTGCTGGCCTCGGGTCGAAAGTGTCTGATGACATTCCCAACTGATCTCCTTTGGCCACTCAAGTTACCGGGCCTCCGGGAGCCCTGGCTCTGTGGTTGCGCCTCACCCGTTCGGACCCGATTCATCGGCCTTCTGTGCCGCCATCCTCCTCGCAGAATGCACTAATTGTGAAGGGCCATTCGGCCTGCACATGGGCGATCAACATACGGATAATTCCGTATCGAAACACTCCAACTAATCGGGCCATATGTTGTGTCAATAGAGGGTGAGCGTCGAAATCTCAGGCGCGCGGCCGGTGTGATCCGAGGGCGCAGTGAACCTGACGCTTTTTATAGACGCTGGACTTGGTGACAGAGAAGCAGCCGGTCGTACCGGCGGGCATAACATCGCCTGTCGATCCCTGGAATCTTCAAATGAGGAATGCACCTGCCACGAAGAATCTCATTTTCCGCCAACCCAACGTAACGGGTCTTACCGAGAGGTATCGGATCCCCCGCATAAGATAAGCACAGTCCAGCCACGATAGCCCGTCGTTCGATAGCCCGCCGCCAAGGAGGTACCTCGTGGCAATACGACTAGGCGACAGAGCTCCTGATTTCATCCAGGACTCGACGAGAGGCAGGATCAAGTTCCACGACTGGAGCGGGGACTGTTGGGTCGTCCTCTTCTCCCATCCCGCAGATTTCACGCCGGTGTGCACGACCGAACTGGGACAGGTCGCGCACCTCGAGCCGGAGTTCGCCAAGCGCAACGTAAAGGTGATTGGCCTCAGCGTGGATCGAGTCGGGTCTCACAAGCGATGGGCGAGCGATATTGAGGAGACCCAGGGTGCGGCGCTCAACTTCCCGCTTCTGGCAGACGCGGATCGCAGCGTCTCGGAACTCTACGACATGATTCACCCGAACTCCGATTCGACGGCGACAGCACGCTCGGTGTTCATCATCGATCCCAGAAAGACAGTCCGTCTGATCATGACTTATCCGGCATCGACCGGACGTGACTTCGGCGAACTGCTGCGCGTCATCGACTCGCTGCAGCTCACCGAATACCAGAAGGTGGCGACACCTGCGAACTGGAAGTCTGGTGGAGACGTAGTAGTCTTGCCCGGCGTCTCCAACGAGGACGCAGATGAGCTTTTCCCCAAGGGCTACACAGAGCTAAAGCCGTACTTTCGCATGACGCCTCAGCCCAACCCCATCTATACGTACTTGCGATCGGGGAGGGCTGTGTCATGAGATACCTAGGGCGCGCCCCGCCGGAGCGCGACGTTGTTGGTTGCTAGAACCCCCCGAAGATCCGCTGCGACAGCCGCACCAGAACTGACGGCTTGATCGGTCGACCGGCGTCGTCCTGGCGGAGTTGGTAATCGGACTGAGCGCCGACAATTGGGTCCCGGATCAGTCGGGGCCCCAGCGATGGTGGCCTTTTGCCGATCAGCGCGAGTTGCGTCAATTCAGACTCCTTCTCCAGCAGGAGATCGCGCACGCTCATCCCCAGGAGACATGTGATCGCCACGCCGTGTCCGTTGTAGCCGAAGGCATAAGCGACGCGGTGGCCCTTCAGCCAGCCAGCCGCTGGAAGGAACGATGAAGTGATGCCGACGGGGCCTCCCCACGAATATTCGAACTTCAGATCCGCGAGCTGGGGGAAAGTCCAGTTGAAGGTGTCCTTCAGCCTCCGAAAGATGCGGTCGTCGCGGTCATATTTCGGGTCCGGGCCGTCCGGGCGGTAGGGTGCGTCCCGCCCGGCCCACATGAGCCTGCCGTCAATCGTTGGACGGAAATAGTGGAGGAACGTTCGGCGGTCCTCCATACCTTCTCTTCCCTGCCAGCCGATGCGCCCCCACTGTTCGTCTGTCAGTGGCTCGGACAGCAGAATGTACGAATAGAACGGCATGACCCGGTCGCGCAATCCGGGTATGGCTCCGCTGTAGGCGTTCGCTGCCAGGAGCGCACGCTTGGCCCGAATGGACCCGCCTTTCGTTTTGACGACCACTCCTTCCGCCGACTGCGAAAGCTCGTTCATCGCCGTCTGTTCAAAGACGCGGCCACCGGCCTCCACCACCGCCTCCTTTAGCCCGCGGGCCAGCCTGGCCGGATTCAGCAGTACGCATGTGCGCTCTTCAAGAGCGCCGCGGAACGTCTCTGAATGAACGCGAGCCTGTATTTCTTCCCTGTCCATCAGCCGGATGCCTTCAATACCAAGTTCTCTGGCGATCTCCGCCTCGCGTTTGAGGGTCTCATCTTGAAGGGGTGAATTCGAGACGGTGAGAAGACCGTTCGGCATCAAATCGGCGTCGATGTTCTCCTCGTCGCATACCCGCTGGATGGTGCGAACCGCCTCCTCAGCGGCGAGGTGGATGGCCAATGCCTTCTCTCTCCCAAGCGTATCGACGAGGCTTTGCAGGCTTCGATGTACGAGCGGCATTGCGAAGCCACCGTTTCGGCCCGAGGCGCCATACGCGACGGCAGAGCTCTCCAGCACGATAACGGTGAGCCCGGGGTCTGCTTTCAGGAGGTGGTAGGCGGTCCAGAGTCCGGTGAAGCCGCCGCCAATGATCGCGATGTCGGCGTCCATGTCGCCGGCCAGCGGTGGTCCGGGCTCGTATGCGTCCAGACCCAGCCAGTAGCTTCGAGTTGCCAGATCTTCCATTCTTGAGCCTCCTTCACGGGCGTGTGCTGGGCTCGACGCAGCGTATCATCAGCGTCCGTGGCGAGCCTTTCAAGACATCTTCTCTCGCCGGTCAAGGCCAAGCTACGCTCACCACGGGACCGGCGGCAGTGCCGATGCTACCGTCAGGACAGACCCATCTGGCCCAACGCGCCGCCCGGAGGATCCTGCGGCTCGCAGCGCTCCAAATAGTAGCTGCTAGGATAACCCCGGATCGGAAGGAGGCAGCATGACCGTCGACAGCTTCAGGTTCTTGCCGGGATCCATCGCCGCGTACTACCAGAATATGACCGTCCAGCGAGAGGACCCTGTGCCGTTTACGCCGCTGGCGAAGCCGCTTGACCAGTGTCGCTTCGCGCTGGTAACCACGGCCGGCATTCATGACGAGGGGAAGGAACCCCCGTTCGATACCGAACGCGAGAAGCGCGAGCCGATGTGGGGCGATCCCAGCTTCCGGCGTATCCCGAAAGACATCAGCCAGGAGCAGATCGGCGCCTGTCACCTGCACACGAACAACCGCGACGTCCTGCTGGACGTGAACATCCTCCTGCCGGTGCAGCGCTTCCTTGAGCTGGAGTCGGAGGGCGCCATCGGCTCGCTCGCGCCTACGAGCTATTCGTTCATGGGCTATCAGCCGGACACGACGGAGTGGCGGCAGAAGTACGGCCCGGACGCGGCGGCGCTCATGAAAGACGAGGGGGTGGACGCGGTTCTCCTGACGCCGAGCTGACCGGACTGCTGCAGGAGCGTGCCCGTGTTGGCGCGAACGTTTGAAGAGGCCGGGATAAGCACCGTCTTGGTGACGCTGATGCCGTTCTGGTCGGAGCGGCTGGGCGTGCCGAGGACCGTGGGCGTCGAGTTCCCGTACGGTCATTTGTTGGGGCAACCGGGTGATCGGGATACGCAGATGGGGGTGATCCGGGCAGCGTTGAAGCTGCTGGAGGAAGCTACCGGGCCGGGCGAGGTGCGAGAGCTGGACTACGTGTGGCCGCAAGAAGTCGACGAGGCGAAGCGGGACTGGCAGCCGCCGGAGCCTTCTCCAATCATCAAGATGATGCTTGGCCAGCGGCGGGCCCAACGGCAGGGAAGGAGCTAGATGGTGCCGCTAGATCTCCTGGGCGTCGAACGGCCTGTCTTGATCCGTGCCAGAGCTTGTCAGGCAGCCTCGAACAGACCGATGATCCGTCTGACCAATGCCATCACGTGATGGCGGCGTTCGACTGGAGTGTCACCATTCCGAACGATGATCAGATCGAGAGCGGGAACAAGCATGATCATCTGGCCGACGTACCCACTCGCGAAGAAGGACCCGAGATCGTCGTCCTTTAGCAACCACCAGTGCGCACCGTAGCCACGATCGGGTTCGTCGGGCTGGACGGGCGCCGGCGTTCGCGCGTAATCGACCCAGCCCTCGGGCAAGATGCGTTCGCCTTCCCATAGGCCATCGCGGAGGTAGAGGAGCCCAAAGCGCGCGAAGTCCCTCGGGGTGCAGAAGCAGAACGACGAGCCGATCCAGGTGCCCGAGGCGTCGAAACGCGGCCTGGCGCCGGCCATCCCTATTCGATCGAAGAGTTCTCGCCGGAGAAAGGCGAGGTACTCATCTCCTGGCCCAACGATGCGCTTGACGACTGCGGACACGATGTTTGAGGTACCGCTGGAGTAGTTCGACACGGTATCTGGCGGATGATCGAGCGGGAACGATGCGGCGAAGGCGCCCGTGTCTTCGACGCCCGGAGGGACCAGCATCTTGAGGACGTCGGAGATCTGGTCATCGACGTAGTCCTCTACGAAGTGGAGGCCGGATGTCATATGAAGAAGCGAGTCGAGCGTGATGGCTGCGCGTGGATCCCCGGGCTCCTGCCATTCAGGCACCGCCGCTGGCTGCGAAACGTCCAGTAGGCCGTCGCGCACAAGGACGCCGACTGCCGCGTGAAGGATGCTTTTCGCCATCGACCACGAAGGTTGCGGGTCTTCGGGGCCGATGCCTTTCGCATACCGCTCAGCTACGATGCGCCCACGGTGGACGACGAGCATTTCGCTTGTCCGAGCGGTCGTCGTTGGCTGAGGTTCGCTAAACGTCGCGTCGAGCAGTTCGGCCAGCGCAACTCGATCAACTCTGTCTGGCAGCGCCGCCTCGGGCCACTCGAGTGTGGGCCAGGGGACGCCGTCTGGCTGCCTGGGGAGCGGGACGAGTTCTGGCATCGTTGACGTAGTATAGCCTGGTTATCAGGGCGTCATTTTGCCGAGGCCACAAGGACGAAGCGAAGTCGCTTCATTCGGTTGTAGCCTCCAATCTGGCCCGGGTGGCGGTCACGATTCCGTCTGATCTCGCCAGCGCACGAGGTCGGGCGTGACGGCGTCGATGTTTGTGGCTCCCGTGAGGGCCATCGTTCGGCGGACTCCTTCGTGGAGTTGCGAGAGGACGAGGTCCACGCCGCGTTCGCCCCCGGCGCCGAGAGCGTAGAGGTAGGCTCGCCCGGCCATGCAGGCCTGAGCGCCAAGCGCGACAGCCTTGACGATGTCGCTGCCGCGCCGGATGCCGCCGTCACAGATGATCTCGACACGTCCACCGACCGCCTCGGCG
>Ga0255058_10002107_pt1 | contig 11069 bp, 7 predicted proteins | sample Cases_109_9_MG_FD_188637 | JGI IMG/M metagenome (GOLD analysis project Ga0255058, IMG submission 188637) | Seawater microbial communities from Amundsen Gulf, Northwest Territories, Canada - Cases_109_9 | ecosystem: Environmental > Aquatic > Marine > Gulf | place: Canada: Northwest Territories... | reverse complement strand
TGAACGAAGGTGGAGTAACCCCAGGCATCGCCCTCGTACTCGTCGGAGACAACCCATCGTCGTTGTCATACGTTCGATCGAAGGGCAACAAGGCGGAGGAAGCAGGCCTTTTCTCCGAGTTTATCCAGCTCCCGGAAGACACTTCCGAGTCCGATGTCATAGCAAAAATCCAGGCGCTGAACGCCGACGCGAGATTCCACGGCATTCTCGTTCAGCTTCCACTCCCGACACAGATGAGCGAAGACCGAGTCATCGCCGCGATCGATCCCGACAAGGATGCGGATGGCGTAACCACCACCAACCTAGGACGCCTGATGCGTGGCGAGCCCTGCCCCTGGCCCGCCACGCCCGCCGGTATCGTCGAGCTGTTACACCGCAGCGGAAATCCCCCTGCCGGCAAGCACTTGGTTGTGTGCGGACGATCGAACATCGTCGGCAAGCCTATCGCCAACATCCTCATGCAGAAGAACGATCGTGCAAACGCGACGGTGACGCTGTGCCACACCGGAACCGCGGATCTCGGCGCGATGACGAGACAGGCCGACATCCTCATAGCAGCCATCGGCTCAGCTCGCATAATTACTGCGGACATGGTGAAGCCCGGCGCGGTGATCATCGACGTCGGCAACAATTGGATCGAGGACTCAACGCGCAAGTCCGGCCGCCGTCTCGTCGGCGATGTCGACTACGATCCGGTCAGCGAAATCGCCGGCGCCATCACACCCGTCCCGGGTGGGGTCGGTCCGATGACGATCGCGATGCTGTTATCGAACACCGTTTGGCTGGCAGAGCGCTCGTCCCAGAACGGCTAGGCAGACTTCTTCGGTGCGCGCGCTTTTCGGAGTGGCCGCTTGGCCTTGCGCGCCTTGGTGACTGCTGGTGCGCCGCTTACCGTTGCGCTCACCATAGGTCGCACATCTCTATTCACGGACAGTTGGAAGACGTCCGGCCGTGCGTAGTGACCCGCGGCATCGAACATGAAGTGTGACTCCCCGAACTCCTTGGGATCGATCTCGGCGTAGAGGATCTCTTCCTTCTTCTCGATGGGCCCAGCTATAAAGTGCCCGCTAGGGTCGACGATGGCGCTGTTGCCAACGTTGATCCATTCATGATCGTCCGGGTACAACGCCTTGAACTCGTAACGATCCGGGATCTCGTCCTTCCTCATCGCTATACAAGATCCGATTACGAAGCAACGCCCTTCCCTGGCGATGTGTTGCAGCGTTCCCAGCCAGCTCTCGGCAGAATCCCAGGTCGCCGCGACGTATATCTGAGTACCCCATGCGTACATCGCATACCGCGCGAGCGGCATGTAGTTCTCCCAGCAGATGAGGCCACCTAGCTTCCCCAGCGACGTATCGTACGCGTCGAGCGTACTGCCATCTCCCGCCGCCCACACCAGCCGCTCGGCCGCGGTTGGTACCAGCTTGCGGTGTTTGCCCATGATCGTGCCGCGATCATCGATATAGAGGAGCGTGTTGTAGATGCTGGCACCGCTAGCCTCAACGTTCCGTTCGTTCACACCGATGACTACGTAGGCATTGGCCGCCTTTGCCGCGCGGCACAGTTCGTCAGTCTGGTCACTCGGAATAGCAACGGACTGATCCAAGAGTTCTCCGTATAGATCGCGAGCGATGCCGGCGTTTCCCGGCGGGACAGTCCAGACCCAATCTGGATATGTAGGGACGAACGCCTCCGGAAAAACGATCAAGCGAGCGCCTCGTTTGGCCGCACGGCGAATCAGCGTGCAGGCCTTCGCTATCGATTTCTCCCTATTCAGGAACACCGGTGCGGCCTGCACAGAGGCGACCGTAAAACTGCTTCCCACTGGACTTGCCATGATCTCTCCTTCGCCTCGCGAGCGCGACCACGGCCACTATACACCGGACTCTATTGACGCAATCACCTTGCGAGCCGGAAAACTGGTGAGATAGAATTCCAGACACACTCGAAGATTGTCACTCAGGGAGCCCCATATGAAAGACTATGCCCCGGATAAGATTCGTAACGTTGCGCTGGTAGGTCACAGCGGAACCGGCAAGACATCCCTGGCCGAGGCCCTCCTGTTCGTCTCTGGAGCTACGACCCGCCTCGGTGCGATCGACCAAGGCTCTACGATCAGTGACTGGGACCCGGACGAGCAGAAGCGTGGGTTCAGCTTGAACCTGTCGATCCTGCCGTTTGAGTGGGCCGACCACAAGATCAACGTTATCGACAACCCGGGCTACATGGACTTCATGGGCGAAGTCAAGTGCGGCTTGCGTGCCGTGGACCTGGCGATCGTCACCATCGACGCCGTTTCAGGCGTGCAAGTTGGCACTGAGTTTGCCGCGCGATTTGCGGACGAGCTTGAGCTACCGATGGCGGTCGTCATCAACCGCATGGACCGGGACAACGCAGATTTCAGCACGGCGCTCTCTCAGGCACAAGAACTCATCGGCAACAAGTGCATCGCCCTTCAGATCCCGATAGGCTCACAACAAGACTTCACCGGCGTTGTCGATCTCTTGACGATGAAGGCCTACATGGGCGAGAACGCGGAGGAGGCAGACATCCCCGCCGACATGGCCGATGAAGCCGAGTCACTCCGCGAAAAGATGATCGAGGCCGCCGCAGAGACAGACGATGCACTGATCACCAAGTACCTCGAGGGCGAGGAACTCAGCCCGGATGAATTGGCCAACGGACTGCGAACCGGCATCGCGGCAGGAAAGGTGGTCCCCGCCTTTGCCACCTCCGCCACGAGCACGATTGGCGTCAGGCGGTTTGCCGACTCAATCGCGTCGCTCTGTCCGTCTCCCGCCGACCGGCCCGCGAACATCGACGGCAGAGAGGTCGCTCCTGATCCCTCGCAGCCGCTCGTCGCACTTGTCTTCAAGACGACCGCAGACCCCTACGTTGGTCGCCTGACCTACTTCCGCGTCCTGTCAGGGTCCTTTACAGCCGACTCGCACGTATGGAACCCGAACCGCGACACTGATGAGCGGATCGGGGCCGTCTATCGGATCACTGGCAAAGACCAGGAGCAAGTATCCGCAGTGACTGCCGGTGATATCGGCGCTGTCGCAAAGCTTTCAGAGACCCAGACGGGCGACACCCTCGGGGTTAAGGAGAGCCCTATCACCCTTCCCGAGATCGCCTTCCCAGACCCATCGTTCAGTGCCGCCATCACGCCAAAGACGAAAGCAGACCTGGACAAGATGGGGACGGCGCTAAACCGAATCGTCGAGGAGGACCCCAGCCTCAAGCTTGAGCGCAACGCCTCAACCGGCGAGATGATTCTATCCGGCCTTGGCGACTCGCACGTTGAGGTGGCGCTGGAGAAGATCAAAAGAAAGTTCAGCGTCGAGCTTGAGTCCGCTACGCCTCGGGTTCCCTACCAGGAGACGGTGCAGACGTCAGCAGAGGCAGAATACACTCATAAGAAGCAGACAGGCGGTCACGGCCAATATGCGCGCGTGGCCTTGCGAATCGAGCCGAAACCGCGCGGCTCGGGGTTTGAGTTCGCGAACGCTACGGTGGGAGGAGTCGTGCCGAGGCAATACGTAGGTTCCGTGGAAAAAGGGGTGCAGGAGGCGCTCCACGAAGGCATCATGGCACACTTCCCGGTCGTCGATATGAAGGTCACGCTGTTCGATGGCAAAGAACATCCAGTGGACTCCTCCGACATCGCCTTCAAGATCGCCTCATCGATGGCGTTCAAGCAGGGCACTCAAGACGCTCGACCGATTCTACTTGAGCCAATTATGGACATGAAGATAACTGTGCCGGAACCGAACACAGGCGACGTGATCAGCGATCTCAACGTGAAACGGGCGCGCGTACAGGGAATGACGCCGACTGGATCGATGACGATGATAGACGCCCAAGCTCCACTCGCCGAAGTCCAACACTACTCAGCGGACATGAGGTCGATCACCCAGGGGCGAGGCTTCTACTCGATGACCTTCTCTCACTATGAGGAAGTCCCGACACACCTATCTCAGAAAGTCATCGATGCAGCGGAGCAGCAGCACGAGGCCGCTCACTCCTAGCTACTCCCGCGCCACGAGTTCCGCATCCACGATTCGCCAATCGTCGCCCATATCGGACCAACGGGCGCGAACCGTGAACGACTCTTTCCCGATATACTTGACATCGTAGACGTAGTCGTCGCCATCCTTCTCGTACCCAAGGATCTCGTAGGCATCGATCTGCATTGCCATCCCGCCACCAGCCTGCTCCTGTAGCCTCTGCATTGGCTCTGGCATCAGGTCGTTCGTGATCTGCGGGATATCCATGCTCAGAATGGCCTTTGCGTGCTTCTCTACCCGTTCGCTGATACCGCCCTCGTCCGTCATACCGCTATCGACCCTCCGCGGATATCGGCTCGCCAATCTCAGTGAGCGATCCGTCTGCCTCGATCATAACCGGCTGCATCGCCTCGATCGCGCGGTGATCTTCGGACGAGAGATTTACCTCTATGCCGGGCAGAAGCACTGAGGGCTGGAACCCCGACAGAGACTCTGCGGCCTGGAGAACTCCTTCACGATCCAATTGATCGCACGCGCGTGATAACGTCTCGACAACGGTCTCTGCAAGCGCTTGTCCGTATATCGATAATGTTGTGACTGGAGGCCCGTCGTATGTCTCCATGATGCGCTGGTGTTCGATCAGCTCGGGTGAGCCTTCATCCTCAACGAGGTTCAACATGTACTTCGAGACCACGCTCCCCGACAATTGCTCGAATCCCTCCAGAAGACTGTCTGCCTGGGTACCTCCGCCAATCTCCGCCGCGAGCGTGCTGGGTGTATTCACATAGCTGAGAATGAACTGAGAGATTAGATCTCCGGCGTTGGCGATCTTGAAAACCTCCGCGCTAACCGCCGGAGTAGTGCCCAGGACGACGACTTCAGCTCCAGCATCGATCAATTCCTGAAGGAGCGGCCGTACGGCCGGTGTTGGAGTTGGGTCGCCATCAACCGGCGTCGGCTCCGCCTCATCTCCACCTTGCTCCACGTCATACGCGACCGAGGCAACCAGCACTTCGTCCCCAACGAAAACTCGCTCCAACGCAGCACGATAGTCTCTACCGAAGTTCGAGTTCTCGTATAAGAGACCTATCTTCTTCTCGGGAAGGCGCTCTTCGATGTACTTCCCGATGATCTCGCCGTCACTCGCGTAGTCAGGTATGAATCCGATGCTCCAGGGAAAGCTGTCAACGATTCCCCATCCGGACCATCCGGTCGATAAGAACAAGTCCGGCACGCCGTCGCCAGTGTCTTCGTCACCATCGGGATCGTTGAGGTAGGGCGCGACCGCTAAGTGCACATCAGTGTTCTGGGCTCCGATGATTGCCAGCACATCCTCTTTCTCAACGAGACGCTGAGTTTCCCGCAGGGCGATCTCCGGCGTGTAACTATCGTCCGCGGCGATGACCACTAGGTCGCGGTCACATACACCGCCCAGTTCTTGATTGACTTGGGCAATGTACGCCTGAACCGAGGCAGTCACGGCGGCGTACGGAGTCCCTCCTTCTCCGGCCAGGTCGTTCGTCATCCCCAACCTGATCTCTGTATCGGAAACACCAGGCCCCGGCGTAACGCCCGGCCGCGCGGTTGGCGTAGCAGTGGGCGATGGCGACGGCGTAGGCGTTCGATCGTCGCCGCCACCACATGCCGCCAGAGCGACGACAGCCACGCCACCCGCCAAAGTCAACAACCACCGCATCCTCGAAAGATAGAAGTCCATATGAGTGAGTCCTGAGAACGAATCGTAGAGGTTATCGCGTTATCAATTCAAACGCACGAGTTGATGTTGGTTCGCGTTCGTGTCCGTGTCGAAAGCCGAAACTCCGCTTACGTTCCCCTCAAGCGCGGATCTAGAACGTCCCGGAGCGCATCACCCAGCATGTTGAAGGCGTACACGCTCACGAATATCGCCAGACCCGGAACCACCATCAGGTACTCGTGACCCGCACCGTGAGGTCGGCCTTCCTTGGCGAGCATCTGACCCCAGGTCGGGAACGGCGCTTGCACACCAAACCCGAGGAAGCTGATCGTCGCCTCCGCCAGTACCGCGATTCCGAGGTTCAAGGTCGCGAGGATGATCAGAATCGGCATGACGTTCGGCAAGATGTAGCGAAGGACTATCCGCGTGTCGGTTGCGCCGAGGCCACGTGCCGCTTCGACGTATACGTTTTCGCGCAGCGCCAATACCGCGGATCGGATCACGCGCGAGCCGTACCCCGCCAAGATGATGCCCAGCGCAAAGATCACCACCGTGCTTCTAAAGAACGTATACCAGATCCAGTCCCCATCGCTGGGCTTGAGCCCGATATCCGGTCCACGGCCGATCCCCAGAAAGCCGTCTCCTCCGGTGCCGAGCACCGCCACGACCGTCAAGAGCAGAAACAGTGCGGGCATCGCTATCCACACATCTACGACGCGCTGGACGATCATGTCGAGTCGTCCGCCGATGTAGCCGCTCAGGCCACCGATCACCAACGACAAGATGGCGGCGAAGATCACGGTTCCCAGTCCCACCAGGACCGTTATTTGGGTGCCTATCACTGCACGACTAAATACGTCCTGCCCAAGTTGATTCGTCCCGAACCAGTGGTCGCTGCTCGGGCCCATAAGACCTTCGCCAAGGTGAAGCCTCTCATACGGTTCAGTGGCGATCCACGGCGAGAACACCGCGACGACAACGACGGCAAGGAGCACGAAGCCGCCGAACGCTCCCAGCGGCTTGCGACGACAGAAATGTGCCGTTGCCGCGAGCCAGCCCCACCATCTCGACGGTGCGGATTTTTCGTCGGCCTCGACTATCAGAGCTTCTTCGCGTGTCGCCATATCTATTAGCTGTAGCGGATCCGCGGGTCCAGGTAAGAATATGTTATGTCCACGGCGAAGTTCACGACGACGATAATCGTCGCTATCAGGACGTTGACGGCCAGAACAGACAGGTATTCGCGTTGCGTCAATCCATCGAGGAGCATCAACCCCAGGCCCGGTATCCCAAAGATGCTTTCCAACACAACGGTCCCGCTTACTAAGATCGGCACTTGAACCCCAATGAGCGTTATTACTGGGATGAACGCGTTCTTCACGGCGTGGCGAAATATGACTGTTCGCTCCTTTAGACCCTTCGACCACGCCGTCCGCACGTAGTCCTGGCGCAACACCTCCAGCATCTGGCCCCGCGTCAGCCTCATCACACCGCCCGCGATAGCGAATGCAAGGATCACCGCCGGCGCCCATAACTGTCTCAGATTACTCTCAGGGTCGTCCCAGACATCCTCATAGATGATCGGCGGCAACAACGAAGGGACCCAGTTTCCAGCAAGAATCAGGAAGACCACAGCTAAGAAGAATCCCGGCATCGCCAGCATGAAGATCGCCGAACTCCTCGCCACATAGTCGATAATCGAATCCTGGCGAATCGCCGATAGAATGCCGATCGGGATGGCGATGAGCATGGATAATACCAGAGCCATTCCCGCCAGCTGCAAAGTCACCGGCGCGCGGTTTAGAAGCTCATCGCCTATCGGCTTGCCACCGCGAAACGTCTGCCCGAAGTCCCCCTGGACTGCATCACCGAGCCATTCGACCCAGCGAACGACGAAGAATTTGTTGAGACCAAGATCGGCTTCGATACTCTCCTTCGTCAGTTCGTCGTTGAACGTCGCTGACTCAGCCAGAATGATGTCGGCCGCGCTTCCGGGGAGGAGCGTAAGTAGCCAGGTCATCAGCAAAGTGACGCCGAGCACCGTCGGTACGATCAACAGTGCCCGGCGTATGATGTACTGTCTCACCTAAGCAGCCCTAGCGTCCCCGCCCGTATTCTATGTCGAAGCGCTAAGCACTATCCAACCAGAAGTCGACGAGAGTCTCTGAACCAGCTCCATAGCCACGCGTTGTGTTCAGGGTATTCTTGACGTGCGGCAAGTAGACGGAGACCGTCGACAACCCAGGCCAGGGTATCAAGTACATGCTCTCAGCCATGTTGCGCTGGATATCGCGCACGATCTCTACGCGTGCATCGTGGTCCAGCTCCGCAGCCTGCGCGGTCCAAAGATCCAGTAGAACTTGGTCTCCCGCGGGCGAGTTATCGGGCAGGTCCTCGTTGCCGCGCGGACCCCAGTTGTGACGCGCGCTGGTCGGGTGGAAGATTGTGAAGAAGTTATTGTGCGGATCCATCGGGCTGCCTTGCAGCGGTGCGATCCCGAGTTCGTTCGGGCCAATTTCGCCGAAGAACGTAGTGCTGATATAGCCACCATACTCCGCGTAGTCGAAGTTGAACCGGAAGCTCGCGTCCACCGCTGACCCCCCGAAGGCCTCCATGCGATCTCCGTAGGCGGGGCCATATACGCTCGACGTTGTTGCTGCTAGCTCGATACCGTTCTCATACCCGGCTTGCGTCAGCAGACGCGCGGCCTCATCCAGATCCCGCCTGTAGTACTTTGCGTTCTCGCCGAAGTCAGGATCCGTCAGCGGGTCCATGTAGAATCCGTCGAACATCGAGATGTGCGTAAGCGAAGCTGCCGCACCCGGCTGGTCGAACTGAGCGAGGATACCTTCACGATCAATCGACATTGAGAGGGCCTGGCGTACCCGAACGTCGTCGAACGGCTTCTCAGCGAAGTTGAAGTAGGCGCCGCCCCAGACGTGCTCAGGGCCGATCTGCAGGGTCGCCTCCGGCAGCTCATCAACCGCGCGGTTGAACAAGCTACCCTCCCAGAGGCTGCCGTCGAGATTGCCGTCTTTAAGGTTCTGGATGATCGTCTCCGGGTCACCGATCAGCGACGCCTCGATACCATCCATGTACGGTTTCGGTGCGTCGTAGTAGTCCGGGTTCTTGCGCCAGCGGATGACTACATCCGGATCCCACTCCTCAAAGATCCAGGGACCGGAACCGATCGGCTGCGTGTTCAGAAGCTCTTGGTCGACGACTTCGGCCGGGATAATCCAGGGGCCGCCATCGGTGTTGCCGAAGAGCACCTGGAACGCCGGTGCAAATGGACGATGTAGCGTGATGGTGAACGTCTTGTCGCCCGTGACGGTCACGTCCGCAACGGCGCCCAACCAGTTGCCTCTGTTGGGCGACTCAGTCGCGAAGCGATCGATCGCGATCTTAACGTCCTCGGCCGTCACTGGACGCCCGTTAACCGGCTCGACGTCGTGGAAGTTCAGGTTGTCGCGAAGCGTGAAGTTAAGGGTCACACCCTCATCCACCACTTCCGGCGGGCCCTCGCAGGCGTCACCGACGACGTTGCTGAAGTCGATCTCTACGCTGTTGTAGCCGTTGATTTGGCTGACTCGCCCGGGATCGAACTTCAGGAGCCGGCTGTAGTGGAACGCCGCCGGAATCTGCGCGAGGAACGTCAGCTGGGTGTTCGCTGCAAGACTCGGTGGATTCCCGGTAGAGAGCCCAACTAGAGGCGTCCGGTAAGTCCCGCCCAATACCGGCTGTGGTACCGCCGTTGCGGTGGCCGTGCCCGTGGCTCCACCGGTGGGTGTGCCGGTGGCGCTTGGCTCGTCGTCATCACCGCAGCCGACAACGCCCGCAGCGGCAATTCCGGCACCCCCAAGGGCCGACACTTGAATAAGGCGACGACGGTTTACCCTCTGCCGCCAGAAACGCTTCCAGTAGTCACTATCCGGAGCCATGCAGAAACCCCTCCTATTCGAACCTTCGTCCGTCTGAATAGCCGCTTCTAGTGGTCAGGTTATAGGCGAAGCGGGGGGCACTGTCAAGCACTAATTCAAGAATTGCGCTTCATTTACGAAATCCAATTGTTGATAGATTAACGGAACGGAGACTGGGACTACTCAGGCGTCACAACCCGGAGAAAGCGATGCTTCCCCACTCGTAGCGTCGAGCCGACCTTCACCGTCGCGACCGTATCGGTCACGATCTGCCCATCAATCTCAACCGCACGCTGTTGAATCAACCGGCGCGCTTCGCTCGTACTCGAGGCCGCGCCATGCTCTGTCAGGAGAGCCGGCAGCTTCACGATGAACGAATCGGCCGATGCCTCGCCGTCCACAAGTGGCAGTCGATCGACCGGGATATCCGTCGCTAGTTCCGCTGAAATCTCACCTTTGCTGAAGGTGCGAACGAAATGCGACTCGGCCTCTTGGGCGGCCGTTTCAGAATGGAATTGCGTCACGATCTCCCGCGCTAGCCTCTTCTTGTGTTCCATCGGATTGGCGCTGCTGTCCTCAACAGCCTGACGGACCTCGGCGATCTCTTCGTCGGGCACATCGGTCAGCAACTCAAAGTAGTCGCCCATCAGCGCGTCCGGGATGGACATCAGCTTTCCGTACATGTCGTGAGCCGGAGCGTCGATGCCGATAAAGTTATCGAACGATTGGCTCATCTTCCGTTTTCCATCGAGACCTATCAGCATTGGCACCAGGAGAAGCGCCTGTCCTTGTCCAGCTGGCCCGCACTCCAGACCCATGTCGCGTTGGAGCTCGCGGCCGACGTGAATATTGAACTTCTGGTCCGTGCCACCGAATTCGATGTCTGCCTCAATGGCCACTGAGTCGTAGCCCTGCAGAAGCGGGTACAGAAGCTCGTGGATCCCTATCGGCTGCCGCTCTGAGAATCGCTTCGAGAAGTCGTCCCGCTCAAGCAGTTGAGCGATCGTGAAGCGCGAAGCCAACCGCACCACATCCGTGAGACTGAACTCACCGAACCATTCGGTTTGGCGGCGCACTTCGGTGCGCGACCTGTCCAGTATCTTGAAAAACTGCTCGAGGATGGCGTCCGCGTTGGACGTCACCTCATCCTCGGTCAGCATCTTCCGCGTCTCAGACCTCCCAGAAGGATCGCCGATGCGCGCAGTCCAATCGCCAATGATGACCACGACTGTATGCCCCAAATCCTGTAGCTGCCGAAGCTTGCGGATCCCGACGGCCCAACCCATCGTAATCACCGGCTTGGTCGGATCGAACCCCATCTTGATACGAAGAGGCCGACCAGACCGAAGGCCAGCAATAAACTCCTCGTACGGCACAACCTCAGCTACCGCGCGACCGGTGATGCGGTTCAGTTCTTCGTCTGTGGGTACCCGGACTTTA
>Ga0255058_10002106_pt1 | contig 11072 bp, 10 predicted proteins | sample Cases_109_9_MG_FD_188637 | JGI IMG/M metagenome (GOLD analysis project Ga0255058, IMG submission 188637) | Seawater microbial communities from Amundsen Gulf, Northwest Territories, Canada - Cases_109_9 | ecosystem: Environmental > Aquatic > Marine > Gulf | place: Canada: Northwest Territories... | reverse complement strand
AGTCGGCAACGAACCAGAAAATTCGGGAATAACTGCAAAGTGGCCACAAAAACAATCAATAAAAAGAAGGAATTAAAGGCCGTCAAGATCAGCAAGCCGCTACGCAGGCACACCGAAGACGCACTCAAACAATATTTTGCAAGTTTGAACGGCGACCGTCCCGGCGACCTCTATGACCTGGTGCTCGGCGAAGTGGAGGAACCGCTGTTCAAGGCCGTGATGGAATTCACCCATGGCAATCAAAGCCGGGCCGCAGGAATTCTCGGTATCAACCGGGGCACGCTGCGCAAGAAACTCAAATCTTATTCGCTTATATCCTAAAGGCCTTGCATGTTGACGGTTTGTCGAGCGCTTATCAGTGTTTCCGATAAGCGTGGCTTGATTCCATTTGCCCAGGGACTGCAAGAGCTGGGCGTTGAAATTCTGTCGACCGGCGGCACCTGCCGACAACTGCGGGACGCGGGCATCGACGCACTGGAGGTTGCCGACAAAACCGGTTTTCCGGAAATAATGGGCGGGCGCGTGAAAACCCTGCACCCGATCATTCACGGTGGCCTGCTCGGCCGTCGCGGCATCGACGACGATGTCATGGCGGAACATGGCATCGAACCGATTGACCTGCTGGCCGTGAATCTTTACCCGTTCGAAGAAACCATCGCTCGCGCCGATGCCACGCTCGAGGATGCCATCGAAAACATCGATATCGGTGGCCCGGCGATGATTCGCGCGGCGTCCAAGAATCACGACGGAGTCGCTGTGGTAGTTGACCCGGATGACTACGACGACCTCCTGGAGACGCTGAAAAACAAGACATTGTCGTTGGAGTATCGGCGCAAACTAGCGGCCAAAGCCTATTCGCACACCGCCGGCTACGATACGGCAATTACCCGTTTTCTGTCCGATCCACAGAACTCCGAATTCCCCGGCGATCGTTTCCTTTATTCGGGCGGTCGCCTAGCGAAACTGCGCTATGGCGAAAACCCGCATCAGGAAGCGGCATTTTACCGCGACCAAATACCGGTCAGCGGCTCCCTGGCGACGGCCAGGCAACTGCAGGGCAAGGACCTGTCCTATAACAATATCGCTGATAGCGACGCCGCACTCGATTGCGTCAGGCAGTTCGATGAGCCTGCCTGCGTTATCGTCAAGCATGCGAATCCCTGCGGCGTAGCAATAGACGAGTCGATTCTCGCCGCCTACGAACGTGCATTCTCGACCGATCCGACATCGGCGTTTGGCGGCATCATTGCCGTCAATCGCCCGCTCGATCGCGACACTGCCGGGGCCATCATCGACAGGCAGTTCGTCGAGGTCATCGTAGCACCCGAGATCGAAGATGCGGCAGCAACCGCCCTGGCGGAAAAGAAAAACGTCCGCGTCTTGCGCACCGGCGAGTGGAACGGTAACAAGGCGGCTGGTTTCGATTTCAAGAAAGTCTCCGGCGGACTCCTGGTGCAGAGCTCGGACATGGGCGCAATCGCCGCGCAGGACCTCAAAGTGGTGACGGAGCGGGCGCCGGACGCCGCACAGGTCAATGATCTGCTGTTTGCCTGGCGCGTCGCCAAGTATGTGAAATCCAATGCCATCGTATTTTGCAAAGATCGCATGACTATCGGCGTGGGCGCCGGCCAGATGAGTCGCGTGTACAGCACAAAAATCGCGGCGATCAAAGCGCAGGATGAGAACCTGACCCTCGCCGCTTCGGTCATGGCCTCGGACGCCTTCTTCCCGTTTCGGGACGGCATCGACAGCGCGGCAGCGCACGGCATAACGGCCATCATTCAACCGGGCGGCTCGCGGCGGGACGACGAAGTCATCGCCGCGGCAAACGAGCATGGGCTGGCAATGGTATTTACCGGCATGCGACATTTCCGGCATTAAGCTCAGGTGACGGGCTGATGAAAGTTCTGATTGTTGGCGGTGGGGGCCGGGAACATGCGTTGGCCTGGAAGTGCGCACAGTCGCCGAAGGTCAGCGAAGTGATCGTCGCTCCTGGCAACGCCGGCACCGCACTCGAGCCCGGAGTGCGAAACGTGGCCGTCGCGGCCGATGATATTGACGGATTGCTCGAGCTGGCCGAAGCAGAAGTCGTCGACCTGACGATTGTCGGCCCTGAAGTGCCGCTGGTTGCCGGTATCACTGACCGCTTCTGCGAATGCGGGCTCGCCTGTTTCGGGCCATCGGCCACCGCGGCGCAACTGGAAGGCTCGAAAACGTTCACCAAGGACTTTCTGCAGCGCCACCATATTCCGACGGCGGGATATGCGAGCTTCACGGAACTTGACCCCGCACTCGAATACATACGGAGACAGGGCGCGCCAATTGTCGTCAAAGCGGATGGCCTGGCCGCCGGCAAAGGCGTGATCGTGGCATCTACCGTGGCCGAAGCGGAACAGGCTGCGCGTGACATGCTTGGAGCCGGTGTTTTTGGTGCGGCCGGTAAGCGCATCGTCGTTGAGGAATTTCTCGACGGCGAGGAAACGAGCTTCATCGTCATCACTGATGGCGAAAGCATACTGCCGCTGGCCACGTCACAGGACCACAAAGCCCGCGACGAGGGCGATAGCGGGCCGAATACCGGGGGCATGGGCGCCTATTCGCCAGCCGTCGTCGTGACTGAAGCGCTGCAATCCAGGATCATGCGGGAAGTGATCCGGCCGACACTGAACGGTCTCAATGCCGACGGCATTACCTACCTCGGATTTCTGTATGCCGGCCTGATTATCACCGCCGACGGCACGCCGAAAGTACTGGAATTCAATTGCCGCTTCGGTGACCCGGAAACGCAGCCAATCATGACTCGCCTCAAATCCGATCTGGTGGCTTTGTGCGAGGCAGCCATCGAGGGCCGGCTCGCTCAAGAATCTGCCGAGTGGGACCCGCGCTCGGCGCTCGGCGTGGTCATGGCGGCTGGCGGCTATCCAGAGCGCTATCGCAAGGGAGACAAGATCGAGGGCCTGCCAAAAAATGCTGCCGGCAGCGCCAGCAAGGTGTTCCATGCCGGCACGGCGCTTCAGGGTGACGACGTTGTCACCAGCGGCGGTCGGGTCCTGTGTGTTGTCGGTCTCGGTGACGATGTGGCCGAGGCCAGGGACGTCGCTTATTCGCAAGTCCGGGACATCCACTGGCCGGACGTTTTCTACCGTAACGATATAGGCCACCGTGCGCTGGTCCACCAATGCTGAGTACAGCGCAAGCCACGCAGGCCATCGCGGCCGCCATACCGCAGTTCGAGTCCGAGCAGGTCAGTCTTGTCGCAGCCGCCGGCCGCATTCTGCGGCAGGACATTCAGGCGGAGCGGGACCAGCCACCATTCGACCGTGTCATGATGGACGGGATCGCCATTCAGTTCGCGTCATTTGCCGGCGGGCAGCGGGATTTCACGGTGCAGGGCATACAACAGGCAGGTGATCCGGTCATGACGCTGCAGGGAGGCGCTCACTGCATCGAGATCATGACTGGCGCCATCATGCCCGAAGGGACTGACTGCGTGGTGCCGGTCGAACGTATTCAGATCGAAGATGGCGTGGCTGTAGTTGCAACCGACTATCAGGTCGAAGCAAGTCAGTTTATTCACCCGCAGGGTTCCGATCATGTCCAGGGCAGCGAAGTCCTGCAAACGGGTTCGCGCATCTCTCCCATGGACATCGCCATCATCGCCTCCTGCGGCCTGCAGGAAGTCGCGGTGAGCAGATTGCCCGTGGTGCGCGTCGTATCGACCGGCAACGAACTGGTGGCGCCCGGCCAGCCGATAGAGCCACAGCAGATTCGGATGTCAAACGGGCCCGCCTTGCTGGCCATGCTCGGCGCCCAGGGCTTCGCCAATTGCAGTCATGATCACCTGCCTGATGACCTCGAGGTGCTGCAACAAAAACTGCGGCAGCATTTGCGCGAGTGCGACGTCTTGATCCTGAGCGGTGGTGTATCGATGGGCAAGGCAGACTTCGTGCCACAGGTGCTCGCAAACCTTGGCGTAATGCTCAAGTTCCACAAGATCAGTCAGCGTCCCGGCAAACCCATGTGGTTTGGCATCGGCCCTGATGAACAAGTGGTGTTTGCGTTACCGGGTAACCCCGTATCAGCGCTGGTCTGCTGCCGACAGTACGTCCTGCCGGCAATATTGCGGGCCAGTGGGCGCAGGAACCGGCCGTCCGAGACCGCCGCGCTGGCAAAGGAAGTCACCTTTCGCCCGCACCTGACCTGTTTCCTGCCGGTCCGCGTCGCCAGCGACATAAATGGCCGCATTGTGGCCACGCCGGCGCCAACCAACACTTCTGGCGATTTCACCGCATTGAGTGGCACACACGGTTACGTCGAACTGGCGCTTGAGTCGGAGGTGTTTCCCAAGGGCGCGGCAGTGCCGCTACATCGTTGGGACAATCCCTGATTCAGGTTCTCGAGTAAGCGAGGGCATAGTCAGGTATGTCTTTCGCGTCCTCCATCGCGGCATCAGGAATCACCGCGCCGGCCTGCATTGACAGCGGAATGACGCCAGCCCAGTAATCCAGTTCATAGTCTTTCGCGGCATCTTTTGGCGCGCCGGATCGAATCTTGATGCTCGCTTCCTCAAGTGGCATGGCGAGCACCGTGGTCGCCGCAATTTCCTTTTGGTCCGGTTGCCGGGTGTCTTGCCAGCGCCCCGGCAACAGATGATCCAGCAACGCTTTGAACGCGGTTTGTTTTTGCGCCGGATCTGTGATCGGCCGCGCCTCGCCAAACGCGACCACGGAACGGTAGTTCATCGAATGCGCGAATGCCGAACGCGCCAGCACCAGGCCGTCAAGAATGGTTACGCAGACACTGATCTGTTTGCCGTCCTCAAGACGGCTCAACCAGCGACTGGCCACCGCGCCATGCAGAATCAGTTCATCACCGAGGCGGGCATAGGTCATCGGGATAACCATGACCCCGTCGCCGGTATCCACGCCGACATGCGCAACCAGCGCTTCGTCGAGTATCGTGTACGCAATATCGCGATCGTAGGAAGCTCTTTCGCTGTGCCGGCTGACCGAGGTCTTGTCCGTTTTTCTGAGTTGCCCGGCTATGTCAGCCCCTCTTCCCATCAGCAGAAAATTGCCCCGTGATTATCTCTTCATGGCTTCGAAAAATTTCTCATTTGTCTTCGTGTCCTGCAGTTTGTTCAGCAGGAACTCAATCGCCGCCAGTTCATCCATCGGGTGTAACACCTTCCTGAGTATCCACAACTTCTGCAGTTCGTCCGGCTCGGTCAGCAACTCTTCTTTGCGCGTACCGGAGCGATTGATGTTGATCGCCGGAAATACGCGCTTCTCGGAGATGCGCCGGTCCAGGTGAATTTCCATGTTGCCGGTGCCCTTGAATTCCTCGTAGATCACTTCGTCCATTTTCGAACCGGTGTCGACGAGTGCGGTCGCAAGGATCGTGAGGCTGCCGCCTTCTTCGATATTACGCGCCGCGCCGAAGAAACGTTTCGGACGATGCAGCGCGTTGGCATCCACACCACCGGTCAGCACCTTGCCCGATGACGGCACGACGGTATTGTATGCACGCGCGAGGCGCGTAATCGAATCCAGCAGAATAACGACATCCAGCTTGTGCTCCGTCAGCCGCTTGGCCTTCTCGATCACCATCTCTGCAACCTGAACATGCCGGCTTGCCGGCTCGTCAAAGGTCGATGAGACCACCTCACCGCGTACCGTGCGCGCCATCTCCGTCACCTCTTCCGGGCGCTCGTCAATCAGCAACACCATCAGTGTGACGTCCGGATGATTGGCGCAGATGGACGAGGCGATATTCTGCAGCAACATCGTCTTACCGGCTTTCGGCGGTGACACGATCAGGCCACGCTGGCCTTTGCCGATCGGTGCAATCATATCGATGATGCGAGCGGTGAGATCTTCCGTACTGCCGTTACCCTGCTCGAGCACAAACCGTTCGTGTGGGAATAACGGCGTCAGGTTCTCGAATAACACCTTGCTGCGCGCGTTCTCGGGCGCATCGTGATTGATCTGCCCGACTTTCAGCAGCGCGAAATATCGCTCGCCATCCTTCGGCGGACGAATCAGGCCGGAAACCGTGTCGCCGGTGCGCAGGTTGAATCGTCTGATCTGACTGGGACTTACGTAGATGTCGTCCGGTCCGGCCAGGTAGGAACTGTCGGAGGACCGCAAAAAGCCGAAACCGTCCTGCAGGATTTCCAGCACGCCATCGCCGTAAATATCCTCACCGTTCTTGGCACTCGCCTTGAGAATGGAAAAGATGATGTCTTGCTTGCGCGAACGCGCGAGGTCATCGAGACCGAGCGACTCCCCCAGCTCAACCAGCGCCGCTGCCGGGCGGTTTTTCAGCTCGGTCAGGTTCATGGCGTCTTTGCTGAGCTCGAGTTGATCGGGCGGGATTACCTCCAGATTACCGTCGTCATCCGGATACGTGTCCGCATGAGGTCTCCGCCGGCGACGCCGATTGCCCTGACCGTTCGAACTCTTTGCTTTACCCGACTGCTTTGGCCGGCTTCGTGTTTGATTACCCAAGTACCCTCTCACAGATTAGATTCCAGAAATTTAGTTAAATCCATTTTCGACATCGTGCCCAGCTTCTGTGCCTGCACAGCACCATCCTTGAATAACATCAGTGTGGGGATGCTGCGAATTCCGAACTTTGCCGCGGTATTCGGATTTTCGTCGACGTTCAGTTTTGCGATTACCAGCTGATCCGCGTGACTCTCCGCCACCTCGTCCAGTAACGGCGCAATCATCTTGCACGGGCCACACCACTCCGCCCAAAAATCCAGCAAAACCGCTTTGTCCGATTGCAGGACATCGGTCTCAAAATTCGTATCGTTGGTGTACACGATCTTGTCGCTCACCGGCCCTCACCTCCAGCTTGAATTGGTGTGAATCGTTATGTTGGCATTGCTCGTTTCAGGCTTAATGACCAAACGAACATTACGAAATGGATGACGCTGCCTCTTCAATCAGGCAATATGTCGCAGCTTTATCGCGGCTTCTCTTGGATTTCGATGATAGCGAAACTGGCAGGTGCGACGGTTGTCGCGTCGATAGAGCTAATTTGACCCCTTCGCAATGCATTTTGCAAGCCCTTAACCCACATTTTCTTAATCGAGCCAAATGACTGATAACCATCTGAGCGACCTCAGATTCGACACGTTGGAGCTACACGAGACCCTGCGCGCGGGAATCCGCGACCTTGGTTTCGAGTACTGCACGCCCATCCAGGCCAGCACCCTGCCAATAGCACTCAAGCAGCACGACGTGGCGGGGCAGGCCCAGACCGGCACCGGCAAGACCGCCGCATTTCTGATCGCCGCATACCAGCGCCTGCTAAACCATGGTCCGGACGAGCACAAGGACGACCAGCCCCGGCAACCGCGCATATTCATTCTCGCGCCGACGCGTGAACTCGCGGTGCAGATTGCCAAAGACGCACAAATGCTGGGTAAGCATACCGGGTTCAGGATCGGGCTCGCTTTCGGCGGCACCGGCTATGAGCAGCAACGCCGTGACATAGAGGCCGGCATCGATCTTCTGATCGGTACCCCGGGACGCATCATCGATTATTTCAAGCAGGGCGTGTTCCGGCTCGGGCAGGTCGAGGTCGCGATCCTGGATGAGGCCGACCGCATGTTCGACCTCGGTTTTATCAAGGACATCCGCTACCTGCTCAGACGCCTGCCGCCGCCGGAAAAACGGCTGAATATGTTGTTCTCCGCCACGCTCTCGAATCGCGTTATGGAACTCGCCTACGAGCACATGAATGACCCGGAGCTGGTGCGTATCGAGCCCGACAAGGTAACCGTGGACCGGGTAAGACAGGCAATTTTCTTTCCGTCCAACCCGGAGAAAATGCCGCTGCTGGTGGGACTGATTCGCGAGATGGGCGCCAGCCGAATCATGGTTTTCGTCAACACCAAACGAGAGGCAGAACGGGTACAGGCCTACCTCGAAGGTAACGGTATCGACGCCAGTGCAATTTCCGGCGACGTGCCGCAAAAGAAGCGACTGAGTTTGCTGATGCGCTTTCAGAACGGCGAATTGCCGGTACTCATCGGTACCGACGTCGCGTCACGCGGTCTGCATATTCCGGATGTGCAATGCGTCATCAATTATGACCTGCCGCAGGACCGTGAAGACTACGTGCATCGAATCGGACGCACGGCGCGGGCCGGCGCATTCGGTGACGCGATCAGCTTTGGCTGCGAAACCTATGCGATCTCGCTGCCGGATATCGAGGAATTCATCGGTCACAAGATACCGGTCGCCAAATTCGATCGGGCGCTGCTGCCGAAATTGAAGAGGCCGGCGCCGCGCAAAGAGAGAAGCCGTGCCGGTCCCCGGCGTCGTCCATCGGGAAACAGGAACCGCACATCCCGGCCGCGTCCGAGATAAAACCGGGCAATCACGATACCGCGGGTCACCCCTGCCTGACGGCGATTTCCGCCACCCCCTCGATGCTCGCGAAGTCGCTGATCTCGCGCACAGGCGCGTCGCTCGCAGGTTTGCTTATGGCGAGCAGATTGCTGAGCCCGAAGGTCCTGGCGCTGGCAAGCACCGAGATATTGTCATCGACAAGAAGCGTACGCCGCAGGTCAAAATCTTCCGCCTCCTGCAATAACTGCCAGAACGGCTGGTCTTCCTTGGGATGCCCCAGGTCGTGTGAGGTGTAGATTTCGTCGAAGAATTGCACCACACCGGTGACCTCGGTCTTCAGATCCAGCGTACCGCGATGCGAGTTCGTTACCAGCAACAGTCGAATGTCATGGGCTACGACCTGCTCGAGAAACTGTCGCGCTCCTGGCAGATAGTCGATGCGGTGGTTGGCGTCACGATGCAGGTTGACGATATCCAGGTCCAGCAGTTCACTCCAGTAATCGAGGCAATACCAATCCAGCTGGCCCTGCAGGCTCCGCATCTTCGCAATCAGCAACTCGCGCGCCTCGTCCTCCGACATGCCATTCTGCCGCGCAAACTCGAGTGGCACGACCTCGAGCCAGACATAGTTGTCGAACGCCAGATCCAGCAGCGTCCCGTCCATATCGAGCATCAGGGTGTCGCACTGTTCAAGGATTGTGGCAGGGTTAGTCATTGTGTTTCTGGCGTCATATGATGTCTTTATGCTGCGCGACGGATATCACTGATGGATCTCGAACACCTCATCGATGCGACGACATCGCTGGCACGCACCGCCGGCAAGGCAATTCTTGAAGTTTACGCCACGGATTTCGATGTACAAAGAAAGGATGACGAATCGCCGCTGACGCTGGCGGATATGGCATCACACCACATCATCGAGTCCGGGCTGCGCGAATTGACGCCGGAAATCCCGATCATTTCCGAGGAATCGGGACTGCCAGACTATGCTGAACGCAGTACCTGGCAACGCTACTGGCTGATCGACCCGCTGGACGGCACCAAGGAATTCGTCAATCGAAACGGAGAATTCACCGTCAATATCGCCTTGATCGACAATCACAGTCCCGTCCTCGGGGTGGTGCATGTGCCGGTCAGCGGCAAGACCTATACCGGTGGCAAGGGCCTGGGATCGACAGTGTGTTCCGCCGCCGGCCAGCCACAGCCCATCAGGGCCGCCAGCAGATGCGCTGCCCCGGTGCGGGTCATGGGCAGCCGCTCGCACCGGGGCGCCAGCCTGGATGCGTTCCTGGCGCAGCTGGGGCCGTTCGAGATGCAGCCGATGGGCAGCTCTTTGAAGTTCTGCCGGGTCGCCGAGGGCGCGGCCGACGTCTATCCGCGCCTTGGCCCGACCTCGGAATGGGACACCGCTGCAGCGCAGGCGGTGGTGGAACAGGCCGGTGGCCAGGTGCTGCAGTTGGATGGCACAGCGCTTGGCTACAACCGCAAGGCCGATATTCTGAATCCGCACTTCCTGGTGCTGGGGCCCCGCGATCGGGACTGGCTCGGCATGATCCGTTGTGGAACGTAACATCATCGACTATCTGCGCTAAAATCCGTAATACGGGGATTCGCACAGCCAGGCCGGCTGCTCGCCGCGGGACATGACCGACAAAATAGACACCGAATCATTCAAGGACTTCGCCAGGCTGCGCGAGCTGCGCGTCAGCCACCGCGACCTTGACTACCTGATCGATCGTTTGTCGCACGACCCCATGGTCGATCAGTTGCGTATTCGCCGCCTGAAGAAACGCAAGCTGCTGCTGAAGGACATGATCGCCAAACTCGAAAGCGAGCTGATCCCGGATATGGATGCATAGGGCGCGTCACGGCAGTGATCACAAAGCGTCATCAATAGCTACTGCCGCCCGGTTCTTGCACCAACGCTCGACCTAACGAGCGCCCACGCCAAATCAAAAACAAAGCTGGAATAACTATCAGCGTCAGCACCGTCGCACTGACCATGCCGCCGACCATGGGGGCGGCGATGCGTCTCATTACCTCCGATCCCGTGCCGCCTCCCAACATGATCGGGAGCAGACCAGCGATAATTGCGGCCACCGTCATTATGATCGGACGGACTCTGAGCACTGCGCCGTCGATGACTGCCTCACGCACATCGTCCAGAGTCAGGGGACGTCCCTCGGCTTGTGCCGTTGTCATGCGGCGACGAATGGCCTGGTTGAGGTAGACCAGCATTACCACGCCGATCTCAACAGCGACGCCGGACAGGGCGATGAACCCCACACCGACGGCAACCGACAGGTCGTAGTCCAGTAGATAAAGCAGCCACACACCGCCAATCAGCGCCATCGGCAGCGTGCCCATGATGATGGCCACCTCGGCAAAACGACGAAAGTGCAGGTATAGCAGCAGAATAATGATGGCCAGGGTCACCGGCCCAACCAGTGTCAATCGTTCTTTCGCTCGCACCATGTACTCGTACTGACCAGACCAGGAGAGAGAATAACCTGCCGGCAGATCCACCTGCTCGGCAACAACCTGCTGGGCGTCGGCAACGTAGGAGCCTAAATCGCGCCCGGCTATGTCGACATACGACCAGCCGTTGAGACGCGCGTTCTCACTCTTTATGATCGGTGGGCCGTCGACCACCTTGACGTCTGCCACGTCGGCGAGCGCGATTCGTGCGCCCTGCGGCGTGACGAT